>Ga0209758_1000272_pt1 | contig 102914 bp, 90 predicted proteins | sample AraplaMF_Col_mMF_FD_184258 | JGI IMG/M metagenome (GOLD analysis project Ga0209758, IMG submission 184258) | Arabidopsis root microbial communities from the University of North Carolina, USA - plate scrape MF_Col_mMF (SPAdes) (version 2) | ecosystem: Host-associated > Plants > Roots >... | reverse complement strand
GCACCAACCTGTACACCGCGGTGACGCGCTTCAAGAACGACGGCGACACCTACGCCAACCGCTGGGCCAGCGCCGTGCCGGCCGGCCTGACGACGGCTGATGATCGCAACATCACCGAGTTCACGGCAGGCATCCGCCACTCGTTCTGATCTCGCGCCGAGCTGAAACACGGAGGCCCGCACCGGAAGGTGCGGGCCTTTTTGCTTTCGGATTCATCCCCGATGACGCGGCGACGAACCTTTTCCGTCGGGAGCAGCACAATATCGGCATGCCGATCGCCCCCCTGCTCCAGCGCTTCATCGACGACGAACTGGGCCGTGCCCCCGACCTGATCTCGCGCACCACCGCCGCGATGGTCGAACAGCTGCGCCAGCCGCGCGACCAGTTGCTGGCCAGCGAGAAGCAGCACCACTTCGACCTGGTCGACGCGCTGCAGCGCCATGCGGGCCGCTTCCAGCGCAGCTTCGTCGACGCGCTGCGCGAGCGCGTGCTCGAAGAGCTGGAGCCCGCCGCAGACACCGCCCCCGGCGCCGGGCCGCGCAGCATGAGCGGGCTGCAGCTGATGGACGAAGGCCGCGTCGAGGCCGACATCGAGATCTCGCGCGCGGTGCAGCAGATCGACACCGGCACCGAGTGGGAGCTGCGCGAGCTGCAGACCTTCACGTCGACGCTGCGCGGCCAGACCCACACCACGGCCGAATCCAACCCGCTGCGCCCGCTGGCCTATGCGCGCGCGCTGTGGACCGCCGCCGGCGACGTGACGACCATCCCGGTGCAGCAGGCCATCCTGCTGCGCATCTCGTCGACCGTGATGACCGGCCTGCTGCGCATGGCCTGGGCCGCCGCCTGCTCGCGGCTCGAAGCGCAGGGCATCGAGCCGAGCATCTACCGCACGGTGGTGTTCGCACCCGGCGCCGGTGCGGCGCGCAAGCCGCAGGTCGACGTGACCCTGCCGGGCGCGCTCGAAGGGCTGGTGCGCAGCATGCCCGGCGGCGACGCCGCGCCGTCGCCAGCGGCCAGCGGCAGCGCACGGCAGGCGGCGCTCGGACCGGCGCTCGAACAGGCACTCTCGCGCATCGAGGCCATGCTCGACCGGCTGCCGGCCGACCCGCAGCGCGAGGGCACGCCGTCGTCGCGCCTCGCGGAGTACCGCGGCTCGCTGCTGAGCGCCGCCGACGAGACGGTCGAGCGCCAGATCATCGAGCTGCTGTCGCGCCTGTTCGAGAGCATCCTTGCCGACCCGATGCTGCCGCAGGCGCTGCGCACGCTGATGGGACGGCTGCAGGTCTCGACCTTGCGCGTCGCATTGCGCGACCCGCGCATGATGGAGGTCCACGACCACCCGGTGTGGCAGCTGATGGACCGCATCGCCGGCGCCGCGGTGGCCTACCCGCAGCACGGCGATCCGCGGCTCGCGCGCTTCCTCGAATTCTGCGAAGGCCTGGTCGGCGAGATGCTGGCCGAGCCGCTGCAGGACGCGGCGCTGTACCGGCGCAGCCTGGCGCGCGTCGAGGCCTGCGTGGCCGAACAGCTGCGCCACGAGCAGGTGGCCGCGCGCGGCACCATCGCGACGCTGGTGACGGCCGAGCAGCGCGAGCGGCTGCAGCGCGAGCTGTCGCACCGGCTTGCCGAGCAGATGGCAGCGATCCGCACGACGCCGGCGATCCGCCGCTTCGTCACCGGCACCTGGGCGCGCGTGCTGGCCGAGGCCTTCACCCGCTTCGGCGACCAGGCCGAGCCGAGCCGCCACTACGTCAAGGCGGTCGACGACCTGCTGTGGAGCCTGCGCCTGCCCGATCACCCGCAAAGCCGGCTGCGCCTGCTGGGCATGCTGCCGGGCCTGTTGAAGCAGCTGCGCGCCGGCATGGCGCTGGTCGACGTGCCGGCCGAGGAACAGCAGGCCGTGCTCGACGAGCTGGTCGCGATCCACAGCGAGGCCATGAAACCCGGCAGCCGCGCCCCGGCAGCCCCCGAGCGCGAGGCCACGCCGGACGAGATCGTGCGCCGCATGCGCGAGGAAACCGTCGAGCCGCCACCCGACACCGGCGCGCCGTTCAGCGATTCGCTGATCGACCTCGGGTCGATGGACACCGTGCCGGCCGAATGGCTGCCGAGCGGCCCCGTGCCCGACGGCAACGAGCCGGCCGCCTGGGTCGCGCGGATGAAGGTCGGCCTGCCCTACCGCGTGTTCCTGCTCGGCCGCTGGAGCCACATGCGGCTGCTGTGGCGCAGCGAGAGCGGCCAGCTCTACCTGTTTGCCGGCGAGCAGGCCGGCGACACCCATTCGGTCACGCAGCGCGCGCTCGAGCGCCTGCGCGGGGCCGACCTGCTGATCTCGCTGTCCGACTACTCGCTGGTGCAGCGCGCGGTCGACGGGATGCTGCGAAGCCTGGCCACGCTGCGCTGACCATGGTTCCCGCAGGCAGGTTGCGCGCGATGCGCGGGGGGATGGTGCTGTTCGCATTCCTGGTGACGGCGATGCTGGCCCGTGCGGCCGACCCGCAGCCACCGGCCCGGCCGCGCATCGGCCTGGTGCTGTCGGGCGGCGGCGCACGCGGCCTGTCGCACGTCGGCGTGCTGAAGGTGCTGGAGCGCGAGCGCGTGCCGATCGACGTGATCGCCGGCACCTCGATGGGCGCGATCATCGGAGGCCTGTATGCGAGCGGCATGGACGCCGGCACGCTGGAGCGCGAGCTGCTGAAGGTCAACTGGGACGCGGTGTTCGCCAACCGCGTCGACCGCCAGCAGCTGTCGCAGCGGCGCAAGGAGGAAGACTTCGAGATCTCGCCGGTGATCGAGTTCGGCATGCGCGACGGCGAATTGCGCGCGCCGCTCGGCGCGCTGTCGGGCCGCGGGCTGGAGACGCTGCTGCGCCGCTACACGCTGCCGGTGCGCGCGGTGCGCGATTTCGACCGCCTGCCGATCCCGTTCCGCGCCGTCGCCACCGACATGGAAGACGGCCGCGCGGTGATCCTGAGCCAGGGCGACCTGGCGCTCGCGCTGCGCTCCAGCATGAGCGTGCCGGGCGTGTTCCCGCCAACCGAGATCGACGACCACATCCTCGGCGACGGCGGCCTGGTCAACAACGTGCCGGTCGACGTCGCGCGCTCGCTGGGTGCCGACATCGTGATCGTCGTCAACATCGGCACGCCGCTGGCCGGGCGCAAGACGCTCGGTTCGGTGGGCGGCCTGACGGCGCAGATGATCAACATCCTGACCGAGCAGAACGTGCGGCGCAGCCTGGAATCGCTGACCGGCCGCGACGTGCTGGTCTCGCCGCAGCTGGGCGAGCTGACCTCCGGCGATTTCGGCAGGACGCGCGAGCTGATCGCGCTCGGCGAGCAGGGCGCCGAGCAGCTCGCGCCGCGGCTGGCCGCGCTGTCGCTGGCGCCCGAGGCCTATGCGCAATGGAAGGCCGGCCACCCGCGCGAGCCGGTGCCGCAGGCCACGCTCGGCTTCGTCGAGTTCGAAGGCAGCCGCCTGACCAACCCGAAGCGCTTCGCCGCGCAGCTCGAATCGACGCCCGGCCAGCCCTTCGATGCCGCCAAGGCCGAGCGCGACGCGCGCCGGCTGGCCGCGAGCGGCGACTACGTGCGCGCCGACTACGAACTGGTGTCCACCGACCGCGGCGACGGCCTGGTCTTCGACCTGGAGGACAAGCCCTGGGGCCCGCACTACTTCCGCGTCGGCCTGGACATGAACACCGACTTCAGCGGCCGCAGCGCCTTCAACCTGAAGATCAGCCACAACCGCCACTGGCTGGACAGCAACGGCACCGAATGGCGCAACCAGCTGCAGATCGGCGAGGTGCCGCGGCTGTTCACCGAGCTCTACCACCCGCTGAACTGGACGCTGGGCATCTCGAACGACTGGTTCGTCGCCGGCTACGGCGAGATCGAGCGGCGCAAGGTTTCCGTCTACAACGGCGCGACCGGCTCCGAGCGCGGCCGCTTCAACCGCAGCAGCGGACGCTTCGGCGTCGACCTGGGCCAGCCCTGGGGCCAGTTCGGCGAGTTGCGCATCGGCCTCACGCACCTGACGCTGCGCAACGAGCCCGAGATCCTGTCGGCCGACTACACCGGCCCGCGCGAGACGGTGACCACCGACGAGTCGGGCCTGCGCATGGGCGTGGTGGTCGACCAGCTCGACTACGCGAACTTCCCGCTGCACGGCTACCGCTTCCAGGGCGAGGTCGTCACCGGCCGGCGCAGCGACACCTTCACCGGCAGCGAGTCGGAGCGCTTCACCCGCATCGAGACCGAGGGCACGGTCGTCGGCAGCTGGGGCGCCCACACGCTGAATGCGCTGGCCCGCGTGCAGCACGCCGACCAACGCTCGGCAACCGGCCTGGGCCGCTACACGCTGGGCGGTTTCCAGCAGATGTCGGGCTACCTGCCGGGGCAGATCGAGGGCAACTACCTGGTGTTCGGCCGGCTGGCCTACTACCAGCGGCTGGACTACACACCGGTGCTCACCCGCGGGCTGTTCGCCGGCGGCTCGCTGGAAGCCGGCAACGCCTGGGAGTCCAGCAGCGAGGTGAAGGCCAACGACCTGCGCAGCGGCATGAGCCTGTTCGTCGGGGCCGACACCGGCATCGGTCCGCTGTACCTCGGGTTGACCTGGGCACCGCGCGGCAGCGCCGGCGTGTACCTGTTCATCGGCCGACCGTGACGGAAGAGACACCGCGACGGGGTGTCCTGCCGCGTTCGGGGGGATGCCAAGCGCCGGTGCCGTTCCTAAACTGGCCTCCAGCAAGAGCAGTTGGACGAGGCAACCATGACGGACAGCGAATTGATGCGGATCGGCGACGGCAGCGTGGAGTCGTCCGAAGGTTGGGCGGTCCACTTCCTGGGGCCGGAGCTGCTGGAGTATTGCAGCGGGCACTCGGCCTGCCTGGTCAACGTCGAGTACTCGCCGGCGAAACGGGCCCGGCAGATCTTCGCGACGGAGTCGTCATCCGACCTGTTCCCGATGCTGCGCGAGCACCTGGTGTCAGCCTCCCGGCTGCTCGAAGGACGTTACGTGGTCGTGTAGCCCGGATGCCAATCCGGGGTTTGTCCGACACATCCCGGATTCCCATCCGGGCTACGTCAATGCCCGCTCGATCTCCGCAGCGACCAAGGCCGGCATCTCGTGCACGATCCAGTGCGTCGCCCCCGGCACCCGGGTCACGGTCAGCGTCGGCACGAACAGCTCCAACCCCTCCAGCAGCGACGCAGGCAAGGCGGTATCGGCATCGCCCCAGATCACATGCGTCGGCACCGTGACGGTGACGAACTCGGGCGGGAAGCGCAAGGTCAGCACCGGCGAGTCCGGCCCGGTCGGCGGGCGCAGCGGCGACGCACGGTAGTAGTTCAGCGCCCCGGTCAGGCCCTGGCGCCACACCTCGCGGTACTGTTCCTTCACGGCCGGCGTCAGCCAGCCGCCGCCGGGATGCGCCGGATCCTGCGCCCCCATGCGCGTGAAGGCCGGCCACAGGCCCGCGAAATCGTCGGCCGACAGCTCGGCCTCGGCCTGCGGGCGGCTCCAGGTGTTCATGTAGGCACTGGCCGCCTGCTGCTGCGGGTCGGTCTGCAACGCGCGAAGGAAGGTCCCGGGGTGCGGTGAATTGACGATCACCAGGCGCTCCAGCGCCTGCGGATGCTGCACCGCAAGATTCCACGCCACCGCGCCGCCCCAGTCGTGCGCCACCAGCGCGGCCAGCGGGGCGGTGGTTTCGAGCGCGACCAGCGCCAGCAGGTCGGTCACCAGGTGCTTCGCGCGGTAGGCCTCGACCTCCGGCGGCGCCGACGAGCGCTCGTAGCCGCGCAGGTTCGGGGCGATGCAGCGGTAGCGGCCGCCGAAGTGGCGCAGCAGCCCGTCCCAGACGAAGGCCGCCTCGGGAAACCCATGCAGGAAGACGATGACCGGTGCGCCGCGCGGGCCGCTGGCCCGGCAGCTGAGCGTGATGCCGTGCGGCAGCGCCGCGTCGAAGGACTCGATCATGCGGCCGCCGGGTGGACCCAGTCGCGCAGCACGCAGGCCGCGTCGCCGACGCCGGCCTTGCTGAGCGCCGAGAACAGCGCGATGCCGATGTCGGCCTCGTCGCTCGACAGCTCGCCCAGCACCGCCTGGGTGGCGGCAAGCGCCGCGCCCGCCTCGCGGCGGTTCAGCTTGTCGGCCTTGGTCAGCAGCACCAGCAGCCGCACCTCGCCGGTGCCCACCCGAGGGGCGACGAATTCGAGCAGGTTGCGGTCCAGTTCGGTCAGGCCGAGGCGCGAATCGACCATCAGCACCACGCCCGACAGGCTGCGGCGCACCTGCAGGTAGTTGGCCATCACCTCCTGCCAGCGCTGCTTGGCCGAGCGCGCCACCGCCGCGTAGCCGTAGCCCGGCAGGTCGGCGAACAAGGCGTCCGGCGCGTCCTTCGGGCCGAGCTCGAACAGGTTGATGTGCTGGGTGCGGCCCGGCGTCTTGGAAGCGAACGCGAGCCGCTTCTGCTGCGTCAGCGTGTTGATCGCGGTCGACTTGCCGGCGTTCGAGCGGCCGACGAAGGCGATCTCGGGCAGCTCGGTCTGGGGCAGCTGGTTCAGCTGGCTGGCGGTGGTCAGGAAGCGGGCGGTGTGGGTCCAGGCGAGGGCGCTTTTGTGCGCCGCAGCCTGCGCCGCGGACGCGTCGCCAGCGTCGTCATCGACCGGCGTGCCGGATTTGTTTTGCTCGGTCATGGAGGGCACCAAAAACTTGCATTGTAAAATCGCCGGGTTTTGCACCTGAAAACGCGTCCAGCCAACCACCCCAAGAAGCCATGATGCCTGTTGCCACCTTCCTGTCGAGTCTGCTGTTGGCCGCCGCGCTGGTGGCACCCGCTGTTGCCAACGAACCTTCCAAGGCCGCCAAGCCCGACGTCGCGAAAGGCCAGGCCATCTCGACCAACGTGTGCGCCGCGTGCCACGCCGCCGACGGTTCGCGCGGCAGCCCGGCCAACCCGATCCTGCAGGGGCAGCACCCCGAATACCTGGTCAAGCAGCTGGCCGAGTTCAAGGAAGGCAAGCGCGACAACCCGGTGATGAAGGGCATGGCCTCGACGCTGAGCGAGGAAGACATGCGCAACGTCGCCGCCTTCTACGCCTCGAAGGACGCCAAGCCCGGCTTCGCGAAGAACAAGGAATCGGTCGCCCTGGGCGAGAAGATCTACCGCGGCGGCATCGCCGACCGCGCGGTCCCGGCCTGCGCCGGCTGCCACAGCCCGACCGGCGCCGGCATCCCCGCCCAGTACCCGCGCGTGCGCGGCCAGCACTCCGACTACACCGAGGCGCAGCTGATCGCCTTCCGCGGCGGCCAGCGCAAGAACAGCCCGCAGATGACCGGCGTCACCGCGAAGATGAGCGACAAGGAAATCAAGGCGGTCGCCGACTACATCGCCGGCCTGCGCTGAGCATCGGCCTGCGGGGCCGCCTGCAGCAGGCACGCCACCCGGTGCCCGGCGCCGCAGTCGATCGCCGGCGGCACCTGGGCTGAGCACGCCGGCATCGCCTGCGGGCAGCGCGTGTGGAAGACGCACCCGGCCGGCGGATCGAACGGGCTCGGGATCTCGCCGGCCACGGGCGCCTCGTCGTCCAGCGATGCCTCGGCATCGACGGCCGGCGAACTGCGCCACAGGGCCTGCGTGTAGGGATGCAGGCCGCCGGTGGCGATCGCGTCGCGCGGGGCCTGCTCCATCAGCCGGCCCAGGTACAGCACCAGCACGCGATCGCACAGCGTCTCGACCATCGGCAGGTCGTGCGAGATGAAGATGATGGACAGGTCGAACTGCTGCTTCAGGTCGAGCAGCAGGTTGACGATCTGCGCCTTGACCGAGGCGTCCAGTGCTGCCACGGCTTCGTCGGCAATCAACACCTTCGGCTTCAGCGCCAGCGCCCGCGCGATCGCCACGCGCTGCTTCTGCCCACCCGACAGCTCGTGCGGATGGCGCGCCAGCACCTCGGGCGGCAAGCCGACGGCCGCCAGCAGGCCGTCGATCTCCGCCCGCTGCTGCGCGTGCGTGCCGCGCCGGTGCAGCACGAACGGCTCATGCAGGCTTTGCGCGATCGTCATGCGCGGGTTCAGGCTCGCATTCGGGTCCTGGAAGACCATCTGCACCTCGCCGCACAACTGCCGCGCCGCCGCGCCGCGGTGTTCGTCCAGCGGTACGCCCTGGTAGCGGATGGTGCCGCTGCTCGGTGCCACCAGGCGCATCGCGAGCTTTGCGAGGCTCGACTTGCCGCAGCCGGATTCGCCGACGATGCCGAGCACCTCGCCGCGCTTCAGCGCGAACGACACGTCGTGCAGCGCGCCCAGCGAACGGGCCTTGCCGAACCAGCCGCTGCGCACCGCGAAGCGCAGCCCGACCCGGTCGAAGCTGAGGAGCGTGTCGTCGGCCGTCATGCCACGCTCCGCAACGGATCGGGATGGTGGCAGGCCACGGCATGCGCCTCGTCGCCGACCACCCATGCCGGAAAGGTGCTGAAACAGGCGGGGCCGGCCTGCGCGCAACGCCTGGCGAAGCCGCACCCGGGTGCAGCCCCGGCCGGTTCGACCTGCCCGGGGATGCCCTGCAGCCGCCCGCGCCGCCTCGGATCGGGCACCGCCGCCAGCAGGCCGCGGGTGTACGGGTGCCGCGGCTGCGTGAACAGCGTGCGCTTGTCGGCGACCTCCACCAGCCGGCCGCCGTACATCACCGCGACGCGGTCCGCGATCTGCGACACGACGCCCATGTCGTGCGTGATGAACAGTACCGCCATCCCCATCTCGCGCTGCAGGCGCCGGATCAACCGCAGGATCTGCGCCTGCACCGTGACGTCGAGCGCCGTGGTCGGCTCGTCGGCGATCAGCACCGAGGGCCGGCAGGCCAGCGCCGACGCGATCATCACGCGCTGCCGCATGCCGCCCGACATCTGGTGCGGGTACTGGATCGCGCGGGTCTCGGCCTCCGCGATGCCGACCTGCCGCAGCAGCTCGATCGCACGCCGCCGCGCCTCGCCGCGCGAGCACAGGCCGTGGGCCAGCAACGGTTCGGCGATCTGGTCGCCGACGCGCTGCAGGGGGTTGAGCGAGGTCATCGGCTCCTGGAAGATCATGCCGAGCTCGCGCCCGCGCACGCGCCGCATCGCATCCGCGCCGAGCGACAGCAGCTCGGTGCGCCGCCCGTCGCGCCCGGTCAGCCAGGCCTCGCCGCGCAGCGACGCCGACGCCGGCAGCAGCCGCATCAGCGAGTGCGAGGTGACCGACTTGCCACAGCCCGATTCGCCGACCAGCACCAGCGTCTCGCCGCGGCGGATCGAGAAGCTGGCGTCGTTCACCGCGGTCACCGCGCCCGCCCCGGCGGCCGCGCTGCCGAACGAGGTGCACAGGCCGCGCACGTCGAGGACGGTGTCGCGATCGGCCATCACAGCATCCCGGTGTCGACCAGGATCTGCCGCACCCGGGCCACCGCCGCGTCCGGCAGCAGGCGGTTCGGGCGCCCCATGTGACGGTGCTCGATCAGCCCCATCAGCTGCATCGCGGTCTTGAAGCCGCCGACGCCGGAGGCTCCCATGCTGGTGTGCGGCAGGCCCTGGAACACGATCTGGAACAGCGCGATCAGGCGCTCCTGTTCCTTGCGCGCCGCGGCCCAGTCGCCGCGCCGCGCCGCGTCGTACAGGCGCACGTAGCCGGCGGGGTCGACATTGCCCAGGCCCGGCACGCAGCCCGCGGCGCCGCCCAGCAGCGCACAGTCGGCGACGATCTCGGAACCCGTGAGCACCGCGAAGCCGGGTCGGTCGGCATGGTCGAGCATCACCATGCGCAGGTTGCCGTCGTCGCCGCTGCTGTCCTTCAGCGCCGCGATCATGCCGCGTGCGGACATCTCGGCGATGGTCTCGCGTGCCAGCTTCACGTTCACGCAGACGGGGATGTCATAGGCGATGAGCGGCAGCGCCACCGCATCCTTGACGTACGCGAAGTGATCGACGATCTCGGGCTGGCTGGTGCGCGTGTAGTACGGCGCGGTGACGACCAGGCCGTCGACGCCCGCGGCCTGCGCCTGCCGCGCATGCGCGATCACGTGGTCCGTCGTCGCGTCCATCACGCCGGCGACGACCGGCACGCGGCCCCGGGCTTCGTCCAGCGCCACCTCGAGCACGTCGGCGCGCTGCTGCGGACCGAGGAACACGCATTCGCTGGTCGAACCGAGCAGGAACAGGCCGTGCACGCCGCCGTCGAGCAGGTGGCGGACCACCTTGCGCAGGCTGGCCTTGTCGACCTGGCGGTCGCTGGTGTAGGGCGTCGCGACCGGCGGGATGATGCCGTGCAGTTCGAGGGATGGCATGGAAGGTCTCCGGGTTGAAGCTCGGGGGTTGGATGAAGGAGTTCAGGCGTCGGCCTTCGGATCGACCAGCTGGCGCAGGCCGTCGCCGATGTAGTTGACGGCCAGTGCGGTGCCGACGATGCACAGGCTGGCCGGCAGCCAGATCCACGGGTATTGCTTCATCACGGCCGCCTCGCGCGCGATGCCGACCAGGCTGCCCCAGCTGGCATCGGGCAGCTGCACGCCCAGCCCCAGGAAGCTCAGCCCGGCCTCGGCCATGATCGCGGTGACGAAACCCAGCGAGGTGAACACCACCAGCACGTCGACGGTGTTCGGCAGGCAGTGGCGCAGCAGGATGTAGGCATGCCCGGCGCCCAGCGTGCGCGCGGCAGCGACGTAGTCCATCTCGCGCACGCTCAGCACCCGCGCCCGCACCAGCCGGCACACCAGCGGCCACGACAGCAGGCCGATGATCAGCATCGTCTTGCCGGTGCCCGGCCCGATGACGGCGGCCAGCGTCAGCAGCACGATGATCGGCGGGAAGGTCATCACCAGGTCGACCACGCGCATCACCAGCATGTCGACGCGCCCGCCGAAATAGCCCGCCAGCCCGCCCAGCACCGTGCCGATCAGCAGCGCCAGCAGCACGCTGCCGGCGCCCACGCCGATCGACACCCGGCCGGCGGCCAGCGTGCGCGCCAGCATGTCGCGGCCGGTCTGGTCGGTGCCCAGCCAATGGGTGGCTGACGGCGGGCGCAGCGTGGCCGAGAGGTCGATGGCGTTCGGATCGGCGTCCAGCAGCAGGCGCGACAGCAGGCACAGCGCACTGATCAGCACGAAGGCGACGAGGGCCGCCAGCGCGAAGCGGTTGCGGCGGAACTTGCGCCACGCGGTGGCGGATGGGCGGGTGGACGGCATGGGTGGGGGCGGCTGCATCAGCGCAGCGTGATGCGCGGATCGATCCACGAATAGACGATGTCGGTGAGCAGGTTCACCGCCAGGATGGCCAGGGCCATGAACAAGGCGATGCCCATGATCAGCGGGTAGTCGCGGCTCTCGATGCCGTCGAGGAACAGCGTGCCCATGCCGGGCCACGAGAACACCGTCTCGACGAACACCGCGCCGCCGAGCAGCGAGCCGAAGCTCGCGCCGATGACGGTGACCAGCGGGATCAGCGCGTTCGGGAACGCGTGGCGCAGCACCACGGCATGCGCCGGCACGCCCCGCGCGGTGGCGGTGCGGATGAAGTCCTGGTCCAGCGCCTCGAGCATGCCGGCGCGCGTGTAGCGCGTGAGGATCGCGACGAACTGGATCGACAGCGCGCCGGCCGGCAGCACCAGGTGGGCGGCGATGTCGCGCCAGTCGCCGCGGCCCGGCGTCGAATAGCCGCCGGCCGGGAACCAGCCGGCCTGCAACGCGAAGAGGTACAGGCACACGATGCCGACCAGGAAGGCCGGGCTGCTGATCGCAAGATAGGACAGCAGCGACAGCGCATGGTCGAGGGCCGAATTGGCGCGCCGTGCCGACACGATGCCCAGCGCAATGCCCAGCAGCGAGCCGCCCAGCAGGCCGGCGCACGCGAGCATCAGCGTCGGCGGCACGCGGCGCGCGATCTCGTCCAGCACCTTGCTGCCGTCCTTGTAGCGCAGCCCCAGGTCGCCCTGCGCCACCTGCTGCACCCACATCGCGAAGCGCACCGGCAGCGGGCGATCGAGGCCCAGCTCGTGCCGCAGCGCCTCTTTCTGCACGTCGCTCAGCGTCGCCGTCGGCGGCACGAAGGCATCGACCGGGTCGCCCGGCGCCAGGTTGATCAGCACGAACACCGACACCAGGATGGCGAACAGCGTCGGCACGTTGACGAGAAGGCGGTTCAACAGGTACTTCATCGCGGACTGCCGGGAGGAAGATCAGCGCAGCGACCAGCGCTCGGGGTAGTCCTGGTAGCGGCCGCCACCCGGCGCGGGCGTCCACAGCGCCCCCTGCACGTTGCGGGCGAAGCCGCCGAAGCGGTTCGCGGTCCACAGCGGCAGCAGCGGCAACTGCGTGTTGGTCAGCTTGCACATCTGCTTGTAGACCTCGGCGCGCTTGCCCTCGTCGACCTCCTGCTGGCCGGCGCCGATCAGCTTGTCGAGCTCGGGAATGCTGATGCGCATCCGGTTCAGACCCTTCGGCGGGGCGTAGTTCGAATCGAGCACGGTGTTCAGCACGCTCGGGTCCGGGCCATTGCCCTGCCCCGCGAACACCAGCGAGAACTTGCCGGCGTCGACGATCTGGCTGTAGGTGGGCGTGTCGACGAAGCGCGGCTTCACGGCCACGCCGACGCCGGCCAGCATCGCCTGGATGGCGGCCAGCACGTCCTTCGAGAGCTGGTCGCTGTAGTAGGTGAGCAGCTCGACCGGCTCGCCCTTGCTGAGCTTGCTCCAGCCGGCTTCCTCGAGCAGCGCCCGCGCCTTGGCCACGTTGGTCTCGTAGCGCTCCAGGTAGCCGGGGACGTACTTCGGCAGCGTCAGCACGCAGTTCCCCAGCCGTGCGTTGCCGCCGTAGATGCTCTTGACGATCGCCGCGCGGTCGATCGCGAGCAGCAGCGCGCGGCGCACCCGGATGTCCTGGAACCGCGGGTCGCCGTTGTTGAACCCGATGTAGTTCAGCACGTTCGACGGCCCCGACACCACGTCGAAGACCGCGTGGGACTGGTTCTCCTTGACCTGGTCCAGCGTCAGGTAGGTGTGCTGGATCTCGCCGGCCTGCAGCGCGATGGCGGCCGAGCTGACGTCCTTGAAATAGCGGTTGACGAGCTTGTCGAGCTTCGGGCGGCCGCGGTGGAAGTCCTTGTTGGCCTCGAGCTCGACGTACTGGTCGGGCAGGTACTTGATCCAGCGGAACGGACCGCTGCCGACCGGCGACTTCCACCAGTCGGCGTTGCGCAGGTCCTTGGGCGCCATCTTCGCCAGCAGGTGCTCGGGCAGCATCATGATGCTGGTGAAGGCATCGGGCAGCGTCACGTCGGGCGATTTCAGGCCGATCGCCAGCGTCAGCTCGTCGACCACCTTGACCTCGGCGACGGCTTCGAGGCGGCCGGCGAACACGCTGGCCGAATCCGGGTGGCGCACCAGGTCCAGCGTGAACTTGACGTCGCGCGCGCCGAGCGGCTTGCCGTCATGCCACTTGACGCCGCTGCGCAGCTTGACCGTCAAGGTCTTGCCGTCGGCCGCATAGGCCCAGCTCTCGGCCAGGTCGCCGGAGATCTTCTGCAGGCCGACGTCATACAGCGTCAGCGTGCTGAAGTACTTGTTGTAGAAGCCGAAGCCGGCCGGCGCGACCAGCGGGTTGAACTTCTGCGGGTTGCCGCCCGGGCCCACGTCGAACGCACCGACGAAGGTCTGGGCAGTGGCCGCGAACGGGACGGCGGCACAAACGGACAGCAGGCCTGCGAGCAGGCGGAGTTTCACGGGCATGGACGGCACCTTTGCGGGCTTGGGTTCGCGGGTTGCGGGTCGCGGGGCTCCTGGGGATCGCGTGGAAAGCGCGTCAGGAGGTACTGGAAATGCTTGCGGTGCGCCGCCAGCAGGCCCAGCGCATCGCGCCGTTCCAGCATGTCGACGATCTGCAGGTGATCGGCCGCGCGGCTTTCGAGCACCCACAGGTCGGCAGCCCCTTCGGCGCTGCCGTTCATGCGCCGGAAGGCCTCCCAGAAAAGGTCGATCAGCGAATCGAGAAAGCGGTTTCCGAGGCAGCGGTACATCTCGGCATGAAAGGCCCGGTCTTCGTCGCCGAAGTTCTCGCCGGCCTTCGCCTTGGCGGCCATCCGGTCGGCCAGCAGGCGCAGCTTCTGCAGGGCATCGGCGGAAATGTGGTTGACGACGTCGAGCACCGCGCCGAATTCGAGGTACGAGCGCACCTGCAACAGGCCTTGAACCTGCGAATGGGTGGCGCACATCGCATAGGGCAGGTTCTCGAGGATCGAGTCGAAGGAAAACTCCTTGACGAACACGCCCTCGCCGTGACGCGTCTCGACGATGCCCAGCGAATCGAGTGCTTTCAATGCCTCGCGCAGCGCCAGGCGGCCAATGCCGATTTCCTGTGCAAATCGCTCTTCGGCCGGCAGCGCGTCCCCGGGCTTCAAGCCATGCCGCTCGATATATTCCTTGATATCGATCTGGGCTTGGCGATAAACCGGGACCTTGGTCACAGACATACTGGGCCGCTGAAGCGGATTCGTGCAATGGGAGGCAGACTACGCCCGAGGTCCTCTGATGTCAAAGCGGTACAAATGTCAGGTATCCAATGATGCAACTTCATGGATTCCCTTGCCGGCCACCATATTCGCCGACAGTGGCCACAAACTAAGGCACATAAATCACCAGTACATACGTATCCAGTTCATATATCAATATTCCACTCCTCAGATCTCTGCCTCAGAATTTTCGGACGGGATCGCTTGGCCGGACGGTTCATTCCACATACCCGCGCCGAGGATTCCAACGCAGGAATATCCCCCCTTTTTTCTTCCCCTGAGGAGTCCCCGGCATGAACAAATCTCTCGCGGCTGCTGCCGCCTTCGTGATGGGCGCCGGCGGCGCCATGGCGCAGTCGTCGGTCACCATTTCCGGCCTGATCGACGTCGGCGTCACCCACAACGACAACACCGCGAACGCCGCGCACTGGAAGGTGGCCCGCGGCAACAACAACCGCTTGATCTTTCGCGCCACCGAAGACCTGGGCGGCGGCCTGTCCGCCACGGCGGCGCTGCAGCACCGCTTCGATCCCGACACCGGGACGACCGAAAGCACCGTGCGCCCGTTCTGGCAAGGCGAAAGCCGCGTCGGCTTGCGCAGCGACCGGCTGGGCTGGCTGCGCCTCGGGCGCGGGCTGACGCCGGTGCAGGACCCGAACGGCCGCATCGAGGTGTTCGGCGTCACGACGGTGGCCAACACGCAGGACTGGATCACGGCCTACTACAAGTCGGTCGACGACGTGAGCAAGTCGCTCAGCGCGGCCGGCGTCTCGCCCGCACTCGCCGGCGGCGAAGCGCGCTGGGACAACGCGGTGTTCTACGACACGCCGAACCTGGGCGGCATGGTCGCCCGCTTCGCGATGCAGGCCGAACACTCCGAATTCACCAAGCCCTTCAGCGCCTCGGTCACCTACGAAAGCGGGCCGGCGTTCGCGATGCTCGGCTACGAGCGCAACAACCGCGACACCCGGTTCATCCAGATGGGCGGCGTCTACGACTTCGGCGTGGCCAAGCTGATCGGCTCGTACGCCATCAACGACCCCGAAGGCGACCTGAAGATCACCGCCTGGGGCATCGGCCCGCACGTTCCGCTGGGCGGCCCCTTCACCCTGCGCGCCGCCATTGCGCAGGCCAAGTCGAATGCAACCGGCACCGTCACCTCGAAGAAAGCCGGCGCCGGCCTGCTGTACGCCTTCAGCAAGCGCACCTCGGTGTACACCGACGTGGCGCGCAGCAACCCGTTGACGAGCAGCACCTCGCTGACCGAGGTCGACCTGGGCATCGCCCACACGTTCTGACGCCGCCGCGTTCGAGGAGACACCATGCCACACCGCAAACTCATCGGCCTCGCCGCCCTCGCCCTGGGAACACTCGGGTTCGCCGCCCCCGTCCTCAGCCAGCCGCTCGGCTTCACCTGGCGCGAGCTGCCCTCGATCCCCGCCAACCGCGCCGACTGGTCGGAGGCGATCCCGGTCAAGGCGGCCTGGTGGCGGCAGATCGGGCTGGCCGGGCCGATCACCGGCGTGCACCGCGACCGGCTGCTGGTCGGCGGCGGCGCCAACTTCCCCGAGCCGGGGCAGACCGCGACGCGCGCCAACACGCTCGGCAAGGTCTACTGGGACGAGGTGTTCGTGATGGACCTCGCCGGCAAGACCTGGCTCGACAAGCGCTTCAAGCTGCCGCGCGCGCTGGCCTACGCGTCGACGGTCAGCCTGCCCGAAGGCGTGCTGGTGATCGGCGGCGAAGGGCACGACGCCCCCAACGGCAATGCGAAGTCCAAGCTGAAGCTGTTCGCCGACGTGTTCCTGATGAGCCTGGATGCGGCCGGCGACCGGCTCGACATCAAGCCCTACCCGAGCCTGCCGCGCGGCATGAGCTATTCCGCCGCGGCCCTGGTCGGCCGCACGGTGTTCGTGCAGAGCGGCGCCGACTTCCTCGCGCTCGACCTCGATGCGCCCGATGCCGGCTGGAAGGCGCTGCCGACCTGGCCGGGCGAACCGCGCGACCTGGCGCTCGCGGCCGGCGTCGACGGCAAGTTCGTGCTGGCCAGCGGCCGCCACAAGAAGGACGGCAGCTGGCTGGTCCACCAGGACGCCTACGCCTTCGACCCGAAGGCGGGCAGCTGGTCGCGGCTGCCGGACATGCCCTACCCGGCCCAGGCCGGCGAAGGCTTCGCTGTGCAGGACCGCTACTTCGTGGCGCTGGGCGGCGACCGCGACATCGAACGCTGGAACATGTTCGTGGCCCTCGAAGGCGAGCGCGGCAAGGCGGAAAAGGGCAGTGCGCAGTGGCAGCAGGCCAACACCGCCATCACCTTCATGCAGGATCACCACACCGGCTTCAACCAGGGCATCCTGGTCTACGACACCAAGACCCGGGCCTGGGCCGAAAGCGGTTTCCTGCCCGCTGCCGGCCCCGTGACCACGCAGCCGGTCAGCTGGAAGGGCGAACTGCTGCTGGTGTCCGGCGAGGTGGCGCCCGGCAAGCGCACGCCGAAGATCTGGGCCGGGCTGCCCGTGAAGAAATAGGCACGGAATGGGCACGGCGGCCGGACGGCGTTCCTCTTGTTGAGGAAGCGCCGGACCGGGCGCGCGACTATAGTGCAACGATCGCCACTGCGATCGTCCTCATGCCCTACATCCGACGCGGCCCCGACGGCCAGATCGACAGCCTGCACCGGCACCCCGGGGAAGGCACGGAGTTCGTCCCCGAAGGCCACCCCGAGTTGCTGGCCTTCATCGGCCACGGTGCGGTGGCCAGCGATTTCGGCAAGCTCGACGCCGACTTCGTGCGCGTGATCGAGGACGTGATCGACACGCTGATCGTCAAGAACGTGATCAACATCACCGACCTGCCGGGCGAGGCGCAGGCCAAGCTGTTCGCCCGCAAGAGCTTCCGCGAACGGGCCGCGCGCAACTCGCTGCGGCTGTTTTCCGACACGCAGTTCGGCGCCGTCATCGACGACACCAACTTCGGCGAACTCCCTTAGGGTCGCGGAACTGCTGTAAGGTCGCCGGCTCGAACCGCGACTGACCGGCAACACGCCCTCCAGGCGCCCCAGGAGTTTCCATGCATTACCGCCCGAACCGCGGCTTCGACCACGCGGTCCCGTCCGAAATCACCCCACGCAGCATCTACGAGCGCCGCCGCGACCTGCTCAAGCTGATGGCCCTGGGCGCCGGTGGCGCGGCGCTGTCCGGCTGGGCCGCGCGCGACGCGTTCGCCCAGGCGGCCCGCCCGAACAAGCTCGGCGCGCTGCCCGGCACGCGCAGCACGGTGGCGGGCGCGATCACGATGGAAAAGCTGACCGCCTACAACGACGTCACCAGCTACAACAACTACTACGAGTTCGGCACCGACAAGGCCGACCCGGCCCGCAACGCCGGCTCGCTGAAGACCCGCCCCTGGACGGTGGCGGTCGAAGGCGAGGTGAAGAAACCCAAGGTCTACGACCTCGACGAGCTGCTGAAGCTCGCGCCGATGGAAGAACGCGTCTACCGGCTGCGCTGCGTCGAGGGCTGGTCCATGGTGATTCCGTGGGTCGGCTATTCGCTTTCCGAATTGATCAAGCGGGTCGAGCCGACCGGCAATGCCAAGTACGTCGAGTTCGTCACGCTGGCCGACTCGAAGCAGATGCCCTACCTCGGCTCGCGCGTGCTGTCCTGGCCGTACGTCGAAGGCCTGCGGATGGACGAGGCGATGAACCCGCTGGCCCTGCTGGCCTTCGGCCTCTACGGCGAGGTGCTGCCGAACCAGAACGGTGCGCCGGTGCGGCTGGCCGTGCCGTGGAAATACGGCTTCAAGAGCGGCAAGTCGATCGTCAAGATCCGCTTCACCGACAAGCAGCCGGCCACGTCGTGGAACCACGCGGCGGCGCAGGAGTACGGCTTCTATTCCAACGTCAACCCGAACGTCGACCACCCGCGCTGGAGCCAGGCCACCGAGCGGCGCATCGGCGAGGACGGGCTGTTCGCGAAGAAGCGCGCGACGCTGCTGTTCAACGGCTACGAAGCCCAGGTCGGCCAGCTGTACGCCGGCATGGACCTGAAGAAGCTGTTCTGAGCGGGGTCCCCATGGAATCCGCCGTGCTGTCGCCCGCCCCATCCGCCGCCGTGCGCCGCAAGCCCTGGCTGCTGCATCCGGCCGCCAAGCCGCTGCTGTTCGTGCTGGGCCTGCTGCCCTTCGCCTGGCTGTTCTACGGCGCCGCCGCCAACACGCTGGGCGCCAACCCGGCCGAGGCGCTGATCCGCTCGACCGGCGACTGGACGCTGCGTTTCCTGTGCATCACGCTGGCCGTCACGCCGCTGCGCATCATCGCCGGCCAGCCGGCACTGGCCCGCTTCCGGCGCATGCTGGGGCTGTTCGCGTTCTTCTACGTCGTGCTGCACTTCCTGGCCTATGCGTGGCTGGACATGGGCCTGGACCTGGCGGTCATCGCGCGCGACATCCCGAAGCGCCCGTTCGCGCTGGTCGGCTTCCTGGCCTTCCTGCTGATGATCCCGCTGGCCGCCACGTCGTTCAACCGTGCGATCAAGGCCCTGGGCGCCAAGCGCTGGCAGGCGCTGCACAAGAGCGTCTACGCGATCGTGCTGCTGGGCCTGCTGCACTTCTTCTGGATGAAGGCGGCGAAGAACAACTTCGCCGAGGTGGCGGTGTACGCCGCGATCATCGCCGTGCTGCTGGGCTGGCGCGCCTGGCATGCCTGGCATGGCAGGCGCCCGGCCGGGCCGGGATCGCGCCATCCGTGACGCCGTTCCGGGTGCGTGGCTGGCGCGCTCGCGCCGGGGCACGCACAATCGGGACACATGCTGTCCCAGGCCGCTCCCACCCCCACCCCCCGCGAGGTCACCGATGCCCGCCGCGTCGTCACGCTGATCGCCGATTCGCAGGCGGCACACGACGCCGGCCAGCACCAGCAGGGCCTGGCGATCGCCGAACGGGCGCTGGCCGCCGCCACCGCCCTCGGCGAGCCGCTGGTGCTGGCGCGCGTGCACACGCTGATGGCCAACCACCGCTGGCGGCTCGGGCTGTTCGAACCCTCGGTGCAGTCGGCGCGCGAGGCGCTGGGGCTGTGGCGTGCGGCCGGCCGCATCGACGAGCAGTGCGACACGCTGTGCCTGCTGGCCATCTCGTTCAGCGAGATCGGGCTGCAGGAAGAAGCGCTGAAGCACGCCACCGCGTCGTTCGAGCTGGCGCGCGAGCACGGGCGCGGCCTGGCGATGGGCGTCGCGCTCAACCGCATCGGCATCTGCTACGACCGGCTGGGCGACGCGGTGCAGGCCGAAAGCTTCCTGCTGCAGTCGCTGGGCATGGCGCGCGAGCACGGTGGCCACGGCGACCGCATGCTGGCGCTGAACAACCTCACCGCCACCGCGATCAGCGCCTACTACCAGGCCCAGCTGCGCGGCGACGAAGCCGCCAGCCAGCAGGCGCTGCAGCGGGCGCGCCAGTACGGCGGCCGCGCGCTGTCGCTGGCGCGCCGGCATGGCGACGTCTACCGCGTCAGCGTCACGCAGGGCAACCTGGGCGAGGCCCTCGGGCTGGCCGGTGATTACGCCGAGGCCCGCCAGTTGCTCGACGAGGCGTTGGCCACCGCGGTCCAGAACGGCTTCCGGGCGGTGGTGCTGCGCATGCGGCACAACATCGCCGAGGTGCTGCTGCGCGAAGGCCGCAACGAAGAAGCCATCACCGAGCTGACCGCCACGCTGCAGTCGCTGACGCAGATGGACCACGAGACCACGCGCATGCGGGTGCATTCGGCGCTGCACCGGGCCTACAAGGCGACGCGGCAGTTCGAGCCGGCGCTGCTGCATTGCGAAGCGCACCACCAGATCGAGATGCGCCGCGTCGCGCAGCAGAGCAAGGCGCAGGCGCGGCTGATGGTGAACCGCATCGACGTCGAGCGCGCACTGATCGACGGCGAGCGCGCCCGGCTCGAGGCCGAGCTGCAGCGCCTGCGCACGCAGCAGCTCGAAGCGGAGAAAGAGGTGCTGGAACAGCGCACGGCCGAGCTGCACCGCGAGACGCTGGAAGACCCGCTGACCGGCCTGGCCAACCGCAGGCACGTGGACGCCACGCTGCCGCTGCTGATCGAGCGTTCGCGCGGGCAACTGCAGCCGCTGGCGCTGGCGATGGCCGACCTGGACCATTTCAAGCTCGTCAACGACCGCCACGGCCATGCGGTGGGCGACGAGGTGCTGCGCACCGTCGCGCGGCTGTTCGGCGACAAAACCCGCGCGCGCGACCTGCTGGGCCGCTGGGGCGGCGAGGAGTTCGTGCTGGTCTTCGTCGACACGCCGGCCGACACCGCGCTCGAGATCTGCGAGCGGCTGCGCAGCACGGTGCAGGCCTACCCGTGGAGCCGGATCTCGCCGGGGCTGGAGGTGACGCTGAGCCTCGGCCTGACCCATGCGCAGGCGACCGACAACGCGCTCGAGCTGGTCGAGCGCGCCGATGCGGCGCTGTACGAGGCGAAGCGGCTGGGCCGCAACCGCCTCGTCACAGGCTGATCCCCCGAGGCCAATCGGGTCAGTGCATCAAACTCGCGAAAGCACCGGCTTCAACGCCGCCCCCGTGTGGCTGGCCCGCGTCTTGACCAGCAGCTCCGGCACGCCGTTCACCACCACCGTGCCGCCGCGAACGCCCCCTTCCGGCCCCATGTCGATGACCCAGTCGGCCTCGGCGATGACATCCAGGTCGTGCTCGATCACCACCACGCTGTGGCCGCCGTCGACCAGCCGGTGCAGCACGCGGATCAGCCGCTCGACGTCGGCCATGTGCAGCCCCACCGTCGGCTCGTCCAGCACGTACAGCGTGTGCGGCGCCTTGTTGCCGCGCCGCGTCACGTCGTCGCGCACCTTGGTCAGCTCGGTGACGAGCTTGATGCGCTGCGCCTCGCCGCCCGACAGCGTCGGCGACGGCTGGCCCAGCGTCAGGTAGCCCAGGCCCACGTCCTTCATCAGCTGCAGCGGGTGCGCGATGTTCGGCATCGACGCGAAGAACTCCACCGCCTCGTCGATCTCCATCTGCAGCACGTCGCCGATGCTCTTGCCGCGCCAGCTCACCGCCAGCGTCTCGGCATTGAAGCGCTGGCCATGGCACACGTCGCACGGCACCTTCACGTCCGGCAGGAAGCTCATCTCGATGGTGCGCATGCCCTGCCCCTCGCAGGCCGGGCAGCGGCCGTCGCCGGTGTTGAAGCTGAAGCGCGCCGGCTGGTAGCCGCGCGCACGCGATTCCAGCGTGTCGGCGAACAGCTTGCGGATGGTGTCCCAGAAGCCGATGTAGGTGGCCGGGCATGAACGCGGCGTCTTGCCGATCGGCGTCTGGTCGACCTCGAGCACGCGGTCGATGAAGCCCCAGCCGTCGATCTTGTCGCAGCCCTGCCAGTTCGGCTTGCCGCCGCGCAGGTTGATGAACTGCAGGTTGGCCAGCAGCACGTCGCGCGCCAGCGTCGACTTGCCGGATCCGCTGACGCCGGTGACGGCCACCAGCCGCTTCAGCGGCAGGTCCACCGTCACCTGCTGCAGGTTGTGCAGCGACGCGCCGTGGATCGTCAGCAGCCGGTTGGCCTCGCCCTCCTTGGCCGAGTGCTGCGCCACCGACGCCAGGAAGGCATCCACCTCGCGCCGCGCCTTCAGCGGGTGCAGCAGCGGCTTCGCGAGGAAGCGGCCGGTCACCGACTCGCCGTTCTTCGCCAGGTCGGCGGCCGTGCCCTCGGCCACCAGCCGGCCGCCGCGCTTGCCGGCGCCGGGCCCGATGTCGATGATGTGGTCGGCGCGGCGGATCGTGTCCTCGTCGTGCTCCACCACCACCAGCGTGTTGCCCTTGTCGCCCAGCTTGTGCAGCGCATCGAGCAGGATCTGGTTGTCGCGAGGGTGCAGGCCGATGGTGGGCTCGTCCAGCACGTAGCACACGCCCTGCAGGTTGCTGCCCAGCTGCGCCGCCAGCCGGATGCGCTGCGCCTCGCCGCCCGACAGCGTCGGCGCGGCCCGGTCCAGCGTCAGGTAGCCGAGGCCGACTTCCTCCAGGAACTCGAGCCGGCTCGCGATCTCGCTGACGACGTCGCGCGCGATCTCGGCATCGCGCCCTGCCAGCTTCAGCGCCTGCACCCACTTGCGCGCGTCCGCCACCGACCACTGCGCGATCCAGGCGATCGAATGCCCGTCGAACGTGACGCCGCGCGACACCGGGTTCAGCCGCGTGCCGCTGCAGGTCGGGCACGGCTCGTCGATCACGCCCTCGACCTCCATCTCCTCCGACGGGAAGCTCTGCTCGCGGCCCTTGTTGTCGTCGTCGCGCACCGAATCGTCGTAGGCCTTGCGCTGCTCGCGCGTCAGCGCGAGGCCAGTGCCGACGCAGGTGGTGCACCAGCCGTGCTTGCTGTTGTAGCTGAACATGCGCGGGTCCAGCTCGGGGTAGCTGGTGGCGCAGACCGGGCAGGCGCGCTTGGTCGAGAACACCTTCACCTCGCCGACCTTGCGCGTCGGCGTGCCGGCCAGCATCGCGCCGCGCAGGCCCTTCAGCGGCGTCAGCAGGTGCATCACGCCCTTGCCCAGCTCCAGCGCCTGGGCCAGCAGCGCGCGCAGCTCGGCCTCGTTGTCGGGGCCGATCACCAGGTCGCCCACCGGCAGCTCGACGGTGTGCTCCTTGAAGCGGTCCAGGCGCGGCCATGGGTCGACGCTCAGGAAGTCGCCGTCGACGCGCAGGTGGGTGTGGCCGCGCGCCTTGGCCCACTTGGCGAGATCCGTGTAGACGCCCTTGCGGTTGACCACCAGCGGCGCCAGCAGCCCGACGTGCTCGCCCTTGTGGTCGCGCAGCAGCTGCGCGGCGATGCTCTCGACGCTTTGCGGGCGCACCGGCGCGCCGTCGTTGACGCAGTGCTGGATGCCCAGCTTCACGTACAGCAGGCGCAGGAAGTGCCAGACCTCGGTGGTCGTCGCCACCGTGCTCTTGCGTCCGCCGCGGCTCAGCCGCTGCTCGATCGCCACCGTCGGCGGGATGCCGTACACCGCATCGACCTCGGGCCGCCCTGCGGGCTGCACGATGCTGCGGGCATAGGCGTTCAGCGATTCGAGGTAGCGCCGCTGGCCCTCGTTGAACAGGATGTCGAACGCCAGCGTGCTCTTGCCCGAGCCCGACACGCCGGTGACCACGCTGAACTTGCCGCGCGGGATGCTGACGTCCAGCGACTTCAGGTTGTGCTCGCGCGCGTTGACGATGCGGATCGATTCGTCGCGCTTCTCGTCGCGCAGGCGCTTGACGACGTACTGCAGCGGCACGCCCTCTTCCACCTTGTGCTCGCCCAGCCGCATCGAGACGTCGTACTCGGCCAGCGCGCGGCCGGTGTGCGAGGTCGGGTGCAGCTTCACGTCCTCCGGCGTGCCGGTGCACACCACCAGGCCGCCGGCCTCGCCGCCTTCGGGGCCGAGGTCGATCAGCCAGTCGGCGGCGCGGATCACGTCCAGGTTGTGCTCGATCACCACCAGCGAATGGCCGGCGTCGAGCAGCTTGCGGAAGGCCCGCATCAGCTTCGCGATGTCGTCGAAGTGCAGGCCGGTGGTCGGTTCGTCGAACATGAACAGCGTGCCCTTCTTCGCCAGCGGCTGGCGGCTCGCGCTGGTGGTCTGCGCCGCCTCGGCCAGGAAGCCGGCCAGCTTCAGGCGCTGCGCCTCGCCGCCCGACAGCGTCGGCACCGGCTGGCCCAGCTTCACGTACTCCAAGCCCACGTCGACGATGGGCTGCAGCACGCGCAGCACCTCGCGGTCCTGCGCGAACATCTGCACCGCCTCGCTGACGGTGAGCTCCAGCACGTCGGCCACGCTCAGCTCGCGCGCCACCTCGCCCGGCAGTCGGCGCTCGATCTTCACGTCCAGGATCTCGGCGCGGTAGCGGCGCCCGTCGCAATCGGGGCAGCGCAGGTACACGTCCGACAGGAACTGCATCTCCACGTGCTCGAAGCCCGAGCCGCCGCAGGTCGGGCAGCGGCCGTCGCCGGCGTTGAAGCTGAACATGCTGGCGCTGTAGCCGCGCTGCCCGGCCAGCGGCGACTGCGCGAACAGCTTGCGGATCTCGTCGAACGCGCCCACGTAGCTGGCGGGGTTGGAGCGCGCGGTCTTGCCGATCGGCGACTGGTCGACGAACACCGCGTCGGTCAGCCAGTCGGCGCCGAGCAGGCGGTCGTGCTCGCCGGGGGTCTCGGTGGCCTTGCCGAAGTGGCGCGCCAGCGCCGGGAACAGCACGTCCTGCATCAGCGTGCTCTTGCCCGAGCCGGAGACGCCGGTCACGCACACCAGGTGCTGCAGCGGGAACTCGACCGTCAGGTTCTTCAGGTTGTGGTCGCGCGCGCCTTCGACGATCAGCTTCGGCGTGGCCTCGGTCACCAGCCGCTTCAGGCCGCCCATGCCGACCTGCTTGCGCGCGCCCAGGTAGGCGCCGGTCAGCGTGTCGGCGCGGCGGATCTCTTCGGGCGTGCCGTCGAACACGATGTTGCCGCCGCGTTCACCCGGGCCCGGGCCCATGTCGATCAGGCGGTCGGCGGCCAGCATCACGGCCGGGTCGTGCTCGACGACGACCAGCGTGTTGCCGGCGTCGCGCAGCCGGTGCATGGCCTCGACGATGCGGTTCATGTCGCGCGGGTGCAGGCCGATGCTGGGCTCGTCGAGCACGAACATCGTGTTCACCAGCGAGGTGCCGAGCGCCGTCGTCAGGTTGATGCGCTGCACCTCGCCGCCGCTCAGCGTGCGGCTCTGGCGGTCCAGCGTCAGGTAGCCCAGGCCCACGTCGCACAGGTACTTCAGCCGGGTGCGGATCTCGTCCAGCAGCAGCTTCAGCGCGTCGTCGAGCATGGTGCTCGGCAGCGTCAGGCCGTCGAAGAAGCGGCGGATGCGCTCGATCGGCATCAGCATCAGGTCATGCACCGTCAGGCCGGGCAGCGCCTCGAGCTGGGCGCGCGTCCACGCGGTGCCCTGCGGCAGGAAGCGCTTGCCGGATGGCAGCACCGCATCGGCATCGGGCCGGCTGCCCAGGCGCCACAGCAGGGCCTCGGTCTTCAGGCGCGCACCGCCGCAGGTGGTGCAGGGCGTGTAGCTGCGGTACTTCGACAGCAGCACGCGGATGTGCATCTTGTACGACTTGCTCTCCAGGTACTCGAAGAAGCGCTTGATGCCGTACCACTGCTTGTTCCAGTTGCCGTTCCAGTGCGGCGACCCATTGAGGACCCAGTCGCGCTGCGCCTCGCTCAGCTGCGACCACGCGGCATCGCGCGGGATGCCGGCCTCGGCAGCGTACTTCAGCAGGTCGTCCTGCGAATCCTTCCAGGCCGGGGTCTGGATGGTCTTGATCGCGCCGGAACGCAGCGTCTTGCGGTGGTCCGGGATCACCAGGCCCCAGTCGACGCCGATCACGCGGCCGAAGCCGCGGCAGGTCTCGCAGGCGCCCATCGCGGAGTTGAACGAGAACAGCGCCGGCTGCGGCTCGCTGTAGCGCAGGTCGCTGTCGGGGCAGTGCAGGCCGGTGGAGAAACGCCACAGCTGCGGCTCGCCCTCTTCCGCCAGCACGTAGACATTCACCCGCCCGCTGCCGCGCTTGAGCGCCGTCTCGATCGCCTCGACCGCGCGCACCTTCTCCGTGCCCTGCAGCCGGAAGCGGTCGGCCACCACGTCCAGCACCTTGCGCGGCCCGGTGGGCGTCGCCACCTCGCGCTCGGCCTGCACGCGCGTGAAGCCGGCGGCGGCCAGCCACTGCTCGATCTCCTCGGGCGTGGTCTTGGCCGGCAGCTCGACCGGGAAGGTCACCACCAGCCGCGGATCGCCCTGAGCCGTCCGGCTCATCAGTTCGGCGTAGATCGTCTCCGGCGAGTCATGCCGCACCGCCTGCGCCGTCTGCTTGTCGAACAGCTCGGCCGCGCGGGCGTACAAGAGCTTCAGGTGGTCGTTCAGCTCGGTCATCGTGCCCACCGTCGAGCGCGAGGTGCGCACCGGGTTGGTCTGGTCGATCGCGATCGCCGGCGGCACGCCGTCGACGCGGTCGACCGCCGGGCGGTCCATGCGGTCGAGGAACTGCCGCGCGTAGGCGCTGAAGGTCTCGACATAGCGCCGCTGCCCCTCGGCATACAGCGTGTCGAACACCAGGCTGGACTTGCCCGAGCCCGAGGGCCCGGTCACCACCGTCATCTCGCCGGTGCGGATGTCGAGATCCAGGTTCTTCAGGTTGTGCTGACGTGCGCCGCGGATGCGGATGACACCGGACATGGGGAGGGCTTTCGAAAGGCGAAGCGGAAGATTCTAGGGAGCGCGAATGGGTGAGCATGTTCGCGGGCCATTGGTCAGCATCTGTCAGCAAGGGACGATTGCTCCCGGCAGGGGCTGCGGCTACCATGCGCGACGCTTCTCGCGTGCCCTGCGCCATGAATGCCCCTGCAGTACCCCCCTCCTCGCCAGACGACACGAGCGCCGGCCGCCAGGCCCGGCTGTGGTCGGTCGTCGCCGAGGGCGTGTGGGAGCACGAACTCACCGGCACGCGCGCCTGGCATTCGGCGCGCTGTCGCGAGCTGCTGGGCGACGACCTGCGCGACGAGGCGTCCGCCATCCGCAGCCGCGTCCAGCCGGCCGACCTGCCGCGCTACGACGCGATGGTGCGTGCCGCAACGCGCTCGGCGGGCAGCGTCGAGGCCCGGCTGCGGCTGCGCGCCCGCGACGACGGCGTGCGCTGGTTCCAGCTGCGGCTGCGCAGCGAGGCCGGCTGGCTGTGCGGCAGCCTGCGCGAGACGGACGCCGACCCGGCGCGTGCCACCTTCCTCGCCCACATGAGCCACGAGCTGCGCACGCCGCTGAACGCGGTGCTCGGCATGACCGAGCTGGCGCAGCGCCTGGCGGTGCAGAACGAACAGCGCGGCTACCTCGAGCTGGCGCAGCAATCCGGCCAGGCGCTGCTGCGCCTGCTGGACGACGTGATCGACTATGCGCGCGCCGAGGCCGGCGAGCTGACGCTGCGGCTCGAGACCTTCGACCTGGCCCAACTGCTGGCCGAGACCTTCCGCGGCTTCATGCCGCAGGTGCGCGAACGCCAGCTCGCGATGATGTTCGACTACCTCGGCGAGCACACGCGTTTCCAGGGCGACCCGGCGCGCGTGCGCCAGATCGTCACGCAGCTGCTGGCGAACGCCGTCAAGTTCACCGCGCGCGGCCACGTCGCGCTGGTCACGCAGGTGCTGCCGCAAGCCACCGGCCCGAGCGTGCTGCGCATCCAGGTGCAGGACAGCGGCGCCGGCATGGACGAGGCGACGCGCTCGCGCGTCTTCGAGCCCTTCGAGCAGGGCGACAACAGCACGCGGCGCCAGCACGGCGGTGCCGGCCTCGGGCTGTCGATCGCGCGCAAGCTGGCGATGCTGATGGGCGGGCGCGTCAGCGTCACCAGCGTGCCGGGCCAGGGCTCGGTGTTCACCGCCAGGCTGCAACTCGCACCGGCCGCGCAAGAGCCCTTGCCGCCGCTGCAGCCCGGCCACGCCGGCGTGGTGTGCCGCAGCGCGACGCTGGCGCGCTGGCTGCAGCGCCGCCTCGAGCGGCTGGGCTGGACCACCGAGCTGCTGCCCGACCTCGAAGCCGCCACGCAATCCGCCGTGCAGCGCGCGCTGCAGCCCGGACGCCGCCTCGACAGCGTGGTGCTGATCGAGGACGCGCTCGACGCGCACAGCGACCTCGGCGCGCTGCGCCGCGCGCTGCCGGCCGGCACCCGCGTGACGCTGCTGCTGCGCCCGGACTTCCAGGTGCAGCCGCTGCTCGCGCGCGCTGCGCAGTGCGACATGGCGGTGCTGCTGATGCCGCTGACGCCCGCCGACCTGCGCACGCTGGCCAGCGCCGCACCGCGCGCGGTGCCGGCCGCGGCGCCGGCGGCCATGCCGATGCACCCCGGCATGCACGTGCTGGTGGTCGAGGACAACGCGCTGAACCAGCTGATCGCGCGCGAGATGCTGATGGTGCTGGGCATGAAGGTCAGCGTCGCCAACAGCGGCGAAGAGGCGCTGGCGCACTGCCTGCGCGAGGCGCCCGACCTGGTGCTGATGGACATCCAGATGCCCGGCATGGACGGCGTCGAGACGACGCGCCGGCTGCGCGCGCTGCAGGCCGAGGGCCGGCTGCGGCCGTTCCCGATCGTCGCGCTGACGGCGCATGCGCTCGCCTCCGACCGGCAGTCCAGCCTCGACGCCGGCATGGACGAGCACCTGACCAAGCCGATGCAGTTCGATACCTTGCGCACGGTGCTGGACCAATGGCGTCCCGATGACCTGCAGCTCGACGACGACGAGGAAGACGAGCCGTCCGCGAACTAGTTCGCGATCTTCCCGATTGAATGGGCACTGTGGTCTCTTGACGCAGGCACGCGACACCGGCTTGTGGAACCATCGCGCCCGTCAGGCGATTCCCAAAACAAGCGTTGGAGACCCCCATGAAGCAGCTTCTTTGCGTGCTGGCCCTGTCCAGCCTCGTCGCGAGTGCCGCGGCCCAGATCGTGATCGGCCAGACGGCCGGCTTCAGCGGCCCGGTGGCCGCCGGCGTCAAGGAGACCACCGACGGCGCCAAGCTGTACTTCGATTCGGTCAATGCCCGCGGCGGCATCAACGGCCAGAGCCTCGAGCTGGTGTCGCTGGACGACAAGTTCGAACCCAAGCTGGCGGCCGAGAACGCGCGCAAGCTGATCACCGAGAAGAACATCGTCGCGCTGTTCCTGGTGCGCGGCACGCCGCACACGCAGGCGATCGCGCCGGTGCTGGCCGAGTTCCGCGTGCCGCTGGTGGCGCCGTCGACCGGCGCGATGGCGCTGCACAAGCCGGTCAACCCCTTCATCTTCAACGTGCGCGCCACCTACCAGCGCGAGGCCGAACGCGCCATCCGCCACCTGAGCCTGATCGGCATCGAGCGCATCGCGGTCCTGCACGTGGACGACAGCTTCGGCGCCGATGCCGTGGTGGGCGCGATGGCCGGCTTCACCGCGGTCGGCAAGCAGCCGTCGGCGGTCGAGAAGTTCGACCGCAGCAAGCCCGACTTCAGCACCATCGCGCCGGCGCTGGCCAAGGCCAACACGCAGGCGGTGCTGTTCATCGCGGCAGGCGCGGTGGTGGCCGACGGCGTGAAGGCGCTGCGCACGGCGGGCTCCAGCGCGCAGATCGTCACGCTGTCGAACAACGCCGCCGGCGGCTTCATCACGCAGATGGGCGAGTACGCGCGCGGCACCATCGTCACGCAGGTGTTCCCGTACGAGCGCTCGATCGCATCGCCGATCGTCAAGGAAGCGGTCGAGCTGGCCAAGGGCAAGGGCCTGGACGCGGTGTCGCCCGCGATGATGGAAGGCTATGCCGGTGCCAAGGTGCTGGTCGAGGCGCTGCGGCGCGCCGGCCCGAACCCGACGCGCGAGAAGCTGCTGGCCTCGCTGAACGGACTGCACAAGTACGACATCGGCGGCATGGAGGTCAGCTTCAGCTCGACCGACCACAGCGGGCTGGATTTTGCAGATCTCTCCATCATTGGCGCGGACGGCAAGTTCCGCCGCTGAGCATCCCGTCACGCCCGCGGCAGCGGGCCTCCAGACAGACGTACTTCACGCAGGCACGCGCACTTCGCCCGTGAAACCATGGCTTTCGCCGCGCACTTCCGCGCGGTGCCATGAGTTCTCGGACAGAGCGGAGACACGCGATGAAGCAGTACGTCGGCACGCGGGCCCTGGTGGCCTGCCTGGCCCTCACCCTCCTCCCGGCGCTGCCGGCCTCGGCACAACTCCTGATCGGGCAGACCTCGGGCTTCAGCGGCCCGGCCGCGGCCGGCGTGAAGGAGAACACCGATGGCGCGCGCCTCTACTTCGACTGGGTCAACGCCCAGGGCGGCATCCACGGCCAGCCGGTCGAGCTGATCTCCACCGATGACCGCTTCGAACCGACGGTCGCCGCCGAGAACGCGCGCCGGCTGATCGTCGACAAGAACGTGCTGGCGCTGTTCCTCGGGCGCGGCACGCCGCACGCACAGGCCGTCGCGCCGCTGCTCAACGAGTTCCGGGTGCCGATGGTGGCACCGTCGACCGGCGCGATGGCGCTGCACAAGCCGGTCCACCCCTACATCTTCAACGTGCGCGCCACCTACCAGCGCGAGGCCGAGCGCGCGATCCGGCACCTGAGCCTGGTCAGCGTCGAGCGCATCGCGGTGCTGCACGTCGACGACAGCTTCGGTGCCGATGCGCTGATCGGCGCGATGAGCGGCTTCCAGGCCATCGGCCGGCAGCCGGCGCTGCTGGCGGCATTCGACCGCAGCAAGCCCGATTTCGGCGCGCTGTCGCGCAAGGTCGCGGCAGCGAATCCGCAGGCCGTCATGTTCATCGGTTCGGCCACCGCGGTGGCCGAGGGCACGCAGGCCCTGCGCCAGGCCGGCTCGAACGCGCAGATCGTGACGCTGTCGAACAACGCCTCGGGCGGCTTCATCAAGCAGATGGGCGCGAACGGCCGCGGCACCATCGTGTCGCAGGTGTTCCCGTCCGAGCGTTCGATCGCGACCGGCCTGGTCCGCGAGGCGCAGGACCTGGCCCGCGCGAAGAAGCTGGACGTGACGCCGGCGATGATGGAAGGCTTCGCGGCGGCCAAGGTGCTGGTCGAGGGGCTGCGGCGCGCCGGCCCGAACCCGACGCGCGAGCGGCTGGTGGCGGCGCTGAACGGCCTGAACAAGTACGACCTCGGCGGCATGGAGATGAGCTACAGCCCGAACGACCACACCGGCCTCGACTTCGCCGACCTGTCGATCATCGGGCCCAACGGCCGCTTCACGCGCTGAAGCCGTCGCCGCGGCGCCGCTTCGGCGGCCACGGGACGAAGCGGCTGGTGCGCGCGATGTAGTCGCGGTAGGCGGGGCGGCGCTCGGCGATGTCCTTCTCGAGCAGCACGACGCCGGACACCTTCAGCAGCAGCAGCGTCATCAGCGCCGGCGAGAAGACCGTCCAGCCGCCGCCCGCCGCGGCGGCCATCGACCACAACCCCCACCAGGTGCAGGCCTCGCCGAAGTAGTTGGGATGGCGCGACCAGCGCCACAGGCCGCGGTCCATCACCTGGCCGGCCTGGGCCGGGTCGGCCTTGAAGCGCGCCATCTGCGCATCGGCCGCCGCCTCGAACGCGATGCCGAAGGCGGCGAGCAGTGCGCCGGCCAGGTCGAGCGGGCCGAGCGGCTGCCCGCCGGCGAAACCGGCCAGGAATGGCATCGCGACGATCCAGGCGACCAGCGCCTGCAGCCCGAACACCAGGACCAGGCTCTTGAGGCCGAAGTTCGGCTGGTTGCGCGCGCGGATCGCCTGGTAGCGGCGGTCTTCGCCATGGCCCCAGTTGCGCCGCGTGATGTAGACGGTGAGCCGCAGCGCCCACGCCGCCAGCAGCGCCCCCATCCACGGCGCGCGCGGGCCGCCGGCCGGCAGCGCGCACGCGAAGCCGAGTGCCGCGGCACCGACCAGGCCGGCCCAGAAGCGGTCGACCAGGCTCGCATCGTGCCGGGCCAGGCTGCCGAGCCACGCGACGAAGGCCAGCAGCGCGCTGGCGGCCAGGCCCCAGGCAGCGGCGCCGGCCATCAGCCGCGCCGCTCGAAGAGGCAGTGGCTGATCCACCACTGCCGGCCGGCGTCGAAGCCGAACAGCTCGGCGCAGGACATGAAGAACAGCCGCCAGCGCGTCCACCACAGTGCCGCCTGGTCGACGCCGTAGCAGCCCTCGAACACCGGCAGCAGCGTGGCGCGCCGCGCGTCCATGTTCTGCAGCCAGGCCTCGGCGGTGCGCTGGTAGTGGGTGCCGTCCCAGCGCCAGCGCTGCAGCAGGCGCAGGTCGTCCTGGAAGTGCAGCGCCAGCTCGTCGCTCGGCATCATGCCGCCTGCAAAGAAGTGCTCGCTCATCCAGTCGCTGGCATCGCGCGTGACGAAGGCGTAGGGCGTGCTGCGGTGCGCGAACACGTGCATGAAGAAGCGCCCGCCCGGCCGCAACCAGCCGGCGACGCGGCGGAAGGCCTCGGGCCAGTTGCGCAGGTGTTCGAACATCTCGACCGACACGACGCGGTCGAAGCGCTCGTCGAGCTGCAGGTCGTTGATGTCCTGCGTGATCACGCGCAGGTTCGACAGGCCGCGCCGCAGCGCCTGCGCTTCGATGTGGGCGCGCTGCGAGTGCGAGTTGGACACCGCGACGATGCGGCTGCGCGGGAAGCGCTCGGCCATCCACAGCGACAGCGAGCCCCAGCCGCAGCCGAGTTCCAGCACGTCCTGGCCGTCGGCCAGGGCGGCGCGCTCGCAGGTGATGTCCAGCGCGGCGGCCTCCGCCTCGTCCAGTGTCGTGATGGTCGGGGCGCCCCACCAGCAGCTGCTGTACTTGCGGTGGGTGCCCAGCACGCCGGCAAAGAAGCCGGCCGGCACCTCGTAGTGCTGCTCGTTGGCCTTGTCCGGCACCGGGGCCAGCGGCGCGCTGCGCATGTGGGCGATGAAGCCGGCCGTCAGCGCGGCGGCGGCCTCGGCGTCATCGGCGCGGATCTCGTGCAGCCGCTCCTTCAGCAGCCGGCGGATGCCCAGCCGCACGACGCGATCGGGCACCAGGCCCTGCTCGACCCAGTTGACGACGCGGGCGGTGGAGGAAGAGGCAGGCATGCGGACGCTCCTCGGCTACGGATGACCTCCAATACGCAGCCACCCGCAGCCCGGATGCCGATCCGGGACGCTCCGCATCCAAATCACTCCCAAGGCAGCATCAACGTGACCATCAGCATCTTCTCGAACTCCGGCTCGAACCGGTCGACGATGGCCTGCGGCTCCCGGCACAGCGCGTCGTCGGTGACGAGGCCGAACTGCACGCCGCCACCGTAGCTGAGGATGCTGACGCCGACCCCGATGTGGCCCGACTGCGGCACCCAGAACATGGTCTGGCGCAGCGTCGAACCGCAGAACTTCAGCGGCGCCGCCGGCCCCGGCACGTTGGTCATCACCGCGGTGGCCTTCTTCGCGAACATGTTCAGCAGCGCGTCCTGCACCGGCTTGATCAGCAACCCCGCCACCGACAGCACCGCGAAGGCCAGCAGCGGCTGGTAGCTGCCTTTCAGCTCGTTCATGCGCGCGCGCACCGCGTAGACGCGCTCGATCGGGTTCTCGATGCCGATCGGCAGCACCAGCGGCACCAGGCCGAAGCGGTTGCCGAGCTGGTGGGCCTGCTCGAGCGGGCGCAGGTTCACCGGCACCATCGCGCGGATCTCCTGGCCGGCCGGGTCTTCGCCGCGCCCGCGCAGGTAGCCGCCGATCGCACCGGCCACGCAGGCGAGCAGCACGTCGTTGACCGAGCAGTTGAGTGCCTTGCCGATGGCCTTGACCTGGTCGAGCGCGATCGGCTCGCCCCAGGCGACGTGCTTGCGACCGATCGGCGTGCCCTTCAGCGAGGTCGGCGAGTCGTCGGGCATCAGCGCCAGCGCGGCGACGTCGCTGAGCACCTGGTAGCCGGTGCGCGCCATGTCGAGCGAGCCCAGCAGCGGCTGCTGCGGGTGGGCCAGCATCTCCATCGACTTGGCGACGCCGCCGCCGTACATGCCGATGGCCTTGACGGTCAGGTCGGTCAGCGGCTTGACGACCGCGTCGGACAGCCAGTCGGCATCGCCGTCGTCGTCTTCGGCCTTGCCGCGCGGTTTGCGAGGCGGAGGATCGGCCCCGCCGTCGGTGATCGACAGCATCACCGAGATCAGCGCGATGCCGTCGGCGATGCAGTGGTGCACGCGGGCGATCAGCGCGCTGCCGCCGTCGTAGTCGTCGATCAGGTGGAACTGCCACAGCGGGCGGCCGCGGTCGAGCGGCGTCGAGCTCAGCTCGGCGACGCGCTCCTGCAGCGCCTCGCGCGGGCTTTGCCCGCGTTTGCGGTGCAGCGGCTCGTGCAGCACCTGCTGCCGCAGGTCGAAGGCGTCGTCGTCGACCCAGCTCGCGCCCATCGCGTCCTCCACCACCTTCTGGCGGAAGCGGTGGTACTTGAGCAGCTTGTCTTCGACGCGCTGGCACAGCGCAGCGTGGGTGATGCCCGGCTGCAGCAGCCAGACGCCGACGATCATCATCAGGTTGACGTCGTTGTCCATGCGCAGCCAGGCGGTGTCGACGCGCGACATGCGCTGTGCGGCCTGGCGAGGGGCAGCGGGCATCGGGAAAGCCTCCACGGGTGTTGTTCTGGGAGGCGACGATGATGGGTAACATTCGCGGCGTCAATGCCGACTTTCACCCAAGCCTCCAGGAGACAACCGATGGCCGACCTCAAAGCCCTGTTCGAAGCCGCCGTGGCCGATTCGAAGAACCTGCCCGAGAAGCCCGACAACATGACGCTGCTGAAGATCTACGCGCTGTACAAGCAGGCGAGCAGCGGCGACGTCGACGGCAAGCGCCCCGGCTTCACCGACATGGTCGGCCGCGCCAAGTGGGATGCGTGGGATGCCGTCAAGGGCAAGTCGAGCGACGAGGCGATGCAGGAGTACGTGGACCTGATCGAGTCGCTGAAAGACTGACTCGTGGCCCGGATGCCAATCCGGGATGCGGTGGCGGTGCGAGCAAAGGCGGATGCGGGCAGGGTGCGGCGCGCCGGATGGAGCGGTCGCCGCGCCGGGGCGCGTCGACTACCCTCCGCTGACTGCTTTCAAGGCCCGTCGCCGAAACTCCCGCCGCTCGCTTCGCTCGCTATGGTCAAACAGTCGGCGACAGTCAGACCACAAAGCGTGCTGACGCACGCGGTCCTTGAAACCAGCCAGCTCCGGCGCCCCATCCTGATTGGCGCGCCGCACCCTGCCCGCACCCGCCTTTGCCGCCGCAGCGGCTCTGTGCCTGGTTCCCGGATTGACATCCGGGCCACTTGGTCGTGAGCTGGAACCGCTGGCGATTCGTCGTTACCAAAGTGGCCTGTTGGGCATCCTGCATCGCGGATTGCGATGAACAGGAGCCGTTTCTTCAACTGCTACCGAGTCAACCATGAGCCTGCGCCTTTCACGAAACCCATCTGCATTCCCGACCTCCACATCAACAACACAAAGTACCCAGAAGGAAAACGTGGGAGCCAAGGGCTTCTGCCTCGCCGAACATGCCTTCGACATCTACGAGGGGTCCGATATCACGGTCTCGGATCCGGGGATCGCCGCGGCGTTGCGGGCTGTCGCGGAGGCAGTCAAGGACGACGGCGGGACTTGGGACGATGCAAAGGGAACGAAATCCGGTGACGCCCGCGTGGGACTTCTCATGACGGCCGACAACTTTGCACGGAAACAGAACGTGCCGGCAGACCGGTTGACCGAGCTCTACAGCAATGCCTGCAGCTACGTACAACAGTTCAACCCGTTGATACGCGGAGGGACGGACGAGAAACTCTCGGCCTGCCAGCAGTTGATCATCGCGATCGAAAACTTCGTGAAGACCGCCTGACCTGATCAGCCTTTGCTCTTCTTCCCGGCCGCCTTCTTCGCCGCCGGCTTGCCCTTCGCCAGCAACGCATCCAGGTTCTTCTCGATCTCGCCCTGGATCGTCCCGGCGAAGGCGCCCATCAGGAAGCCCAGCTTCGCCTGCAGGTCGAAGTGATCGGCCGCGACGATCAGCTCGCCGCTGACGCCCGAGCGCTTGAACTCCACCGTGTCGCTGGTCTCGCCCTCGATCACGGTGCATTCCATCTCGAACTTCTTCTCGACCTCCTCGGCCCACTTCCACGCGATCTCGCGTGCGCGGGCCAGGCCCAGGTCGTGGTCGCGGTGGATGCGGATGTCGGGCATGTCGGTCTCCTCGGGTCTTATTGGATCGCCGTCGTCTCGGCGGATTTGAGTGTCGCGCGCCGCTCGTCGCGCGGCAAGGCGGCGATGCGCTTCACCTCGGCATAGAAGCGGTCGAAGTCGCGGCCCTCGCGCTCGAACAGGCGCTCGAACTGCGGCACCAGCTCGTTGTAGGCCGCCAGCACGCCCAGCGACGCATTGTTGGCACGGTCGAACCAGCCGTCGTAGCCGGCATAGCCCTGCCACGCCCCGGCCTTCAAGGCGGCGTAGTCGGCACGCAGCTTCGCCATGCGTTCGGCCTTCGCGGCACGCTTGTCGGCATCGCTCGCCGCGCTGTGGAACACCGCATCGAGGTCGCTGCGCGCCTGCATCGTCAGCGCGCGGAACTCCTGGCGCCGCTTGTCGTAGCGCTCGTACTCGTCGCGCGCCTGCGGCGTCGACTTCTCGGCCAGCCAGCGCGTGCCGCCGATGCGCTCCACCGCGGTCGCGAACGATTCGTTGAACATCGTGTCGTCCTTCGCGTAGGCCACCTGGTGCGCCAGCTCATGGAAGATCAGCCGCGCCAGCTCGCCTTCCGGCCAGCGGATGAAGGTGTTCAGCAACGGGTCGCTGAAGAAGCCGCCCGGCAGCTTGCCCAGCGTCGAGTACGCCGGCACCGCGTAGACGCTGACCTCCAGCCCCTCGCCGCGCAGCTCATCGCCCTGCGCATTGGCATCCGCCTGGTCGAAGTAGCCGCGGTAGCCGACGCAGCCGGTCACCGGGTAGCACCAGGTCTTCAGCGCCAGGCTCAGCTCGGGCGCCGCCACCACGTTCCACACCGCGGCGTTGCGGTGCAGGTCGGCATAGCGGCGGTAGCTGGCGTTGTCGGGCAGCTTCAGCTCGCTGACCGCGTAGTCGCGCATGCGCTGGCTCAAGAGCAGCCGCTCGCGCACCGGCTGGGGCGTCGCCGGGTCGGCCACCCAGTCGCCGACCGGCTTGGCCTGGTTCAGCAGGCTCAGGTGGCCGCCCACCGATTGCGCGAGGTAGCGCACCGAGCCGCAGCCGCTGAGCGAGCCCAGCAGTGCGACCACGCCCAATCCGATCCACCATCGTCTCGCCACTTTGACTCGCATCACGCGAGTCTAGGCGAGCCCCCGGGCCTCAGCTCACACGCCGCCCATTGGCCCCGAGCACCGCCAGGCCGACGTAGCGCGAGGCCACGTACGGTGCCGCCCCGCCGAAGCCGAGTGACAGCTCGCCCAGGTTCAGCTGCTTCAGCCCCGCCAGCGCCTGGCGCAGCTTGTCGCGCGTCAGCTCGCGGCCGGCACGGCGCAGGCCCTCGGCCACCACCATCGCGTTCACATAGCCCTCGAAGCTGGTGTTGCCGTAGTCCTCGCGGCCGATGGCCCGCATCGCAGCCTGGTAGCCGCGCACCGATTCGAGCTTCGGCGACAGCGCGTCCGGGAACACCTGCGACAGCGCGATGCCCTGCGACACCGCGCCCAGCTTCGACAGCTCCGACGAGATCACCGACACCGACAGCCCGACCAGCGGCAGCCCCGCCATGCGCGTGCGCAGCTGCAGCATCAGCGCGGTGCTGGTGGTGCCGGTGGTGCCGAAGAACACGACGCTCGGCTTGGCCGCCAACACCTGGTCCACCACCTGCGCGGCGTTCTTGCCGTCCACCGCCACCGGCACGGTCGCCACCGCCTGCAGCCCCGCGGCCTGCAGCGCAGCGGCCGCGTCCTTCGCGACCTCCTTGCCGAACGCGTTGTCGAGGTAGACCACCGCGATGTCCTTCAGCCCCATCGCGACCAGCTGCTGCGTGACGCGCGTGACCTCGTCGGTGTAGCTCGCGCGCACGTGGAAGACGTTGCGCTGCCCCGGCTGGCGCAGCGACGACGCGCCGGTGATCGGGCCGACGTACGGGATGCCGGCCTGTTCGATGGCCGGGATGATGGCCGCGTTGTTCGGCGTGCCGATGCACGACATCAGCGCGAAGGCGGTGTTGCCCTCGATCATCTGCTTGACGTTCTCGACCGTGCGCGCCGGCACGTAGCCGTCGTCCTTCATCACCAGCCGCAGCTCGCGGCCGTGGATGCCGCCCGCCTTGTTGATGGCCGCGAACGCCGCCGAGATGCCGGTGTTCTGGTCGAGGCCGGCACCGGCCAGGATGCCGGTGAGCGCGGCCGAACTCCCGAGCGTCACGTGGCTGCCGCTCAGGCCCTCGTCGGCGGCTCGCGCCAGGGAGACCCACCCGGCACCGCTGGCCGCCACGCTGCCGACACACGAACGCAAGAACAACCGACGCTTCATCGCTGCAACTCCATGCGAAAAGCCGTCACTCTCGCTGCGCGGCCGCGCAGAGACTGTCCCGGGCGCGACACCGCCGAACATTGCGCGGGAAAACGTGAGGCATGCCCGTGTCCATCGAGCCACGCCCGCGGAACCGGCTTTGCCGGGCCGCCAGGCGGCGCCCCTTGGGGGCAGGAGCGCGCAGCGACTGCGGGGACTATTTCTCCACTTCCACCAGGCAGTCGTAGAAGCTCGGGGCCCTTCCCAGGTCGGTGAGCCGCTGGTGCGTCAGCTCGTTGACGTTGCTGCCGCGCGCGCCCAGCTTGCGCCACCAGATGCCCAGGCCGTTGACGACGCCGGGCCGGGCGCGCTTGCTGACCACCGCCTTGCACCAGTACTCGCCACGCTCGTTGAACACGCGCACCAGCTCGCCGCCTTCGATGCCGCGCCGCTGCGCGTCGTCGGCATGGATCTCCAGCACCGGTTCGCCCTCGATGCTGCGCAGGCTCTGCACGTTGACGAAGGTCGAGTTCAGGAAGTTGCGCGCCGGCGGCGAGATCATCGCCAGCGGGAAGCGCTGCGCCAGCTCGGGCGTCGACAGCGCCGACTCGTAGTTCGGCACATGGTCCGGCACGCCGAAGCCCGGCGCGTCGATCGTGCAGCGCCCGCTCGCGCTCGGGAAGCCGCCGTTGGCGAACGGTGCGTCCGGCAGCGGCAGCTTGACCCAGTGCTGCTCGCGCAGCCGGTCGAAATCCAGCCCCGTGCCGAACGCCTGGCGCGCGATCGCCTCGTCGCTGTCGTGGAAGCACGGCTCGTCGAAGCCCATGCGCGCTGCCAGCTCGCGGAAGATCTGCGTGTTCGGCTTGGCATCGCCCACCGGCGCGATCGCCGCCTCGTTGATCAGCACGTAGGTGTGGCCGTAGCTGGTGTGCACGTCCAGGTGCTCCAGCTGCGTGGTGGCCGGCAGCACGTAGTCGGCATGGTCGGCGGTGTCGGTCATGAAGTGCTCGAGCACCACGGTGAAGAGATCCTCGCGCTCGAAGCCCTTCACCACCTTCGGCGATTCGGGCGCCACCGCCACCGGGTTGCTGTTGTAGACCACCACCGCCTCGATGCGCGGCCCGAACGCCGGCGAACTCTCGCGCAGCAGGTCGTCGCCGATGGTGCTCATGTTGATGGTGCGCGGCCGGCGCCCGGCCAGCAGCTGCGGCTGCTGCAGCGCGGCCTTGTCGGCGCGGAACCAGCCCGACGACGACAGCAGCAGCCCGCCGGCGCGGTGCCGCCACGCGCCCACCAGGCACGGCAGGATCGCGATCAGCCGCACCGCGTTGCCGCCGCCGCGCACGCGCTGCATGCCGTAGTTGAGCCGGATCGCGGCCGGCTTCGTGGTGGCGTAGTCGCGCGCCAGGCCGCGCACCTCGTCGGCACGGATGCCGCAGGTCTCGGCGGTGCGCTCGGGCGTCCAGGCCAGCGCACGTTCGCGCAGCGCCGGCCAGCCTTCGGTGTGGCGCTCGATGTAGTCGTGGTCCAGCCAGTCGTTGACGACCAGCTCGCGCATCATCCCCAGCGCCAGCGCGCCGTCGGTGCCGGGCAGCAGCGCGATGTGCTGGTGGCACTTGTCGGCCGTCTCGGTCTTGCGCGGGTCGATGCAGACGAGCTTCGCGCCATTGCGCTTGGCCGCCTGCGCGAAGGTCCAGAAATGCAGGTTCGACGCGATCGAGTTGCTGCCCCAGATGAGGATCAGCCGGCTTTCGGTGAAGTGCTCGACGTGCATGCCGACCTTGCCGCCGTAAGTGGCGGTCAAGGCTTCGGCGCCGGCCGAGGCGCAGATGGTACGGTCGAGCAGCGAAGCACCCAGCTTGTGGAAGAAGCGCCGGTCCATGCTCTCGCCCTGCAGCAGCCCCATCGTGCCGGCGTAGCTGTACGGCAGGATGGCCTCGGGCGCGCGCGACGCGATCTCGCCCAGGCGGGCGGCGATGTCGGACAGCGCCTCGTCCCACCCGACACGCTCGAACTGCCCGCTGCCCTTGGGCCCGACCCGCTTCAGCGGGTGAAGTATCCGGTCGGGGCTATAGGTGCGTTCGGTGTATCGGGATACCTTTGTACACAAAGCACCGTGCGTGGTCGGGTGATCCGGATCGCCCTGGACGCGAATCGCCTTGCCGTCTTCGACCGTGACCCGCATCGCGCAGGTGTCCGGGCAGTCATGCGGGCACGCAGCCGCAACAGTTCGTGAACTCATCGCGGCACTATTGCACAGGCTTCGGTGTGTAGGCGTCCACTCGGTCATGCCACGCATGTTTTGAACCGATATGCACGTTTATCCTTACGCGCCTGCAAACGTCCTGCAGAGGCGTAACGAATTGAAACAGCTTTGTCAAGGGAAGTACCCCCAATGAATCGTCGTGACCTTATGAAGAGCGTGGCCGCCGGCAGCGCCGTCCTGGCCTTCCCGGCGCTGGCGCAAAGCGACCGCCGCCTCGTGCTCGGGCAGTCGGCTGCCTTCACCGGCCCGGCGGCCCAGCTGGGCATCCAGATGAACCGCGGCGCGCGCATCTTCTTCGATGCGCTGAATGCCTCCGGCGGCGTCAACGGCCACACGATCGAGCTGAAGACGCTGGACGACGGCTACGAGCCGGACCGCTGCAAGGCCAACACCGATCGCTTCATCAAGGAAGAGGTGTTCGCGCTGTTCGGCTACGTCGGCACGCCGACCTGCCTGGCCGCGCTGCCGGCCGTGAACGAGAACAAGACGCCGTTCTTCGGCCCGTTCACCGGCGCCGAGGCGCTGCGCGATCCGTTCAGCAAGTCGGTGTTCCACGTGCGCGCCTCGTACTACGACGAGACGGCGCTGATCGTGAAGAACCTGACCTCGCTGGGCCTGAACAAGGTCGCGGTGTTCTACCAGAACGATGCCTACGGCAAGGCCGGCCTGGAAGGCGTGACGCGCGCGCTGAAGCCGCTGAACCTGGCGCCGGTGGCCCTGGGCACGGTGGAGCGCAACACCGTCGCGGTGTCGCAGGCCGTGAAGGACATCGTGGCCAAGCTGCCGGATGCGGTGGTGATGGTCAGCGCGTACAAGTCGTGCGCCGCGTTCATCCGCGAGGCGCGCAAGGCCGGCTACGGCGGCACCTTCTACAACGTGTCCTTCGTCGGCACGCAGGCGCTGGCCGACGAGCTGGGCAAGGAAGGCCGCGGCGTGATGATCAGCCAGGTGATGCCGTTCCCGTTCTCGACCACCACGCCGATCTCGCGCGAGTACCTCGACGCGGTGGCCAAGGCCGGTGGCGACGCAACGCCCAACTACTCGAGCATGGAAGGCTACCTGGCCGCCAAGGTCTTCGCCGAAGGCCTGAAGCGCGCCGGACGCGGCCCGAGCCGCGAGGCGCTGATTGCCGGGCTGGAGTCGATCCAGAACGCGAACTTCGGCGGTTTCAACGTGCACTTCGGTGCCAAGGACCACGTGGCGTCGAGCTTCGTCGACGTCTCCATGCTGACGGAAGACGGCAAAGTCCGCCGCTAGAGGGTGCCCCACCCCCCCAGGCGCTGCGCGCGTCCGCTTGACGGGCTCGGGCGCGTTGCGCCGAGTTCTGGTTTCAATCGATTGGAGTTACTGTGAAGCGTCGTCAATTGCTGCGCCTGGGCGCGATGGCACCGGTTGCCCTGGCTTTTCCGAAGCTGGCGACCGCCGCCTCGAACAAGATCGTGCTCGGCCAGTCGGCCGCGTTCTCCGGCCCGGCCAGTGCGCTGGGCGAGCGGTTCAAGGAAGGCGCGCTGCTGGCCTTCGACCGCGTCAATGCGCGCGGCGGCATCAATGGCCGCAACATCGAGCTGCGCAGCGTGGACGACGGCTACGAGCCGGAGCGCTGCGCCGAGAACACGCAGAAGCTGCTGAAGGACGACGTGTTCACGCTGTTCGGCTACGTCGGCACGCCGACCAGCCTGGTCGCGCTGCCGCTGGCCACCGCCGCCCGCGTGCCGTTCTTCGCGCCGTTCAGCGGCGCCGAGGCGCTGCGCGCGCCGTTCAACCGCCACGTGTTCCACGTGCGCGCGTCGTACTTCGACGAGACCGCCGAGATCGTCAAGCAGATCACGTCGATCGGCATGAAGCGCATCGGCGTCTTCTACCAGAACGACAGCTACGGCAAGACCGGCCTGGACGGCATGACGATCGCGCTGAAGGCGCACGGCCTGAGCGCCACCGGCCTGGGCACGGTGGAGCGCAACACGGTGAACGTGGACGCCGCCGTGAAGGCCATCCTGGCCGAGAAGCCGGACGCCATCGTGCAGATCAGCGCCTACAAGTCGTGCGCGGCCTTCATCCGCGAGGCGCGCAAGGCCGGCTTCAACGGCAGCTTCTACAACGTGTCCTTCGTCGGCACGCAGGCCCTGGCCGCCGAGCTGGGCGCGGACGCGCGCGGCGTGGCGATCAGCCAGGTGATGCCGTTGCCGTTCAGCGCCACGGTGCCGGTCTCGGCGGACTACCTGTCGGCCGGCAAGGCGCTGGGGGCGAAGTTCGAGCCCAACTACGGCGGCATCGAGGGTTTCGTCGCGGCGCGCACGCTGATCGAGGGGCTGCGCCAGGCGGGCAACAACCCGACGCCGGAAACGCTGATCACGTCGCTCGAGAACATGCGCGAGCTGAACCTGGGCGGCTTCTTCGTCGATTTCACCGACCGCTCGCATGCGGGATCGAAATATGTCGACATGACGATCCTGACGGCCGAGGGCAAGGTTCGCCACTGATCCCGTCGGGCTCTCCCGGATGGGCATCCGAGCCACGGATGCGCCTGTAAACTGGGCCGCTCCCCCTCCAGGAGCGCCTCATGCAGTTGATCGAATCCATCCTGGCCGACGCCGCGGCCGTCACGGCGATCCGACGTGACATCCATGCCCATCCCGAACTGTGCTTCGAGGAAAAGCGCACCGCCGACGTCATCGCGAAAGCCCTGACCGACTGGGGCATTCCGATCCACCGCGGGCTGGGCACCACCGGCGTCGTCGGCATCGTCAAGGGCACGGGCGGCAACAGTCCCCGGGCCGTCGGCCTGCGCGCCGACATCGACGCGCTGCCGATGACCGAGAAGAACAGCTTCGCGCACGCCAGCCAGCACCCCGGCAAGATGCACGCCTGCGGCCACGACGGCCACACCGCGATGCTGCTGGCGGCCGCCAAGCACCTGTCGAAGCAGCGCAACTTCGACGGCACCGTCTACCTGATCTTCCAGCCGGCCGAAGAAGGCGGAGGCGGCGCGCGCGAGATGATCAAGGACGGCATCTTCGAGCAGTTCCCGATGGAAGCGGTGTTCGGCGCGCACAACTGGCCCGGCATGAAGGTCGGCCAGTTCGCGCTGAAGAACGGCCCCTGCTTCGCGTCGAGCAACGAGTTCCGCATCGTCATCCGCGGCAAGGGTTCGCATGCGGCGATGCCGCACAACGGCATCGACCCGGTGCCCATCGCCTGCCAGATGGTGCAGGGTTTCCAGACCATCATCACGCGCAACAAGCGGCCGATCGATGCCGGCGTGATCTCGGTGACGATGATCCATGCCGGCGAGGCCACCAACGTGGTGCCCGACAGCGTCGAGATCCAGGGCACGGTGCGCACCTTCACGCTGGAGGTGCTGGACCTGATCCAGAAGCGCATGCAGGAGGTGGCCGAGAACATCTGCGCCGCCTTCGACGCGAACTGCGAGTTCGAGTTCACGCGCAACTACCCGCCCACCATCAACCACCCCGCCGAGACCGAGTTCGTGCGCGGCGTGATGGCCGACGTGGTCGGGCCCGAGAACGTGCAGGAGTTCGAGCCGACGATGGGCGCCGAGGACTTCAGCTACTTCCTGCTCGAGAAGCCGGGCTGCTATTTCCTGATCGGCAACGGCGACGGCAGCCACCGCATCGGCGGCCACGGCATGGGCCCGTGCATGCTGCACAACCCGAGCTACGACTTCAACGACGACCTGATCCCGCTGGGTGCCACTCTGTGGGTGCGGCTGGCCGAGCAGTGGCTGGCGCAACCGCGCGGCTGAACCACCATGAGCACCGATGCCCTGGCGAGCTTCGCCCAGACCTACGCCGAAGCGCGTGACAAGTTTTTGGCGGCGGCCGAGGCGGCCGAGCTGGACGTCGAGACCCACACCCACCCGCTGCTCGGCCGCGACGGCGAGACGCTGGCGATGGACGTGGTGCGCGACGGCCCGGCCGATGCCGCGAAGCTGCTGATCGTCAGCAGCGCCTGCCATGGCGTCGAGGGTTTCTGCGGCTCGGGCATCCAGGTCGACCTGCTGAAGGATGCGGCGTGGCGCGCGTCGGCGCATGCGGCCGGCGTGGCGGTGCTGTACATCCACGCGCTGAACCCGTACGGCTTCTCGTGGTGGCGCCGCACGACGCACGAGAACGTCGACCTGAACCGCAACTTCCACGACTTCAACCTGCCGCTACCCGCGAACGCGGGCTACGACGAGCTGGCGGCGCTGCTGGTGCCGCCGACCTGGCCGCCCTCGCAGGACGTGATGATGCGCATCGGCCAGTTCGTGCAGCAGCGCGGGATGGAATCGTTGCAAGCGGCCGTGTCGGGCGGGCAGTACGACCACCCCGAAGGCCTGTTCTACGGCGGGCGCAACCCGACCTGGAGCCATGTGACGCTGCGCCACGTGCTGCAGCAGCATGGGCAGCGCGCCGCGCGGCTGGGTTGGATCGACCTGCACACCGGCCTTGGGCCGATGGGCGTGGGCGAGCGCATCTTCGCGTGCCGCGACGATGCGAAGGCGCTGGCGCGGGCGCGCGCGTGGTGGGGCGACGAGGTGACGTCGATCTACGACGGCAGCTCCAGCTCGGCGATGCTGACCGGGCTGATGTGGAGCGCCATCTACGAGGAATGCCCGCAGGCCGAGTACACCGGCATCGCACTCGAATACGGCACGCTGCCGATCATGCAGATGATCGAGGCGCTGCGCGCCGACCAGTGGCTCGAGAACCACCCCGAGGCGCCGGCCGAGCAGCGCGCGCAGATCAAGCGGCAGACGCGGGATGCGTTCTACATCGACACGCCGGCGTGGAAGCAGCGGGTGCTGGAGCAGGCGCGGGATGCGGTGGCGGGGGCGGTGCGGGGGTTGGCAGCCGGTTGATCGATCGGAACGGAATGGTCATCGACTGAGCCAGCGCCATTCGTCAGTACTTGGTGACAAGGTCGATGGAAATGGGTCGGCTCGTGGAACCAGGTCCATCGTCGCCGCAAGGGGCCGCGGCGAACCCCTCTTGTGCCAGTTTCTTTTCCACCGCCTCTATCCATGGATTCCGACCGAGGACGTAGCGCTTGCGTACCGCGGCAAGGGCTGCCAGGGCATCAGCAGCAAGCCGTTCTCGAATTGAAGCCTTCGACATCGGGCAGTGCGACAGCACTTCCACCAGCGCCAAGGCCCTGAGGTCCGGACGAAAATCCTGGTCTTCATGCCAAGCGTCGACGGTCTCGATCAGTGCCTGAAGCTCTTCCACCGAAGTGGACGTCCAGGCGGTCATCCCCTTTGCGATCAGCGCGAGGATGGCGATGGCGGCGAGGCCAAGGCGGCGATTCCAGCTCGTGCTCGACGACATCAAAGAGCCGTCGTGCTGCCCCAGCGATGCGTAGACGAATTCCCAGCTGCGCTCCGTCCCCTCGAGCTGTTGCCTCAAGACCCGCCATGCGTCTGGTGGCACAGGGAACGAACGCTTCCGTCGGTCGGGATGGAGAACCGCAAGCGGCTCCTTCAGCACGAGGATCGGCAGCTCCGGATGCAGGCGCTCGACGACAAGCGAGCACGCCCGAATTGCATTCACTCGCTCCGGCAAGCACATGGCCAGCAATTGCAGCATGGGCGGAAAGGCGAAGTCCGGATCCCGCCTTCGCTCGCGACACAGCAGTTCGGCAAGCACTTTCGGCAGCAAGTCGCCTGGCCATTGGGCCTCTTCCGTGTAGAGCAGCGACAGCGCCACCAATGCAGCGGCCGTGAACGAGGAACCGGTCATCAAGGCCAGAAGGAACAGCATGGACACGCTGTCCACCGAATTCGGCAGGCACGGCAGCAGTACCTGGCAGCGCGCGACACCGAGCACCCACGACGCGCGGTCGATCTCCAACGACTGGAAGCTCCATGGCGCACGAGCAGGCTTCGCACTCAGCAAGTCGCTCAGAAACAGCCCCATCAGCATCTCCAGCGGGCCGCACAAGGCGGTGTTCGATTGCTGCTGCGCGCAAGCCACCATGAAATCGAGCACCGGGCCGCCCTCGGCGGCTGGACACTGTGTTGCGATCAGCGTCCATTCGCCTCCACCACGACCGTGCCGCCCCACAAGCTTCCAGCCATTCGCCTCCATCCATGCACGAGCAGGGCCTGCCGATGCGGATATCGGCACCGCCTTCGAAGGTTGGTCGCACACCATGAGTGCGACCTTTGCCATCGCCTGCACTTCTTTCCATTCATTCAGCCGATGCAAGCATTCGCTTGCGAGCTCTTGTTGGGAGAACGTGCGACTGGCTCTGAACACTTGCACCAATCCTGTGGCCGCCTGCCTTGGCGCGATCGAATGCCTTCCGCAGGGATCCAGGCACAGCGCAAGGCTGCGAATCGCCCGGCACACCGCACGCGTCGAATCGCTGAGCGGCAACCGCTGCAAGCGGGGCCCCAGGTAAGGCTCGATCGCTGCGTGGAACCGGTCCACGCATGCGACATCGATCACGCCATACGTGCCCAGGGTGTCGACGACCTGTTGCAGCTCCAACGCCACTTGTGCGGGCATGGAGAGGGGGTTCTCTTCCAGCATGCGGCAGCACAGTGAGACGAGAAAGGCTTCCATCTCGGGCGGCGAAGCTGCCCCTGTCCCCAGCGCGTGGGCCAGCAGGCCCACCGCCTTGCCCGGATGGCCCGCCTCCTCGAGAAGCTGCGCGACGATGCCCAGTTCTTCAGCGCAGTGCGACCCGTCAGCGAGGGGGGCGTCCGGAGCAACGGCCTGTCCTTCCAAGGCACGCTCGATCATCTCCGGGCATTCCGACAATGCCTTCTCGACGCGTTCGCCCACGTCGCTGCTCCCCAAGCGTTCGCGAAATATTCCCAGCCTCGCAAGTTTCTCGGCGAGTGGGTTGTCGCCGGCTGGCAGGATCCGAGATCCGCTTGTGCGCGCAGGGCTGACGTTCATGGATGCATCCGGAAGCCGCGGTTGCCCATGTGTGACCGAACCGATGCGGGCGTTCCACCGGTCCTGAAGTGATCGTTTCTGGTCGGTCCCTGCCGCGACGGCGTATGCTGCCCGCGCTATCGTGAGACCCTCCTCCCTCGAAAGCCCGCCATGCTCGACCTGCGCCCCACCTGCGAACACTGCAACACCGCGCTGCTGCCGGAATCGATCGATGCCCGGATCTGCAGCTTCGAGTGCACCTTCTGCGCCCACTGCGTGGAGTCGGTGCTCGGCAACGTCTGTCCGAACTGTGGCGGAGGCTTCACCGCCCGCCCGGTGCGGCCCCGGCGAGATTGGAAGGGCGAGAACTACCTGGGCCAGTACGCGGCCAGCACGACGGTGAAGCACCGGCCGGTCGACCCCGTCGCGCAGCAGGCCTTGCGCGGCCGGCTCAGCGGCATCGCGCCCGAGGACCGATGAACCGCGTCGACGTCGCCATCGCCGTGCCACCGCGCACGCTGCTGCTCGACGTCGCCGGGCCGGCCGAGGCCTTCCGGCTGGCCGACACCCACCTGGCCGAACAGGGCCGGCCCGAGCGCTTCCGCTTGCGCTTCGTCGGGCCGCAGGCGCAGGCGGCCAGCTCGGTCGGGCTGCAGGTGGCGAACCTCGAAGCCTTGCCCACGCGCTTCGATGCGCCCACCTGGCTGATGGTGGTCGGCCAGCCCTCTGCCGCGCTGCGCCAGCCCGATGCGGCGACCCACGAGACCATCGACTGGCTGCGCCGCGACGTGGGCGCATTGCTGAAAACCAGTGCGGACCATCGGCTGGTGGGCGTCTGCACCGGCACGCTGCTGCTGGCACGCGCGGGCCTGCTGGGCACGCGACGCTGCACGACGCACCATGCGTTCATCGACACGCTGCGCCGGCTCGCGCCGCAGGCCCAGGTGGTGGACAACCGCGTGTTCGTGCTGGATGGCGGCCTGGCCACCAGCGCCGGCGTCACCGCCGGCATCGACCTCGCGCTGCACCTGATCGCGCTGGCCTGCGGCGAGCCGCTCGCGGCCCGCGTCGCGAAGGACCTGGTGGTGTACCTGCGGCGCACGCCGAACGATCCGGAGCTGTCGCCGATGCTGGCGCACCGCCATCACCTGCACGACGCGCTGCACCGCGCGCAGGACGCGGTGTGCGAGCGGCCGGGCGAGGACTGGACGCTGTCGTCGCTGGCGGACGAAGCGCACGTGACGACGCGCCACCTGCTGCGGCTGTTCGCCGAGCACGCGGCGGTGTCGCCGATGACCTATGTGGAGAAGATCCGCCTGGAGCGGGCGCGCCAGGCCCTGTCAGGCGGCGCCAGCGTCACTCGCGCGGCGGAGCAGGCTGGGTTCGCGTCGGACCTGCAGTTGCGCCGGGCCTGGGCCCGGCATCTGGACGGCACGCCACGCACGGCCCGCATGGGAATGGATCCCCGGATTGGCATCCGGGCTGCGAATACCGACCCGTAGCCCGGATGCCAATCCGGGGATCCCAGGTCACGCGCGCCGCTCGTTGCGCAACAGGCTCGCGTTGGCCGCCAGCTGGTCCCGCAAACGCACGATGGTCTGCGGCTCGCTCAGCAGCCGCATCCGGTCGGCCTTGCTCAGGCGCTCGGTGTCCTGGTCGGCCAGCAGGCCCTTGACCAGCAACCGCCGCGCCTTGCCGCGGCTGCCCCAGCTGGTGTTGCGCGGGCCCATCGCCGAGCGCACCACGTCGAACAGCCACGGGTCGCTCAGCGCATCGCGGAACTGCCGTGCCGGCGCAGCGCGGCGCGCATGCGCCCAGGCGCGGCGCAGCACCGTCGGTGCCGAATGCTCTTCCGGCGTCATCAGCAGCTTGCTCGCCAGCAAGCGCTGGCCCAGGCCCGAGCGGCTCGTCATCACCACCAGCGGCACCGCCAGCAGCAGCGGCAGCGCCATCGGCATCAGCCACAGCGAAGCCTGCGGCTGCACCCACAGCACCACGGCCGCCAGCAGCGCCACGCCGCCGCTGATGTAGGCGAAACGCCGGCCGGCATCGGCCCAGCCGATGTCGCTGGCTTCCCGCGGCGGCGACTTCCAGTCCAGCTTCAGGCCGGTCAGCGCGACCACCACGAACAGCGTGTGCGCCATCATGCGCACCGGCGCCTGCAGCACCGACAAGCCGCCTTCCAGCAGCGCACCCTTCACCAGCGCGGCCGTGCCGCCATAGCGGCGCTGCTGCCTGGTCATCACGATCGCGGCCACGCCCATCACGCGCGGCATCGCCAGCATCACCGCCGTGGCCAGCCACAGCAGCGTCATCTCCACCGGCAGCTCGCGCGCCGAGCCGAACACCGGGTGGCCGCCGAACATCCACAGCCCCGCGCCGAGCAGCACGAAGGCCAGCCACAGCGGCGCCGACAGGTAGGCCAGCGCGCCGGTCACCAGCATCGCGCGGTGCACGCCGTGCAGGCCGGGCTCGGCCACCAGGCGCGCGTTCTGCAGGTTGCCCTGGCACCAGCGGCGGTCGCGCTGCAGCTCTTCCAGCAGGTTGGGCGGCTGCTGCTCGTAGCTGCCATGCAGGTCGTGCACCAGCCACACGTGGTAGCCGGCACGGCGCATCAGCGCGGCTTCGACAAAATCGTGCGACAGGATCTCGCCCGACAGGCCTCCGCGGCCCTTCAGCGGCGCGAGCCCGCAATGCTTCATGAACGGCTCGACGCGAATGATCGCGTTGTGGCCCCAGTAGTGAGATTCGCCCAGCTGCCAGTACTGCATGCCGGCGGTGAACAACCGGCCCGCGACGCGGCCCGAGAACTGCTGCGAGCGCGCATGCACCGTGTCCAGCCCGCAGGCCTGCGGCGCGGTCTGCAGGATGCCGGCCGTCGGGTTGGCTTCCATCAGCCGCACCAGCTTCACCAGGCAATCGCCGCTCATCACGCTGTCGGCGTCCAGCACCACCATGTAGCGGTAGTCGCGCCCGAAGCGGCGGCAGAAGTCGGCCACGTTGCCGGCCTTGCGCTTGGTGCGGATGGTGCGCCAGCGGTAGTGGATGCGCTCGGCCATGCCCGATTCGTTGCGCAGTTCGGCCCACGCGGCCAGCTCGGCGGCGCGGATCTCGGGGTCGTTGGTGTCCGACAGCACGAACACGTCGAACAGCCGCGACGCGCCGGTGGCGGCCAGCGATTCGACCGTGGCGCGCAATCCGGCGAAGACGGTGGCGACCTGCTCGTTGCAGATCGGCATGATGATCGCGGTGCGCGCGCCCTGGTGGATCGGCTCGTGGCCGACCGACGCCGCCGACATCGCATGCCGGTCGCCACGCCACAGCACCCAGAAGCCCATCATCGCGGTGAAGAAGCCGGCCGAGACCCAGGCGAACAGCAGCGCATAGAGCCCGATCTGCAGGTTGCGCAGCCAGGCGCTGTCGCTCGGCGGCAGCACGCTGGCGAGCAGCGCGGTGGCCCCGGCGGCCGACAGCGCGACCAGGCCCAGCAGCACGCGGCGGCGGCGCGTCGCGGCGATCTCCCACGCGGCCTGCGGGGCCGTCGCTGCAATCGCCGCGGCGGCTGCGCGCGCCCCCGGCTGCACCAGCCGGCCCAGGCCGACCAGCGTGCCCATCAGCAGGTCACCCAGGCTGCGGGTGAAACCGCGCCACGGCTGCGCCACCATCGAGCCGCGGTTCATGCGCGGCATGCTGGGGCCCGGCAGGGCCGGGGACGACACGGCACCGACAGCAGCGGATTGCTCGGCGCTCACTCGGGTTGAATGATCGTGGTCCATGTTTCGGTCAGGGCGTTGTCGCCGGTTTGGAGGAAGGCTCGCAGCTCGGCGGGTTGCGCGGGCTGGAGGCGGTTGACGCGCACGGTCATGCGCCAGGTGCCGGTCGCAGGGTTGCGATAGGCGTTGCTTTCGACGATGCGGGCATTGCTGCCGGTGCTGACGACGGCCTTCACCGGCGCGTCGTCCTTCAGCGCACGCAGCGCCGGGCCGTCGAAGTCGACGACGTACTGCACTTCGCGCGGATCGAGGGTGGTCTTGCGGTTCACGAAGCCGTGGCCGCGCCGGGTCTGCACCGTCCAGCCGGCCGGTGGGCGCTGCTGGCGCTCGCCCTGCCACTGCATGCGGTACGAGAAGTCGATCGGTTCGTTGGGCGCCGGCACCTGGGCGGGCACCCAGTACGCGACGATGTTGTCGTCGGTCTCGTCGGGCGTGTGCAGCTGCAGCAGCTCGACCCGGCCCGGGCCCCAGTGGCCCTGCGGCGTGATCCAGACGCTCGGGCGGTTCTGGTATTGCGCCTCGGTGTCTTCGTAGCTGGCGTACGAGCGGTCGCGCTGCATCAGCCCGAAGCCCTTCAGCTCGGCCATCGAGAATGACGTGACCAGCGTGCTCTTCGGGTTGAGCAGCGGGCGCCACAGCCATTCGCCGCCGCCCTTGCCGTCGCCGGTGGCGATCATCAGGCCGTCCGAATCGTGCACCTCGGGCCGGAAGTCGCCCGGCTTCGGCTGGTTCTCGCCGTGCGCGAACATGCTGGTCAGCGGCGTCAGGCCCAGGGTCGCGACGCCGGCGCGCAGGAACAGTCGCGCCTGCACGTCGATGACGGTCTCCGAATTCTTGTCATCCGCGGGGCGCAGCGTGAAGCGGTAGGCACCGGTGGCGCGTGGCGAATCGAGCAGCGCATGGATCACCAGCGTGGTGGCCTGCGGCGCGGGGCGCTCGATCCAGAACTCGCTGAAGCGCGGGAATTCCTCGCCGCTGCCGCCCACGGTGTCGATGCCCAGGCCGCGCGCCGACATGCCGTAGTGCTGGCCCTTGCCCAGCGCGCGCATGTAGCTGGCCCCGAGAAAGACGATCAGCTCGTCCTTGTAGGCCGGGTTGTTCAGCGCGTAGTGCACGCGGAAGCCGGCGAAGCCGAGGTCGCCCCAGCCCTTCTGCGTCAGCTTGTTCTTGCCGTAGTCGAAATCCTTGCGGTCGAACGCGATGTGACGGACCTGGCCGTCCGGCGCGATCTCGTTGATCGAGACCGGCTGCGTCTGGAACTTGCCGAGGTGGAAGAAGGCCAGCTCGAACGGCAGGTTCTCGCTGCGCCACAGCGACTTCTGCGGGTTGAAGCGGATGTCGCGGTACTGGTCGTAGTCGAGGTTCTTCAGCTCGTCGGGCAACTGGACGGTGGCCGGGGCATGGGGCCGGCCGGCCATCTGGCGGGCGCGCTCGGCGACGTCGTCGAAGCCGAAGGCAGCGGCGTGGCCGGCGACGCCGACGAGGATCAGCGCGGCCGCGAGCCGTGTCGCGGATCGGCGAACGGCGGTGACGGAATCGGCGGCAAAACGGAGTGCAAAGGGCAAAACGCGTGTCCTGGCAAGGTGGAAGAGGCCCGGGATCGCGGCCTCGATACCTCACCAGCGCAACGCCTGTGCCACTCAGGAAAATTCGTTTGAAATCAACAGCTTGGGCCGTGTAACAAGGGGTACCCCGGCGGCTGGGCATATTTCACGGCGTCTGGGCGCCGTTTTTGTCGCCGCACAGCGACAGCGATGCTGTGGGATGGCTGCAAGTGCTTGTCGGCGCAGGGATTTCCGGCTGTCACCAGCGAGCGACACGCGGCACAATCGGCGCGACAAACAACACGAACGAGAGGGAGGAAGCGTGGCGAAGCCTCGTGTGCCGCGGGTGCATGTGCCGAACCGGATCTCGCCGGGCAGCCGGCTGCTGCTGGGCTGGCTGGCCGCCGTGTGGGGCCTGTGGAGCCTGATCGGCATGCTGAGTGGCCACATGTTCGTGATGATCGGCCTGCCCCTGCACGTCGACGAACTGCCGCTGGGCGTGATGCTGCATTTCGACGGCTGGGCGGCCGGGCTGGGGGCCGTGGGCGCGCTGCTGGCCTCCATGTTGTGCGCGCTGATCATCGTCGACCACCACGACCGGCGCGACAACGAGGCCACCTACAACACCGTCTACTGGTGGCTGTTCCGCACCGGACTGCTGCTGGAAGTGGCGGCCTTCGTTTGCAACATCGTCGCCCCCCTGGTGGTGGCCGATGCGCAGCGGCAGTTCGCCGGGCTGATCCACGCACAGCGGCTGCGCACGCTGTTCAAGTCCGAGTTCGTCACTGCGTGGCTGGAGCCGCACCAGGTGCTGCTGGTCAAGGGCGGTGGCGGCGCGCTGTTCATCGGTGTGCTGGCCTGGGGCGTGCTCAAGGGCCTGCAGGCGCAGAACAAGGGGCGTGCGGCGCGCTGGTTCGATGCACTGGCCAGTGCATCGCTGCTGCCGGCCTTCACGTTCGGCCTGCTGTGGCTCGTGCTGCAGTTCGCCTCCGACGCCATCAGCCCGCGCAACCTCGTCAACTGGGAGCTGGCCGCCGATTACGCGTTCGAAGCGTCGGTGCTGCTGGTGTGCGGCGCCGCGTGGGTGGGCTTGGCGCTGCGCGCAGGCTACAAGCTGAAACGCAGGCCATGAGGGCCCCGCGCCAGGGCCGCATCAGCGGTCGCGCACCAGCGTCCCGACCGGCGCCGCCGCGTCGCCGAGCATGAACACCGTGTAGATGCGCGATGACTGCAGGCTGGCCTCGGTGTTGAGGTACAGCCGCGAAGCCGCGGCCGGCGAGGTCACCTCCAGGCGGTAGGCATTGCCCGTCGCCAGGCTGCCTGCCACCGACACCGAGCCGAACGGGATGTCGCTCGCCACCATGCCGTAGTCCGCCGTCAGCGCCAGGTTGCCGGCCAGCCCGTTCACGCCGTGCGCCACGCGCAGCTTGGCATTGCCGTTGGACGCAGGCTTGTTGTTGTCCTGCAGCACGTACGACGCCGGTGCCACCGGCGTGCCCGCCACCAGCAGCGTCAGGTCGGCACCCGGCTGCGCGGTGAAGGCGGGCAGCGGCATGGCGGCACCGCCGTTCACCCGCACCTCGCCGGTCAGCGCGCCGGCCGGCACCAGCGCATACGGCACGATGGCCGGCGACGCAAGCCCGGCCGACAGCGTGACGCCGTTGGCCTTGGCCGACACCGTGCCGTTCGCCGTCGTGCCGGCCACCAGCCGCAGGCGCGCCGACGCGTTCTTCTGCGCCACCACCTCGCCGCGCTGGTTCATCAGCATCCCGTGCACCAGCACGCCGCCCGGCGTGGCGGTGACCACCAGCGTGACGATCTGCTGGTCGGACAGCGCGATGGTCGGCAGGTCGAGCCGCACGTCGGTCTTGCTGCCCTGCGCGGTGACGACCACGCGGTAGTTGCCCTTTGCGTACTCCTTGTAGCCGCTCAGCGATTCGGTCGCCAGGTTGGACACCGACGGCGTCTGGTCGGCCAGCACGCCATCGGTCTGGAAGATGTAGGTGTCCAGCACGCCGGCCTCGACCGCGGCGTTCAACACCCGCAGCTTGGCCTTGCCCGCGGCCGGCGCCGCTTCGCCATCGGACAGGTACGCCATGCGCAGCGACGACTCGGTGCTGTAGGCCAGCAGCGTGTAGGTGCCGCCCGCGGACACCGTGCGGCTGGACGACGAGGCCGTGGTCGTCGAGCCGTTGCGCTTCAGCGCCATCACGTACGTGGCGGCATCCAGCTTCACGTAACCCCCGGCGGCGAACGACGCGGTGTCCTGCGACTTCAGCGTGTCGCCGGCATACAGGTCGAGGCTGGCGTAGTCGGTGGTGCCGTTGACCAGGCGCAGCTGGCCGCCCGAGTCGTCATCGTCCGAGCCGCCGCCGCCGCAACCGGCTGCCAGCAGGGCGGCCGCGAGCGCAGGCAGCAGCCATCGAAGGGTCTTGAGCTTGTTCATCGGCGAGCTTCCATCGAATGCGATCGTTGAATGTGTGATTTGCACATTCACTGTAGTTTTGATGACATGCCATGACAAGCCCCGGGAATTCCTGGATTGCCGAGCCGTGGTTAAATGTGTATGTTGCACATTACCTCCATGACCAGCCCCAACGACACCGAAGCCGCATTCCAGCGGGCGCTCGAGCAGTTGTTGCTGCCGCTGGCGCAGATGTGCCTGGAGCGCGGCCACGGGTTCCAGACGCTGGCCGAGGCGATGAAGCGCGCACTGGTGGCCGCCGCGCGCGAGGCGCATTCGGGCGCGCAGGCGAGCCGCGACGTGAGCCGCGTCGCCACCACCACCGGGCTGACGCGGCGCGAGGTGACGCGCATCACCCAGACGCCGGCCGCCGACGCGGCGCCGCGCAGTTCGCCGGCGACGCAGGTGTTCACCCGATGGATGGGCAGCCGGCGCCTGCAGGACAAGGACGGCCACCCGAAAGCCCTGCCGCGCCAGGGCAAGGCGCCGAGCTTCGAGGAGCTGGCGCGCTCGGTGACGCGCGACGTGCACCCGCGCAGCCTGCTCGAAGAGTTGTGCCGGCTCGGCCTGGTCAGTTTCGATCCGGTGAGCGACACCGTGACGCTGCAGCGCGATTCCTTCGTGCCGAGCGCCGACCTGTCGCGCCTGCTCGGCTTCGTCGGCAGCAACGTCGGCGATCACCTGGCGGCGGCGGCGGCCAACCTGGCCGCGGGTGCGGCGGGCGACACGCCGCCGCATTTCGAGCAGGCGGTGTTTGCCGACGGGCTGTCGCAGCAGTCGGTGGCCCAGCTGCGCGGGCTGGTGACCGAGCAATGGCGGGCGCTGATGGCCGCCTTGGTGCCGCGGCTCGAAGCCATGATCGAAGCCGACGAGCGCGACCCCGGGGCACGGCTGCGGCGCGTGCGGATCGGGCTGTACACCTTCAACGCCGACGCACCCGTTGCGGCGGCGCCCCCCTCTTCAGACGAGCAAGACCCATCGTGAACACCCGCCCCCCGACCATCCGCCGCATCCATGTGGCGCTCCTGGCCGCCGCGTTGCTGGTCGCCCAACTGGCCGGCTGCGGCGGCGGCGTGGACAGTGGCGGCACCGGCATCATCGCGTCCGGTCCGATCACCGGGCTGGGTTCGATCTTCGTCAACGACGTGCGCTTCAACGACGACAGCGCCGAGATCCGCGACGAGCAGGGCGTGCTGCTGACGCGCGACCAGCTGAAGCTGGGCATGACGGTGGTGGTGGAAGGCGACAGCATCGCAACCAGCGGCACGCAGGCCACGTCGACCGCGCAGGTGATCCGCGTCGTCAGCGACCTGATCGGTCCGGTGTCGTCGGTCGACCCGACGACCGGCAGCTTCGTGGTGCTGGGGCAGACGGTGATCGTCGGCGCGCGCACGCTGTTCGACGGCAGCCTGACCGGCGGCTTCGGCGGGCTGGTGGAGGGCATGGTGGTGCAGGTGTATTCGCAGTACGACCCGCTGACGCGGCAGTACGCGGCGACGCGGGTGGAGCAGTTGCCGGATGCCGGCTTCTTCAAGATCCGCGGAGTGGTGGCGGCGCGCGACCCGTCGGCGCCGAGCCTGACCTTCGGCAGCGAGGTGGTGGGCGTGGGCGGCGTCGCCGGCAACGCGGTGCCGCCGGTGGACATCGGCGATTTCCTGAGCGTGCGGCTGCTCGACGGGACGGGGGGCGTGCTGTCGGCGACCTCGGTGCGCTCGGCCGACCTGATGCTGGCCGACCACGCGGTGGCGCGGGTGGAGGGCACGGTGACCGAGATCCTGAGCTCGCGCAGCTTCAAGGTGAACGGCATCGCGGTGGATGCCGCGACGGCGCACTTCGACGGCGACGAGTCCAAGGTGGTGCTGGGCGCGCGCGTCGGCGTGCAGGGCAGCACGCTGGGCGGCACGCTGGTGGCGAGCGTGGTGGCGGTGCACGACGACAGCGTGCCGGCGATCCAGAGCTTTGCGCTGATCGGCGCGGTGACCGATCTCGACGCCGCAGGCAAGGCCTTCCGGATCCGCAACACGCCGGTGGTGTATGACGACGGCACGGTGTTCGAGGCCGGTAGCGTGACGGATCTGGCAAACGCGCGGGTGGTGGTGGTGAGCGGCGTGCCCTCGGTCGACGGCACGCGGATCGTCGCGACCCGGGTGCAATTCCAGCAGTAGCCCGGCTGCCCGCCCGGGAAATGACAAATCTGTCATCTCCCGGTCAGCCCCCTGCCCCGGCCCCGGTCACTAAACTCCGGGGAATGCGCGTCCTGATCATCGAAGACGAACCCAAGACCGCGGACTACCTGCGCCGCGGCCTGACCGAGCAAGGCCACGTGGTCGACGTGGAGCACAACGGCATCGACGGCCGCCACGCCGCGCTGGAGGGCCGCCACGACGTGATCGTGCTCGACGCGATGCTGCCCGGCGTCGACGGTTTCGAGATCCTGCGCGACGTGCGCCGCGTGAAGCAGGTGGCCATCATCATGCTGACCGCCCGCGACGGCATCGAAGACCGCGTGCGCGGCCTGCAGGACGGCGCCGACGACTACCTGGTCAAGCCCTTTTCCTTCCTCGAGCTCAGCGCGCGGCTGCATGCGCTGTCGCGCCGCAGCCGGCAGCAGGAGCCCACCACCATCACCATCGGCGACATGGTGCTCGACCTGCTGGGCCGCAAGGTGCAGCGCAGCGGCGACCGCATCGACCTGACCGCCAAGGAGTTCTCGCTGCTCACCACGCTGGCACGCCGGCCGGGCCAGGTGCTGTCGCGCACCGAGATCGCCGAGCTGGTGTGGGACATCCATTTCGACAGCAACACCAACGTGGTCGAGGTGGCCATCAAGCGGCTGCGCGCCAAGCTGGACGGCCCCTACCCGCGCAAGCTGCTGCACACGATGCGCGGCATGGGCTACGTGCTGGAACCGCGCGACGAACTGGAAGCCTGAGACATGACCCGGCACTTGTCCGTGCGCCTGACCGCGATGTTCGCGGCCTGTGCGGCGCTGGTGTTCCTGATCGGCGGCTATGCGCTGTACCGCACGCTGCAGGACGGTTTCATGCAGCAGGTGCGCAACGAGATGCGGCTGCGGGCCGGCTGGGCCGAGTCGATGGTGCTGCGCGTGCAGAACGAAGCCCAGTGGCGGCTTTGGCTGACCCCCAAGTTCAACGCGGCCGAGATGGAGCGCAGCGACGTGCGGCTGTGGATCGTCAGCGACTCGCCGGCCTTCCGCTACGGCCCGTCCAGCCTCGAGATCGAGGGGCTGGCCCAGACCCAGGGATTCGGCCAGCTGGTGGAACGGGGCCACCCGTGCGCTCTGATGACCTGGACCAAGCACCTGCCCGCGGACGGCGACCGGCCGGCGGTGACGTTGGTGCTGGTGAAGGACCCGCTGCGCTTCGTGGAGACCTTGGACACCTTCGGCGATGCCCTGCTCGGGCTGGGCGCGGTGGCCGTGCTGGTGGTGGCGTTGCTGGGCTACGGCATTGCGCGGGTGGGCTTGCGCCCGCTGGAACGCCTGAGCCGCCAGGCCCGGGCGCTGGACCCGAGCCACCAGGACCAGCGGCTGGCGCTGACGCCGATGCCCGCCGAGCTGGACAACCTGACCGCCTCGTTCAACGGCGCGCTGGCGCGGCTGGAGACGGCCTACCAGCAGCTGGAGGCCTTCAACGCCGACGTGGCGCACGAGCTGCGCACGCCGCTGACCAACCTGATCGGGCAGACCCAGGTGACGCTGACGCGCCAGCGCGGCGCGGCCGAGCTGGAAGACGTGTTGCGCTCCAACCTGGAAGAGATGGAGCGGCTGAAGCAGATCGTCAACGACATGCTCTTCCTGGCACGGGCCGACCAGGGCGCGGCGGCATCGCGGCATGCCGACACGTCGATCGCCGCCGAGGTGCACAAGGTGGCCGAGTACCTGGAGATGCTGATGGACGACCGCGGCGTGCGCATCCGGGTGGATGGTGACGAGCGCGGCTGCGTCGAGACGGCGCTGCTGCGGCGTGCGCTGGGCAACCTGCTGCAAAACGCGATCCAGCATTCGACGCAGGGCGACGAGATCCTGGTGCAGGTGTCGCGCGATGGCGAGCGGATCCAGGTGGCGGTGAGCAACCCCGGCAGACCGATCGAGGGCAAGCACCTGGCGCACGTGTTCGACCGCTTCTACCGCGTCGACTCGGCGCGGCGCAACGAGGGCGGCAACCACGGGCTGGGGCTGGCCATCGTGAAGGCGATCGCGCTGATGCACCGCGGCTCGGTGTTCGCGCGTTCGGAGGCGGGGCGCAACACCTTCGGTTTCACACTGACGGCCACATGAGCGGCGGCTGACAAAAACGTCATCTGCACGACAGCGTCCTGCACCGGGGCGTTTTCTACGATGCCTTCACTGTCAACCACTTTGAAGGACCTCTCCATGAAAGCCTCCCTGATCCTCGGTTCCGCCGTTCTTGGTTTCGCCACGCTGGCGACGCAAGCCGCGTTTGCCGACACCGACACCTCGGCGATCCCCAGCTACAGCGCGCCGTCGACGCTGACCCGTGCCGAGGTGCAAGCCGACCTGGCCCTGTGGCGCCGTGCCGGCCTGGAAGAACTGGCCGCGCTGGACAGCTTCGACCCGACCAACCCGAACACCGCGGCGCGCATTGCGCAATACCAGCAATGGCGTGCCGGCTCGGAATACCGCACCGAACTGGCGCGGCTGCAGAACCGCTCGATGACGGCGCAGGCACGTGCCGGCCAGTCGACCACGAACTGATCGCGTGAGCGGGAGATCGTGATGACCGCCTTCGACAACCGTGCATCCTTTGTCGTGGCCCGCCTGTTGATGGCGGCCATCTCGTGATGGGACTGTTCACGCCGGCGCTTGCACGACACCGTTCGGGCTGAGCTTGTCGAAGCCCCTCGCAGGCCAACGATCGGCAAGTTTTCCCGGGGATCCCGACAGGGCCACCCCTTGCCAATGCCCTGAGCCCTGCATCCAATCTCCCTGCGCCGCCCAACTTGCCGCGCAGGGAGATGGCCATGAGAAAGACGCTCGCACTGCTGAACCTGGCAGCCAGCCTCTGCAGCCTGCACGGCGCCGCATCCGCCGACGCCGGTGGCTTCAACGGCTTCACCGACTTCACGCTGAACCCGATCACCGGGCTGGACGACGGCTCGGCCGGCCACTGGCTGACGCCCAACGTCTTCTTCACCAACGAGACGGTGTACCGAGGCGTCTACGATTTTCCGGCGCAGCGCGAGGCGTTTGCGGATTCATCGAAGCTGGACCCTTCGGCCTCGGCGGGCCAGGCCTTCGGCCACTACGACCACACCCTGCCTCCGCTGGACGGGCGACCCACGCTGTCGACGCAGGTGCACCTGGGCCAGAACGACCTGCATGCCGGCTGGCGGCGCGGTGACCTGACCGACTTTGCCGCCGCGTCCATCCAGTGGCAGCGTGCGTTCACGCTGAATGCGAACTCGTCGATCACGCTGTCGGGCCTGGCCACGCTGGACGTGATGGGGCCGCCGCCCACGCCGACGTCGACATACGAAGACCGGCCCAACCTGTCCTACGACATCGGGCACGAGGCCTCGCTGAAGCACGAGGCGGACTGGTTCAACGGCGTCACGCTGATCGGCCAGATCCTGAACTACGACCCGAGCGACCCGCAGCACCCGACGCTGCCGCCCTTCCCCGCCAGCGCGGGCGACTTCGAGTACAGCACCGACTCGTTCGGCCACCTGTCGCTGACGATGCACAACCACACCGACCAGGCGATCTTCGGCAGCTTCGGCATGTTTGCGACCACGGCCGCGCCGGTGCCGGAGCCGGCCACGGTGGGGATGATGGCGCTGGGGTTGCTGGGGCTGGGTTGGCGGGTGCGGCGACGGGTGAACTAGCAGGTGACGGCGGCGACCGGCAGACACCGCATCGGCGGGCCGTCCGGGACGAAGCACATGCCGACGTGGGTGATGGCACGGTGGGAGGGGTGGGTGGCGGGGTGGAGGGTGATGAAGTTGATCTGGAGTTCGGTCATGGGTGCCCCTGTGCTCACAGTTGATCCAGGCCGATCGCCAGACTGCCAACCGGCGGCTGCTTGCGAATGTTATCAACTGACACGTGTCTTCAGACAACAGAATCGACAAAGTCGCGGGGCGATGCGCCCCAACCGAAATGACCTCCTCGTCCAAGCCCTGGGCGCCGTTCTGAAGGAGCGGCGCCTGGAACTGGGCATGACGCAGGAGGATCTGGCCGGGGAGTCGGAGCTGGACCGCGTCTTCATCACGATGATGGAGGCGGGGAAGAAGCAGCCTTCCGTGAGTGTGTTCTGGAAGCTGGCCAGTGGAGTGAAGCTGCGGGCGGCGGAATTGGCGGACCGTGTGGATGAGCGACACGGGAAGCTGCAGGCGGTGGCGAAACGAGCGGCAAAAAGAGGAGCGCCTCCGGCCGCCTAGGCGCCTTTCGATGGTCACTCACCTGCTTCAGGGGCCTTCGATGGAACTCGACACATGCAAGCTTGTCAGTCGCTTCAGGTGCGCGAGGACAAAGACGATGTTCGCGTACGGAATCAAGATGACGAACACGACCGTCCACAAGACCAGCCATCGGATGCCGACTCGCCTGCCGACGAAGACCAGGTACGCCGAGATGCAGAAGCTGGTGCAAATCATGACCGGTACAGCCACGAACATTGACCAATCAAGGTTCATGGCAGCGAAGATGAAGAGCAGTGGTGCGGCCGCGACGAGCACGACGAAGGTTCTGCTACGCAGTGCGTTCATGAGGGCCCTGTTTGCTTCAAGTCGGTCTATGGCGTCCAACGTGTTGTGGGAGACGGCCACTGCTGCATGACATCGGAGCTGCCTCCCCAGCATCGTAGACAGAATCGCGTGAGCACGACATCCAGACGAGAAATCAATCTCGGTCCTCTGCGCCGATCCGAATGCGGTGGCTTGCGACTCCCACAGGGGCGGCACAACACAATATTCCGGCGCCTGGAACGTCTTCCCTGGTATGGATCCGCCAACGCCCCGTGCTCTCGTGACCGCACCCCACCCCGATCACGGCCCCGAGCAGGAGATCGCCGCCACCGTCCGCCGCGAGTCCAGCCGGCTTGGTGATTTCATCCGGCGCCGCGTGCCCGATCCCACCGATGCGGAAGACATCCTGCAAGACGTGCTCGAAGCGTTCGTCGAGGCGTACCGGCTGCCGTCCGCGATCGAGCAGGTGAGCGCATGGCTGTTCCAGGTGGCGCGCAACCGCATCGTCGACCGCTTTCGCAAGAAGCGCGAAGAGCCGCTGGACGACAGCGGCGACCCGGACGACGAGGACACGCGCCTGGCCCTGGCTTTGCCGTCGCCCGACGGCGGACCGGAGGCGGCCTATGCGCGATCGATGCTGCTGGGCACGCTGCAGCGGGCGCTCGACGAGCTGCCCGCGAACCAGCGCGAGGTGTTCATCGCGCATGAACTAGACGGGCGCAGCTTCAAGACGATGGCCGCAGAGACGGGCGTTTCGGTCAACACCCTGCTGGCCCGCAAACGCTACGCGGTGCTCTACCTGCGTTCGCAGCTGCAACCGATCTATGACGAACTGGAAAACTGAAGGAGAAAGATGATGAGATTCAAGGCAGCGTTCTTCGGCCGCCTCGGGCTGGGCCTGCTCGCGATCGCCGCGCTGGGCGGCGTGGTGATGGGCCTGTGGAATGCGGTGATCCCCGGCCTGTTGACCGGCGCCCAGGCCATCGACTACCCGCACGCGCTGGGCCTGCTGCTGCTGTGCCGGATCCTGTTCGGCGGCTTCCGGGGGCATGGTGGCTGGCATGCTCACCGGTTCGGGCCGCGCTTCGGCCATCGTTGGGGTCACCGCTTCGGCCCCGACTGGCACGCCATGACGCCCGAGGAGCGAGAGCAGTTCCGCCGCGGCATCCGCCCGGACAATCGATCCGACCTCCATCCATCCCCCCCGCACGCCGACGTCCGGCCCGGAGCCCCTGAATGAGCACCCCTTCTGTCGCGACGCCCGCAACGTCCCAGGCGTTCTCGCCTTACCAGAAGGTGGTGCTGGGGTTGCTCGCGTTCCTGCAATTCGCGGTCATCCTCGATTTCATGCTGATGGCGCCGCTCGGCGCACTGATCATGCCGGCGCTGTCGATCAGCCCGAAGCAGTTCGGGCTCGTCGTCTCGGCCTATGCGTTCAGCGCAGGTGCGGCCGGGCTGCTGACGGCCGGCTTTGCTGACCGCTTCGACCGCAAGAAGCTGCTGCTGTTCTTCTATGCCGGTTTCGTGCTGGGCACGCTGTGGTGCGGGCTGTCACCCACTTTCGAAAGCCTGCTCGCGGCGCGCATCGTCACCGGCCTGTTCGGCGGCGTGATCGGCTCGATCGTGTTCGCGATTGCCACCGACCTGTTCCCGGCCTCGATGCGCGGCCGCGTGATGGGGTTGATTCAGACCGCGTTCGCGGCGAGCCAGGTGCTGGGCCTGCCGGCCGGGCTGTATCTGTCGAGCCACTGGGATTGGCACATGCCTTTCTTCGCGATGGCCGCGCTCGGGCTGGTGGGCGGACTGGTGGTGGCCGAGCGGCTGCAGCCGGTGGATGCGCATCTGAAGCTGCCGCAGGAGCGCGGTGCCTTCAGCCACTTGCTGCACACGGTGGCCGTGCCGCGCCACCTGCTGGCGTTCGCGACGACCGCGCTGCTGACCACGGGCGGCTTCATGCTGATGCCATTCAGCAGTGCCTTCACCGTCAACAACCTCGGCGTCGACCTGCACAGCCTGCCGACGATCTACCTGGTGACGGGGCTGTGCACCATCGTGTTCGGGCCGCTGATCGGCCGGGCCGCCGACAAGTTCGGCAAGTTCCGCGTGTTCACGGTGGGAACGCTGCTGTCGATGACGATGGTGCAGGTCTACACGCACCTCGGCCCGGTGCCCCTACCCGTGTTGATTGCGGTGAACGCGGTGCTGTTCGTCGGGATCTTCTCGCGGATGATCCCGTTCCAGGCCATCGTGGCCGGCGTGCCGTCGCCGGCGCAGCGCGGTGCGTTCAACGCGATCAGCGCATCGGTGCAGCAGTTGTCCGGAGGCGTCGCGTCGGTGATCGCAGGCCACATCGTCACGCTGGGAGCCGACGGCCGGCTGCAGCATTTCGGCTGGATCGGGCACGTCGTGGTGGCGGCATCGGTGATGTCGTTCATCCTGTTGTGGCGCTTGCAGCGGAGCGTCTGAACAAGCGAACGCACATCAAATCGGGCCGCGGATGTGGGCGAAGGCACCGCGCTCAACAGGGGAATGGTTGGGCGCTGCTATCTGCACGCCTCGGGCGGCCGGTTGACCTCCTTGCAGCTTTGGAAAGCCTCCAGCCGGATGGTTCCATGGCCCATACGGTATGGATCAAAGCATGCATAGCTTTCGTTGTAGGCGTCCCAAGCCTCTTCGCAAGGCGTTTTCCTTGGCCTTGGCGTTGTCGCGGCTGGCGCGGCTGCAGCTTCGGGGCTGGCCCGCGCCAGATCTTCTCTGTACTTGGCAAGGCGCACTGTCGCAGCCTTCCTGTCGGCCTCCGAGACGGGGCCACCTTTCACCGAGACACTTTTAGCCGAACTTGCCATTCCCTCCGGGACGGCGTCGCCGTAGTGGACTTGCCCTTTTGCGTCAGTCCATCTGTAGACATCCATTGCATGGCAAGGAAACCAAATCGTAGTCAACAGCAGTAAACCGAACAGCGTTTTCATGGCGTAGATCTTCTCAATCGGCATTGAATGCAATTGCAGCGGCTAACGCTCCGGCTCAGCGACGGACGCGGTAGCGGATGTGTGTGGCCTCCGGCGTGTCGATCACCCGAACGATCTCCAGCTCGATGCGCGACGGCAACACCTCGAACAGCCGACGGCCACCACCGAACAGTACCGGGATCTGGTGAACTTGCAATTCGTCCAGCACACCGGCCTCGAGCGCCCGTTGCGCCGTGTATGCGCCCAGCATCAGCACGTCGCGTTTCCCGGCGGCGGACTTCGCCTGCGCCATCGCGCTCTCGATCCCATCGGTCACGTACGTCACCAACGGATAGTTCGCGACGGTCGGACCGGGCGGCCGGTGGCTGGGCACGAAGATCCGCACTCCGTGATTGTCACCGCCCCAGTGATCGACCTGCTCCACGGTACGTCGACCCGCCAGTATTGCGCCGGGAGCGTTCCATTCGTCCCACAGCTCCCCGGTCGGCCCCGACGGCCGGGAGAAGTCCCCGTACCACTCGTGCAACCGCATGAACTCGTCGCCGCCGGGGTTGCCCACTTCGTCGTTCGGACCTGCGATATACCCGTCGAGTGACATCGACATGTAGAGCACTGATGCAGACACTTCGACCTCCTGTGAATTGACTGTTTCCACCGGCCGCCTACCGTTTGACATGAGAGGTGCTTTGCGGCCGTCGGCCGGAGAGCGCCCTCCCGATGGAAAGGTTAGGCGTCGCCGCCGGGCGGCTGAATGTCAAAGTGAAGCACATCTTCTCGGACTCCCAGCTTTGTGTAGAGCGCGATAGCAGGCTCATCACCATAGCCTGCATGGACAAAGATGACGTAGATCCCTCGCGCGGCAGCCACCTTTTGGAGGAACGTAGGCGGCGATGCCACCGATCAAATTCGACCTGTCGAATGCGGCGATGGCAACGAATGCACCGCTCGAGAGCAGTTGCGCCAAGTAGGCGTCAGATGGTTCTTGCGAGGCCTGACGTCTGAGCTGAGCGGCTGCCACCGGTGTGGCCCGCGAGACGAATGATGAACCACAACGGCTCGCGGGGCCACGCCGGCGGAGTTTCGCTCGAGCGAAGGGTTGAGCATCGCGAGGGTTGGCGGAATTGTCTTTCGTGTCCATGTCATGAAGCCACCAACCTTGCTGGGCGAGCGGCCAACCAACAAGCGCCCTTCGCCTGGTCGGACCATCAGGGGCAAGGCGCGTCCAGAATGCGTCGCGCCAGTGCAAGGAACTGAGGTGCGTCGAGCCGGGGGATCCTGTCTCCCGGCGCCGCACGCGTCTCGTACTTGTGGACGACCACCATGTCGCGCTTCGGAATGACAAGGATGAACTGGCCGAAGTAACCCCAGGCAAAGTACGAGCCGGCCAGTGGCGAGTCCTGCGGCTCCTCTGGAATCCACCACAAGTAGCCGTAGTCGATGCCTTTGCGAGCGACGTGGGGAGGGTGCATCTCGGCGGCGCGTGTCACTGGCGTGGTGATTGTCTTCGTCCAGTCGGCCGGGACGAGTTGCCGGCCATTCCAGGCACCGTGGGCCAGCATCAGTTCGCCGATGCGCGCCATGTCCCGCGCCGACAGGTGGAAGTGGTACGCGAGGTGGATTGACCGGGTGGCGTCACCGCTGCGGTGCTCCCGCTCGACGCGGAAATCCTCCAGCCCGAGCGGGGCGGCAATGTCCTCGGCGAAGGCCCGATAGATGTCGCGGTGGGTGAGTTGCTCGTAGATGTCTCCCGCGGCGTTGAAGTCCCAGTTGTTGTACAAGAAGTAGCTGCCCGGTCGTTGCGAGCCACGAGGCGGCGCCGCAGCGCTGTCATCGCCGGGGTTTGCGGCGGCATGGTAGACGCCGGAGCGCGCGGCGAGCAGGTCGCGAACGCGCGCCTCGCGCTCGATCGGCAGCAAGCCGCCAAGGTCGTCGACGCCGAGGGTCGTGAGCGTGTCATCGAGACGAATCGTGCCTTGTTCGACAGGCGTGCCGTAGAGCATCGCGAGCAGGCTCTTGCGACCCGAGTTGATTGCCGTCGCGTGGTCTACCGGCCCGAAACGGAAAACGACGTCGCGGCCACGCACAGCCATCACCGAGGTCGTCGGCGAGCGGCCCAGATCGTCGCGCAGCGCATCGAGCGTTGCGCGGCAGGCCACAGTTTGCGCGCGCTCGTCACGCCACCGAGTCGATGCAGGCATCGTGTCATCGGTGGCGGGCGGTGTCGACGCACAGCCCGCGAACGCCGTGGCCAGGACCAGCAGACAGAACCAATGAGCGATGGCCGGAGACCGCGGACGATGAAGCATGGCAGCCAATGCGATGGGGTGGTACGGAAAATCGTACTTGGCATTCATTTCTGGAATTTGTCTGCGGGCACGGGGCCGAGGTGGCTCGCGCATGCCCCAGTTTGCAAGCGGCCCGCTCATTCAGCGCGAGGCCGCCGTATTGATGGAGGCAAGCTGCTCGAAAGCCGCCTATCACGAGAGGCCGGGTCTGGCCGATGACGGTCTCTCACTCGAGCACTCGTCACTTCGACGAGGTTCAACTTCCGAGGAGAACTCGATATGTGGGTGGCTCGTGGAGAGTGCCGTTGTCCTCCAGCTCCAAGCCCTCGTCGAGTCAAGAATAGAGCCATGTTGAACACCAGCGTGCACTCGCGGGAAACTAGGCAGACCTCGGGAGTCCCAGCGCACGCTCGATACCGGCAGTGACCAACTCAACCGCTTGGGCGTTCATGCCAGGACATCGGCTTTCCTTTCTGAATCTGCCGCCGAACAAGTGCAGCCAAGTTCCGCGCGAGCTTCTATCCCATCAGCACCAGCGATTCCTCTGGGTATCGGTTGCACATGAACTCCACGAACGCCCGGACCTTCGGCGCAGGCAGGCGCCTCGATGTGTGCAGGACCCACAGCGCGACCTCCACGCCCGAGACCGCCCCCCACTGAACCAGCTCCCCGCGAGTCAGCTGGTTCCATGCGATGGACTGCGGGATGAGGGCTGCGCCGGCGCCGGCGACGGCCGCGTCGCGGACCATCAGGAACGAGGACAGCCTCAGCTTTGGGATGGGGTCCAGGACCAGCCGTCCGTCGTCGAGCTTCCAATGGGTCGGTTGGTAGCTTGAGGACACGATGCCGGGAACGGCTCGGACCGCACCCGGGCCGGGCATCGGCACGGAGGGCGCGGCCACGACGACCAGCCGGTCCTTCGCGAAGCAGCGCCCCACCAGGCTGCTGTCCGGGCTCGGGTTGATGCGAATGGCGACATCGAACTGCTCCTCGACCAGGTCGACCAGGCGGTCCTCGGCCACCACCTCGCATGTGACCTCCGGGTAGGCCGCGCAGAACTCCGCGCTGATCCGCCCCATCGCCAGTTGCGAGAACAGCACGGGCGAGGCGACACGCAGGCGTCCGCGCGGCACGGCCACCCCCTCCCGGGCCGCGGTCATGGCTTCGGCCACCTCGTGGATCGGCCCTTCGGTTCGAGCCATCAACAGCTCGCCGGCTTCGGTGAGCTTCAGCCCACGGGCGCTGCGCTCGATGAGCCGCACGCCGAGTTGCTCCTCCAGCTCCGAGATGCGCCGGGACAAGGTCGCCTTCGATTTGCCGCTGGCGCGACTCGCCTTGCCCAACCCCCCGTTCGTCGCGACGAGCGCGAAGTCGGCCACTGCGTTCAGATCCATGATGTTCCATATTTGAAACGGTGTATCTACATTTTGGCGTCTTCGTTTTATCAGTGCAACAGCCTATCTTCTCGTCATCGCAACTTGATACGAGGAACTTCAAATGAGCACCACTCAACAACGCGCTGTTCTGATCCGGGCCTATGGAGGCGCCAGCGCCGCCGAGGTGGCCGAGATCGCCAGGCCGCAAGCCGGACGCGGCGAGGTCCTGGTCCGGGTACGGGCCGCCGGCGTGAATGGCATCGACTGGAAGGTTCGCGAGGGTTACGTCCGGGACGCCTTCCCGCTTCAACTGCCGGCCGTGCTGGGCATCGAACTGGCGGGCGTTGTCGAGGCCGTCGGCCCCGGCGCCTCCCGCTTCCGTGTCGGCGATCGCGTCATGGGAGCGCTGGGCAGGCTCGGCGCGTACGCCGATGTCGTGGCGGTCGACGAAGGCAACCTGGCGCGCACGCCTGAAGGCCTCGACGACGTCCAGGCGGCCGCCATTCCCGTGGCAGCCGTGGCGGCCTGGCAGAGCCTGCATCACGCGGGTCCGATCCACCCCGGCAAGCGGATCCTGATCCACGGCGCGGCAGGAGGGCTCGGCGGCCACGCCGTGCAGTACGCGAAACGGGCGGGGGCCGAGGTCTTCGCGACCGCCGCCACCGCCCACGTCGAGTACGTGCGCGGTCTCGGGGCGGACCACGTCATCGACCACCAGACCCAGCGCTTCGAGGACATCGCCCGGGACATCGACCTGGTGCTCGACTACGTCGGAGGTGACGTCCTCGATCGCTCATGGCAGGTCCTGGCGGAGAACGGCGCCATCGTCGGCACCTCGTCCCCCGACATCCTGGCGCGCACGCCGGCGGGCCGCCGCGGCCTGTGGTTCATGAACAAGCCGGACGCCGCGCTTCTGGAAACGCTGGCGGCCGATGTCGCCGCCGGCAAGTTGCAGTCGCCGGTCAGCGAGGTGGTCGGCTTCAACGACCTCCCTGCGGCCATCGAACGCAATCGCACCGCCTCGCGCACCGGCAAGGTCGTCGCGGACTTCTCCCGCTGATCCCGCTGATTCATCACTCCCTGGAGATTCACATGAGCATCCTCGTCACCGGTGCCACCGGCACCATCGGTTCCCTCATCGTTCAACGCCTGGCCGACGCCGGCGCCAGCGTCAAGGCCCTCGTTCGCCAGCAGGGCAAGCGCAGCGTCCCCGCAGGCGTCACCGAAGTGGTCGGCGACCTGACCGACGTGCCTTCGATGCGTGCAGCGCTGTCGTCGGTGCGAACGCTGTTCCTGCTGAACGCCGTGACGCCCGATGAGGTGACCCAAGCCCTCATCGCGCTGAACCTGGCGCGCGAGGCCGGCATCGAGCGCGTCGTCTACCTGTCGGTGATCCACGCCGACCAGTACACGAACGTTCCCCACTTCACGAGCAAGTACACGGTCGAGCGCATGATCGAGAGCCTCGACATGCCGGCGACCATCCTGCGTCCGGCCTACTTCATGCAGAACGAAGGCACGGTCCGGCAGGTGATCCAGGACTACGGCGTCTACCCGATGCCGATCGGCACGGCCGGCGTCTCGATGATCGATGCGCGCGACATCGCCGACCTCGCCGTCGCCGAGCTGTTGCGCCGTGACGGGGCGCCTGCACCGCTTCCGCGAGTGACGCTGGACCTGGTCGGCCCGCAAGCGCTGACGGGCACTTCCGCGGCAGGGATCTGGAGCTCCGCCCTCGGCCGCGAAGTCGCGTACGGAGGCGACGACGTGGCCGCCTTCGAAGGGCAGATGGCTGCGTTCGGGCCGGCCTGGCTGGCCTACGACATGCGCCTGATGATGGCCGGCATCCAGAAGCTGGGCATGCGGGGCGAAGACGGCGCGGTGGATCGCCTGCAGGCGATCCTCGGACGCCCCCTGCGCACCTACGCAGCCTTCGTGGCAGAGTCCGTCGCCGCAGCTTAGAGTGGATGCGCAGTCGCGGGGGGCGGGCACACGCGTCGGCTGTCACCCTGCGACGTCGCCGCGCATCGCCCTCCAACCTTGCGGACGTGTTGTGCCTTCTCGTCAGGCCATCGCATTTCGAGTGGTTGTTCGAGCGCGTGCCAAGCACCGCGCCCCAAGTCGCCCGGCGGATCGATCTGTTGACGACCGCTTCAAGGAGGCACGACCGCCGCCTTCGGGTCGATAGCTCCGATTCGCGACGCGCGAGTGCAGCCGTTCGGCCATAGCCACTGCAGCCAGAGTGCGTGGATCCGCCCGATCGGCGATCGCTGGGCGACCAATCGACGCATAGCCCTCACTCGCAGCAAGCAGCGACGAACGTCGCCTTTTGGCCAGCGCTGTCGCTCAGCGGGCGCACCTGACTGACCGGAACCAGCCTGAGCAGGCCACCACAGCCTGCAGTCCGCTCTGCAGCAGTTGATGCCGGTCGCTTGGAGCGCCCGACCGTCCGCTTGGTCCGGCAATGCGGACACGACAGCACTCCGGAGGTAGACAAAAGATCGGTCGACCTTCGCGGTAGCAAGGACGCTCGTCAACGCGCCGCGCCCCAATGGAGCGAGGTGGGGTTGAACGTCCGCTGTGAGCGTGCGCGAACCGGCGCTATCGACCCAATGCGGGAGTTGCTCAGGCTGAGCAAGGCTCCGGAAAGCGGCCGTTCAACGTTTGACATGAGCTGCGGCCGGAGGCTGGCAAAGCCAGGCGGAGGGCGGCAGCTCGATGGAATGGTCAGGCGTCTTGGAGGTAGGCCGCGATTTCATGCTTGTTGTGCTTCCTGGCGACTTGCTCCGGAGTGAGACCGAACTCGTTAAGCGCCTGCTTGTTTGCACCAGCTTGAACCAAGACAAGAACTGTTTCAAGGTTGCCCCAACCAGCTGCCCAATGAAGAGGCGAAGTGGCCTTGGCCTTCGGTGCATCGACACTTGCCCCGGCTTCGATGAGATAGCGAACCATTGAGGCATGCCCCCACGCTGCTGCGCCATAGAGTGGAGTTTCACCCGCAGAATCTCGGCTGTTGACCTCAGCGCCATTTGCCACGAGTGACCTCGCGTACTCGACGTCGCCGCTCCAGGCTGCCGAGTGAAGCGGCGTCTCTGCAACGCCTTCTTTTGCCGTGAGTGGGGGAGATTGCATTTGAGATGCCTAACGTTGGAGGTAGGCGGCCGCCGGAGCGCCGCAAGCGCGGAGGGTACCTAACGGCGCAGCTGTTGGACGGTCCGTCTTGACCGAAAGATTAGGTATCTTGGACATGGAGGCGCCACTCGGGTGAAAGACCAGAATACCTACATGAGTCCGAAAACTCGGAGAGATAGCTATAGCCCTTACCTCGTCCAGAAAGATCAACCAGGAAGTCGGAGAGCTTACTCAGCACCTCCTCTGAGCCAACCACCCTCAAAATATTACGGGCGTTCCAGTCCTCCATCGAAAAGTACTCATCGCTTTCGTTTTGCAATGAGGTAAAAAGATCTTCTGACTCGTTGCCTTTTGAAATCTCGATACATGTTGGTGAAGCCGTCTTCAGAACCACTGCGGCAGGCAAATATATAGCTTCCTTAACTTTTCCCGAGAATTGCACATAGTCCTCAGGACTCCCATAGACAACGACGTCGTCAATCAGCCCGTTGGCTCGAAACATTTGGCGAAGTTCGATTTTCAGCACGGGAACATCTAACGTGTTGTAGAGCGACAAGCCATGCGGCATAACACCGCGACCCGTGCCGTAACAGGGCACCGGGACCCTTGCACAAGTCGTTGTCGCATCATCGTTTTCCTGGATTTTGCCGTTCATCCATACGGTACCAACTTTACCGTCAAAGCCGCATCAGTTACATGCGCCGCAGGCGGATGGTGCGGCATCCTCGGCACGCCCTAGGGCGGTCGCTGGGAGATTCCGCTTCTGGCCGACTGTGATCTTTCGACCGTCGCCGTGCAAGTAGGGGGCCAAACGGAGCCGAGTCGGCTGCCGTTGACTGCCGCCTCGCTTGAGCGGTTGGCTTTCACGCGGTGCCCGGGCTTGGCTTTGCAAGACGAATTTCTGAGTAGCGCATAGCCCAAACATCTCCGACGATTTCGACTTTCCCCAGGTCTTCCAACTTCTGCATAGTCGCCTGAAGGAAAGCGAAGGGAAGATGCGGATAGGTTTGTTCAAATCCCGCGAGGAGATCGCCGACGATTTTTGCGACCTTCTGCCAATGATCTGAGCATTCCCGAAGAACGAGTGCTTGCGCTGCCGCGCGCTCCTCTGACGAGGAGGCGAGCATCTGCGCAATCTCCTCGTCCGTTGGCTCGTAGGGCGCTGCATCCTGCGGATCGAGATCGTTGGAATCGACCATGGTGAATTGTCTCGCGGTTTTCGTAAAGCCTACTAAAAAGTAGTCGTTCGTGACCGGCAGGAGATGGCCGGACCCTGCTATTCACTCGACGCCGCCGGTTGATCTGCTCTCATGTTTAGCAGCCTGCGCTCGATGCCGCCCTCCCAGACAAGGGCCACCGGAATCAACAGAACCAAAGCAACGATGCTTTCCGCGACATCACGGCGCTTGGCCAAATTGATGATCGCTGCCACGAAGGACCACAACGGCAGAACAACCAACAAACCCACGAATATGAACTTCAATGGCCCTAGGTCTGCCAGCCAACCCGGCCACCGATCGACGGTGGAAACCACAAGAAGCAAAGCCGCATAGAGGGCGACCACGGGAAGAACCGGCGATACGCGGGCGAGTTTTGAGGCGATAGCCATCATGGTTACCTTGAAATCGAGCGCCCCGGCAGCAGACATTCGCCGCCGACCGCTTGTGGCCGATTGCGGGCTCTTGGACTACTTCGACTGCACTGCCTTATCGGCCCTCCACCGTTCGCACATCACTGGCTTTGACTTGCCTCGATTCGGCAGTAGGGCGGGCTCCCCTTCGCCACAGATTCTCTCCTTGAGCTGCTCCGCTTCGGGGCCCGGAGGGGATGTCCTCTCAAAGACGAACACGAAAAGGAGGACGCACGCACCCGCAACCAGTGTGTAGAACACAAGACCGGACAGCGTCCAACCAATCGCTTTAATCACGAACATGCCTTCCCCGTCACGGCACCTGAGGGTGCTCGACTTTCGAATGACCAACCATCTGCCAGAAGAAGAGAAAGGCCACAAGCACGCAGGTCGATCTGCCATGGCTATCGACCGATCTTATGACGGCCGATAGCCGTCCCTCGTGACCGCCTGCTCCTGGCCGATTGTTGCCGGGCGGCGGCAGCGCCTGGCCGACCCATGGGCGACCCGTTGCGGGCACTGCCGACATCGGATTGATTGCCTCCAAGCAGACGCACAACACTATTGCTCAGGAGGGCCGCCCACATCGGGGGCAGCGGCTTGCTGGACCGGCGGAGCACTGTCTCGTTGATGCCGGGCCACCTTCTCGAAGACTGATTTGCATAGGCCAACATATTTCGATTCCTGCGACAAGTTCCAGCCGACAAAAATCGAAAGCCCAACGAGCGATACGGCCGTCGCCAAAAAGTCCTGGCTGACGATGCCGTACACACCGAAGACGAAAACTGGAAATGAAACTGACGCGTAGAAGCTGAGACGAGACGCGACTCCGTGCCGCATGTTCGCCATGGCATTCACCAACTGCGCCTCATCGGCCGCTGAATCCACTCCGCCCTAGTTGACGACCAGCAGTCTGGACGAGATGTCATAGCGTAGTAGTTGTGGAGGTTTGCCGTCATTCTGGTAGACGAACTGAATCTCGCCTCAACTCGCAACGCATGCCCGCACAACGCGGTGCTCAAATCAAGACATCGCTCGGATCCTGGAGGGTCACATGGCACCAGTTCAAGAGCTAGCAGCCCAAATCCTCGCGCTCCCGGGCGTCAAGCAAACCACCTCTCGCTTCGGCTCGAGAGATCGACCCGCTTGGTCTGTCCTCGGCAAGGAGTTCGCTCACTTGCATGCCGATGACCTGCTCGATCTCAAGCTCCCTCGCAAGATCCAAGCATCTCTCAAGGACGATCCACGGGCTCATTTCAGGAAGTCAGCGTCGGCCTGGCTTGAGTTCGAATTCCACACCAGCGAAGACGTCCACCGTCTCATTGCACTGGTGTGCGAGGCGTGGGCCTCGGTGCGGGCCAGGAAGAATGCCGCCTGAGGATCCGCTGAGCAATCGGCCACTGTTGCGATCGTCTGCACGCCCGTCAGCCGCGGGCGAGAGGTATCGATACCTGGCTTCACAGTATGGCAATACGCAGAGCGGCCGCGACAGCTAACGTCTGGTGTTCATGCGTGTTTCCGACCACGAAGCGCGCCGGTCGCCCCGCCCTTGACGACGAGAACCCCATGACATTCGAAGGCACAGACTTCCCAACGCTCAAGCGATTGCCCTCCGGCGCGCGCCTTGACGAAGAAACCCAGATCGACGGCTGGATTGCGCCATTCGAACCCGCGACGGCGGCGTCCTATTTCGCCCTGCTTCCGGAGGCCGCGTGCTGCGTGGGTTGCCTGCCGAGCGACGCGAGGTCGCGCATCGAGGTGTTCGCGGCAGCACCGATCGCGATCACCGGCGAGAGCGTCCGCCTCGCCGGCCGCCTGCGCGCGCTGCCGGATGACGATCCGTCTGGCTGGAAGTTCCAGCTCCACGACGCCCGCGTGCTCTGTCGGCAGCGCGCGCCGGATGTTCGCTTCACCCGGCGCAATGCGCTGCGCACGTTGGCGTGGGCCGCGGCAGCCACGCAGCAGGCCTGCACCAGCACGCCGACCCACCTGCTCGCGACGCCTGCTGCGGCATCCGCGCCGCACCCTGCGCCGAACGAGAGCCGCCGCCTGCTCGAATCCATGGTCAGCGTCGACATTCACACGCACGCCGGCCACATCATCGGCCTCGACCGCGTCGAGCACGGTGGCCGTTTCGCGCCGGTCGCGAGCCCGATGCGCGACGGCGGCATGGCCGTGCTGTGCCTGGCCATCGTCTCCGACTCGCCAACGCACCGCATCACCGCCGAGAAACGCATCCGGCCTTTCCGTGACCCGCAGCCCGGCGAGCTGCAGGCCTACGGTGAAGAGTCGTTCCGGCGCGTGCACGAACTCGCGCGCGCGCAGGGCTTGCGCATCGTGCGCAGCGCGCGCGACCTGGACGAAGCTCGCAGCGCAGCCCCCTCCATCATCGTCACGGCCGAAGGCGGCGATTTCCTCGAGGGCCACGTCGACCGCGTCGACGACGCCTACGGGCGCTGGGCGCTGCGTCACCTCCAGCTCACGCACTACCGCGTCAACGACCTCGGGGACATCCAGACCGAGCCCCCGGTGCACGGCGGCCTGACGCAGACCGGCGCCGACGTGATACGGCGCTGCAACCGGCTCGGCATCGTGGTCGACGTCGCACACGGCACGCATGACCTCGTCCGCCAGGCCGCGTCTGTCACAGACAAGCCGCTCGTGCTGTCGCACACATCGCTGGCCGCAGCGGCGGGGCCACGCAGCCGCCTGATCGCGCCGGACCACGCGCGCGCAATCGCGGGCACTGGCGGCGTGATTGGTATCTGGCCACCGGCTTCGATCTTCCCCGACCTGGCAGCCCTGGCTGTCGGCATCGCGCGGATGGCGGACGTCGTCGGGGTCGAGCATGTCGCTCTCGGCAGCGACATGAACGGCCTGGTCGGGCCGTCGACGTTCGCCTCGTACCGCGACCTGCCGGCTCTGGCCGACGCGCTGTTTCAGCATGGGTTCAACGCAGACGACGTGCAGCGCATCCTTGGTGGCAACTACGCTCGTGTGTTCCGCGCGAGCCTCGGTGACGGTGCCGTGCCATCGCAGGCCGCGTCGTCCGGCGGGGCAACGTGACTTGGCAAGTTGACAAGGAGAGACTGGTAATCCAGGCTCTGGCCTTTCGGAAAAGGAGATCGTTTTGACGCGCACTGCCAGCGAAACAGTACGTGAGCTGGTTGACCGCGTCACGCGGTTACGAAACGGCGACCAAAGCCAGATTGAACAACTGGCAGACCTGTATGCCGTTGACGCACACGTCACGCACCCCTTCCATCCAGAGCATGCTGACTCGGCAACCGTGGGTCGAGACGCCTTGCGGGCTCACTTCGCAAGAATGTCGCAGGCTGGCGTTTCCGTCACGTCCGGCGTTGAGGAGTTTCGGGAGCACACGACCGCCGACCCGGAAGTCGTCATTGTCGAGTTTCGCTACACGGGCTCCGTTGGCGAGCGACCCTTGAATACTCGATGCATCTTTGTCGTTCGTGTGGTCGCTGGTGTCATCTGCGAATCCCGGGACTACATCGACCACTTGGCGTCTGCTCGCGCCTACGGAATGCTGCCAGATGTTCTTGCTCGGTTGGCGACTCGAAACTGATACGCCCAACCCCTCCGTCAAGGACACCGCTACTCGGAACCCACGGGCAGCGCAATACCCGCCTCTGCGAAGACTTCCCGCACCACCGTCAGGCCATTGAGTGCAGCCGGGAACCCCGCGTAGACAGCCATCTGCATCACCACCTCGACGACTTCACTTGGCGAGCAACCGACATGAAGGGCGGCGTGTACGTGCACCCGCAGTTGAGGCTGAGCGTTGCCGAGGGCACACAGCGCCGCGACAGTGGCGAGTTCGCGTTCGCGCAGGCCCAGCCCCTTGCGCGCATAGATGTCACCGAACGGGAACTCGACGATGTAGCGCGCGAAATCGGGAAAGGATTTCGCCAGCCCCTCCACAACCGCCAGGCCCGCCGGGCCGTCTACGGCAGCCAGCATGGCGGCGCCGCGTTCGTAGCGGTCGGCGCTCATCGTGCGGCTCCATGGCGATATCGACGCACACGTCCATCGCCCCGATGCCCGAAACAGATGGCAGCAAGGCTGCCTGCGACGATGAGATGCTTGATGGCCATGCGCGGCTCCCGAGTTTCGATGCAAGCCACTGTAGGTGCGGGCCATGGCATGTGAAATGACCAAGTTCGTGATACCTTTTTGGTATGTCATCGCGCTTGGATTCCCGCTCTCTTGCACTCTTCCTGGCCGTGGCCGACACGTTGAGCTTCCGGCAGGCCGCCGAGACGCTGCACTTGTCCCAACCACCGTTGAGCCGTGCGATTCGTGAACTCGAGGAGCGGCTGGGTACACGCCTGTTCGACCGCGGTACTCAGGGTGTGAGCCTCACCGACGCCGGCCGCAAGCTGCTGCCCTATGCGCGAAGCGTCGGGAGATTGCTCCGGGAGGCCGAGGCCAGCCTGGCGCACGAGGGCATGCCGCAGAGTTTGAGGCTCGGCCTGACGAGCGCCGTCGAACCGGCGTGGTTCGGTGGGCTCGCGGAACGGATCCAGGCGAGGCATCCCGACACGGCCGTGTCGGTGGTCGTCGACACGTCCCCGAGGCTCGTGCGTCAACTGCGCGCCGGCCGATTGGCGGCAGCTTTCATCGCGCTGCCCACCGAGGCCTCCGGTCTCGACGTGATGGAGCTTGACCGGGTGCCGATGATGGTGGCGATGCCATCGTCCCACGGCCTGGCCCGGCGCCGAACAGTTCGACTCGCCGACCTCGCCGCAGAGGTCATCTTCTGGTTCGAGCGTGCGCGTCAGCCTGCGTTCTACGACCACTGCCAGCGTGTTTTCGCCCAGCACGGCTTTGCGCCGCGGAAGGTCAAGGAGCCGACTGACCATCACGTCCTCCTTGCCGATGTGGCGGGCGGGCGTGGCATTGCCTTGCTGCCAAAGTCGTTTGCAAGACTGCGGCGAGCAGGTGTTTCCTATCGGGCTCTGGTCGAGGGCGACGAGCTGGCCGTCGGCATTGGATTGGCCACGCCTCGAAACAAGGAGGTCGTGCGGGACTTGTTGGTCGCAGGCCTCGGTTCGAGGAGTTGACCACGACCCGTTGGTGAGCCCGGCTCAGCGCCCGTAGTTTAGGTCGACGTCGACCAGCCGGTCGTCGACGGCAGCGCCGGCGTCGTTGAACAGCTGCACGCGCACCTGCCTCACGGCGCACGGCACGCCGACGGTGAAGAATTGGGCCAGTCTGCCCTGCCCGTCGACAGCCGTGGCGGCCCCGTTGTAGGTCATGGCGCACGGCGTCACCGGGATCGCCACCGGTCGCACGCCGTGCGCGGATTTGGCGTCGTAGCCGATGTGGACCACGACGCGGGCTCCTGGCGCGAGATGTGCGGGCGAGGGCGGATCGAACGCAACGCTGGTGATGCGTGAGCCCAGGCCGTCCTGCCGCTCTGCCTCGTGGGCGGCATCTGCGACGAAGGTGTAGTCCACGGGCACACGAAGTCGATAGATCTCGCGCGAACTTGAGTCCTTGGCCACGAGCACGACCGTGTCGACATGACCCGGCTTGCCGAGGCCTACGTGCCTCCGGACTCGGCCTTCGCCGGGCGCCCGATCGCCGGAGTCTCCTTCATACATGTAGTCGGGGGCGGCATCGGGTAGCTCGAGCTTCAACCAGATCGGCACGCGGGTGGCAGGCTTGGAATAACGCCACGCGATCGTCGCCGCGATCGTCTGGCCGACCTTGAGCGTGCTGCCCGACGGCGGATCGAAGCGGACGATGGCGAGAGACAGGTCGGTCGAGGGCGACTTGGTCGCCTGTTCTGTCGCCTGGGCGCCGGCAGCGAGCACAGTGGCGGCGAACATGAGCGCTATTTTCATGCGCCCGATTGTTGCGCAGGTTCGACGCGCGGGCCTGCTGCCGGCTCGGTAGACATCCGGAAACCGGTCTGTCGCGACTGGCTGCCAGTGGCCGACAGTGCATGTTCGCGGACTCGCTTGCGAGCAGCCGGTCGCCGACTGGATGGCCGCCGCTGGACGACCGCTTGCAGGGCGATGGACGAACGGGCACAGTCGGCCAGGAGCCACCGCTCGCCAGCCCGAGCAATTTCTCCGCTAGTTCGATCGATGCTGCAACCACGAAGAAGACACTCGATGCCACGAAATGAGATCAGGGTTCTCTTGCTTCCGGGCATCGGATTGTTGCTGTGTGCATCGGCACTAACAGCACAAGCACAGCCCCTTGCTTGCCAACGTGGCGCCGAGGCCTACGATCGACATGAGTACGCAGCAGCGAGTGCGGCGTTCACCGAATGCCTCCACCATCAGCTGTCGGATGAGACACGCGAGAACATACTGGAGTATCGAGCCTATTCTCTGCTGCAGACAGGTGAACCGGCCAAGGCCGCACTCGATCAGCGTGCTGCACTTTCCATCAAGAAGCCTCCAGACCTGTGGCCATTCATCATGCTGTCCGTCTACCAGCGCGAAGCCGGGCAATACGACAATGCGCTTGCCACACTCAAGTCTGCTGGTGCCTACTCGCAGAACGAACTAAAAAGACCTCCCGGTCCAGCAGTGTTCTATCACGCTGGCAGAGCTCAGCACCAAGCTGGTCGCTTTGACGAGGCCGTGATCGAGTATTCGAAGGCCATTGAGAAGCAGCCTGGGTTTGGAGAAACCTATTTCTATCGCGCGCTCTCGTACGAGGCGATTGGCGATCGACACAGTGCGAGGAACGACTTGGAAGAAGCCCTTCGGCATTCGGCCACTGGGGCCCGCCCTCCGGGGCTGTTGAGCAAGGCATCCGAATATGGCCTGGTGTCGTCGGAGTCGCAGCGGTGAAGCCAGATTCGTCAATCGAGCGGACAGCTGCGACGGGTCGGTTGCCTGCCCATCTTGCCAGCCTCGGCCTGCTCCTTGCGCTGATCGGCTGCACTACCGATCCCGCATCCAAGGCAAAGCTGCCAGCACAAGACCAAGTGCCAGGAACAGCCTCCATCCGGGGCGAGCTGCACAGGACGCTCGGCAGTCGATCGATGAGCTGTGCAGACCGGAGAGTCCTGTTGTTTCCGTGGGAAGCAGGAGAGCAGATCAAGCCCATCATGCTGGCGAAGCATCGGGTTCCGCAACCCGAGGATCTCACCGCAGAGCTACGACGCACGGTCCGGTTTGCGCACTGCGATGCCCAAGGATCCGTTGCATTCCACGATCTGCCAGCGATCGAGTGGGGGATCCTGGCCGAAGTGCAAGTCACGTTCTTCGATGAGAGTCGGTTCCGCGTGATTTACAAGAGCCTTGTGACGAAGGAGGGGGAAGAGGCGGTCCTGAATCTCGACGAGCATCCGTTCAAGGCGGACTGACGAGTTCGACGAGCCACGCCGGCGCTCCTGCGGCAAACTCCACGCGATGCCCGCCGCCAAATCTGCCATCCACATCGACCTCGCCCCGACCTTGTTCAAGAGCGCCAAGGCTTTCGAGACTTGGCTGAAGAAGAATCACGCCGCATCCGATGGCCTCTGGCTCAAGATCGCCAAGAAGGGTGCCAATGAGCCCAGCGTCACCTACCCAGAGGCGGTGGAGATCGCGCTCTGTTGGGGCTGGATCGACGGCCAGAAGAAGGGCCTCGACGACCAGCACTTTCTCCAGCGCTTCACGCCGCGGCGCCCGCGCAGCATCTGGTCGAAAATCAACGTCGACAAGGTCGCGGCGCTCATCGAGACGGGCCGCATGCAGGCGCCGGGCCACGCGCAGATCGAGGCAGCCAAGGCCGACGGACGCTGGGCGCAGGCCTACCACGGAGCGCGCACGTCCACGGTGCCCGAGGACCTGGCGGCGGCGCTCGAAGCCGAGCCGAGCGCCAAGGCCTTCTTCGCAACGATCAATGCGACCAATCGATACGCGGTGCTGTGGCGCATACAGACGGCCGTGAAGGCCGAGACACGCGCCAAGCGCATCGCCCAGCTGGTGCAGATGCTGGCGCGCGGCGAGACGATCCACATCTTCAAGCCCGCTGCCAAGGCCTGACCGCGAGGTTCACCCGGGGTCTCCTGGGCCAGATGCCTGCCCCTCCTCCACGTTCCCCAACTGGTATTGACGCCAGCCTGCCCCGCATCGGGGCCACGCGCGGAAACCCTGCTTTGCAAGGCGTAGGAATTGGTGTCTTTGAGAAACCTCGGTTGGAATACCATTTAAGTACCAGCACAATACCTTTTGGTTCATGGATCCCACCGGCGAAGCAAGTTTGCCGCGAACGAGGGGCCATGGCCCGCGCAATTTGTTGCAAGCCGTGTGTTGTTCTGCGTGCCCCAACAGAGTCGCCGCGCCTTGAAAGATGCATCTCAACCGAAGGAGATCCGAGATGAAGGGGAAGACATTGGGTATGACCATGGTTGCCGTCGCGATCGGCAGCTTGTGGGGGCAAGTCCAGGCCGCGTCGGCATTCGGCGTGCAGGGCAGCTGGGACAGCGATGTGCAATTGGCCCAGGCCAGCAGCGCGCCCGCCTGGCGCGAAGGCGTCACCTACACCGTCGGCACGGTGGTGAGCTATGGCGGCCGCGACTATGTGGCGCTGGTCACGCACACCGCCTGGGTGGGCACCAACTGGACGCCGTCGACCACGCCGTCCTTGTGGGCACCGACGAACGGCAGCGCCCCTGCACCCGCACCGGCTCCCGCCCCTGCGCCATCGCCCGCACCGGCTCCGAGCCCCGCGCCTGCACCAGCCCCCGCTCCCAACCCGGGCGGCACCTGCTACCTCGCGTGGACGGCTTCCGCCACCTACACCGGCGGCTCGACCGCCAGCTACAACGGCGTGAACTACAAGGCCAACTACTGGACGCAGAACCAGAACCCGGCCACCAACAGCGGCCCCGCAGGCAGCGGCCAACCCTGGACGGTCGTCGGCAATTGCGCCGGCACGCCGGCACCGGCACCGGCTCCCGCTCCCGCCCCGGCACCAGCTCCGGCGCCATCGCCCGCACCAGCTCCTGCACCGGCGCCTGCGCCCGCCCCTGCCCCGGCGCCGGCACCCGGCGGACGCCAGGTCGGCTCCTACTTCACGCAGTGGGGCGTGTACGGCCGCGGCTATGAAGTCGCCGACATCATCTCCTCGGGCTCGGCCAACACGCTCACCTTCGTCAACTACGCCTTCGCGAACATCTACCAGCGCAATGGCGGCTACGAGTGCGCCCAAGGCATCGACAAGCTCGAGCCGGGCGCGACGAACCCGAACGACCCGAGCGCCGGCACCGGTGGCGATGCCTGGGCCGACTACGGCCGCACCCCGCTGCGCCTGGTGGGTGCCGCGCCCACATGGGATGCGAAGCTGGCCGGCTCCTTCAACGAACTGAAGCAGCTCAAGGCCAAGTACCCGAACCTCAAGGTGCTGATCTCGCTCGGCGGCTGGACGTGGTCGAAGTGGTTCTCCGCCGCCTCCCAGACCGACGCGCTGCGCAAGCAGCTGGTCAGCTCGTGCCTGAACATCTACATCAAGGGCAACCTGCCGCCGTACAGCGGCCGAGGGGGCGACGGCGTGCTGGCCGGCGTGTTCGACGGCATCGACATCGACTGGGAATTCCCGGCCGTGATCGGCCAGCCGTACAACACCGTGAGCGCGGCGGACCGCCACAACTTCACGCTGCTGATGAAGGAGTTCCGCACCCAGCTCGATGCGGTGAACGGCAAGCACTACCTGCTGACCGCCGCACTCGGCTCGGGCAAGGACAAGATCGACGCCACCGAGCCCGGCCAGTACGGCCCGTACATGGACTGGGTCAACCTGATGAGCTACGACTTCCACGGCGGTTTCGAGCCCCAAGGCCCGACCGACTTCCAGTCGAACCTCTATGCGGATCAATCCAGCCCGAACTACTACGATCCGCTGAAGCCGGGCGTGCGCACCGTGGCGTCGTACTACAACATCGACGAAGCGGTCGGCGTGTTGCTGCAGGCGGGCATGCCGCCGGGCAAGATCAACGTCGGCGTGCCGTTCTACGGCCGCGGCTGGACGGGCGTGGCGAACGTCAACAACGGCCTCTACCAGAAGGCCACCGCCCCTGCACGCGGCACCTACGAGGCGGGCATCGAAGACTACAAGGTCCTGAAGAACGCCCCGGGCACGGTGCTGGTCCATCCGGTCACGAAGCAGAGCTACAAGTTCGACGGCACGAACTTCTGGAGCTACGACACGCCGGAAGTCATCCAGACCAAGATCAACTACCTGAAGTCCAAGGGACTGGGTGGCATCTTCAGCTGGTCGCTGGACGGTGACCTGAACGGCGAACTGATGCGGGCGACCGGCGCCGCGAAGTAAGCCGCGCCGCTGTCGAAAGGCCTTCCCCGAGAGGGGAAGGCCTTTTTTGCGTCCGGGCCCTTCAGTTCGCCTCCATCACCAGGCGGATCCCCACCAAGGTGTAGCGCGTGTCCGGCGCGTTCCAGTTGCGATAGGCACAGCGCGCATACAGCGGCCAGGTGTGCCACGAGCCGCCCCGGCGCACCTTCACGCCGCCTTCGGCCGGACCCTGGGGATCGTCCTGCGGCGAGCGGGCGTAGTAGGTGTCGTCGTGCCAGTCGGCCGTCCACTCCCACACGTTGCCATGCATGTCGTACAGGCCGAAGGCGTTGGGCGTGAACTGGCCCACCGGTGCGGTGAACGCAAAGCCGTCGGCGGTGGGCAGCGCGAAGGCCTTCCACCGGGGCCAGTTCACCGCCGCATCGGCATCGAACACATTGGCCACCGCGCCCAGCGAGCCGGGCGCGTTGCCACCGTGGTACTGCGTGCGCGTGCCGGCGCGGCACGCATATTCCCACTCGGCTTCGGTGGGCAGGCGGTAGCGGCGTTTCTCGGTGGCGCTGAGCCAGCGGGCCAGGGCCACGGCGTCGTGCCAGGTCACGTTGACCACCGGGTGCGCGTCGGTCTGGTCGAAACCGGGGTTCTGCCATGAGTAGCGCGGATCGCGACCCTCGAAGGCGTCACCTCGTTTCGAGGTGGCGGGGTCGTAGGCGGGGTTGTAGCCATAGCCGCCGGTGCCGTCGGCCACCGACTCCGGCACGTGGCCCGACGCCGCAAGGAAGGCGCGGAACTGGCCCACCGTCACCTCGTGCTGCGCCATGTAGAACGGGTGCGTGATGCGCACGCGGTGAACGGGCGCTTCGTCCGCCAGGTCCTGCAGTCGCCTGAGTTCGTACGCGGGGTAGAGCCTGGTCATCTCCTCCACCGAGGCATCGTTGCCCATCATGAACTCGCCGGCCGGGACCAGGACCATCCGCATGCCGAGGCGGTTGGTGGTCACCGAGGGCCCGCTGGCGCAGGCGCCCAGTGCGATGCAGGACAGGGCGGTGACCCAATGCGGTACGGTGCTGCAGTTCATGGCGCTCCAGAGGTTGCACCGGCTCACCCAGCCAGTGAGACGTCAATGAGCGCGTTTCTCGCACAGCGCCTTCAGTTTTGCCAGTGCCTTCGGCCAGGTTTCAGCCACCCGCGTCGGCGCCGCGCGCAGAAAAGTATCTGAACCGCCCGTTTCCGTACCGATCCTTGTCGCCGCTCGGCCTATCGTTGCGTCATTCCGGATCGCCCGCGGGGGCGTCGCCGCAACCAAGGAGACAGCCATCGTGGCAAGTGATTTGACAGGCAAGGTGGCCGTGGTCACGGGCGCGGCATCGGGCATCGGCCTGGCCAGCACCGAGGCCCTGCTCGCCGCAGGGGTGCGCGTGGTGATGGTCGATCGGGACGCGGCGGCGCTGGCCGCGCTGTCCGCCAGGCACGGCGACACCGTGATCCCGCTGCGCATCGACCTGCTCGACCCGAAGGACTGCGCGAGCCTGGTGCCGCGGGTGCTGGACCAGGTGGGCCGGATCGACATCCTGCACGCCAACGCCGGCCTCTACGTCGGCGGCGACCTGGTCGACAACGACACCCAGGCGATCGACCGCATGCTGAACCTGAACGTCAACGTCGTGATGAAGAACGTGCACGACGTGCTGCCCCACATGATCGCGCGGGGCACCGGCGACATCATCGTCACGAGTTCCTTGGCCGCCCACTTCCCGACCCCGTGGGAGCCGGTCTATGCCTCGTCCAAGTGGGCGGTCAATTGCTTCGTGCAGACCGTGCGGCGTCAGGTCTTCAAGCACGGCATCCGCGTCGGCGCGATCTCGCCCGGCCCGGTCATCAGCGCGTTGCTGGCCGACTGGCCGCCGCAGAAGCTGAAGGAGGCGCGCGAGGCCGGCAGCCTGCTCGAGGCCAGCGAGGTGGCAGAGGTCGTCGTCTTCATGCTGACCCGCCCGCGCGGCATGACGATCCGCGATGTCGTGATGATGCCGACACAGTTCGATCTGTAGGCCGGCGTGTGCCGCCGATTCAGGGTTGAGCGGTGATGCTCTCCACCTTGATGTCCTCGACGGTCGCACCGGCGCTGTCGGTGTGGAGGGCGCGGATGATGCCGAATCCCTTGGCAAACCAGAGTGTCGACGGGCCATCGCCGTTCGCCGCGGCGTCCGCGTCCAGCGTCTTCATCCGGCAGGTGTCCGGGAAGGTCTTGCCGGCCAGCGTCACGGTTTCAAAGCCCTCGAAGGTCCAGGTCTCCTGCAACGACGCCGTGGAGGACTGGCCCGCCGACGAGCCGGCCAGCGCGGTGGTCGTTTCGGTGTAGTCCAGGGTCCTGGATTCGCCGGCTTGCATGGCCAGCGGCAGCGTGAAGCCTGCGGAACGGACGGCCTTGTAGGCGGGGGCGCCGTTGGCGTCGTAGAGGATCCCGCCCGACAAGTGGGTGCCGTTCGCGTCCTGCGACCAGTAGGTCACATCGTCGCGCACGCTGGTCGCATCCCTGAAACTCACCGCGGCGTTCTGCACGGCGCCCTCGAACGACTCCTTGGTCATCAAGACGCCGTCGGAGACGCCACCCGGATCGGTCACGGTGTAGGCCACGCCCTCGGTCATCTCGAAGCAGCCGGCAAAAGTTGCCACGGCGGGCGTCGCCGGGGTGGCCGTTGAATCGTCGCTGCCGCCGCAGGCGGCCAGCACCGCGCACAGGGTCGAGGCCATCAGGAAGGTCTTCGGCAGGGAGGTCTTGGTTTGTGAGCAGGTCATGGTTTGGAACGTACTGCGTGGAAAGGCGGAGCCAGCCTACGGGCATTCGCCGTCCGGCGGTGCGCGCCACCTGCTCGTTTTCGCAACCGAACCAATGAACATTCCTTCCTGCACCACGCCAAGTTGCAGAAATGCACAGGCCGTCATCTCTCCATCAAGGTTTCGCCGTGAATCGCTGCGAACCGGCTTGTAAGCTCCTGCCTGTTGTTGCCTCGCAAGCCCATGAATCCGCCCGATCACGTCCAGTGCGTCCCGTCCGAGGCCTGGTGCACCGCCGACCTCCCCCCGAACCGGCAGTTCGACGCCTGGCGCGAGGTCATCGTCGACGCGCACCTGAGCTGGGACATCCCCAGCATCGCCTGCGAACGCTTCCCGGCCTTCATGCACCAGCACCGGGTCGGCGGCCTGCGGCTCACCGACTGCACCGCATCGGCGCGGGTGAGCGGCACGCGAGGGCGCGCCCAGATCGCAGGCGACGACGAGGCCTACCTCACCGTCGTGATGATTGCCCAGGGCGCCGAGACGCTGCGCTTCGGCGATGACCGCGAACTGCACCTCACCGAAGGCATGTTCACCCTGTGGGACAGCACCAGCCCACTGTCCTTCACGACGGGCGACAACCTGCGCCAGCTGTCGCTGCTGGTGCCCGAGGACGAGTTGCTGCGCCGCATGCCGCGTGTGCGCAGCCTGGTCGGACGACCGATGGACGGGCGGCATGGCGCCGGGGGCCTGTTCTTCGACCACTTCCGTTCGCTGATGCGGCGCTTCGGCGAACTGCCGGCATCGAGCCGGCCCGCAGCGCTCGGCGCCACGCTGGATCTGCTGGGCCTCTGCCTCGGAGACCAGCCCGCGTTGCCGGCGCCGCGCCTGCGGCAGCTCGTGCTCGACCAGGTGCTGCGCCACATCGAGGCCCACCTGAACGACCCGTCGCTCGGCGTGGCCTCGCTGGCACGCACGTTCCGCATGACGCAGCGCAACCTGCACAAGCTCTTCGAGGACTCCGGCAAGACCGCTTCCACCCACATTCGCGAGCGTCGCCTGGCCATGTGCCGGCGCGACCTCGAAAGCGAGACGCTGGCCGCGCGCCAGATTGGCGAGATCGCCAGCCACTGGGGCTTCAACGACCCGAGCCACTTCGGCAAGGTGTTTCGCGACGTCTACGGCATGTCCGCCAGCGAAGCTCGCGCCAAGGCCCGGGCGCTGCGTCTGGCGATCCCGGCCTGAGCGGCCTGGGGTCGCAGGAATGACCTGACGGGACGACGACTCGCGTTCGAGGAGGGGCCCGTGGCCGGACGGGGGCCTGCTTCTCCAGGTCGCTCACGGCCGGGGGCACGTCATCGATGCCCGGCGACCCGACAGAAGCCTCGAGATGGCACACGCGGCGCCGCTGCCGCATACTCGCCTCACCGCCTGAGCAGCCAGGGAGCACAGCGTGACGGAGCCTCACAAGAGCCCCAACAAGAGTGCCGACAGCGAGACCATTCGCCGCGCCCTGGTGTTCCGCATTTCGCTCCTCGCGGCCACCATCCTGCTGGCCTTCGCGTTGAGCGTGGGCCTTCTCGTCCTCAGGCCGACCATCGACCGCCTGGCGCATGCCCAGATGGGCCAGGCCGCGACCGAGCTCGACGGCCGGGTGCAGCAACTCCTCGGCACCGTGGAAACCACGTTGCGCACCTCGCTCGACTGGGGCCGGCAGCGCAAGGCCAACCTCGACGACCTGCTCGGCTTCAACGAGATCTTCTTTTCCGTGATCGCCAACCACGCCGAGATCAGCTCGGTGTTGATGGCCAGCGAAACCGGCCGCGAGATCCTGCTGCTGCGCAACGCCGACGGCACCTGGGTCAACCGGCTCACCCATCCGGCGCAATGGGGGCGCCGCAGCTATTGGCTGCACTGGAATGCAGCGCAGCAACTGGTGCGCGTCGAGATGCACGAACTCGACTACGACGCACGCACGCGCCCGTGGTTCACCGCCGCCATGGCCGCCCCCTCCGATGGCGCGATCCGATGGACCGACCCCTACGTCTTCTTCACGACGCGCGAACCTGGCATCACCGCCGCGGCGCGCTGGCGCGGCGCGGACGGGAGCCGCTACGTCATCAGCCACGACGTGAAGCTGCTCGACCTGTCGCACTTCACGACCAGGGCGGTGGCGGGCCAGGACGGCATGGTCGCGATCCTGCACCCCGACGGCCGCGTGCTGGGCCTGCCCCGCTCGGGGCGTTTCACATCCGACGAGGCCATCAAGGCCAACGTGCTCCAGCCGGTCGACGGCATCGGCGTGCCCGCGCTGGCCCAGGCCATCCAGCGCTGGCGCGCCGACGCCGAGCCGGCCGGCGAGCTGCGCTACACCAGCGGGGGCCGGGCCTGGTATGCGTTGGTGCACAGCACCTCGCTCGGCGAGAAGAAGGTGCTGCTTGCCGTCGCAGCGCCGGCCAGCGATTTCATCCCCGGCACATGGACCGATCTCGCCCTGCTGGTGCTGCTGGGCCTGCTCTCGGTGGCCAGCGCGGCCGGCCTCGCCACCTGGATCGCCCGCCAGTTCGCGCGCCCGCTCGAGCAGCTGTCGGCCGAGAGCGAGCGCATCGGCCGCATGCAATTGACGCAGCCGGTGCAGATCCAGGCACGCTGGCGCGAGATCGGCACGCTGGCCCAGGCCCAGGAATCGATGCGGCGCATGCTGCTGGCCGCCACCGACGACCTGTCCCGCGCCAACGCCACGCTGGAGGCCAAGGTGGTCAGGCGCACCGAAGAACTGGAACACAAGCGCGCCGAGCTCGCCAACCGCGAGCGCTATTTCCACGCGATCTTCGACCACGCCCCCGTGGGCATCGTCAACATCGGCGCCGATCTGTCGCGCCAGCAGATCAACGCCGCATCGGCCGCGCTGTTCGGCTACAGCGAGCAAGAGCTCGCCGCCCTGCCGGTCGGCGACCTGATCGCCGAGGAAGACCGCGGGCAGATGCGCGCCATGGTGGCCGATGCATTGGCCGGCCAGGTGCAGGCGCGCGCGATGCTGCGCTACCGCCACCGCGACGGGCACGTCGGCTGGATCGACCTGAGCCTGTCGCCGCTGCGCAACGAGGCCGGCCAGGTCGACTCCATCATCGCCATCGCGCTCGACGTCACCGACCGCAAGCAGGCCCTGAGCGACCTGCGCCAGGAGCGCGAGCGCCTGCTGCGCATCCTCGAGACCGCACCGGTCGGCGTCGCCATCTCGGTGGAGGGGCGGGTGCGCTTCGCCAACCCGCGCACGCACGAGCTGATCCGGCTGACGGGCACCGACCTGCCCGACACCTACGTCGACGCCGAAGACCGCCGGCGCATGCTGGAGATCCTGGAGCGCGACGGCATCGTGCGCGACTACGAGGTGCGCATGCACGCGCCTGACGGCTCGCAGCGCGACATCCTCGCCACCTACCTGCCCGACGAATACGAAGGACAACGCGGCCTGCTGGCCTGGCTGATCGACATCAGCGCGCAGAAGGCCAATGCGCGCTCGCTGGTGGCCGCCAAGGCCGTGGCCGAGGAAGCGACTCAGGCCAAGTCGATGTTCCTCGCCAACATGAGCCACGAGATCCGCACGCCGATGAACGCCATCATCGGCATGTCTCACCTGGCGCTGCGCACCGAGCTCACGCCCAAGCAGCGCGACTACCTGCAGAAGATCCACGGCGCCGGCACGGCCTTGCTGGGCATCATCAACGACATCCTCGACTTCTCGAAGATCGAGGCCGGCCGGCTCGACATGGAACTGATCGACTTCAACCTCGACGACGTGCTGGCCAACCTGGCCACCGTGACCGTCGCACGTGCGCAGGACCAGGACCTCGAATACCTCTTCGACGTGCCGGCCGAGGTACCGCGCGGCCTGCGCGGAGACCCGCTGCGCCTGGGCCAGGTCCTCATCAACCTGGTCAACAACGCGATCAAGTTCACGCCGCAGGGCGAGATCCACCTGTCGGCCCGGCTCGTGGCCGAGCAGGCGGGGCGCGTGCAGCTGGAATTCTGCGTGCGCGACACCGGCATCGGCATGGATGCCGAACAGACCGTCCGCCTCTTCCAGCCCTTCACGCAGGCCGACGGGTCGACGACACGCCGCTTCGGCGGCACCGGCCTGGGCCTGAGCATCTGCAAGCGGCTAGTGGAGATGATGGAGGGCCGCATCCGCGTCGACAGCGAGCCCGGCAAGGGCAGCCGCTTCCAGTTCACCTGCTGGCTCGAACGCAGCGAGGCCCGGGCCAGGCTGCCGCGCGTCGTGCCGCAGGCGCTGAACGGGCTGCGCGTGCTGGTGGTGGACGACAACCCTGTTGCACGCGAGATCCTGCTGGACGCCTTCAAGGGTCTGCCGATGCAGGTGGAAGCGGTGTCCGGCGGTCGCGAGGCGATGGCGGCGCTGTCGAGCGGGCCCGCGGCATTCCAGCTGCTGCTCACCGACTGGCAGATGCCCGGCATGAACGGCATCGAGCTCGCCACCCAGGCCAAGGCGGCGGCCACGCAGGCGCTCAAGGTGGTGCTCGTCACCGCCTTCGGCCGCGAGGAGGTGCGCAGCGCCGCCGAGGCGGCCGGCGTCGACGCCTTCCTGCTCAAGCCGTTGAGCCGCTCGGCGCTGATCGACACGCTGGTCGACCTCTTCGCCCCGCAAGAGGCCGGCGCGGCACCGGTGGATGCGGGCAGCGTGCCGCGCTTCGCGTCGGCCCGCGTGCTGCTGACCGAAGACAACGACACCAACCAGCAGATCGCCACCGAGCTGCTCGAATCCGCCGGCATCGCCGTCGAGGTGGCCCACAACGGCCAGGAGGCGCTGGACCGGCTGCATTCCGCGCCGCCGGGCCACCACGACCTCGTCTTCATGGACCTGCAGATGCCGGTGATGGACGGCTACGAGGCGACCCGGCTGCTGCGCGAGGACGCGCGCTTCGCGGCGTTGCCCGTCGTCGCGATGACCGCGCATGCGATGCGCGAGGAACGCGAGCGCTGCCTGGCCGTCGGCATGAACGACCACATGGCCAAGCCGATCGAGCCCCGGCTGCTGTACGCGCTGCTGCGGCGGTGGCTCGCACCCAAGCTCGCGGGCGAGGCATCGGCGGCCGAGCCCGCCGGTTCGCATTCCGCCGGCAGCCTCCGGGCGATCGATGGCTTCGACCTCGTCGCCGCCCGCCGTCGCGTCAACGGCAACGAAGCGCTGCTCCACAAGCTGCTGCACCGCTTCCGCAGCGAGCAGCCCGCCGTTCCGGCCGAGATCCGCGCGGCCCTGCAGCAGGGCGACCCGCGCCGGGCCGAGCGCCTGGCCCACACGCTGAAGGGCCTGTGCGGCAACCTCGGCCTCGCGCAGGGCCAGCACCTGGCAGGCGATGCCGAAGCGGCCCTCCGGCAGGGCGGCGACGGGGCGACGCTGGAAGGCCTGCTGCAATCGCTGCAGGCCGTGCTCGACACCGCAGCCCGGAACCTCGACGCGGCCTTGCCGGCTACGCGGGCGGCATCGCCAGCGGCACCTGCGCGGCCGCTCGCCGAATGGATCGGCGAACTGCGCGAGCTGCTGTCGCTGATGGAGGAATGCAGCGGCGATGCCGCCCCCAGGTTCGCCCGGCTGGCGTACGATTTCGCAGGCACGTTCGGCGCGGATGCCGCGCAGGCCACGCAGCGTGCCCTGGACGGCTACGACTTCGACCTGGCGCTGGATGCCGTGCGCTCGGCCACCCGGTTGCAGTCGGTGAGCCTGTGAATCCGTGGACGACATGGAGGGAGAGGACAACATGACAACAACCAGCGCCAACGGCGCCCCGCGACGCACCATCCTCGTGGTGGACGACACGCCCGACAACCTGACGCTGCTGGCCGACCTGCTGAAGGACGACTACAAGGTCAAGCTCGCCAACGGCGGCGCCAAGGCGCTGAAGCTCGCGGCAGCGGCGCCGCAACCCGACCTGATCCTGCTCGACCTGATGATGCCGGACATGGACGGCCACGAGGTCATCCGCCAGCTGAAGGCCGACGCGCTGACGGCCGACATCCCCGTGATCTTCCTCACCGCGAAGGCGGAGGTCGAAGACGAGCAGAAGGGCTTGTCGCTGGGGGCCGCCGACTACATCCACAAGCCCATCTCCCCGCCCATCGTGCTGGTGCGGGTGAGCAACCAGCTTGCCGTCAGCCAGGCCCGGCGCGTGCTGAGCGAGCAGAACACGGTGCTCGAATCGCTGGTGCAGGAGCGCACAGCCGAAGTCGTGACGATGCGCGACGCCACCATCCATGCGATGGCGAGCCTGGCCGAAACGCGCGACAACGAGACCGGCAACCACATCCGGCGCACGCAGAACTACGTGGCCGCGCTCGCCCACGCGCTGAAGCACCATCCGCGCTTCAGCGAGGTTCTGACCGAGCAGAACATCGAGCTGCTGCACAAGTCGGCACCGCTGCACGACATCGGCAAGACCGGCGTGCCCGACCGCATCCTGCTGAAGCCCGGCAAGCTCGACCCCGACGAGTGGGAGATCATGAAGATGCACACCGTCTACGGACGCGACGTCATCCAGGAGGTCGCGCGCTACGTCGGCCACAGCAACGGCTTCCTGCGCTTTGCCCGCGAGATCGCCTTCTCGCACCAGGAGAAGTGGGACGGCTCGGGCTACCCCGAAGGCCTGGCCGGCGACGAGATTCCGGTGTCGGCGCGCCTGATGGCGGTGGCCGACGTCTACGACGCGCTGATCACCCGGCGCGTCTACAAGCCGGCCTTCTCGCACCAGGAGGCGATGGGCATCCTGCGCAAGGGGCGCGGCAATCATTTCGATCCCGACGTGCTCGATGCCTTCGTGGCCATCGAAGCCCAGGTGCTGGCCATCGCGTCGCGCTTCGAAGACCACGAGTGAACGACAGGCCCAGGCCGGAGGAACATGCCATGTCCGCTGCGACGATTTCCAAGCCCACCGTGCTTGCCGTGGACGACACGCCGGAGAACCTCGACGTGCTGTCCAACCTGCTGCGCGACAGTTACCGCGTACAACTCGCCGCGAGCGGCGCCAAGGCCTTGCAACTGGCCTTCGACGCGCCGCCCGACCTGGTGCTGCTCGACATCATGATGCCCGGCATGGACGGCTACGAGGTGCTGTCGCGGTTGAAGGCCGATCCGCGCACGCAGACCACGCCGGTCATCTTCCTCACCGCGATGTCGCGGCCCGAGGACGAGGAACGCGGCCTGCTGCTCGGTGCCGTCGACTACATCACCAAGCCGATCAGCCCGGCCATCGCCCTGGCGCGCGTGGCCACGCACCTGCACCTGAAGGTGGTGGCCGACGTGCTGCGCGACAAGGCGGCCTACCTTGAATCGGAGGTCGTGCGCCGCACGCGCGACATGCGGTCCATCCAGGAAGTGACGCTGGTGGCGCTGGCCTCGCTGGCCGAGACGCGCGACGGCACCACCAGCGCGCACATCCTGCGCACGCAGAACTACGTGCGATCGCTGTGCATGGACCTGCGCGAGACGCTGCTTCCCGCCGGCGAACTGGATGAACGCGGCATCGACCTGATCGTGCAATCGGTTCCGCTGCATGACATCGGCATGGTCACGGTGCCCGAAGCGATCCTGCGCAAGCCCGGCCGGTTGACGGACGACGAATTCGCACGGGTGAAGCGGCACACCCGGCTCGGGCACGATGCGCTCGACGCGTCGCAGCAGCGGCTGGGCGTCGATGCTGCGTTCCTGCGTTGCGCGAAGGAGATCGTGCTCGCACACCACGAGCGCTTCGACGGCTCGGGCTACCCCGATGGCCTGCGCGGCCACGACATCCCGCTATCGGCGCGCCTGATGGCACTGGCCGACGCGTACGACGCGCTCGTCACGCCGCGCATCTACAGGCCGGCCGTGTCGCACGACGAGGCGGTGGCCACGATCTTCGCCGCGAGCGGAACGCTGTTCGATCCCGACATCGTGGCGGCCTTCGACCGGCGGCGTGACGACTTCCGCGCCATCGCCGAACGCTATGCGGACGGCGAACCCGGCTGAGGCCGGGTGTTGCCCGTCGATGCGATCTGGAGGCGTCGCCCGCCGCGCCACCGCACCACATGCGGCAACGCGAGCATGTACAGGCCGCTGAAGAGCAGCAGGAACAGCGGCATCAGCGGCGAGTAGGTCACCCAGGCCGGCGGCTCCCCGCGCGCGCGGACGATGAAGTTCGCCACCACGGTGGCCGTGAAGGCAATGGACAGCCAACGGTGGCATTGCCGCACCCACGCACTCCAGCGCGAACCGGGGGCCTCGATCTCTTGATTCATGGGATCTCCTTTGCTCGGGACCCGATTTATATCGCCGGCCCTCCTGCGCCGCTTCTCCGAAACTGCGGTGCTGCGACCGCCGCCGTCAGCGCGCCTCGGCCCCCGCGATCCGGGCCATGGCTTGCGGTGGCAACATGCCGCCTGATGCACCTGAAGGAATGGAAATGAGCGCCGATGTGCCGCCCCATCGATTTCCCCAACCGGAATGGAACGATCCGACCAGCGTGGACACCGCGCTCGAAGCGCTCCGCGATGCCCACGACGAGTCGAGTGCCGACGAAGCCTGCGACCGGCTCCTCTGGGCGCTCGGCAGCAACCATGAAGGCACGTTCTATCCCGTCGTCCTGGCCGTGTTGCCCGAGATCGGGCCGATCCTCCAGCATGGAAGCGCATGGTCCCAGCGCGCCGCCATGGAGGCGCTGATCGATCTTGGCGGCACCTTCGTTCCGGAAGACGGTCACGAGGTGCACGGCGGCGTTTCCGTGCAGCAAGCGGTCCGGGCGTTCATCCGCGCGATGCGCGACGTCGTCGCACCGCTTGCGGCTGGCGACGATGCACGCGCCAGGAGTGCCAACGAGCTGGTGGAGCTCATCGACGACCTGGCCGACTGAGCCGCCGGCCGCTCCAGCAGCACAATCCGCCCATGACATCCCCTGCCCTCGAAGCCTTCATCGCGCAGGCCACGGCCCGGAGCCTGCGGCAGCCCGACCCGGCCGACTGCGTGCTGGCGCTGGCGCCGCTGATGCTGGACCTGATCGACCAGGCCGGCACGTTCCTGGAGCCGCAGCACTTCCGCAGCAGCGCTTCGGGGTATGCGCGCAACCTCGTCTACGACGCGCCGGATGCCAGCCTCTCGCTGTACGCGATCGTCTGGCTTCCCGGCCAATGGACACCGGTGCACGACCACGGAAGCTGGGGCGTCGTCGGCGTGGTCGAGGGCGTGCTGGAAGAGCGCAGCTACGTGAGGCTGTCACCCGATCGCGGTGCCGACGAAGACATCGACCTGGCGCGCGGCGGCACCATCCTGCTGCGGCACGGCGCCGTCACCAGCTTCGTGCCCAACCCGGACCACATCCACGTCACGGGCGTCCCGGCGGAACGATCCCGCGCCGTCAGCCTGCATCTCTACGGCAGGACGATGAGCGACTTCAACATCTACGACGTGACGGCCCGCACGCGCCGCCGCATCGCCGTTGCGCACAACGAAAGCTGAAGCGCCACGAGATCGACGCGGCCTTCATCGTCGCGTTCGTCCGCTCACGCAGCCCAATACCCGGGCTGGTCGAGATCGGCCAGCAGGCTCGGCCCGCTGGGCGTCCAGCCGAGCAAACGGCGCGTGCGCTCGCTGGAGACCGACATGTCCCCGCCGGCCATGATCGCGAACCAGCCGAAGTGTTCGCGCTCGCGCGGCTCGACCGGCAGGCCGAGCCGCCGCCCGATCGCCTCGGCAATCTCCTTGAACGCCACGCGCTCGTCCGCGACCGCGTGGTAGACGGGTTCGGTCACGCCCTGCTCCAGCGCCAGGCGATAGACGCGCGCGGCATCCAGGCGGTGCGTTCCCGACCAGCAGTTCTGCCCGTCGCCGAGGTAGGCCGACACGCCCTTTTCCCGCGCCAGCCGGACCAGGATGGGAATGAACCCGTGGTCGCCGGCCCCGTGGACCGAAGGCGCCAGCCGCACCGTCGCGGCGCGCACGCCGCGCTGCGCCACCGCCCGGGCCGCCGCTTCCGATTTGCGCGGCGAGACCGGGCTGGGCAGGTCCGATTCGGTCGCGCCCCGGGCCATGCCCGCCAGGCCCGACGTGACCAGAAGCGGGCGGGCCGAGCCCTCCAGCGCGCTGCCGAGCGCCTCGATCGCGCGCCGGTCCTGCTCCGCGTTCTCGGCGAACCTGGAGAAGTCATGGTTGAACGCGGTGTGGATCACCGCATCCGCGACCGACGCGGCGCTGCGCAGGACCTCCAGGTCGTCCAGCCCCGCCCGCAGGACCTGCGCGCCGGTCGCGGCCAGTTCGGCCGCCTTGTCGTCGGAGCGCGCCAGCCCGAGCACCCGGTGGCCGGCACCGATCAACTCGCGCACCACGGCCGCCCCGACCCATCCGGTGGCACCGGTGACGAAGACGTTCATCGCGCCACCTCCCCGAGTCGCATCGACAGCTCGACGTCTTCGGCGAAGGGCGTCGACAGGTAGCCGCCTTGCGGCGAGCGCACCCGCGCCAGGTAGTCGGGACTGTCGTCGGCATTGTCGGCAACGATCAGCGCACCCGGCCTCAGGCGGCTTTCGACCAGGCCCAGGATCTCGGGGTACAGCGCCTTGGCGCCATCCAGCAACAGCAGGTCGATCGTCGGCGGCAGGTCGACGCCGAGCGTCTGCAGCGCATCGCCCTCGCGGATCTCCACCAGGTCGGCCAGGCCGCCGGCCGCCAGGTTCTCGCGCGCCCGCGCCACCTTGGACGGCTCGAACTCGCTGGTGATCAGGCGGCCGCCGCCGTTGTCGCGCAGCGCCGCGGCCAGGTGCAGCGTCGAGATGCCGAACGAGGTGCCGAACTCGACGATGCTGCGTGCGCCGCAGCTTCGCGCCAGCATGTAGAGCAGCGTGCCGGTCTCGCGCGAGACGGCCAGCGGCAAGTCCTTCAGTTGCGCATAGAAGCTGCGGTACTCGGTCTTGCTGCGCATCAGGCGCTCCCGCTCTTCGCCGGACAGCTCGGCCAAGGCAGGAACGGCCGCCGGCGACAGCGCAGCGGCCTGCGTGAACAGGCGCTCCAGCAGCGGCGCCAGGGGTGGGGTGGTCAGTGTCGTCATCGAAAGAAACGTCCTTCTGGTTGAGTCCGGAAATAATATGAAGGAACCTTCAGATTTCCCATTCGCGTTGCGAACCCCACCCATGACCGACCGCCGAAGCGCCCCCCTCACCTCGAGAAGACAGCCCAAGCAGGCACGTTCTGCCGACCTCATTGCCGCGATCCTCGAAGCGGCTGTTCAGGTTCTGGCGAAGGAAGGCATGCGCCGCTTCACCACGACGCGGGTGGCGGAACGCGCCGGGGTCAGCGTCGGGTCGGTCTACCAGTACTTCCCGAACAAGGCCTCGATCCTCTTCCGGCTGCAAAGCGACGAATGGCGGCAGACCACCGAGATGCTGTGCCGCATCCTCGAGGACACGCGCAAGCCGCCGCTCGAACGGCTGCGCATCCTGGTGCACGCTTTCATCCGGTCGGAATGCGACGAGGCCGACGTGCGCACGGCGCTGCACGACGCCGCGCCGCTGTACCGCGATGCCCCCGAGGCGAAGGAAGCGAAGGCGGCCGGAGACCGGACGATCCAGGCCTTCATGCGCGAAGCGCTGCCCGGCGCCACCGAAGCGACGCGCGCGTTGGCGGCCGACCTGATCACCACGACACTCAGCGCGGTGGGCAAGGATTTTTCGGAGAGCCCGCGCACCGATGCGCAGATCGAGGCCTATGCCGAGGCGATGGCCGACATGTTCTGCGCGTACCTGATGGCTTCGGGGCACGCACGAAAGATCCGCTGACGGTTCGTGGCAACTTGGAACAGGAAGTGTCCGGACGCGACACGAACAGCGTCTCATGATTGCGAATGGCGGGCATTCGCTGCCCCGATGGATGGCGCAGATGCAGCACCGGCGCGGTTTGGCGAGCAGTGCGGATGCGCAGGCCATGCGTCGCGACAGCACGCCGGCGTGGTCCGCAACTTGCCCGATTCCAGGTCATGAACAAGCTTTCCCTTGCGGTGCCGCCGTCCCCCATCGTCCCAGCATCCTCGCGGTCGCCGCACCGCGCAGCCCTGCTGGCCGCCATGTTCGCTGCCGCGTTGACGGCTTGCAGCGGCAGCGGTGGGGACAGCGGCAGCGCCGCCCCAGCCCCCGTGGGAGGACCCGCGCCTGCTCCGGCACCTGCCCCAGCGCCTGCGCCCGCTCCTTCACCTGCGCCCGCTCCTTCACCTGCGCCGGCTCCTTCGCCCGCGCCAGCTCCGGCCCCTGCACCTGCAGCAGGTGACACCTGGTCCGACCTCGGCAACACCCAGGCCCCGGCCCACACGGCGGCGACGCCGGTCAACACTGGCGCCCCCACGCTCGGCGGCACGCTGACCTTCACCAACATCGGCGCCAAGGGCTACTGGGGCCGGCGCATCGAGGCGCCCGTCGGCAGTGCGAGCTGCAACGTGCAGTCGGAGACCCTCTCGTACCCGTGGGGCACCGACTCCTGCTGCCGCACCAGGCACGAGGTCACGAACGACCAGCTGAGCCCGTTCAACGAAGAGCTTGCGCTGGTGCTCGACGGCCCGCTGCGCATCAAGCAGCTGGTCATCTACCAGCCGCTGGCCGCCAACAACGGCAACTGGGCCATCCGCTCGTTCTGGGACAAGCGCGCGCCGGAGCAGAGCTACAACTTCCAGTTCTCCGGGCCCAACAAGTCGACCGTGCTGCCGGCCGACCTGGGCAACAGCTGCACCGTCTACGCGTCGCAGAAGAAGCCGTTCAAGTGCGGCCCAGGCAGCGACCCGTACTGCCCCGGCTCGGACCTGGACTACGTCGGCTGGAAGGGCTCGAAGCTCATCGTGATGCTGGCCGGCATGCCCTACGCCGACGACCCGACGATGAAGCCGCTGAGCTGCGTGACGGGCGGCAAGGACGAGCGCGGCGAAGACTCGCCGTGGCTCGGCATCGCGCCGTCCGAACTCTTCCGCGACGGCTGGTCGGGCTACAACCCGTGCCACTGCTTCAGCAACTCCAACAACGCCGGGCTCGGCGACGGCTGCGGCCAGATCAACCTGCTCGAAGTGGTGGCCGAATCGCAAGGCACCCAGTACGGCAACCGCGACATCATCAGCACCGGCATCCGCTCGTACCAGGTCGGCTCGCTGGGGGGCTCCACCTGCGGCGTCAAGGGTTGCACGATGGACCATTTCGCCGCCAACGCCGACCTGCTGGACGCGAACAGCCTGTCCGTCATGAAGCAGGGCGCGGTCATCGATGCCAACAACCGGGCCAGCGCCGCGGGGCCGGTGTGGCGCCGCGCGCAGGACGACCGCTACTACCTGGTGCTGCTCGACGAGCAATCGCGCGCCGTGCAGGTGGCGGTGATCCACCCCGGCAACGTCCCCGCAGCAGCCAGGACCATCGTGCCGGCGCTGCCGAACACCATCACGCGTGGGGCGGTCGACGGGTTGATGGGCTTGCGCCTGCCGAAGTAGCGGGCCCGGCGCCGCGCAGGCGGCGGCTACCATGGCTGATGGCTTCCAGCATGAACTCGCCCGCATCCGTCCTCGCCGCTCCCGCATCGCCTCGCTGGTCCGTCCACCTCAAGCTCGTCGGCATGGCCGCCCTGTGGGGTGCTTCATGGCCGGCGGGCCGCGTGCTGGCACAGGCGCTGCCGCCATTGGCCGCGGCGACCTGGCGCTTCGGCATCGCTTGGGTGCTGCTGCTGGCGTGGCTGTGTGCAACGGGCGGCCTGGCGCGCCTGCGCGCACTGTCGGCGCGGCAATGGCTGGGCCTGGCTGCCGCCGGTGGCGTGGGCGTGTTCGGCTACGCCGTCTTCTTCATGCTGGGCCTGGCCCACGTGCCGGCGGGCCGGGCCGCGCTGGTGGTCACCTGCAACCCGGTGCTGACGACGCTGGTCGCCGCCTGGTGGTTCGGTGAACGCCTCAACTGGAAGATCGGCGCCGGCATGGCGCTGGCGACGCTGGGTGCCCTGGCGGTCATCACGCACGGCGCGCCGTGGCGGCTGTTCACCGGTGGCATCGGCGTCGGCGAGCTGCTGTTGCTGGGTTGTGCGGGCACGTGGGTGGCGTACACGCTGATGGGCCGGCGCCTGCTCGCCGGCATCGATGCGCTCACCACCACCACCGTCACGGCCGGCTTCGGCCTGTTGCTGCTGGTGGCATCGACGCTGCTGTTCGAGGGGCCGCAGGTGATGGCCACTCCGTTGCACGCGAGCGCACCCACATGGTCGGCGCTCGCCTTCCTGGCCGTCGGCTCCACCGTGCTGGCCTACGCCTGGTACTTCGAGGGCGTGGCCGCCCTGGGCGCCGGCGCCGCCGCGGCCTACATCTGCCTGGTGCCGGTGTTCGGCGTGCTGCTCGCGGCGCTGTGGCTGGGCGAGCAGGTCGACACGTCCATCGCCATCGGCGGTGCACTGGTGGTGAGCGGCATGGCCGTGATGAACCTGGCGCGACGCTGAGCCGTCCCGACACCCTCGGTCCCACCATCGTTTGATTACAAACGGGATCGACTCCGTCATTCGCCCGTCAACTCCGGCCTTCGGTCGCATCACAGAATCGTGCGCCCCCTCCGTCCCGATTTGATCCGCGAAAGAATCGAATGAACCAGACCCCTCTTCGTCTGCGTGCGGTCAGCACCTTGCTGATGTCGTTGTGGCTCACCGCTTGCGGCGGATCATCGGGAGATGCAGCACCTGCGCCGGTTGCCAATGCGCCTGCACCCAGCCCTGCACCCGCTCCCGCGCCGACACCAGCTCCCGCACCGGCACCTGCTCCTGCTCCTGCGCCGACACCTGCTCCTGCGCCGGCGCCAGCACCCGCACCCGCGCCCGCGCCTGCCCCTGCCCCTGCCCCTGCCCCTGCCCCTGCCCCTGCTCCCGCGCCTGCCCCTGCCCCTGCCCCTGCGCCATCGGCGGTCGACCAGGGCACGACCCTGACCTCGTGGGCCACCGGCACGACGCCCAAGCCCACCGTCACCCCCGGCACCTGGCGCGCCGGCGGCCCCAACCCCGAGCAGTCCGGCTTCAAGCTCGTCAAGGAGTCGGCCCACTTCGCGTTCTATTCCGACGAGACGCTGTCCGACGCCGACCTCACGCTGGCGGCCAACACGCTGGAGAACACCGTCTGGCAGAACCTGTTCAATGCGAACCTGCTGATGCCCGAGCCGTTCTTCAACAAGAGCGACAAGATCAAGCCCGCGATCCACATCCATTCCAGCTGGGGCCTGACCGGCGGCGCCTGGGTCGACAACCAGGGCGCGCTGCACATGGGCATGTGGATCGCCCCCGGCGCGCTGAGGGACCACTGGGGCCTCACGCACGAGTTCACGCACGGCTGGCAGTCGTGGAGCAACTACAACGGCGGCATGGCCTGCAACCAGTCCAACACCTGCGGCTGGATCCACGAGAGCCATGCCAACTTCACGCCGCACCAGCTGCCCGAGTACCAGGGCGACGTGCACTGCTCCGAGATGCTGCCCAACGCGCCGCACCTGTACCTGGGCTCCACGCGCGACCGCTACTGCAACTGGCAGTTCATGGAGTTCCTGAAGGACAAGCACGGCCCCGAGGCGGTCACGCAGATCTGGACCACCGCCGGCGCCGACCCGCTGACCAACATCCAGAAGTCGCGCGGCTGGAGCCTGTCGCAGCTGAACGACTTCATCGGCGACTGGGCGATGCACAACGTGGTGTGGGACTACAAGGCCACGCCCGACAGTTTCCGCAACAGCTACGGCAACATCACGCAGACCGACAAGGCCGAGCGGCTGCACCGGCTGATGCCGCTGGAGGCGCTGGACGACGGCTGGGCCGCCAACCGGCGCTTCGCCGCGCCGTTCTACGGCGCCCCGCAGCGCTTCGGCTACAACGTCGTGCGGCTGTACCCCGCCAATGGCGCGACGACGGTGAGCGTGAAGTTCCGCGGCATCAACCAGGCCGGGTCGGACGCGGATTTCCGCTGGGGCCTGGTGGCCACCAACACGCAGTTCACGGCGGCGCGCTACAGCGCGCTGCAGAAGGGGCTGGACGCCGACCTGACGTTCAAGGTGAATGCGGGCGAGCCGCTGTTCCTGGTGGTGGCGGCGACACCGTCGGTGTTCAAGACCGTCGTGTGGGACCAGGCCTATGAAACCATCTGGCGCTACCCGTACATGGTCGAGCTGGCCAACGCGTGGCCGCAGGGCTTCCAGAACGGGCAGCGCGA
>Ga0209758_1000268_pt1 | contig 103231 bp, 96 predicted proteins | sample AraplaMF_Col_mMF_FD_184258 | JGI IMG/M metagenome (GOLD analysis project Ga0209758, IMG submission 184258) | Arabidopsis root microbial communities from the University of North Carolina, USA - plate scrape MF_Col_mMF (SPAdes) (version 2) | ecosystem: Host-associated > Plants > Roots >... | reverse complement strand
TCGGTGGCAGCGCAGAAGCAGCTCGAGACCACCAAGCAGCGCATCGCGATCGCCGAGGCCGAGGCGCAGGTCGAGGTCAAGAAGGCCGAGGGCATCGCGCGCGCCAACCAGATCATCAACCAGAGCCTGACGCGCGAATACCTGCAGCACGAGTCGAACCTGGCGCTGCAGAAGTTCGCCGACAAGGGCGGCACCACCACCGTCGTGATCCCGGCCAACATGCAGACCGCGCCGTTGATCACCATCGGCAAGTGACATGGCGGCGCTGGGCGAGTTCGACCTGATCGCACGCTGGTTCACGCGGCCGGTGCGGCGCGCGGCGCTGGGCGTCGGCGACGACTGCGCGCTGCTGAACCTGGCGCCCGGCATGCAGCTGGCCACGTCGAGCGACATGCTGGTCGAGGGCCGCCACTTCCTGTCGACCGTGGCGCCCGAGCGGCTGGGCCACAAGGCGCTGGCCGTGAACCTGAGCGACCTGGCCGCCTGCGGCGCGCAGCCGCTGGCCTTCACGCTGGCGCTGGCGCTGCCGCGCATCGACGAAGCCTTCCTCGACGGCTTCTCGCGCGGGTTGCTGGCGCTGGCCGATGCGCACGGCTGCGAGCTGGTCGGCGGCGACACCACGCAGGGCCCGCTGAACCTGTGCATCACGGTGTTCGGCGAAGTGCCGGCCGGCCAGGCCCTGCTGCGCTCGGGCGCGCAGCCGGGCGACGAGCTGTGGGTCAGCGGCACGCTGGGCGATGCGCGGCTCGCGCTCGAGGTGTTCCGCGGCCAGGTCGCACTGCCCGGCGACGGCTTCGAGCAGGTGCGCGCGGCGATGGAGCTGCCGGTGCCGCGCGTCGCGCTGGGCACGGCCCTGCGCGGCGTCGCGAGCAGCGCGATCGACGTCTCCGACGGGCTGCTCGGCGACCTCGGCCACATCCTGCGGCGCTCGCAGGTGGGCGCGAGCGTCGAGGTCGACGCCCTGCCGCGCAGTGCCGTGCTGGCCGCGCAGCCGCTGGCGCTGCAGCGCACCTGCACGCTGGCCGGCGGCGACGACTACGAGCTGGTGTTCACCGCGGCGCCGGCGCGCACCGCTGCCGTGCAGGCCGCCGCCCGCGCCGCCGGCGTGCCGGTCACGCGCATCGGCCGCATCGAGGCCACCGCCGGCCTGCAGCTGGTCGACCGCACCGGTGCCGCCGTCGACCAGCGCTTCTCCGCGTTCGACCATTTCAAGCCATGACGATCACCCTTCCGCGGCGAGCCACGATCGGCTTCATGTTCAGCCACCCGGCGCACGTGATCGCGCTCGGCTTCGGCAGCGGCCTGTCGCCGGTGGCGCCCGGCACCGTCGGCACGCTGTGGGCTTGGCTGGCCTTCCTCGTGATGCAGCCGCACCTGGGCGACCTCGCCTGGCTGCTGGTGCTGTCGGCAGGCAGCCTGGTCGGCTGGTGGGCCTGCACCGTCACCGCCCGCCACCTCGGCGTGGCCGACCCCGGCAGCATCGTCTGGGACGAGGTGCTGGCCTTCTGGGCCGTGCTGTGGCTCGTCACGCCGGCCAGCCTGCTGGCGCAGGCGGTGGCCTTCGGCCTGTTCCGCTTCTTCGATGCGGTGAAGCCCGGGCCGGTGGCCTGGGCCGACGCCCGCTTCAAGGCACGGCGCGGCCAGCCGATCGGCTGGGCCCAGGGCTTCGGCATCCTGTTCGACGACGCGGTGGCCGCGCTGTGCGCGCTGCTGGTGATCGCGCTGTGGAGGTTCCTGTGATCGAGTTCGAGCCCGCGGTGCTGGCCCTGGCCCGTGCGCTGCGGCAGCGCGGAGGCTCGATCGCGACCGCCGAGTCGTGCACCGGCGGGCTGATCGCCGCCGCCTGCACTTCGGTGGCCGGCTCCAGCGACTGGTTCGAGCGCGGCTTCGTGACCTACAGCAACGAGGCCAAGGCGCAGATGCTGGGCGTGCCGGCGGCGCTGATCGCGCAGCACGGTGCCGTCAGCGAAGAGGTGGCGCGCGCCATGGCCGAGGGCGCCTTGCGGCAATCGGCCGCGCGCTTCAGCGTCGCGGTCACCGGCATCGCGGGCCCCGGCGGCGCGGTGCCGGGCAAGCCGGTAGGCACCGTGTGGCTCGCGTGGGCGCAGCGCGATGGCGCCGTCCAGGCCGAGCGGCTGCAGTTGCCGGGCGACCGCGCGGCGGTGCGCACGCAGACGGTGGCGCAGGCCTTGATGCGCCTGCTGCAGGCCGCGTCATGAGCATCCTGCTGGCGGCCGACTTCACGCCCGGCGAATGGGCGGCCTGGCTGCCGGCCCTGCAGGCGGCGTTGCCGGGCGAGACGCTGCACCTCGAGCGCGGCGCTGAGGACATCGACATCGCGATCGTCGCCAACCCGCCCGCGGGCGCGCTGCGCAACCTGCCGGCGCTGCGCCTGGTGCAGTCGCTGTGGGCCGGTGTCGACAAGCTGTTGCGCGACCCGTCGGTGCCGCCGGACGTGCCGCTCGCGCGCATGGTCGATCCGGCGATGAATGCCGCGATGGCCGAGACCGCGCTGTGGGCGACGCTTGCGCTGCAGCGCGACTTCTTCGACTATGCCGCGCAGCAGCGCGATGGTTCGTGGCGACAGCTCGCGCAGCGGCGCGCCGACGAGACCCGGGTCGCGGTGCTGGGCCAGGGGCAGATGGGGCGGGCGGTGGCCGAGCGGCTCGCGCAGCAAGGGTTCGAGGTGACGGGCTGGAGCAGCCGCGGCGGCCCGCTCGACGACGTGCTGGAACAGGCCGACGTCGTGATCAGCCTGCTGCCGCTGACGCCGGCCACCAGCGGCTTGTTCGACCGCGAGCGCTTCGCGCGGATGCGCCGCGGCGCGAGCTTCGTGAACCTGGCGCGCGGCGCGCAGGTGGTCGAAGCCGACCTGCTGGCGGCGCTGGACGGCGGACAGCTGAAGCGTGCGGTGCTGGATGTGTTTGCGACCGAGCCGCTGCCAGGCGGACATCCGTTCTGGCGGCACCCGAAGGTGACGGTGCTGCCGCATGTCGCTGCGCAGACGGATCCGCGCAGCGCGGCCCAGGTCGCGGCGGAGAATGTCCAGGCGCTGCGCAGCGGGCAGCCGCTGCAACATCTGGTCGACCGCCGGCGCGGCTATTAGCGGCCGATGGCCGCTATCCGGAATGTCAGGCCCGCAGCACCAGCGGCAACTTCGACGCCGGCCCGCCGCGCAGCGTCCCCGGTGCCGGTGCGGCCTGTTGCGTGACCTGCTGCATCACCATCAGCACCAGCCGGCGCAGCCCCTGCCACGGTTCGAGCGGCCAGTCGGGGTGCTTCAGCCCCTTCACCAGCCCGTCGCACACCTGCGCCGCCTCGACCAGCTGGGCCAGCGCGTCGTCGCCGAGCAAGGGGGCCGCGCGCTCGAACAAACGTTCCTTGGCGCCCCACACCCGCGCATCGCGCAGCGCCAACGCCAGCGGCTTGCCGGCGTTCATCGCATCCTTCACGCGGCGCAGTGCGAGGATGTCGTTGGCCAGCGTCCAGTGCACCAGCACCGCCGCCTCGCCTTCGGCCTCCAGCCCGTCGAGCATGCGCAACGCGCGCGCCACCTGGCCCGCCAGCACCGCCTCGCCGAGCTTGAAGACGTCGTAGCGCGCGACGTTCAGCACCGCCGATTCGATCTGCTCGAAGCTCAGCGCGCCGGCCGGGTACAGCAGCCCGAGCTTCTGCACCTCCTGGTGGGCGGCCAGCAGGTTGCCTTCGACGCGGTCGGAGAAGAAGGCCAGCGTCTGCTGCCCGCGCTCGCCGTCCTCGACGCGCTGGCCCTGCGCCGCCAGCCGCTGCGCGATCCAGGCCGGCAGCGCGCGGCGTTCGACCGGGTCGACGCGCACCGTGACGCCCGCCCCATCCAGGGCGACGAACCAGCCGCTGCTTTGCTGCGTGCGGTCGAGCTTGGGCAGTTGCACCAGCGTGACCACGTCGGGCGACAGCGTCTCGCAGTAGCGCTGCAAGGCCTGCGAGCCGTCCTTGCCGGGCTTGCCGGACGGGATGCGGATGTCGATCAGCTGCTTGTCGGCGAACAGGCTCAGCGCCTGCGACGCGCCGAGCAGGCTGCTCCAGTCGAAATGGGCACCGGCGACGGTGTGCACCTGGCGCTCGGTGTGGCCGGCCGCACGCGCCGCGGCGCGGATCTGGTCGGCCGCCTCCTGCGCCAGCAGGGGCTCGTCGCCATGGATGGTGTAGAGGGGCTTCAGGCCCTGGCGCAAATGGCCGGCGAGTTGGTCCGCACGCAGCTGCATCGGGAATCGGTCGTGGTCAAAGGGCCTGCACCGACGCGAGCCGGCGCAGCACCTGGGCGGCGATGTCGTTTTCCATCGCGCGGTACAGCAGGTTCTCTTCCTGCTCCTTCGCGAGCGCGATGCCTTCGTTGTAGGTCATGTCGCGCGTCAGCAGGATCTCGCTCGGCGGGATCAGCTCGCGCCCGCCGGGCGTGTGCAGCCGGAAGCTGAAGCGCGAGCGCAGCTGCACCTCGAGCACCTGGCCGGCGGTGCCGGACGACACCACGCCCTTCTCGCGCACGTCGGTCAGCGACACCAGCACCACCTGCGCCTGCGCCACCGCGTCGACCACCTGCGTGCCGTCGACCGAGCGCAGGTTGCGGCGCAGGTCGGCGGCCAGCGGCGACTGCGGCTTGAAGCCGGTCAGCGCGATGGCCTTGAAGTGCAGCTCGGGTGCGCGGCGCAGCTCGAAGCCGCAGCCGGCGAGGACGGCGGCCAGCGACAGCAGCACGGAACGGCGCCGCATGCGGGGTTCGCCGCTGGGCCGCCCCAAGGCGAACGGCGCCCCGCGGGGGCAGGAGCGAAGCGACTGGGGGGCCATCCCTCAGACGACCACGTTGACCAGGCGGCCCGGCACCACGATCACCTTCTTCGGCGACTTGCCCTCGGAGAACTTGGCAAAGTCGGGGCTCGCGACCGCCGCCGCCTCGATCGCGGCCTTGTCCGCGCCGGCGGCGACCTTGATCGCGCCGCGCGTCTTGCCGTTCACCTGCAGCACGAGCTCGATCTCGTCCTGCACCAGCGCGGCCTCGTCGACCTGCGGCCACGGCGCGTCCAGCAGGTCGCCCAGCCCGCCCGGGCCGCCCGCATAGCCGAGCTCGTTCCACAGCGTCCAGGTGATGTGCGGACAAGCCGGGTACAGCGCGCGCAGCAGGATGCCGAAGCCCTCGCGCACGACGGCCGGCGCATCGCCCTTGAAGCCTTCCAGCGCGTTCAGCAGCTTCATCGCGCCGGAGGCGACGGTGTTGTACTGCATGCGCTCGTAGTCGTAGCTGACCTGGCGCAGCAGGGTGTGCACCTCGCGGCGCAGCGGCTGCGCGTCCTTCGCCACGCTGCCCACCGGGCCGGCGCCGGTGATGGCGGCCGCGTTCTTCGCCGCGAAGTTCCAGACCCGGCGCAGGAAGCGGTTCGCGCCCTCGACGCCCTGGTCGTTCCATTCCAGCGTCTGCTCCGGCGGCGAAGCGAACATCACGAACAGGCGCGCGGTGTCTGCACCGAAACGCTCGATCAGGTCCTGCGGGTCGACGCCATTGTTCTTGGACTTGGACATCGTGGTCCAGCCCTCGTAGAGCACCGGCTTGCCGCTCGCCTTGTGCACCGCCGACAGCACGTGGGCGTGCTCGTCGCGCTCGATGTCGAGCTCGTGGGCCCAGAAGTAGTCCTTGCCGGCGCCGTCGTGCGTCAGCGAGAAGGCCTCGTTCAGCACCATGCCCTGCGTCAGCAGCTTGGTGAAGGGCTCGTCCACCTTCACCAGGTGCAGGTCGCGCATCACCTTGGTCCAGAAGCGCGCGTACAGCAGGTGCAGGATCGCGTGCTCGATGCCGCCGATGTACTGGTCCATCGGCATCCAGTACTGCGTGCCGGCACCGACCATCGCGCGGTCGTTGCTGGCGTCGCAGTAGCGCATGAAGTACCACGAGCTGTCGACGAAGGTGTCCATCGTGTCGGTCTCGCGGCGCGACGGCTTGCCGCACACCGGGCAGGCGACGTTCAGGAAGTCGGCGCGCTTGTTCAGCGGGTTGCCGCTGCCGTCGGGCACCACGTCTTCGGGCAGCACGACCGGCAGGTCCTTCTCGGGCACCGGCACCGCGCCGTGCTCGTCGCAATGGATGATCGGGATCGGCGTGCCCCAGTAGCGCTGGCGGCTGACGCCCCAGTCGCGCAGGCGCCAGGTGGTCTTCTTCTCGCCCAGGCCCTTGTGGGCCAGCGCCGCGGCGACCGCGTCGACGGCCTTCTGGTAATCCAGCCCGCTGAAGTTGTCGGAGTTGATCGTGATGCCGCGCTGCTTGTCGGCGTACCACTCCTGCCAGTGGTCGTAGCTGAAGTGCTCGCCATCGATCGTGACGACCTGCAGGATGTCCAGCCCGTACTTCTTCGCGAACGCGAAGTCGCGCTCGTCGTGCGCCGGCACGCCCATCACCGCGCCGTCGCCGTAGCTCATCAGCACGTAGTTGCCGACCCACACCGGCACGTTCTCGCCGGTGATCGGGTGCTGCACCACCAGCCCGGTGGGCACGCCCTTCTTCTCCTGCGTGGCCAGCTCTGCCTCGGTGGTGCCGCCCGCCTTGCTCTCCTCGATGAAGGCGGCGACGGCAGGGTTTGCGGCCGCCGCATGCGCGGCCAGCGGGTGCTCGGGCGCGACCGCGCAGAAGCTGACGCCCATGATGGTGTCGGCTCGGGTCGTGAAGACGTACAGCCGGCCGCCGCCGATCGGCACGCCGTCGGCACCGGAGATGCTGTGCGGGAAGGCGAAGCGCACGCCCTCGCTGCGGCCGATCCAGTTCTCCTGCATCAGCTTGACGCGCTCGGGCCAGCCGGGCAGCTGCTCCTGCACGTAGTCGAGCAGCTCGCCGGCGTACTTGGTGATGTTCAGGTAGTAGCCGGGGATCTCGCGCTTCTCGACCGGCGCGCCCGAGCGCCAGCCGCGGCCGTCGATCACCTGCTCGTTGGCCAGCACGGTCTGGTCGACCGGGTCCCAGTTGACGACCTGGGTGCGGCGCTCGGCGATGCCGGCCTTCAGCATCTTCAGGAACAGCCACTGGTTCCAGCGGTAGTAGTCGGGCGAGCAGGTGGCGATCTCGCGGCTCCAGTCGATGGCCAGGCCCATGGCCTGCATCTGCCGCTTCATGTAGGCGATGTTGTCGTAGGTCCACTTCGCCGGTGGCACCTTGTTCTTGATCGCCGCGTTCTCGGCCGGCAGGCCGAAGGCATCCCAGCCCATCGGCATCAGCACGTTCATGCCCTTCATGCGCAGCTGGCGCGTGAGCATGTCGTTGATGGTGTAGTTGCGCACGTGCCCCATGTGCAGCTTGCCGCTGGGGTAGGGCAGCATCGAGCAGGCGTAGAACTTCTGCTTGCTGGCGTCTTCGGTGACGCGGTAGGCATCGGCAGCGGTCCACGCGGCCTGGGCGGCGCGTTCGATCTCGGTGGGCTTGAAGTCGGGAGTCATCGGTTACGGCGCCGGGGGTGGCTCGGGGAGCGAGGGACGATTATAGGAAGCCGTCCCGCCATTCCGAGCGCACCTGGCGCCGCAAAGTTGCTCCCGCGCGCTCAGGCCCGGTCCGCCTCCGCCTGCTTCAGCCAGTCGAGGAACCAGCGCGCCGCCGGCCCCGGCGGCGCGTCCTTGCGGTGCACCGAGCGCATCGCGAACACCGGCGGCACCGACTGCAGGCCCTCGACCTCCAGCGTCACCAGCGAGCCGTTGGCCAGGTCCCCCTCGACCTGCGGCCGCGGCATGTGGCCCCAGCCGAAACCGGCGCGCAGGAACGCGTGCTTGGTGCCCAGGTCGGCCAGCCGCCAGGTGATCGGCGACACGACGCCGTAGTCGCGCCCGGCGGTCAGCCGCGAGCGATCGGTCAGCACCAGCTGCACGTGCTGCTCGATCACCGCGCGCGGGATCGGGCCGGCGTGCGCCGCCAGCGGGTGCGTCGGCGCCACCACCGTCACTGCGGCCACGTCCAGCAGCGGGTGCGACTCCAGCGTGTCCGGCACCTCGGGCAGGCTGCCGATCACCGCGATGCGGCACTGGCCGTCCAGCACCGGCTGCAGGATCGCGCCCATCGCGTCGACGTGCAGGCGCAGCGGCGTGCCGGGGAACTCGGTGCGGAAGGCGCCGACCGCCTGGGTCAGCCAGTCCATCGGGAACAGCGCATCCATCGCGACCGACAGCTCGGGCTCGAGCCCGTCCGACAGGCTCTTGGCGCGCGCCTTGAAGCCGTCGACGCCGCGCGCGACGATGCGCGCGTCGGCCAGCAGCGCGCGGCCCTCGTCGGTCAGCGTCGGCAGGCGGCCGCTGCGGTCGAACAGGGTCACGCCGATCTGGCGCTCGAGCTGGGCGATGGCCTGGCTCACCACCGACTGGGTGCGGTGCAGCTTGCGCGCGGCACCTGAAAAACTACCTCGTTCGACGCAGGCGATGAAGATCTTCAGCTGGTCGAAGGTGACTGGGTCACGCATGGCAGGACGACTCTCTTCTGTCAGGGCACGAAGGCCGGGCAATCCCGCGCGCGCGTCACGGTGGGTACCGCTGGCAGGCGCACGGGTTGCATCTTTGGGAGGAAACCGGCTGGGATCAGCTCGATGCGTACGGCAACGACAGGTAGTGGCGGCCGAGCTCGCTCAACTGGCCGTCGCCGGCGGCCAGCAGGCTGGTGAAGTGCGGATCGGGCGACCAGCGACCCATGAACCACGCGTAGCGGAAGACGTCGGCGCGCCCTTCCAGCAGCGCCACCATCTGCGTCATCTGGTCCTTCTGCTTCTGAACGGTGTCGATCGCCGCGTTGCCGTCGCCGTTGTGCCAGTTCGCCAGCTCGGTGACCCAGAACGGCTTGCCGTACTTCATCAGCCGGTTCAGCTGGCCCTCCAGGCCGTAGTCGTACCAGTGGAAGCCGAGGTAGTCGATGCGCGGATCGCGCCCGCCGTTGGCCTTGCGGTATTCGTCGTAGAACGCATCCAGCCAGACGATCGGGTCGCTGTAGCCCGCCATCGTGCCGTAGTTCATCTGCGGGCCCACGAGCTTGACGCCGGCGTCGGCCGCCACCTGCTCATAGACCTTCCACAGCGTGGCGGCATCCTTGGGCGACTTGTTGGCCTGGTCGGTCAGGTTCGGCTCGTTGCACACAAGCAGGTGCTTGACCCAGGGGTGCGCCTTCAGCCAGGTGGCCATGTCGGCCGCGTTGGTCCGGTCGCTCCACATCATCGGGACGTAGTCCATGCCATAGGCGGTCACCGGGTCGTTCGGCGTGCCCGACTTCGGCCTGTCGCCCCAGCCGTACCACCAGTTGACGCCCGGGGCCAGCGCCGCCAGGTCGGCCGTGGTGGCCACGTCGTACGCGATGCCGCGCTTGGCGCTTTTCTGGCCGTGGGCCGGCGCAGGCGCTGGCGCCGGTGCAGGCGAAGGGGACGGCGAAGGCGCAGGTGAGGGTGCGGGGGAAGGCGCAGGGGACGGAGCCGGGGAAGGAGACGGTGCCGGCGAAGGCGGGTTGTTGCCCACCGGCGCCGGCGCAGGCGAGTCGCTGCTGCTGCCACCGCACGCCGCCACCGCCGCGGTCGCGACGGACGCGAGCGTGACGCCCAGCAGTCGGCGGCGCTGGCGGCTCGGCAGTTCGCGCGGATCGTTTTCGTTCAGGTCGCTCATTGGCTTCATTCCTCGTTCATTCATCACAGCGACCCAGGACGTCGATCCCCCGCTCGCAGCGCCGCCATGGGTTTCCTCACGAACGGTCGTGCGTTCCTGCACAGGTTCGGAAGGGTCCGGGCTCAACAGGGAAGACAGTGAGCAGGTCGCATGCCACGGCGCCGATCGTCACGGTGGAACCGTTTATCACTTTCATCTGACACTTCTTGTTAAGTCGGGCCAAACGTCGCGATGGTTTGTATTCATTCGCGCGATGCCGGAGCCAAACTTTGTCGTGCAAACGATTGCAGGCCGACGCATCCCGAATCCCCCACCCGCAGGGTGCAAGCGCTGTCAAAGGGCCGCGACCGAGTCGCGCCATACGAAGCTCGGCTCGAAGATGTGGGTCACCGGCAGGTTCGCGCCATAGCACTCGTTCAACAGGTGGCGCGATGCGTTCGACACCACGTCCTGGATCGGGATGCGCACGCAGGTGAGGCGTGGGTTGCTGTACGACGCCGGCTCGGAATCGTCGTAGCCGACCACCGACACCTGCTGCGGCACGCGCAGGCCGGCCTGCTGCAGGCACGAGATGGCCGCGATCGCCATCACGTCGTTGGCGGCGAACAGGCCGGTGAACGGCCGTCCCGTCGCCAGCAGCTGCGTGGCCGCGCGCCAGCCGCTCTCGGAGCTGAAGTCGCCCTCCACCTGCGGCACGCCGTCGGGCGCGATGCCGTGCGCGGCCAGCTCCTGGTAGAAGCCGGCCAGCCGGTCCGCGTTGTCGGGCGCCGAGGTCGGCCCGGAGATCACCGCGATCTGCCGGTGCCCGCGGCTCAGCAGCGCCTGGGCCGCGAGCCGCCCGCCGAGGTGGTGGTCGGCCGAGAAGCATTGCGCCTCGAGCGTCGGCACCACGCGGTTCAGCACCGCCAGCCGCGGCTGCAGCCGGTGCAGCGCGAGCAGGTCCTCGTCCTGCAGCTCATTGCTCTGCAGCATCAGGCCGTCGCACTCGCGCTGGATCAGGAAGGCGGTGCCGTCCAGCGCCTGCTGGCGCCGGTCGCCGTGGCCGCAGCCGTTGGCGGCCACCATGTGGCGGTCGAATTCGCGCAGCTCGGCGTCCACCGTCTGCAGGATGCGGCCGAAGAACGGGCCGCTGAAGTCGGGCACGAAGACCCCGATCATCCCCAGCGTGCGCGACGACAGCGCGCGCGCCAGGCTGGACGGGCGGAAATCGAGCTGCCGCACGGCGCTTTGCACCCGCTCGACCGCCGCCGGCGAGGCCGAGCCGCGCCCCGAGATCACGCGCGAGGCGGTTCCCACGCCGACACCCGCCAGCCGCGCCACATCCTTGATGGTTGCCATTCGTCGCAATCCCCATCCGATGGGGTTTTCCCCAATGTTTGAAGCCGGCAGAGATGCTGAAATGCGATCCGCTCTTTGGAACCGGTTCCAATTGGGCTGGCATTGTAGTGCCTTGTACCTCGGTGAAGTCAAGCAGCAAGTCGTGAAAGGTGTGGAGTGAGTACGAATCCGGTGAAATACAGTGCTGAGCAGTTGGAGATTCCGAAGGATTCCAGACTCTGGTCCCCCGACTTCCTGTTCGGCACGGCCACGGCCTCTTATCAGATCGAAGGCGCCATTCATGAAGACGGGCGCATCCCGTCGATCTGGGATACCTATTCCAATACCCCCGGCATGGTATTGAACGGGGATACCGGCGAGTTTGCCTGCGACCATTACCACCGCTGGCCGGAAGATCTGGAGATCATCGGGCAGCTGGGCGTCAAGGCCTACCGCCTGTCGATCGCGTGGCCGCGCGTGATGGACGCCGGCAACCAGCCCAACCCGAAGGGCCTGGCCTTCTACAGGCGCCTGCTCGAGGCGCTGAAGGCCAAGGGCGTGGACACCTACGTGACGCTGTACCACTGGGACCTGCCGCAGTGGCTGGAAGACCGCGGCGGCTGGACCAACCGCGAGGTGGTCTACCGCTTCGCCGAATATGCCGACCTGGTGAGCCGCGAGTTCAAGGGCCTGGTCACCGCGTGGGCGACGCTGAACGAGCCGTGGTGCTCGGCCTTCCTGGGCTACGCCGTCGGCCGCCATGCGCCCGGCCGCCACCACCTGCGCCATGCCACGCAGGCGATGCACCACCTGCTGCTGGCGCACGGCACCGCGGTGCCGATCCTGCGCCGCAACGACCCGGCCGCCAGGATCGGCATCGTCGCCAACGTCGGCGCCGCGGTGGCCGAGACGCCGTCACCGCAGGACCGCGACGCCGCCTACCTGTTCGAGCTGCAGCACAACAACTGGGTGCTCGACCCGCTGCTGAAGGCCAGCTACCCGGCCGACCTGTGGCGCCTGTGGCCCGGCGCCGAACCGCTGGTGCTCGAAGGCGACATGCAGGCGATTGCCGCGCCGCTCGATTTCCTCGGCATCAACTATTACTTCCGCACGCAGGTCAGGAGCGACGGCAAACACGGTTTCACCGAAACCGAAATGCCCGGTGTCGAGCGCACGCAAATGGGCTGGGAGGTGTATCCCCAGGGCCTGGCGCGGCTGTTGAAGGGTTTCCACGCCGAGTACAAGAATCTCCCGCCGATCTACATCACCGAAAACGGCATGGCCTCGAACGACACGGTGGTCGACGGCCGCGTGGCCGACCCGTCGCGCATCAGTTTCATCAGCCGCCACCTGCTGGCGGTGGACGATGCGATGCGCAACGGCGTCGACATCCGCGGCTATTTCATCTGGTCGCTGCTCGACAATTTCGAGTGGGCATATGGCTACGAGCGGCGTTTCGGCATCGTGCACGTCGATTACACGACCCAGGCGCGCACCTGGAAAGACAGCGGCCGGGTGGTGCAGGCCTTCATGCAGGCGAGAGCCCACATGCAAGAGAAGTCGCAACCCTGACCGATTTCACTGATACATCCCGGGGAGCCGGGTTGTCGTTCGCCCCCCAATGAGCCGGAGTGCTCGAGTTCACAGGAGACAGACATGGCGTTTCAATTGAAGGCAGTTCTCGCCGGCGTGGTGATGGGCTTCGGCGCGGTGGGCGCCGCCCAGGCCCAGGTCAAGGCCGAGGTGATCCACTGGTGGACCTCGGGCGGCGAGTCGGCCGCCATCAAGGAGTTCGCGAACGCCTACAAGGCGGCCGGCGGCACCTGGGTCGACAGCGCCGTGGCCGGGGCCGACAACGCGCGTGCCGCGGCCATCAACCGCATCGTCGGCGGCAACCCGCCGACCGCCGCGCAGTTCAACACCTCCAAGCAGTTCCACGACATCATTGCCGAGGGCAAGCTGAACGACATGGACGCCGTCGCGGCGAAGGAGAACTGGGACAAGATCCTGCCGGCGCCGGTGCTGGCCACCGTCAAGGTCAAGGGCCACTACTACGCGGTGCCGGTCAACGTGCACATGCCGGCCTGGTTCTGGTACTCGAAGGCCGCCTTCGCGAAGGCCGGCATCAAGGACGAGCCGAAGACCATCGACGAGTTCTTCGCCGACCTCGACAAGCTGAAGGCCGCCGGCCTGGTGCCGCTGGCGCTGGGCGGGCAGTCCTGGCAGGAGCGCATCACCTTCAACGCCATCCTGGCCCACGTCGGCGGGCCGGAGATGTTCCTGAAGTTCTACCGCGACAAGGACGCCGCGCTGGTGACCAGCGAGCCGTTCAAGAAGGTGCTGGCCACCTTCAAGCGCCTGCACAACTACGTCGACGCCGGCTCGCCGGGCCGCAACTGGAACGACGCGACCGCGATGGTGATCTCCGGCAAGGCCGGCGTGCAGATCATGGGCGACTGGGCCAAGGGCGAGTTCCAGGCCGCCAACCAGACCGCCGGCAAGGAGTTCGGCTGCTTCCCGGGCTTCGGGCCGAAGTCGCCGTACATCGTCGCGGGGGACGTGTTCGTGTTCCCGAAGACAACCAATGCCGACGCCGTCAAGGCCCAGCAGCTGCTGGCCACCACGATGACCTCGCCGGCCGCACAGGTCGCCTTCAACAACAAGAAGGGCTCGATCCCGATCCGCACCGACGTCGACACCTCGAAGATGGACATCTGCGCGCAAGCCGGCGTGGCCATCATGAAGGACGCGTCGCGCCAGCTGCCCGACTCGGAAATGCTCGCGACGCCCGATACCATCGGCGCCGTGCAGGACGTGCTGACCAAGCTGTGGAACACCAACCAGACGGTCGACGACGCGGCCAAGGCCCTGGCCGCCGCCCTGAAGACCTGATCTCGGCTCTGCCTTGGGCCGGTGCACGCCTTGGGGGCAGCGCCGGCCCGCTTCACACGCGGTGGGCTGCGGCCCACCGTTTTTTTGCGAGGATCTCACGATGGACGTCGGGCGCAGCCGACTGAGGCAACACTGGTCGGTGTACGCGGCCTTGCTGCCGATGGCCGTGACGGTGCTGTTCGCCTACATCGGCACGGTGCTGTGGTCGGTGCGGATCTCGCTGTCGAACTCGCGCACCTTCCCGAGCGACAGCTTCGTCGGCCTGGCGCAGTACGAGCGGCTGTTCAACAGCGAGCGCTGGATGGTGTCGGTGCACAACGTGCTGGTCTTCGGCGTGCTGTTCATCCTGGCCTGCCTGGTGATCGGCTTCCTGCTCGCCGTCTTCATCGACCAGAAGATCGCCGGCGAGAGCGTGCTGCGCACCGTCTTCCTCTACCCCTATGCGATGAGCTTCGTCGCCACCGGCCTGGTGTGGCAATGGATCCTGAACCCCGAGCTCGGGCTGCAGACCACGGTGCGCGGCTGGGGCTTCCCGAACTTCAGCTTCGACTGGATCGTCAGCCAGGACAAGGTGATCTACACCATCGTGATCGCCGCCGTCTGGCAGGCCTCGGGCCTGGTGATGGCGCTGATGCTGGCCGGGCTGCGCGGCGTCGACGAGGAGATGTGGAAGGCTGCCCGCATCGACGGCATCCCGCGCTGGCGCGTCTACGCGAGCATCGTGCTGCCGCAGCTCGGGCCCTCGTTCGCGACGGCGCTGGTGCTGCTGTCGGTCGGCGTGGTCAAGGTCTATGACGCGGTGATCGCGATGACCCAGGGCGGCCCCGGCATCGCCAGCGAAGTGCCGGCCAAGTTCATCATGGACTACCTGTTCGGCCGCGCCAACATCGGCCTCGCGTCGGCCGCCAGCACGGTGATGCTGCTGACGGTGCTGGCCGTGATCGCGCCGTGGCTGTACGCGCGCAGCCGTTCCAACCGCAACGCACGGGAAGCCTGATGTCCACGCCTGCTGCAGCCCTCCCCGCCGCGGCCGCGCGCGCGTCGCGCCGGCCTTCCCGGTGGACGCCCGGACGCATCGGCGTCTACGTGTTCCTGCTCAGCGCGGCCGCCTTCTTCCTGCTGCCGCTGTACGTGATGCTGGTCACCTCCATCAAGCCGATGGACGAGATCCGCCTGGGCAACCTGTTCGCCTGGCCGTCGCAGTGGACGATCCAGCCCTGGATCGCCGCCTGGTCCGAGGCCTGCACCGGGCTCGAGTGCCGCGGCATCCAGGTCGGCTTCTGGAACTCGGTGAAGATCGTGCTGCCCAGCACGGCGATCTCGATCTTCTTCGGCGCGCTGAACGGCTATGCGCTGTCGTTCTGGCGTGCGCGCGGCGCCAACCTGTTGTTCGGCGTGCTGATGATCGGCGCCTTCGTGCCCTACCAGGTGGTGATGTTCCCGCTGGTGCGCGCCTGGGCCGAGTTCGGCATCTTCAGCAGCCTGGCCGGCATCGTGCTGATCCACACCATCTTCGGCATGCCGGTGATGACGCTCTTGTTCCGCAACTACTACGCGTCGGTGCCGGGCGAGCTGTTCAAGGCGGCGCGCATCGACGGCGGCGGCTTCTTTCGCATCTTCTTCCAGCTGATGCTGCCGATGGCCACGCCGATCATCATCGTCGCGGTGATCATGCAGGTGACGGCGATCTGGAACGACTTCATCCTCGGGCTGGTGTTCGCCGGGCGCGAGAACCTGCCGATGACGGTGCAGCTGAACAACGTGATCAACACGACCACCGGCGAGCGGCTGTACAACGTCAACATGGCGGCCACCGTGCTCACGTCGCTGGTGCCGCTGGCCATCTATCTCATTTCAGGTCGCTGGTTCGTCCGCGGCATTGCGGCTGGTGCCGTGAAGGGTTGATCCGTGTCTGCCATTCCTGTCGTCGATTCCGTCTCGTCTCCCGTCACGTCTTCCGCCCCGGCGCAGCCGGTCGCGATCGTCCCCCCGCACGTCAAGTCGGCCGAGGTCGACATCCGGCAGCTGGAGATCCGCCTGGGCGGCGTGCCGATCATCGCGGCGATGGACCTGCACGTGCAGGCCGGCGAGTTCCTGGTGCTGCTGGGGCCGTCGGGCTGCGGCAAGTCGACGCTGCTGCATTCGATCGCCGGGCTGCTGGACGTGCACGAGGGCCGCATCGAGATCGGCGGGCGCGACGTGACCTGGGCCGACCCGAAGGACCGCTCCATCGGCATGGTGTTCCAGTCGTACGCGCTGTACCCGACGATGACCGTGGAGCGCAACATGTCGTTCGGGCTGCGGGTGAACGGCACGCCGAAGGCCGAGATCGAGAAGCGCGTGGCGCGCGCCGCCGAGATCCTGCACCTGCAGGAGCTGCTCAAGCGCAAGCCTTCGCAGCTGTCGGGCGGCCAGCGCCAGCGCGTCGCGATCGGGCGTGCGCTGGTGCGCGACGTCGGCGTGTTCCTGTTCGACGAGCCGCTGTCCAACCTGGACGCGAAGCTGCGCGCCGAGCTGCGCCGCGAGCTGAAGCAGCTGCACAAGAACATCGGCACGACGATGGTGTACGTGACGCACGACCAGGTCGAGGCGATGACGCTGGCCACGCGCATCGCGGTGATGAACAAGGGCCGCATCCAGCAGATCGGCGCGCCGGGCGAGATCTACAACAAGCCGGTCAACGTGTTCGTCGCGGGCTTCCTGGGCTCGCCCAGCATGAACTTCGTCGAGGGCACGCTGGAGCTGGAGGGCGATGCCGTTCGCTTCCGCCGTGCGGGCTTGTCGGTGGACGTGTCGCGCCATGCCTTCGCGCAGGCACCGCGACCGGGGCAGGCGGCGCTGCTGGGCGTGCGGCCGGAGGACATCGCGCTGCACCTGGACGGCGCGGCTGCCGGTGATGGCAAGGCAGCCGTGGCGCTGGTGGAACCGATGGGCGCGCAGACCATCGTCTGGATGGACCTGCAGGGGCAGCAGCTCAGCGCAATGCTGAGCGGCCATGCCGAGCCGGCGGTGGGCGAGCAGGTGGCGTTCAGGATCGCGAGCGAGAAGGTGTCGCTGTTCGACGTGGCGACGCAGGAGCGCCTGTAGCCCGGATGCCCATCCGGGATGTGTCGGACAAACCCCGGATTGGCGTCCGGGCTACACGGCTTCGCCGTTGACGAACACCTTCAACTCACCCGGCGCAAACGCGCGCCACGCCTCGTCCGCCGTCAACGGCTCCGTCACCACCACCGCCACCCGGTCGGCCGGGGTCGTCAGCTCGGAGAAATCGACGCTGATGTCTTCATCCTGCAGCCGTGCCTTGCGGAACGGATGCTCGCGCACCAGCCAGCTCAGCTTCGTCGAGCAATGCGCCCACAGCGCCTGGCCGTTGCTCAGCATGAAGTTGAAGCTGCCGTGCGCCGCAACGCGCGGCACCAGCTCGGCCAGCGTCGCCGTCAGCTCGGCGATCGACGGCAGGTCGGCATGCGCCTTCGCCAGCTCCTGCATCAGCCAGCAGAACGCGCGCTCGCTGTCGGTGCTGCCCACCGGCCGGAAGGCGGCGTGCAGCCGCGGCTGGTAGTCCTTCAGGTCGCCGTTGTGCGCGAACACCCAGTAGCGCCCCCACAGCTCGCGCACGAACGGGTGCGTGTTCTCCAGTGCCACCACGCCCTGCGTGGCCTTGCGGATGTGCGCGATGACGTTGTGGCTGCGGATCGGGTAATGGCGCACCATCTCGGCCACCGGCGACGAGCGCGCGCTCTGCGCATCGACAAAGAGCCGCGTGCCGGCACCTTCAAAGAAGGCGATGCCGAAGCCGTCCTTGTGCTCCTCGGCCCGGGTCGAGAACCCGGTGAAGCTGAACATCAGGTCGGTCGGCACATTGGCGTTCATGCCCAGCAGCTGGCACATGGCGTCGCTACTCCAGGAACAGGCGCTTCACGCCCTTCAGGCTCAGCAGCGTACCCGGGTTGCTGGTCTCCTCGAGCACGCCGCTCATGCGCTGGCGCAGCCGCGCGCTGCGCTGCGCGCGCCAGATCACCAGGTCGGCCAGCCACGGGTGGGCATTGATGCCGTTGGCGCGCTGGTACAGCGCAAAGCGCGGCTTCAACGCCACCAGCGCCGCCTCGTAGCGGCCGCGCACCGCGTCGTCGCCCGCCGCGCGTTCGCCCAGCAGGGCCTCCGCGGCCAGCAGCCCCGTCTCCATGGCCTTGCCGATGCCTTCGCCGGTGAACGAATAGGTGCTGCCGGCCGCCTCGCCCACGACCAGCAGCCCCGGCGCGGAGAAGCGCGCGCCCCGCAAGGTGCAGCGCAGCGGCGCCCCCTTCAGCGGCCCCTGCATCTCGCCGCCGGCCAGCAGCTCGCGCGCCGGGCCGTAGAACTCGCAGAAGGCCGCGAACATCCGGCGCAGGTTGACGTCGCGCTTGCCGGCGCCACCGTCGCTCTTGTCGCGGTGGCTGTCGGCCACGCCGACACCGATGTTGAACAGCCCGTCGCGGCACGGGAAGATCCAGCCGTAGCCGGGGCTGACGCGGCGGTCCCAGACCACCTCGAGCGCACGCAGTCGCTCGGCCATCGCCGGGTTGCGGATGTAGGTGCGCATCGCGATGCCGCTCGGCGCCTGGCGCTCGCACATGCCGGCGGCGATCAGTGCCTGCGGCCCGGCACCGCTGGCCAGCAGCAGCCAGTCGGCGCGCAGCTCGCGCCGGGCGCTGCCATGGGCCAGCGTCGCACCCACCACGCGGCCGGCCGCATCGCGCAGCGGCGCCTCGAACTGCACCGGCGCATGCATCTTCGCGCCGGCACGCGCGGCGGCGCGGCACAGGATGTTGTCGAGCTCGCGCCGCGGCAGCACTGCCAGCGTACCCGGCACGTCGACGCGCCCGCCGCGCGGCCCGATGCAGGCCACGTGCTGCGCCGCCTGCGCCTGCGCCATGACCTCGTCCAGCACGCCCAGGCGTGCGAGCGCCGCATGCGCATCGGGGATCAACCCGTCACCGCACACCTTGTCGCGCGGGAAGGCCTGCTGGTCGACCAGCACCACGTCGACGCCGGCGGCGGCCAGCCACTGCGCGGCGGCACTGCCGGCAGGGCCTGCACCGACGACCAGCACCTCGCAGCGCTCGGGCAGTTCGGACAGCGGGCGGTTCAGGGAGAACGGCAAGGGCATGGAAGCGGCAGGCGGTGGACAGCCCGCAAGGATAGCGGCTCCACCCCCTGCCCCACCCGCGCCTCAGGCAGCGCCAATGTTCTCTGGTGTGAACGGCATCCTGCGCAGCCGCTTGCCCGTCGCCGCGAACACCGCATTGCCCACCGCCGGGCCGATCAGCGCCGTCGCCGGCTCGCCGATGCCGCCCGGCTTCTCGGTGCTCGGCACCAGCGTGATCGAGATCGCCGGCGATTCGTTCAAGCGCAGCAGCCGGTACTGGTGGAAGTTGGTCTCCTGCACCCGTCCCTTGTCCAGCGTGATCTCGCCGAACAGCGCCGCCGTCAGCCCGAACACGATGCTGGACTGGATCTGCGCCTCCACCGTGTCGGGGTTGACCATGCGCCCCAGGTCGGCCGCCACCGTCACCTTGTGCACGCGCACCTCGCCCTTGTCGACCGAGATCTCGGCCACCTGGGCCATGTAGGTGTCGTAGCCCTCCATCAGCGCGATGCCGCGGAAATGCCCGGCCGGCGCCGGCGTGCCCCAGCCGGCCTTGCCGGCCGCGATCTTCAGCACGTTGGCGAAGCGCGGCTGGCTGTCCAGCAGCGACAGGCGGTAGGCCAGCGGATCCTGCCCGGCGGCCACCGCAAGCTCGTCGATGAAGGTCTCGTTGGCGAACGCGTTCAGCGCATGGCTCACCGAGCGCCAGTAGCCCACGCGCAGGCCGGCGTCGTGCTTGACCATGTCGTGGCGCGAGGCCGGCACTGCATAGCCGGCCACGGCCGCCTCGGTCATCAGCGGGTCCTGCACCTCGGCCGGCAGCCCGAACACGCGGCCGGTGACCGACTGCGAGCTCATCCGGAACGTCATCGCGGTCGGCTTGCCGTCCGGCCCGATCGCGGCGGCCAGCTGGTGCACCGACATCGGCCGGTAGAAGTCGTGCGTCATGTCGTCTTCGCGCGTCCACAACAGCTTCACCGGCTTGTTGACCGCCTTCGAGATCTGCGCGGCCTGGATGATGAAGTCGATGTCGATGCGCCGGCCGAAGCCGCCCCCGAGGAAGGTGGTGCGCAGCGTGACGTTCTCGGGCGGCACGCCCAGGGTCTTCGCGACGGTGCCGGCGGCGGCATCCTGCCACTGCGTCGGGCCGATCAGGTCGACCTTGCTCTCGTTTCCTTTGCTTTGGAAATGGGCCGTGAAGTTCATCGGCTCCAGCGGCGAGTGCGACAGCAGCGGCATCACGTACTCGGCGCGGATCACCTTGCCGGCCTTGGCGATCTCGGCGTCGGCATCGCCCACCGCCTTCAGCGGCAGCACCTTGCCGCTGGTCAGCCCGCCGCGCGTGCCTTCCAGCATCTTGGTGTGCGTCAGCGCCGCGCCGGGGCCTTCGTCCCACACGACGGTGAGCCCCTCGCGCGCCTTCTTCGCATGCCACCAGGTGTCGGCGACGATGGCCACGCCGTCCGGGATCTGCACCACGTCGATCACGCCGGGCATCGCCTTGGCCTTGCTCGCGTCGAAGCTCTTCACCGTGCCGCCGATCACCGGGCACTGCTCGAGCGACGCGTAGACCATGCCCGGCAGCTTGACGTCGATGCCGAACTCGGCCGTGCCGTTCACCTTGGCCGGCGTGTCGAGCCGGCGCGTCGCCTTGCCGACGATCCTGAAATCCTTCGGATCCTTCAGCACCACCTTGTCGGGCACCGGCAGCTTGGACGCCGCGGCGGCCAGCTGGCCGTAGGTCGCCTTCTTTCCCTTCGGCCCGAGCACGCGGCCGTTCTCGGCCCGCAGCTGCGATTCCGGAACGTTCCATTTCTGCGCCGCCGCGCTGACCAGCATCATGCGCACCTGGGCGCCGGCGACGCGCAGCTTCTCCCAGCCGTCGCGCACCGAGGTCGAGCCGCCGGTGAGCTGCGGGCCGCCGAGCAGCGCGTTGCCGTAGAGCTTCTGGTTGGGCGGCGCGATCGCGACCTTGATGCTGCGGATGTCGACGTTCAGCTCCTCGGCGATCAACATCGGCATCGAGGTATAGACACCCTGGCCCATCTCCGAGCGGGCAGACAGCAGCGTGATGGTGTTGTCGTCGGCGATGTGCACCCAGGCGTTCGGCGTGTACATCATGCCGGCCGCGTTGGCATCGGTGACGGCGCCGGGCAGCGCGACGCCGAGCATCAGGCCGCCGCTGGTGAGGGCGGAGCTCTGCAGGAATCCGCGGCGCGAGAGGCTGGTGGTGGTCATGGCGCTCTCCTCAGGCCTTGCGCATGTCCGCGGCCGCGCTCTTGATCGCGGCGCGGATGCGCGGGTAGGTGCCGCAGCGGCAGATGTTGCCGCTCATCGCGGCGTCGATGTCGGCATCGCTCGGGTTCCTGTTCTGCTTCAGCAGCGCGGCGGCGCTCATCAGCTGGCCCGACTGGCAGTAGCCGCATTGCGGCACGTCATGCCGGATCCACGCGACCTGCAGCGGGTGGCTGTTGTTGCGCGACAGGCTTTCCACCGTCGCGACCGACTTGCCGGCCACCGCCGACACGGGCGTCTGGCACGAGCGCACCGGCTGGCCGTCCAGGTGGACGGTGCAGGCGCCGCACAGCGCCATGCCGCAGCCGTACTTGGTGCCGGTCAGCCCGATCTCGTCGCGGATGACCCACAGCAACGGGGTGTCGGGTTCGGCCTTGACGTCGACCGTCTTGCCGTTGATCTTGAAGCGTGTGCTCACGGGGCGTCTCCTGGGTTCGTGTGCAAGAAGCGGCAGCATCCCGCTGCACGAGTGCGCCGTCTGCCTGAGGGAAACCCGTAGGTTCCATGTCGCGCGTCAACCCGGATTGGCATCCGGGCTACGGGGCGACATCCGCCACGCGGCGATGACGGCCAGGGCGCTGATCGCCCCGAGCAGGCCGAAGGTCTGGTGGAACGCCTTCAGCGGCGCATCGGCATGCACCCCCAGCCGCCACTGCAGCACGATGCCGACGATGCTGATCCCGACCGCACCGCCCAGCTGGCGCAGGAAGTTGATCGTGCTCGACCCGTGCGAGATCAGCTCGTTCGGCAGCCCGCGCATCGCGCCCAGGTTCAGCGACGGCAGCACCAGCCCGAGCCCGATGCGCCCGACCACCGCCCACAGCGTGATCAGCCACAGCGCGGTCGCGAGGCCCACCGTCAGCATCAGCCAGAACGAGGCGGCCAGCAGCAGCACGCCGGCCGCGACGACCCGGCTGACCGGCAGTCGGTCGGCCAGCCGGCCCGCGAGCGGGATCGTCAGCGCCAGCACGATGCCGGCCGGCAGCAGCACCGCGCCGGCCTGCGACGGCGGCAGCTTCAGCGCGATCTGCATGAACACCGGTACCAGGTAGGTCGAGCCGAACAAGGCCATGCCGTAGATGAACGCGACCCAGCCGCCCATCGAGAACGAGCGGTGGTCGAACAGCGCCAGCCGCAGGATCGGGTGGGCGCTGCGCCGCTGGCGCGTGACGAACACGACGCCGGCCCCCACCGCCACGGCCAGCAGCACGGCGGCCGGCAGCTTGGCCGCGTCGTGCAGGTGCACCAGCCCGTTCAGCAGCGCCAGCACCGCGACCGTCAGCAGCGCCAGGCCCGGCACGTCGAGCTTGCGCCCGTGCTGGTTGACCTCGGCGCCGCCCGGCGCGCTGTGCGGCAGGTAGCGCCAGGCCATGCCGAGTGCCACCAGGCAGAACGGCACGACGACGAAGAAGATCGAGCGCCAGCCGAAGGCCTCGACCAGCACGCCGCCGATGCTCGGGCCGATGGCCGGCGCGAGCACGACGCCGAAGCCGAAGAGGCCCATCGCCTTGCCCTGCTCGTGGCGCTGGAAGGCATGCAGCACGATGATCGCCGGGATGGGCTGCAGCACGCCGGCCGACAGGCCTTCGAGCACGCGCATCGCGAGCACCCACTCGAAACTCGTGCCGAGGCCGCCGCCGATGCCGCCCAGCATCAGCAGCGTCACCGCGCCGATGTAGCTGCTGCGGTAGCCGAAGCGGTCGAGCACCCAGGGCGTGACCAGCATCGACACCGTCATCGCGGCCATGAAGCCGGCCGACAGCCACTGCGCGCGCTCCTGGCCGAGCGCGAAGCGGTGGCTGATGTCGGGCACCGCGACGTTGATGATGGTCGACGCCATGATCGACGCCATCGTGCCGATCATGACCGTCAGCAGCACCAGCCAGCGGTAGCGCTCGCCGAAGCGCTCTCTCAGCAGGACGAGGGACGCCGGCGGCTGTGGCGGGGGGCTGCTCATGCGCCCCAGTTTCTCACCAGATCGAGACGCGCTTCTCCGGCGCCAGGTACATCTGGTCGCCCGGCTTCACGCCGAAGGTCGTGTAGTAGCCCGGGTGGTTGCGCACCGTGCCGTTGGCGCGGATCTCTTCCGGCGAGTGCGGGTCGGACTTGAGCTGCTGGATCATCGCCTGGTCGCGCGCCTTGCCGCGCCACACCTGCGCGAAGCCGAGGAAGAAGCGCTCGTCGCCGCCCAGGCCGTCGATCGCGAGCGGCGGCTGGCCGTTCAGCGACAGGTGGTAGGCCTTGTAGGCGATCTCCAGGCCGGAGTTGTCGGCGATGTTCTCGCCCAGCGTCAGCTCGCCGTTGACCTTGTAGCCCGGCACCGGCTCGAAGGCGCCGTACTGCTCGACCAGGATGCGGGTCTTGGCCTCGAAGCGCTTGCGGTCTTCGGCGGTCCACCATTCGCGCAGGTTGCCCTGCCCGTCGAAGCGGCTGCCTTCGTCGTCGAAGCCGTGGCTGATCTCGTGGCCGATCACCGCGCCGATGCCGCCGTAGTTGGCCGCGTCGTCGGCGCTCGCGTCGAAGAACGGCGGCTGCAGGATCGAGGCCGGGAACACGATCTCGTTCATCGTCGGGTTGTAGTAGGCGTTGACGGTCTGCGGCGTCATGAACCACTCGTCGCGGTCGACCGGCTTGCCGAGCTTGGCCACGTCGCGCGCATCGGCCAGCAGCCGCGCGCGCATCACGTTGCCGACCAGGTCGTCGCGGCGGACCTGCAGGCGGCTGTAGTCCTTCCACTTCCTCGGGTAGCCGATCTTCGGCACGAAGGTGGCCAGCTTGGCCTGCGCCTGCACCTTGGTCTCGGGGCTCATCCAGTCGAGCGTGTCGATGCTCTGCTTGTAGGCGGCCAGCAGGTTGCCCACCAGCTTCTCCATCTTCGCCTTCGATTCGGGCGGGAAGTACTTCGCGACGTAGACCTTGCCGAGGCTGTCGCCGATCGAGCGCTCGACCACCTGCACGCCGCGCTTCCAGCGCGGGCGGTTCTCGGTGGTGCCCATCAGCACCGTGCCGTTGAACGCGAAGTTGGCGTCGACGAATTCCTTGCTCAGGTAGGGCGCGAACGAGATCAGCAGCCGCGTCTTCGCGTACGCCTTCCAGGTGGCGAGCGGCTGCGACTGCAGCAGCGCGCTCATGCCCTTGAAGTAGCTCGGCTGGCGCACGATCACGTCGGGGGTCCGGCCGGCGATGCCGGTCTCGGCGAGCCAGGCCCTCCAATCCAGGCTCGGTGCCAGCTTGGCCAGGTCTTTCTGCGGCACCGGGTTGTAGCTCTTGACCGCGTCGCGGTTCTCGACGCGCGTCCACTGCACGCGGGCGAGCTCGGTTTCGAGCGCCAGCACGGCACGCGCGCTGGCCTCGGTGTTCTTCTCGCCGGCCAGGGCCAGCAGCCTGGCGACCAGCTCGACGTACTTGGCGCGCGCCTCCTTGAAGCGGGCGTCGTCTTCCTTCAGGTAGTAGTCGCGGTCGGGCAGGCCCAGGCCGCCCTGGAGCAGGTAGGTGACGTAGCGGGTGGAGTCCTTCGCGTCCTGGTCGATCTCGGCGTTCACCACCGAGGCGACGCCGAGCCGGCCATGGCGCGCCATCAGCACGCTGAGCTGCTTGCGGGTGCGCACCGCGTCGATCACCGCCAGTTCGCCGGCCAGCGGCCTGGCGCCGAGCTTCTCGAGGGTGGCCTCGTCCATGAAGCTCGCGTACAGGTCGCCGATCTTCTTCGCGTCGGGGTCGCTGCCGTCCTTGGCCGCGTCCTCGATCAGGCCGCGCAGCTTCTGCTGGGTCGATTCCTGGATGCTTTCGAATGCGCCGATGTAGGCCTTGTCGGCCGGCATCGGCGTGTCGCGCAGCCACGCGCCGTTCATGTGCCGGAACAGGTCGTCCTGCGGACGCACCGCGGTGTCCATGCCGCTGCGGTCGATGCCGGAGCGCGGGGCGGCCGTTTGCGCAGGGGCGACGCCGGCAAAGGTGGCGCAGAGCGCCGCGACGGCAAGAAGGCGTGAGGGGAGATGCAAGTGAGGCTCCTGGCGGCCGTGTGGACCGCGGTGGTCGAGGGGGGCGCCTGATCGGCGCTGCCGTACTCTACAGGCGCCCCACCCCGTCGGGCCTCACGGTGCGACGGACAGCAGGATGGCGTGCGCGCGCTGCAATTCCGTGCCGCTGAAGCGCCGGGCCAGCTCGTCCAGCCCGGCCTGGCGGCGCTGCGGTGCCGACAGCTCGGGGCGCTGCGCGATGGCCTGCAGCGCGGCGCGGGCGTCGGCCAGCTGCTGCTCCCATTGCGCCCAGGCGGCGTCTTCGGCGCGCAGGCGCTCGGCGCCGTCGGCGCCGAACTGCGCGGCGCGGGCGGCCTGCAGCTCGGGCGTCTGCTGGGCCGCGGTCGGCGTCAGCAGCGGCGCGGCCGGCGCGGCTTCGGGCTGCGGCGTGGCGCGGCGGGCCGCGAGCGCGCTGAAGTCGCGTTCCTCGTCGGCGTAGAAGGCCTGGGCCCAGGGCGCGCCCAGTAGCTCGCGCCGTCCTTGCGAGCGTTCGGCCAGCACCGCGCCCCAGCTGGCGGGCTCGTCCGGCTTCCACGCGGTCGTGAAGCGGCGCTGCTGCAGCGCGAGGTAGCGGTCCCAGACGCCCAGCACCTGGCGCGCCGCGTCGATGCCGCGCTCGAGCGTCAGCTGTTGCTCGATCCAGTGGCGCAGCTCGCCCGGCTCGACCTCGCCGACGCCGGTCAGCAGGTAGTCGAAGCGACGGCGCAGCGACAGGCTGGGCTGCAGCTTGTCGCCCACCCACAGGCCCCAGTCGCCATCCAGGTCGGTGCCACGCAGCGAGCCGTCGACCCACAGCCGCGCGACGCGGGCCTGCGCGGCTTCGGCGGCACGGCTTGCGGCCTCGTTGTACGCCGCCGCATCGCTGGGCACGCCGGCGGCGAACGGGTTGTCGCGCCACTCGGTGAAGCGCGGCTCGGCCGGGCGCTCGGCCTGCGACGCGGACGGCGCGAGCCGCCATGCGAGCACGCCCAGCGCCAGGCACAGGCCTGCGGCCGACACCGCGAAGAGGGCTGCCGGCCGGTCGCTCACAATCCGGCCCCCTTCATCCGGTTGGCCTGGCTGCGGTAGAACGACACCGGGTCCTGCGCAAACAGGCCGCGGATGCCGAAGGCCTGGTTGACCTCGTCGAGGTGGTTCCAGGCGTAGTTGTCCTTCAGCACCACGCCCCAATGGCTGGAGCACTGGCCGACCAGCCCGTCGTTTTGCTCGAAGCCGAAGAAGACGCTGGTGGCGGCGAGCAGGGTGTCGCTGACGTCGAAGACGTTGGTCAGCACGCTGGTGCCGCCGACCGACCAGTAGCGCACGCCGTTGACCACCCCGGCGCCCTGGCCGCAGGCCGAGGAGGGCGCGCCCTGCGGGAAGCGGCGGTTGAAGTCGGCCGCACCGGCGGTGTTGAGCGACTGCAGCGCGCCGAGCGAGTTCTGCGGCAGGCTGGGCGAGCCGGACAGGAAGGAGATGGTGGCGGCCAGCGCGTCGGCGATGGCGGCCGCCGCGCCGGTGGTGCCGGTCCACGAGGTCAGGTTCTGGATCGCGTCGGCCGTCTTGCTGCCGGCGTGCGGCGCGCCGACGGTGGTGACGGAGGCGATCAGCTCGGGCGCGACGGCGGCCACGTAGCGGATCGTCGGCCCGCCGTGGCTGTGGCCGATCAGGTTGAACTTCGGGTAGCCGTAGGCGGCCTTCAGCGCGCGCAGTTCACGCAGCAGCTGCTCGCCGCGCGCCTCGCTGGAGTTGGCGGCCGACACGCTGGGCGTGAACACCGTGGCGCCGCCCGAGCGCAGCGCGGCCGGGATGCCGTAGAAGTAGTCGACCGGGCCGATGGCATCGAAGCCGAGCAGCCCGTGGACCATCACGATCGGGTACTGCGTCTTGGTGTAGGTGTCGGCGGCACGGGCGGCGGGGGCGGCGCCGAGCGCCAGGCCCGCGGCCAGCGCGATGACGCCGAGGGCGCGCGGGAAAGCGACGCGCGACAGGAAGGGCAGCCGCATCGCGCGGCGAGTCTGCAGGTTCATCGAGTTTGTCTCCTGAAGGTTCTTGGATCGTCATGCGCGCCTTCGGCAAGTGCCGGGCGGTGCGCACGCGGGACCGAACATCCTGCGAACTGCCTGCAAAACATGCGGCCGACGCGGAGTCTCGAACGAACGTTCGTGTTTTAAAAGAGGAGTGGCCCTGAAATCGTCACCGGACTTTCCCGGAGGCAGGCGTCGGATGGTCCGGGACCGTAGCCCGGGTGACAACCCGGGATCTCTGCACCAAACCACTGGTTCGGCAAAGCCGCGGGCGGGCAGGCTGGGGAGCGCCAATAAGGATGGGGCGCCGGAGCTGTCTGCTTTCAAGGCCCGCGTGCGCAGCACGCTTCGTGATCTGACTGTCGCCGACTGTTTGACCACAGCGAGCGAAGCGAGCGGCGGGAGTTTCGGCGACGGGCCTTGAAAGCAGGCAGCGCAGGGGAGTCATCGCCCCGCCAGGGGCGATGACCGCTCCATCCGGCGCGCCCCAGCCTGCACGCCCGCGGCTTTGCCCGCACCAAGCCAGTCCAGGCGAAATCAGATCTCCTCGTAGAGAGGCAACGTCAGGAATTCTGCAAACTCATCCTGCGTGCTCATCTGCGTGAAGATCTCCGCCGCTCGGTCGAACTTGCCTTCGAAGCCGCCGGCCTTGATCTTCGCCAGCTCCTCGGGCACCAGCGCCCGCACCATCTCGGCCGTGACCTTGCGGCCATCGTCCAGCACGCCCTTCGGCGAGCGGATCCACTGCCACACCTGCGAGCGGCTGATCTCGGCCGTGGCCGCGTCCTCCATCAGGTTGTGGATCGGCACGCAGCCGTTGCCGGCCAGCCAGGCACCCAGGTAGTGGATGCCGACGTTGATGTTCATGCGCAGCCCGTGCTCGGTGATCGGCGTCTCGGGCTTGAAGTCCAGCAGGTCCGCGGCACTCACCTTCACGTCCGGCCGCTGCTTGTCGAACTGGTTCGGCCGGTCGCCCAGCACCGCCATGAACTCCTTCATCGCCGGCTCGACCAGGCCCGGGTGCGCGACCCAACCGCCGTCGTAGCCGTCGTCGGCATCGCGCTTCTTGTCGGCAATGATCCCGCCCATCGCGATCGCGTTCTTCTCCGGATCGTTCTTGATCGGGATCAGCGCGCTCATGCCGCCGATCGCCGGCGCGCCGCGCTTGTGGCAGGTCTGCAGCAGCAGCAGCGCGTACGAGCGCATGAACGGCGCCGTCATCGTGACCTTGGCGCGGTCGGCCAGGCAGAAGCTGCGGTCGGCCTTGAACTTCTTGATGCAGCTGAAGATGTAGTCCCAGCGGCCGGCATTCAGGCCCGCGCTGTGCTCGCGCAGCTCGTACAGGATCTCGTCCATCTCGAAGGCCGCGAGCAGGGTCTCGATCAGCACCGTCGCCTTGATCGTGCCCTGCGGCAGGCCCAGCTCGGCCTGCGTCATCACGAACACGTCGTTCCACAGCCGCGCCTCGAGGTGGCTTTCGAGCTTCGGCAGGTAGAAGTACGGCCCGGCACCGCGCGCCAGCTGCTCCTTCGCGTTGTGGAACATGAACAGCGCGAAATCGAAGAGACCGCCATGCACACGCTGGCCGTCCACCGTCACGTGCTTCTCGTCCAGGTGCCAGCCGCGCGGGCGCACCTGCAGCGTCGCGATCTTCTCGTTCAGCTTGTAGGTCTTGCCCTTGGCTTCCAGCGTCAGCGTGCGGCGGATGGCTTGCGACAGGTTGATCTGGCCCTGGATCTGGTTGGACCACGACGGCGAGTTGCTGTCCTCGAAGTCGGTCATGTAGCTGTCGGCGCCGGAGTTGAACGCGTTGATGACCATCTTCGCGTCGACCGGGCCGGTGATCTCGACGCGCCGGCAGTGCAGCGCCTTCGGGATCGGCGCGACCTGCCAGTCGCCCTGGCGGATGTGTGCCGTCTCCGGCAGGAAATCGGGGCGCTCGCCGGCATCCAGGCGCTGCGTGCGCTCGACGCGGGCGGCCAGCAGCTGCTGGCGCCGCGGCTCGAACGCGCGGTGCAGCCTGGCCACCAGTTCCAGGGCCGGCAGCGTCAGCACCGTCTCGAAGCCCGGCAGGATGGGCGCGTTGATCTGCATGCCTTGCGGCAGGGAAAGGCTGCTCATGGGAATCCTCCTGGAATAACGAATCCCAAGACTCTATTGGAGACTTGGTTGAAGATTAATAGCCAGTGACGCCCTGGATTCGTGACCTGGATGCCATGAATCAAGCCGGGAACTGGCCCCCCAGCTGCGCCGTGAGCGCCACGGCCGCTTCGCGCACCGCTGCCAGGTGGGCTTCGACATAGCGCTGCGCCGGGATTGCTGACTTCCGCGCGCATAATCCCGCGCCATGGATCGGCTAAAGCAGATCGAATCGTTCGTATCGGTGGCTGCAAAAGGCAGCCTGACCGCCGCGGCCCATGCCGAAGGGGTCGCGCCCGCGGTCATCGGCCGGCGCATCGACGCGCTGGAAGAACGGCTGGGCGTCAAGCTGCTGGTGCGCACCACGCGGCGCATCACGCTGACCCACGAAGGCAGCGCCTTCCTCGAGGACTGCCAGCGCCTGCTGGCCGACCTGGCGAATGCCGAATCCAGCGTCAGCGCCGGCGGCGTCAAGGCGGCCGGCTACCTGCGGCTGACGGCGCCGGCCGGCTTCGGCCGCCGCCACGTCGCGCCGCTGGTGCCGCGCTTCCTCGCGCTGCACCCGGAGGTCAGCGTGTCGCTGAACCTGAGCGACCGGCTGGTCGACATCGTCAACGAGGGCGTGGACTGCGCGGTGCGTGTCGGCGAGCTGCCCGACAGCAGCCTGGTCAGCGTGCGGCTGGCCGACAACCGGCGCCTGTGCGTCGCGACACCGGCCTACCTGAAGCGCGCCGGCACGCCGCGCGAGCCGCACGAGCTGTCGCGCCACGAATGCCTGACGCTCAGCAGCGATGCCAGCCAGACGCGCGGCTGGGCCTTCACGATCGACGGGCAGGTGCAGCACCTGCGGCTGAGCGGCCGGCTCGATTGCAGCGACGGCCAGGTGCTGCACGACTGGTGCCTAGCCGGGCTGGGCATTGCCTGGCGCTCGACCTGGGAGGTCGAGGGCGAGGTCGCGAGCGGCCAGCTGGTCAGCATGCTGGACGACTTCGCGGCGCCGCCGAACGGCATCTATGCGGTGTTCCCGCAGCGCAAGCACCTGCCGCTGCGGGTGCGCCTGTGGATCGATTTCCTCAAGCACACCTACGGCGACGCCGCCTACTGGCGCGACGCCGTGGACTGGCGCTGAAGCCTTACTTGGCGCCCGAAGCGGCGGCGGCCGGCGCCGACGCATCCTTGGTGCACTTCTTGACGAAGCTGTTCTTCGCCGCGCCCTTCAGCTTCTTGTCGGCCGCCTGCGTCTGGCAGGCCGCGCCGGCCTCGCTGGCCTTGGCCTCGCGCTCGCACTTCTTCATGAAGCTGTTCTTCGCCGCGCCGGCGAGCTTCTTGTCGGTCGCCTTCGCCTCGCAGGTCGCCGCGTCGGCCGCGAACGCCACGTTCGACAGCGCAATCAGGCCCAGGGCCAGCAGGGTGCTCAGTTTCTTCATGGGATTCCTCCGGGGTGCGGCGAACGGTGTGTCGCCGGCCCGGATTGAAGCACCTGTTCCGAATGTGATCAAGCGTGAGCTTGGGTCAACATGCGTCCGTTCATGTCACAACATGTCGCTCTTGACGGGGCTCAAAGAATGCGCCGCGGGTGGGCCAGCGCCTCGTGGGCGGCATGCAACCGGCGCACCAGCACGCGGATGAAGGCCTCGTCGAACAGGTGGCGGCAGCCCGGGCTGACCTGGGCCAGCGTGTCGGGCGTGAAGGTGATGGTGGTGGCCGACTCGGTGACGATCACGTCGGTGCTGTGGCGACGCAACTCGGCGCTGGGCGCCAGGTAGACCATCTCGCCCACCGAGGTGCCGGCGCCCAGCTGGGCCACCTTGGTGCCGTCGCGGAACACCTCGACCTCGCCCTGCGCAATGATGTGGAAGTTGCGGGTTTCCTCGCCGCGCCGGTACAGCGCGTGGCCGAAGGTGTAGCGCTGCCATTTCGCGCGGTGCACCACCTCCCACAGCTCGACGTCGCCGAAATTGGAGAAGAAATCCAGCGTGCGCAGCAGGTTGAAGCGCTCCGAATCGAGCACGCCCTGCAACTGGCCGCGCGGCACCTGGTGGTTGACGATCAGCCCGGACAGCGCCTGCGCGAACTCGTCCCAGCTGGCGAAACGGTCTTCGGGGCGCTTGGCCAGCGCGCGCACGATGACCGCGTCGACGCCGTCGCCGACGCCGGCGCGCAGCAGGCTCGGCAGCACCGGCATCGCGTTGTAGACCTGGTTCATCATCGCCGACTGCGACGGCGCATCGAACGGGGGACGGCCTGCGATCAGGTGGTAGAGCACCGCCCCGAGCGAATACATGTCGGCGCGGCTGTCGAGCGAGGCGCCGTCGAGCTGCTCAGGCGCCATGTAGGCGAGCGAGCCGACGCGGTAGACCTGCGTGGTCTCGGCCGACATGTTCAGCACGCTGCCGAAGTCGGTCACCTTGACGTCGGTGATGCTGCCGTTGCTGATGACCGCCAGGATGTTGGCCGGCTTCACGTCGCGGTGCACCAGCCCCTGGCGGAACACGTAGCCCAGCGCCATCGCGCACTTGAAGCCGATCTCGACGATCAGCTCCAGCGGCAGCAGTTGGTCGGCGCGGCAGTACTGGCGCAGCGTGTGGCCCGACACGTACTCCATCACCAGATAGGGTTCGTTGGGGTCGGCCACCGCGTCGAAGATCTGCACCACGTTCGGGTGCTGCAGCCGGCCGACCAGCGCGGCCTCGGCGGCGAAGAAGCGCTCGAAGAAGCGGCCGTCGTTCGGATCGTTGACGGCGCCGGCGCGCACGCGCTTGATCGCGACGTCGCGCTGGTGGAATTCGTCGCGGGCCAGGAAGACCTCGCTGGTCGCACCCTCGCCCAGGCGGCGCAGCACCGGGTACTTGCCGACCTGCGCCGGCAAGGGCAGGCCGGACGTCGTGGCGGCTTCGGCGGTGGCGAGGGGAAGGCTCATGGAATGCTGTGCCGGCGCGAACGCCGAGAGACCGAGATTGGCATCTTGGCACCGTCGCCGGGGCCATGTGTGCCAAATTGAACACAAAAGGCGGTGCTTATCCGGGCCATGGACTTCGTCCGCGGGACGGCCGACGGGCATGGGGCCGCCACTTAGAATCGCCGCCATGATCCAAGCCCAACAGGAACTGCTGCAGGCGCTGGCCGCAGCGGTTGCCGACGTTTCCCCCGACAGCACGCTGCCCGTCGCGTTCGAGCTGCCCAAGCAGGCCTCGCACGGCGACCTGGCCGTGACGCTCGCGATGCAGCTGGCCAAGCCGCTGAAGAAGAACCCGCGCGAACTGGCCCAGGCGCTGGTCGACGCGCTGAACCGGCAGCCCGCCGTGCAGCGCCACGTCGCCGCGCTCGAGATCGCCGGTCCGGGCTTCATCAACCTGCGGCTGAAGGATTCCGCCAAGCAGGCGGTGATCGGCGAGATCCTGGCCGCCGGCGATGGCTTCGGCCGCCAGCCGGCCAACGGACGCCGCGTGATGGTCGAGTTCGTCTCGGCCAACCCGACCGGGCCGCTGCACGTCGGGCATGCGCGCGGCGGCGCGCTCGGCGACGCGATCTGCAGCCTGCTCGACACGCAGGGCTGGCAGGTGACGCGCGAGTTCTACTACAACGATGCCGGCGTGCAGATCGCGACGCTGGCCGCATCGACCCAGGCGCGGCTGAAGGGCCTGAAGCCGGGCGATGCCGCGTGGCCGGAGTCGGCCTACAACGGCGAGTACATCGCCGACATCGCGAACGACTTCCTCGCGAAGAAGACCGTCCGGTCCGACGACCGCGAGTTCACCGCCTCCGGCGATCCGGACGACCTGGACGGCATCCGCCAGTTCGCGGTCGCCTACCTGCGCCACGAGCAGGACCTGGACCTGCAGGCCTTCGGCATCCGCTTCGACAACTACTTCCTCGAATCGAGCCTGTACACCAGCGGGCGCGTCGAGCAGGCGGTGGCGCGGCTGGTGGCCGCCGGCAAGACCTTCGAGGACGGCGGCGCGCTGTGGCTGCGCACCACCGAGTACGGCGACGACAAGGACCGCGTGATGCGCAAGTCCGACGGCACGTACACCTACTTCGTGCCCGACGTCGCGTACCACATCAACAAGTGGGAGCGCGGCTTCACCAAGGTGGTCAACGTGCAGGGCACCGACCACCACGGCACCATCGCCCGCGTGCGCGCCGGCGTGCAGGCGGCCGGCGAGAACATCCCGGCCGGCTACCCCGACTACGTGCTGAACAAGATGGTCACGGTGATGCGCGGCGGCGAGGAGGTGAAGATCTCCAAGCGCGCCGGCGGCTACGTGACGCTGCGCGACCTGATCGACTGGACCAGCCGCGACGCGGTGCGCTTCTTCATGATCAGCCGCAAGGCCGACACCGAGTTCACGTTCGACATCGACCTGGCGTTGAAGCAGAACGACGAGAACCCGGTGTACTACGTGCAGTACGCGCACGCCCGCATCAGCAAGGTGCTGCGCGACTGGGTGGCCGAGCACGGCGGCGACCTGGCCGCGCTGCCGCAGGCCGACCTGTCGCTGCTGACCGCGCCGACCGAGGCCGCGCTGCTGCTGAAGCTGGCCGAGTACCCGCAGGTGCTGGCGCGCGCCGCCGCCGACCTGGCGCCTCACGACGTCGCGTTCTACCTGCGCGACGTCGCCAGCGCCTTCCACAGCTACTACGGGGCCGAGCGCTTCTTGCTGCCCGACCAGCCCCCGCTGATGCGCGCCCGCCTCGCGCTGCTGGCCGCCACCGCCCAGGTGCTGCGCAATGCGCTGCAGGTACTGGGCGTGGCCGCCCCCGACCGGATGTAATGGAGAACGCATGAAAAGCCAACGTGGCGGTTTTGTCCTGGGGTTGATCGTCGGCCTGCTGATCGGCCTGGCGCTCGCGCTGGGCGTGGCGCTGTACATCGCCAAGGTGCCGGTGCCCTTCATCAACAAGGTGCCGCAGCGCACGGCCGAGCAGGACGCGGCCGAGGCAGAGAAGAACAAGAACTGGGACCCGAACAGCTCGCTGTCCGGCAAGACGCCGGTCAAGCCGCTCGGCCAGGCCGCAAGCGGCGTGGTCGCCGCGCCGGCCCCGGCCTTCCCGCCCTCGGTGCCGTCCACCACCGCCGCGACCCCGGCGCCGGTCGCGAGCACGCCGCGCAAGGACGCGCGCGACCCGGCCGCGATCCTCGAGGGCCGGGCCACGGCCGCCGCCAGTGCACCGGCCGGGCTGACGGCGTCCACCAAACCCGGCTCCGACGCGTTGAGCTACTTCGTCCAGGCAGGCGCTTTCGGGCGCGTCGAGGATGCCGAACAGCAGCGCGCCAAGCTCGGCCTGATGGGCATGCAGGCCAGGATCACCGAGCGCGAGCAGTCCGGGCGCACGATGTACCGCGTCCGGCTCGGCCCGTTCGACAAGAAGGAAGACGCCGACCTGGCGAAGGAAAAGCTGGATGGGGTGGGCGTGGAGTCGGCGCTGGTGCGTGTCCAGAAGTAGCGCGCCGAAGTAGGCTGAACTTTCCTATCCGACCCGACTCCACCGCTCGTCGTTGACCCTTACACACTTTTGGACTTGAACATGAACCGTCGCGATTTCTCGGCACAGCTGGTCGGGGCCGCCGGCCTCGGCGCCCTCGGCCTCGCGGCCGGCACCGGCGCCCAGGCGCAGGGCGCCCCGGTCGAAGGCACGAACTACGTGAAGCTCGGACAACCGGTGCCGACGTCCGCGCCCGGCAAGATCGAGGTGGTGGAGTTCTTCTGGTACGGCTGCCCGCACTGCAATGCCTTCGAGCCGGCGCTGGACGCCTGGCAGAAGAAGCTGCCGGCCGACGTGGTGTTCCGCCGCGTGCCGGTCGCCTTCCGCGACGAGCCTTTCGTGGCCCACCAGCGCATCTTCTATGCGCTCGAATCGATGGGCAAGGTGGAAGCGATGCACCGCAAGGTGTTCTACGCGATCCACAACGAGCATGCGCGCCTGGACAAGCCGGACGAGATCGCCGCCTTCATGGACAAGAACGGCATCGACAAGGCCAAGTTCCTCGAGGCCTACAACTCGTTCTCGACCCAGACCAAGATCAAGCAGGCCAGCAAGCTGGGCGAGGCCTACAAGCTCGACGGCGTGCCGGCCCTGGGCATCAATGGCCGCTACTTCACCTCGGGTTCGCTGGCCGGCACCAACGAGGGCATGCTGCGCGTCACCGATTTCCTGATCCAGAAGTCGCGCTCGGGCGGCTGACCCCGGAGTCGGTCCGGAACCGACTTCAACTGGTAACGCAGATGGCATGAAACTGTGGCTAGAATGGCCTGCAAGTTTCATGCCGCCATGCCGCCACTTACCTACACCCTCCTGACTTCCAGCCGCCGCCTGGCGTTCCTCGCCGCGGCCTGCGCCCTGATGGCGGCGTTGCCGGCCCAGGCCGAGCGCGCCGATCGCCTGAAGAAGATGGAGGTCGAATCCGACCAGCCCGGCAAGGTCGACCTGATCAACCAGCTGGTGGTCTTCAACGGCAACGTCGTGGTCAGCAAGGGCACGATGCTGATCAAGGCGGCGCGCATCGAGGTGCGCGAGAGCCCCGACGGCTACCAGTCGGCGCTGGCCATCGGCAGTGCCGGCCAGCCGGCCAGCTTCCGCCAGAAGCGCGAAGGCCTGAACGAGTTCATCGAAGGCGAGGCCGAGCGCCTCGAGTACGACAGCAAGCTCGACACGATCCGCTTCGTCAGCAAGGCCTCGGTGCGGCGCCTGCGCGGCACCGCCGTCGCCGACGAGGTGACCGGCGCGCTGATCACCTACGACGGCACGGCCGAGCTGTTCACCGTCGCCGGCGGCAGCGCCGCGGTGACGCCGAACAACCCGACCGGCCGCGTGCGCTACGTGTTCACCCCCAAGGAAGGCACGCCCGCCGCCGCCGAAGCCGCCTCCCAGCCCGCCTCGGGAGCCCGGCCGTGAGCGCGGTCCCCGCCATCGATCCGCTGGCCGGCGCGAGCCGGCTCGAAGCTGTCGGGCTGCAGAAGACCTACGGCGCGCGCAAGGTGGTGAAGGACGTGCGCCTGTCGGTGCGCAGCGGCGAGGTGGTGGGCCTGCTCGGCCCCAACGGCGCCGGCAAGACCACCAGCTTCTACATGATCGTCGGCCTGGTGCGTGCCGACGACGGCCAGATCCTGATCGACGGCCAGCGCGTCGAACGCCTGCCGATCCATCAGCGCTCGCGCCTGGGCCTGAGCTACCTGCCGCAGGAAGCCTCGATCTTCCGCAAGCTGACGGTCGAGGAGAACATCCGCGCCGTGCTCGAGCTGCAGCGCGGCCCGGACGGCAAGGAGCTGCCCAAGGCCACCGTCGACAAGCTGCTCGGCAACCTGCTGAACGACCTGAGCATCGAGAAGCTGCGCGACAGCCCGGCACCGGCGCTGTCGGGCGGCGAGCGCCGGCGCGTCGAGATCGCGCGCGCACTGGCCACGCAGCCGCGCTTCATCCTGCTGGACGAGCCGTTCGCCGGCGTCGACCCGATCGCGGTGATCGAGATCCAGCGCATCATCGGTTTCCTGAAGAGCCGTGGCATCGGCGTGCTGATCACCGACCACAACGTGCGCGAGACGCTGGGCATCTGCGACCGCGCTTACATCATCAGCGAGGGGCGGGTGCTCACCGAGGGCACGCCGACCGAGATCGTCGACAACGCCGATGTGCGGAAGGTGTACCTCGGCGAACACTTCCGCATGTAGGGGCCGAGCACATGAAGCCCTCACTGCAGGTTCGCCTGTCGCAGCACCTGGCGTTGACGCCTCAATTGCAGCAGTCCATCCGGCTGCTGCAGCTCTCCACGCTCGAACTCCATCAAGAGGTCGAGCAGATGCTGGAAGCCAACCCCTTCCTCGAGGCCGAGGAAGACGCGGCACCGGTGTTCGAACCGCTGGCCGAGCGCCTGACGCCGGCCGAGCGCAACGCCGAGCGCGAGGCCGACAGCAGCGCTGCGAGCGAGGCCTCGAGCGACACCGCACCCGACGAAGCGGCCGGCGTCGACGGCGCCGAGTTCGGTGCCACCGAGCGCGAGGACTGGGAGAACGGCACCGAGCGCGACGACTTCGACGGCATCCGCGAGACGCCCAGCTCGGCCAGCGGCAACAGCGCCTCCGACGACGACTTCGAGGGCCAGGACCGCAACCCGCAGGCGCCGAGCCTGCAGGAGCACCTGCGCGAGCAGCTGCTGGGCATGCGCGTGAGCGCCGAGGATGCGGCCGCGATCACCGTGCTGATCGAATCGCTGGACGACGACGGCTACCTCGCCGATACGCTCGAGGAGATCGCCGCCGAACTGGCCGGCGATCCCGAGCAGCAGGAAGAGATCCTCGAGCGGCTGCAGTGCGCGCTGAAATGGCTGCAGAACATGGAGCCGCTGGGCGTCGGTGCGCGCAACCTCGGCGAATGCCTGACGCTGCAGCTGCGCACCCAGGAGCGCTGCGAGGCGCAGATGATCGCGATCATCATCTGCAAGCAGCACCTGGACCTGCTGGCGCGGCGCGACATGAAGAAGCTGATGGCCGCGACCGGCGCCGACGAAGAGCTGATCAAGCAGGCGCAGGCGCTGATCGTGGGCCTGGAGCCCAAGCCGGGGCGGCCGTTCGCGCGCGCCGAGGCCAACATCATCGTGCCCGACGTGATCGTGCAGAAGTCCGGCCGCAACTGGAAGGTGGTGCTGAACCCGGACGTGATGCCCAAGCTGCGCATCAACGACCTGTACGCGCAGGCGATCCGCCAGGGCCGCGGCTCCGGCGGCAGCGGCAGCGCGCTCAGCTCGCGGCTGCAGGAGGCGCGCTGGTTCATGAAGAACATCCAGCAGCGCTTCGACACCATCCAGCGCGTGTCGCAGGCCATCGTCGAGCGGCAGAAGAGCTTCTTCACGCATGGCGAGATCGCGATGAAGCCGCTGGTGCTGCGCGAGATCGCCGACGAGCTGGGGCTGCACGAGTCGACCATCTCGCGCGTCACCACCGCCAAGTACATGGCGACGATGTTCGGCACCTTCGAGCTGAAGTATTTCTTCGGTTCGTCGCTGAACACCGAGGCCGGCGGCAACGCGTCGAGCACCGCGGTGCGCGCGCTGATCAAGCAGCTGGTGAGCGCCGAGGACGCGGCCAAGCCGCTGTCGGACAGCCAACTGAGCCACATGCTCGAGGAGCAGGGCATCCAGGTGGCGCGGCGCACGGTCGCGAAGTACCGCGAGGCCCTCAAGATCGCGCCGGCCAATCTCCGCAAAGCCCTCTGAGCTGTCCCGCCATGTGTGCCCTCCCCCTGTTCCTGCCATGCGCCGCGGGCGTCGAATCGCTGCTCGCCGAAGAGGTGATGCGCATCCTGCCGACCGCGAAGGTGCATGCCGCGCGCGGCGGCGTCGCGCTGGACGGCGACCCGTCCGAGGTGATGACGCTGAACCTCGAATGCCGGCTTGCGCAGCGCGTGCTGGCCGAGGTGGCCGAAGGGCCGTACCGCGACGAGGCCGACCTGTACGAGCTCGCGCGCGGCGTCGACTGGCAGCAGTGGATCACGCCGGAGCACACGCTGCGCGTCGACACCACCGCGCAGCGCAGCCCGCTGCGCAGCCTGAACTTCGCCGCGCTGCGCATCAAGGACGCGGTGTGCGACCAGCTGCGCGAGGCCACCGGCACGCGCCCGAGCGTCGACACGCGCCACCCCGACCTGCCGCTGCTGCTGCACGTCGGCGAGCAGCGTGCCTCGCTCTACGTCGACACCTCGGGCGAGCCGCTGTTCAAGCGCGGCTGGCGCGAGGACAAGGGCGACGCGCCGCTGAAGGAGACGCTGGCGGCCGCGATGCTGGCCGCCGCCGGCTGGCGCGGCACGCCCGAGGCCGGGGGTGCGCTGCACGACCCGTGCTGCGGCTCCGGCACGATCGCGATCGAGGCGGCGCAGATCGCCTGCGGCATCGCCCCCGGGCTGAAGCGCCGCTTCGCGTTCGAGCGCCTGCTGCCGTTCGCGGATGCCGAGATGCGCGCACAGTGGCAGCGCCTGAAGAGCCATGCGCAATCGCGCATCCACGCGAGCGCGGTGCCCATCCATGCGAGCGACGTGTCGTTCCGCATGGTCGACTTCGCGCGCCGCAATGCGCAGCGCGCCGGGGTCGAGCAGGCGATCCAGTTCAACGGCGGCGATGCGCTGGAGCGCCCCGCACCGGCGCTGCCGGCCGGGCTGCCGGGCACGCTGATGATCAACCCGCCGTATGGCGAGCGCATCGAGGTGGCCGGCAAGGCGCGCGCCCAGGCCCGCCCCGACCCGCAGGACGGCGACAACAAGGCGCTGGTCGACGACTTCTTCCCGCGCCTGTCGGCGCACTGGAAGCGCGCCTACACGCAGCACCCCGGCGGCTGGACCGCCTGGGTGCTGAGCCCGGACATGAAGCTGCCCGGCGCGATGCGGCTGAAGGAATCGAAGCGCGTGCCGATGTGGAACGGCCCGATCGAGTGCCGGCTGTTCCGTTTCGACCTGGTGGCAGGTTCAGCGCGCCCGTAGCCCGGATGCCAATCCGGGACGCCGTCACCGGTTCAGCAACTGCCCGATCAGGCTGCCGATGTCGCCCATGCCGGTGCTGGCCGGCAGCTGCCCCTGCGGCGTCAGGTGATCGACCACCTGCGGCAGCACCTTCGACAGCTGGTCGGCCGCCTCGCCGTGCGACAACCCGAGCTGCTCGGCGATCAAGCCCAGGTTGCCCGAGCCGAGCACGCTTTGCAGCTGGTCGGCCGACACCGGCAGGTTCTGCCCCGTCGACACCCACGAGCCGATCACGTGACCCAACCCGCCCTGCTCGAAGCGCGAGACCAGGTCGGCCAACCCGCCCCCGGGCCCGTTGCTGCTCAGCATCGACACCAGCGCACTGACGAGTGCCGCCTGGTTGCCACCCCCACCCCCCTGGCCGGCGACCATGCCGGCGACGGTATCGAGCAATCCCATGATGGGCTCCTTGCAGACGAGAGGCCGATTCTGGGCGCGCGGCGTGTCCGGCACAAGGCAGGCCACGTCAGCGGGAGGCCGATCCCCCCAGGCTGAAGTGGAAGGTCGCGCCGCCGTTCGGCGTGCCCTGCGCCCAGAGCCGCCCGCCATGGCGCTCGGCCTCGCCGGGATCGAAGCCGGCGCCGTTGTCGCGCACGAACAGCACCTGCTCGCCGTTCTCGGCGAACGCGCCCGCCTCGACCTGGGGCGGCGCCGACTCGCGCGAGAACTTGATCGCGTTGCCCAGCAGGTCGCCCACCAGCTGCGCCGAGGCCTCGGCCTGCCCGTTGATCACCGGCAGCAGGCGCCGAACGGTCGCCTCGTCGCCGCGTTCCAGCGCCTCGGCCGCCAGCCGCGACACGCCGGCGATACCGCCCAGCGGCCCGCGCAGGTCGTGCGAGACGCTGCGGTTGAAGCCTTCGAGGCACTCCACCATCTCGCGCAGCTCGCCGGTGCGCTGGGCCACGCGCTGCTCCAGCGATTCGTTCAGCGCCTGCAGCGCGGCCTCGGCGCGTTCGCGCCGCTGCAGTTCCTCGGCGGCGCGCTGCTGCGCGCGCAGCAGGCCGGTGGTCAGCACCGTCGCGCCCGACACCGCGGTCGGCAGGATCACGGCATAGCGCAGCCATTGCACGTCGATCAAGCCCAGCCACGCGGCCCCCACGACCGCCGGGTACAGCATCAACGCGCTGAACACCAGCGCAGGGCCGCGGCGCGGCTCACGGCGCAGCGCTGCCAGCGCGAGGACGGCCTGGCCGAGCATGAAGCCGCTGTAGACCGTGAAGCCGACGATGCGCGGCATCAACTTCAGCAGCACGAGCGCGAGCGTCAGCGTGCCGACGGCCACGGCCAGCGCCCGCAGCCGCGCGGCGATCGGCGCGGCCGGCCCGGCGTAGTCGATCATGCCCAGCGTGATGAACACGACCGCCGGGGCCGTCATCGCCACGGCGATCGGGTTCGGCTGTTGCGCCACCGCCTGCAGCCGGGCATCGAAGACGTAGACCAGCGCGACCAGTGCGTAGCCGGCCGCGAACAGCAGCGACCAGCGCTGCCGCTCGGCGCGCCACACGATGGCGTGCAGCAGCGCCAGCGCACCCAGCGACCATGCACCGGCCAACGCGAATGCCTCGACTGCCTGCACGAGCCCCCCTGCTGCATGTCCTTCGCGCAGTGGACGATGCTTCGCGGGCCGGCGCGGCTAGGACTAACCACTAAGCGGCCGCGGCCGCGTCAGGCGGGAGGCTGCAGCGCGAGGTGGGCGAGCGCCGCCAGCGGCGCGGTGTCGGCGCGCAGCACGCGCGGCCCGAGGCTGACCGGCACGAAGCCGGCCGCGGCGGCCAGGGCCTCCTCGGCTTCGCTGAGCCCGCCCTCCGGCCCGCTCAGGAAGGTGACGGCGGCAGCGCGCTGCGCACTGAACGGCTGCGGCGTGCGCAGGCTCAGCACGAAGCGCCGCTCGCCGGCCGGCGGCAGGGTGCGCAGCCAGTCCGCCAGGCTGCGCACCGGGGCAATCACCGGCACGCGCGTGCGCCCGCATTGCTCGCTGGCGGCGGCGGCCACGCCCTGCCAGTGGGCGATCTTCTTGTCGGCGCGCTCGCCCTGCAGGCGCAGCACCGAGCGCTCGGTCATCAGCGGCTGGATCGCGGCGACACCCAGTTCGGTGGCTTTCTCGACCAGCCCGTCCATGCGTTCGTTGGCCGGCATGCCGACCGCCAGCGTCACCGCAAGCGGCAGCTCGCGCTCGATCGCGACGTGGGCCTGCAGCCGCACCCGCACCTCGCTGCGCCCCATCTGCGTGACGCTGGCCTGCCATTCGCCGCCGGCGCCGTCGAACAGCGTCAGCGGATCGCCCGGTTGCAGGCGCAGCACCTGGACATGGCGCGCGGCGCCGGCGGGCAAGCTCAGTTCGAGGCCGGCCTGCAGCGGCTCGGGCACATGGAAGCGGGGAGGCATGGCGCGAGTTTGCCTCACCCACGAACCGTTCGCCCTGAGCAGGAACTGAGCTCGTCGAAGGCCCGTGTCGAAGGGTTGCTGCCGCAGCGCGCCGGAGGTTCCGGTACGCTTCCACGAGGCCTTCGGCAGGCTCAGTCCGCCCCTTCGACAAGCTCAGGGCGAGCGGGTTGTCCGCCGGCGCCAGGCGCGCCAGCGCGACTTGATGCGGCGTGCGCCGCGCCACACCGCCGAACGGCGCAGTGCGTCCATCACGCGCTGCTTGGTCGCGCGCCACCAGGCCAGTGCGCGCGCGAACCACGCATAGCGCACCAGCTGCGACTCGGTCAGGATGAACAGCCGCCCGACCAGTGCGGTGCCCAGCAGCTTGGCCACCACGATGATCGTGACGCCCAGCACCGCATGGCCCCGGTGGATCACCCACAGCGCGAACAGCTTGATCGGGAACAGCGCGATCGCCGGCACCAGGAACAGCGCCAGCGCGACGCGCGGCGGCGCGCCGCGCAGCAGGGCCTCGAGCCGGGCCAGCGGCGGCCAGGCGGCGAGACGCGCGACGAAGGCCGTCAGCGGCCGCCAGCCCCATTCCTCGACGAACAGGACGAGCGCGGCGAACAGCAGCAGCACGCCGCGCAGCAGGCGCCACGCGGTGCGCGCCAGCAGGCGCCACAGGCTCATCGGCCGGTCAGCCGCCGTACAGCGTGCGCCGTGCCTTGTGCGCCGCCGGCTCGCCCTTGCGCGCGCGGATCTGCTCGATGGTGCGGTCGGCGACGTCGCGCAGCTCCTCGATCGTGCTGGCCTTCTCGACCGCCAGCGTCAGCGTGAAGCCACGCAGACCGAGCTCGGCCGAGATCATCTGCGTCAGCGCAGCGGTGAACTTGGCATAGTCGAGCTCGCCCGGGTCGACCGGCGTCCCCACCGTGGAGGCGGGTGCGGAGGCCGCGATGGCCGGCGGCGGGCTGGTGCGCGAGCTGCCGCTGCCGGCCACCGGCGCGATCAGGCCCATGCCTTCGAGCGCACGGAAATCCTCGATCGTCACGCCGACCACGTTGGCCAGCAGCATGTCCTCGGACTTGGCGCCGTCGATCAGCAGCAGCAGGTTGCGCTGCGCGCGCTCCTTCACCAGGGCGCGTGCCGTCATCTCGATCCGTCCCGCGTCAGTCTTCTGCCAGATCACGTGAAGTCCCCCATGACGCAGCGCAACAACGCTGCGCCGCCCGAATTTAGCAGCATGAGTCCCGCGGTGGGGAACTCACCGGGTACGAAATCAGGTCTTGTCACGCAGCTCCCGTCGCAGGATCTTGCCGACCGGGCTCTTGGGCAACTCGGTGCGGAACTCGATCACCTTCGGCCGCTTGTAGCCGGTCATGTTGGCCTCGCAGTAGGCGCGCACGTCGGCCTCGGTGAGGGCCGGGTTCTTGCGCACGATCACCAGCTTGACCGCCTCGCCGGCCTTCGCGTCGGGCACGCCGATCGCGGCGCACTCGAGCACGCCGGGCATCTGCGTGACCACGTCCTCGACCTCGTTCGGGTAGACGTTGAAGCCGCTCACCAGGATCATGTCCTTCTTGCGGTCGACGATCTTGAAGTAGCCGTTGCCGTCCACCGTGCCGATGTCGCCGGTGCGGAAGAAGCCGTCGGCCGTCATGACCTTGGCCGTCTCGTCCGGGCGCTGCCAGTAGCCGGCCATCACCTGCGGGCCGCGGATCGCGATCTCGCCCGGCGTGCCCAGCGGCACCTCGTTGCCGTCGTCGTCCAGCAGCGTCAGCTCGGTGGACGGCAGCGGCAGCCCGATGGTGCCGGTGAAGGCGGTGCTGTCGGTCGGGTTGCAGGTGGCCGACGGCGAGGTCTCCGACAGGCCGTACCCCTCGCAGATCGCGCAGCCGGTCTTCTCGAGCCACAGCTTGGCCACGGCCTGCTGCACCGCCATCCCACCGCCGACCGAGATCTTCAGGTGGCTCCAGTCGACGGTGTTGAACTGCGCATGGTTGGCCATCGCGTTGAACAGCGTGCTGACCGCCGGGAAGCTGTGGAAGCGGTGTGCCGACAGCTCCTTGAACACGGCCGGGATGTCGCGCGGGTTCGGGATCAGGATGTTGCAGCCGCCGGTGCGCAGCGACAACATCATGTTCGAGGTGAAGCCGAAGATGTGGTACAGCGGCAGCGCGCACACCGTCATGCTCTGCTCGCCGGCCGGGATGCGCTTGAGCGCCGGCTGGTACCAGGCCTCGGCCTGCAGCGTGTTGGCCACCAGGTTGCGGTGCAGCAGCACCGCGCCCTTGCTGACGCCGGTGGTGCCGCCGGTGTACTGCAGCACCGCGATGTCGTCGAGCTTGACGGGCACCGGCTTGAAGCTGGCGCGCTTGCCGGCCGCGATCGCGTCGTTGTAGCGCACCGCGCCGGGCAGCTCGAAGGCCGGCACCAGCTTCTTCACGTTGCGCACCACGTAGTTGACGATCAGGCCCTTCGGGAAGCCGAGCATGTCGCCCATGCTCGCGAGGATGACCTTCTTCGTCGGCACCGCGGCCGCGCAGGCCTGCAGCGTGGTCGCGAAGTTCTCGATGATCAGGATGGCCTTGGAGCCCGAGTCCTTCAGCTGGTGCTCCAGCTCGCGCGGCGTGTACAGCGGGTTGACGTTGACCACCACCAGGCCGGCGCGCAGGATGCCGGCGACCGCGATCGGGTACTGCGGCACGTTGGGCATCATGATGGCGACGCGGTCGCCCTTCTCGAGGCCCAGCGTCTGCAGGTAGGCCGCGAACGCGCGCGAGGCCTCGTCGACCTCGCGGAACGTGAAGGCCTTGCCCATGAACTTGTACGCCGGCAGCGCCGCGTACTTCTTCAAGCTCTCGTCGATCAGCGCGGTCAGCGACGTGTACTGATCCACGTTGATGTGCTCGGGCACCCCAGCGGGGTACTGCTTGAGCCAGGTCTTTTCCATCGAATCCTCCGGGAACGAACGCGCGATTCTGTCTTAACCCTTACAAGGCACCGCTAAGGTCTTTCGATATGACATGCCTCCCGGCAGGTTCTCGGGTGCGCCACGATTGACGCCCGGTTGAGCTTCACTTAGGCTCCTCGTCAATTGGTCAGACCACCAGACCAATCCAACTTTCAGACGGATCGCACCCATGACCCAGCGACTGGCCGGCAAGGCCGCCCTCGTCACCGCGGCCGGCCAGGGCATCGGCCGCGCCACCGCCGAAGCCTTCGCGCGCGAAGGCGCGCGCGTCGTCGCCACCGACATCAACGATGCCGCGCTGGCCGAGCTGTCGCGCATCCCCGGCATCACCGCGCACCACCTGGACGTGCGCGACGGCGCGGCGGTGCAGTCGCTGGTGGCCGGGCTCGGGCCGCTGCAGGTGCTGTTCAACGGCGCCGGCTTCGTGCATGCCGGCAGCATCCTCGAATGCGACGATGCGGCCTGGGACTTCTCGTTCGACCTGAACGTGCGCTCGATGTACCGCACCATCCGCGCCGCCCTGCCGGCCATGCTGGCGCACGGCGGCGGGTCCATCATCAACGTGGCCTCGGTGGCCGGCAGCATCAAGGGTGCGCCGAACCGCTTCGTCTACGGCACCACCAAGGCGGCGGTGATCGGGCTGACCAAGTCGGTCGCGGCCGATTTCGTCGCCAAGGGCATCCGCTGCAACGCGATCTGCCCGGGCACGGTCGAGTCGCCGTCGCTGCGCCAGCGCATCGAGGCACAGGCCAGCGCCAGCGGCCAGACGGTCACGCAGGTCGAGGCGGCCTTCGTGGCGCGCCAGCCGATCGGGCGCGTCGGCAGCACCGCCGAGATCGCCGCGCTGGCGGTGTATCTCGCCTCCGACGAGTCGGGTTTTACGACGGGTACCGCGCAGGTCATCGACGGCGGCTGGTCCAATTGATCATTCCACTTCAGTGAAGAGACGTCCATGAAACTGATGCGACACGGCCCCAAGGGCTCCGAACAACCGGCGCTGGTCGACGCCGACGGCCAGCTGCGCGACCTCTCCGGCGTGCTGCCCGACATCAGCGCCGCCACGCTGAGCCCGCACGGCCTGAAGCGCCTGCACGAGCTGGACCCGGCCACGCTGCCGCTGGTCGCCCGGCCGGGCCGCATCGCGCCGCCCTGGTCGGGCCTGGGCAAGTTCATCTGCATCGGCCTGAACTATGCCGACCACGCGGCCGAGTCCGGGCAGCCGGTGCCGGCCGAGCCGGTGGTCTTCATGAAGGCGATCAGCGCGCTGATCGGCTGCAACGACCCGGTGGTGCTGCCGAAGAACTCGGTGAAGAGCGACTGGGAGGTCGAGCTGGGCGTGGTGATCGGCAGCACCGCGCGCTACGTGTCGCAGGCCGAGGCCCTGGACCACGTGGCCGGCTACTGCGTCGTCAACGACCTGTCGGAGCGCGAGTACCAGCTCGAGCGCGGCGGCACCTGGGACAAGGGCAAGGGCTGCGACACCTTCGGGCCGGTCGGGCCGTGGCTGGTGACGAAGGACGAGGTGCCCGACCCGCAGAACCTGTCGATGTGGCTCGAGGTCAACGGCAAGCGCTTCCAGAACGGCAGCACGAAGACGATGGTGTTCAACGTGGCGCACCTGGTCAGCTACGTGAGCCGCTTCATGACGCTGCATCCGGGCGACCTGATCAGCACCGGCACGCCGCCCGGCGTGGGCATGGGGCAGAAGCCGCAGCTCTACCTGAAGGCGGGCGACACGATGCGGCTGGGCATCCAGGGCCTGGGCGAGCAGCGGCAGACGGTGCATGCGTGGAATCCGGAGCTGATCGACGGCGTATGACAACCCCTCGCCCGGCGAGTACACCGGTCGATCCCCCGAGGGGATGCGGGCCGGCTTGGGGCGGCCCGGCGCTCGGCCCGCATGCCACTCCATGACTGCCCCCACCATCCGCATCCATCCCGCCGACGACGTCGTCATCGCGCGGCGGCAGCTGGTGTCGGGCACGCGCATCGACGCGGAAGGCGTCACCGTCATCGGGCTGATCCCGCCCGGCCACAAGCTCGCGGTGCGCGACATCGCGGCCGGCGCGCCGGTGCGCCGCTACAACCAGGTGATCGGCATCGCCCGCCAGGCCATCGCCGCCGGCCAGCACGTGCACACGCACAACCTGGAGTTCTCGAACTTCGAGCGCGACCCCGCGGCCGGCGAGGACGCGCACCCGACCGACTACGTCGCCGCGCCGGCCACCTTCCAGGGCATCGTGCGCGCCGACGGCCGCATCGCGACGCGCAACTACATCGGCATCCTGACCTCGGTGAACTGCTCGGCCACCGTCGCGCGTGCGATCGCCGACCACTTCCGGCGCGACATCCACCCCGAGGCGCTGGCCGGCTTCCCGAACGTCGACGGCGTGGTCGCGCTGACCCACGGCGCCGGCTGCGCCACCGACAGCGAGGGCGAACCGCTGCAGGTGCTGCGCCGCACGCTGGCCGGCTACGCCCGGCACCCGAACTTCGCGGCGCTGCTGATGGTGGGCCTGGGCTGCGAGACCAACCAGATCGCCGGCATCGGCCTGGGCGACGACGGCCCGCGGCTGCACAGCTACAACATCCAGGACGCCGGCGGCACCGCGAAGGCAGTCGCGCGCGGCATCGCGCTGGTGCAGCAGATGCTGCCCGACGCGAACCGTGTCGCGCGCCGGCCGGTCGGCGCCGGCCACCTGTGCGTCGGGCTGCAGTGCGGCGGCTCCGACGGCTACTCGGGCATCAGCGCCAACCCGGCGCTGGGCGCCGCGGTCGACCTGCTGGTGCGCCACGGCGGCACCGCCATCCTGTCGGAGACGCCCGAGATCTACGGCGGCGAGCACCTGCTGACGCGGCGCGCGGTGTCGCCCGCGGTCGCCGGCAAGCTGCTCGCGCGGCTGCGCTGGTGGGAAGACCACTGCGCGCGCAACCATGCCGAGATGGACAACAACCCGTCGGCCGGCAACAAGGCCGGCGGGCTGACCACCATCCTCGAGAAGTCGCTCGGCGCGATCGCCAAGAGCGGCACCACCAACCTGGTCGACGTCTACGAGTACGCCGAGCCGGTGACGGCGCACGGCCTGGTGTTCATGGACACGCCGGGCTACGACCCGGTCAGCGCGACCGGCCAGGTGGCCGGCGGGGCCAACCTGATCTGCTTCACGACCGGCCGCGGCTCGGCCTACGGCTGCGCGCCGTCACCGTCGCTCAAGCTGTCGACCAACACCGCGCTGTGGCAGCGCCAGCAGGACGACATCGACATCAACTGCGGCAGCGTGGTCGACGGCGAGATCGGCATCGCCGCGCTGGGCGAGCAGATCTTCGCGCAGATGCTGGCCACCGCGTCGGGCGAGCCGACCAAGAGCGAACGCCACGGCTACGGGCAGAACGAATTCGTGCCGTGGCAGTTCGGGGCGGTGATGTAGCTCAGCGCGCAAGCAGGTGCGGCAAGGTCAGGGACAAGGCCGGCCAGTAGGTCACCAGCACCAGGAAGCCGATCATCGTCAGCAGCCACGGCCACACCGCGATCGTCAGCTCGGTGATGCCCATCTTGCTGATGCCCGATGCGACGTACAGGTTCAGCCCGACCGGCGGGTGGCACATGCCCACCTCCATGTTGACCGCCATCAGGATGCCCAGGTGGATCGGGTTGACGCCCAGCTTGCAGGCCACCGGGTACAGGATGGGCGCCATGATCAGCACGATGGCCGACGGGTCCATGAAGTTGCCGGCCACCAGCAGGATGATGTTGACCAGCAGCAGGAACACCACCACGCCGAAGCCCTGGCCCGTCATCCACGCCGCCATCGACTGCGGGATCTGCTCGGACGTCAGCAGGAACGAGAACAGCACCGCGTTGGTGATGATGTACAGCAGCATCGAGCTCATCGCCGCCGCGTTGCGCAGCACCTTGGGCACGTCGCGCAGCTTCAGGTCCTTGTAGATGAAGACCGAGATCACGAACGCATACACCGCCGCGATGGCCGCCGCCTCGGTGGGCGTGAAGATGCCGGAGTAGATGCCGCCGATCACGATGACGATCAGCGCGATGCCCCAGAACGCCTCGCGGAAGGCCTTCCAGCGCTCGCCCCAGCTGGCGCGCGGCAGGCGCGGGTAGTCGAACTTGCGGGCCCGGTACCAGGTGGTCACGCCCAGCAGCAGCGACAGCAGCAGCCCCGGCAGCACGCCGGCGATGAACAGGTCGCCGACCGACGCGGTGGCCACCGGCTGGCCGTCCGGCCCGGTGGCGTTCATGCCGTTGGTCGCGATCGAGAAGATCACCAGGTTGATCGACGGCGGGAACAGGATGCCCAAGGCGCCCGAGGTGGTGATGACGCCGGCCGAGAAGCGCTTCGGGTAGCCCGCCTTCTGCATCGCCGGCAGCAAGATGGTGCCGACCGCGACGACCGTGGCGACCGACGAGCCCGAGATCGCCGCGAACAGCGCGCAGGCCAGCACGCCGGCCAGGCCCAGCCCGCCGTAGAAGTGCCCCACCATCGTCGACGCGAAATGGATCATGCGCCGCGCCGCGCCGCCGTTGGTCAGGAAGTTGCCCGCGAGGATGAAGAACGGGATCGCCATGATCTCGAACTTCTCCAGCCCCGAGAACAGCTTGAGCCCGATCGACGCGATCGGCTCGTTGGTCATGCCGAAGAAGAAGCCCAGCACCGTGAGGCCCAGCGCGATGGACACCGGCATGCCGGTCAGCATCAGCAGCACCAGCAGGCCGAAGATGATCAATGCATTCATGCTGCGGCCTCCGCCTCGTCCAGACCTTCCACGTGAGCCACCTCGTGGTGCGGCAGCTCGCCGCGGCGCCAGAAGTCCCACATCACCTGCAGGAAACGGAAGCACATCAGGTACGACGCGAGCGGGATGCAGGCGTACGGGATCCAGGTCGGCACCTCCAGGTCGGGCGAGGTCGGGCCCTCGGGCACGTCGCCGACGTCCCAGCCGAAGGTGCTGAACAGCGCGTGGTGGAAGCCGTTGTCCCAGACGAACACCGCGCCCATCGTGCCGACCACCGCGGTGAAGACCACGCCGCCCAGCAGCCCGGCCAGCGTGAGCCAGCGCGCCTGGGCCGGCGGCAGTGCGCGCACCAGCGTGTCGACGCCGACGTGGGTGCCGTGGCGCACGCCGTAGGCCGCGCCGAACTTGGCCATCCACACGAACATGTAGATGCACAGCTCCTGCGCCCAGCTGAGGTTCAGGCCGAGCAGGAAATCCTGCACCGGCTGCAGCACGGCCGGGTAGTGCGCGGCGGCGGCGTAGCGGTGCACCACCGCGACGAAGATCAGCAGCGTCGCGGCGCCCATCAGGGCCGCGATCAGCCATTCCTCGAGGTGGTCGAGGAAGCGGTTCAACAGGGCACCCATGGCCGGCTACTTCGCGGGCACGAAGCCGGCGGCCTTGTAGACCGCGTCGATCGTCGACTGGCCGACGCGCGAGGCCATCTCCTTGTGCACCGGCATCAGTGCCTTCTTCCACTCGTCGAGTTCGGCCGGCGTCGGCGTGTAGATGGTGGTCTTGCCGCTCGCGCGCATCTTCTCGAGGTCGTCGATGTTCTCCTTGGTCGCCATGTCGTTGGCGAACGCGGTGGCGTCCTTCAGCGCGCCTTCGAGGATGGTGCGGATGTCGGCCGGCAGGCCGTCCCAGAACTTCTTGTTGACGATCACCGCATAGGCCAGGTGGCCGTGGTTGGAGATCGTCGTGTGCTTCTGCACCTCGTAGGTCTTCTGGGTGTAGAAGTTCGACGGCACGCCTTCGCAGCCGTCGACCACGCCCGACTGCAGCGCCTGGTACAGCTCGCTGAAGGCCATCACCTGCGGCACCGCGCCGAGCGCACGCATCTCGGCATCGAGCACCTTCGAGCTCTGGATGCGCATCTTCAGGCCGCGGAAGTCGGCCACCTTGTGCAGCGGCCGGTTGGCACTCATGATGTGGAAGCCGTTGTCCCAGTAGGCGAGGCCCTTGACGCCCTTGGGTTCCAGCTTCTTGAACAGGTCGGCGCCCACCGGCCCTTCGGTGACGGCGCGGAAGGCGGCCTGGTCCTTGAAGATGAACGGCAGGTCGAAGACCTCGAATTCCTTGACGCCCAGCGGGCCGAACTTGGCAAGCGACGGCGCGAGCATCTGCACCGAGCCCAGCTGCAGCGCCTCCATCTCTTCCTTGTCCTTGTAGAGTTGGCTGTTCGGGTAGACGTCGACCTTGACGCGGCCGTTGCTGCGCTGCTCGGCCAGCTCCTTGAAGCGCTGCGCGCCGTTGCCCTTGGGCGTGTCGGGGGCAACGACGTGGCTGAACTTGATGACGATGGGCGCCTGCGCGAAGGTCTTCGGGGCGGCGACGGCCAATGCGGCGGCGGCCAGCGCGCTGCGGCGCGTCATGGAATGCGTCATGTCTTGTCTCCGTGGAATCGGTCTGGAATGCGGCCGGATTCTGGGCGGGCGGCACGGCGCCGGGTAGTTGTGGAGTTCCACATTTCGGTGCCGCGGCTCGCACCATCCCGGCGCGCGAACCTAGACTCGCCCCATGCCCGCCCCGGCCGACCTGCCCCGCCACCCGGCGCTTGCGCTGCCGCCGCGCCCGCCGTGGCGGCGCGGGCTGTGGGCGCTGCCGCTGCTGCTGTCGCTGGTGTTCGTGGCCGGGGTGCTGCTGTGGCTGCGCGCGTCGGAGCAGGCCGACCGCGACGACCAGCGGCAGGCACTGATCAGCGATGCGCTGTCGCTGGAAGCCCAGGTCAGCGCGCGCATCGACCGCGAGGCGCTGCTGCTGCGCGACGTCGCGATGCGCCTGGACCACCGCGGCGACCTCCCGGCCGGGGCCCTCGCCACGCTGCCCGAGGTGCAGCAGGGGCTGCACCGCTTCTGGATCAGCCTGACCTGGCTGGACCGCAACAACCGGCTGGTCGCGCAGCTGCCCGAGAACGCGCAGAGCGGCCCGGGCCTGTCATCCCACCTGTCGGCGCCGCTCGCGTCCGGCGGCACGCTGGTGGCGCGTTATTCGCCGGGTGACATGCTGCGCCAGACGGTGCCGTGGTGGCTGGCCCGCCGGTACGACGTGCGACTGATCGACAGCTTCGACGACGTGATCGCGTCGACCGCCGAGGGCGCGCTGCCGCCCGACCTGGAAAGCCACCGCATCAGCCTCGAACCGGCGCTGCCCGACGGCTGGCTCGAGCTGATCGCGCGCGACCGCATCGCGCCGTGGACGCGCGGGCTGCCGTTCGCGATGGTGGCCGTGTTCGTGGTGCTGATCGCCGCCATCACCGCGATGCTGCGCCGGCAGATGCACGGCGTGTCGCGCGCCGAGGCGGCGTGGCGCACCGAGGCCGCGTGGCGCCAAGCGATGGAGGATTCGCTGACGGTGGGGCTGCGCGCGCGCGACCTGGAGGGCCGGCTCGTCTACGTGAACCGCACGCTGGCCGACATGGTGGGCTACGAGCCGCACGAGCTGGTCGGGCTGCTGCCGCCGATGCCGTACTGGCCGCCCGATTCGCATGAAGAGATCATGCAGCGGCATCGCCGCAACATGGCCGGCCAGGCGCCGCGCGAAGGCTACGAGGCGCGCTGGCGGCACCGCGACGGCCGGCTGTTCGACGTGATGGTGTTCGAGGCGCCGCTGGTCGATGCGCGCGGCGTGCACATCGGCTGGATGGGCTCGATCCTCGACATGACCGAGCGGCGCCGGCTCGAGGAGCGCGAGCGGCGCCAGACCGAGACCATGGCGCACCATGCGCGGCTGACGATGCTGGGCGAGGTGGCGTCGACGCTGGCGCACGAGCTGAACCAGCCGCTGACGGCGATCGCCAGCTACAACGCCGGCGTGATGAACTCGATGCAGAAGCTGCCGGCGCCCGACCCGGTGGTGATGCGCGCGCTGGGCCGGCTGGGCGAGCAGGCGGCGCATGCCGGCAGCATCGTGCAGCGCATCCGCGAGTTCCTGACGCGGCGCGAGCCGCGGCTGGAGCCCTGCGCGCTGAACGCGGTGATCGAGGGCGGCGTCGCGCTGTTGCGCCGCGAGCTGCAACGCCAGCAGGTGCAGGTGGCGCTGCAGCTGGATGCGGCGCTGCCGGTGATCGTGGCCGATGCGGTGCTGATCGAGCAGGTGGTGGTGAACCTGGTGCGCAATGCGGGCGATGCATTGGCGGGGCGGGCCGGCCAGTCCGGTGAGAGGCTGATCGTGGCCGGCAGCTCGCGGAGCGCCGACGGTCGCTTCGTTCGCATCGACGTGCGCGACAACGGCCCCGGCCTGGGCGGGCTGGGCATCGAGGCGCTGTGTGCGCCGTTCTTCTCGACCAAGGCAGAGGGCATGGGCATGGGCCTGGCGATCTGCAGGTCGATCATCGAGGCGCACCATGGCGTCTTCGATGCGGCCGAGGCGCCCGGCGGCGGCGCGGTGTTCACGCTGACGCTGCCGGTGGACCTGGCGGCGTCGACCCTGTCCCTGGAGGACGAGCCATGACGACCCCGGCCAGCGAGGGTGTGGTGTACCTGGTGGACGACGAGGCGGTGGTGCTGGATGCGCTGTCCTTCCTGCTGTCGTCGCGCGGGCTGGAGGTGCGTGCGCATGCGAGCGGCCCCGAGCTGCTGGCGGCGATCGATGCGGCGCCGCGGCCGCTGGCCGGCGTGTTCCTGCTCGACATCCGGATGGAGCCGATGTCGGGCCCGCGGCTGCACGACGAGCTGATCGCGCGCGGGCTGCGCAACCCGGTGCTGTTCCTCAGCGGCCACGGCGACATCCCGATGGCGGTCGAGGCGCTGAAGAAGGGCGCGTTCGACTTCCTCGAGAAGCCGTACGGCGACAACGCGCTGGCCGACCGCGTGGCGCAGGCGCTGGCGGTGGACGAGGCGATGCAGCGCCAGGGCACGCACGCGGCCGAGCGGCGGGCACGGCTGGCCAGCCTGACCGAGCGCGAGCACGAGGTGATGCTGCGGGTGGCGGCCGGCAAGCTGAACAAGGTGATCGCCGACGAGCTGCACGTGTCGGTGCGGACGGTGGAAGTGCACCGGGCGCGGGTGTACGCCAAGCTCGGCGTGCGTTCGGCGGCGGAAGTGGCCACGGTGCTCGCGGGGCCGGCGGTTTGACCGTACATTTCGGTGCATGCCCAGTGTCAACATCAATCCGGTGGTCCGGGCCTTGTTGAGCGATCCGCAAAAGCGCCAGGAGTACCGGCGCCAGCTGATCGCCAGCCGTCCGCAGAAGGACGAAGGCCGCAGGATCGAGCTTGAAGACGCGACCGGCAAGGTCGTGCACCTGCGGGTGCTGCCCGCGACGCCGCCGGCCGTCCCGAAACCTTGAACGTCGCGTTCCAGGCCTTCCTGCTGCTGCTGATCTACCTGCCGGGCGCGATCTTCGTGCTGGCGGTGACGGGCAAGATCCGCGACAACGGCGAGATCCCGGTGATCTCCGGTTCGATGACGGGCCATGCGATCGCGGCGGTGCTGGTGTCGGCGGTGTTGCACACCGGGTGGCTGCTGGCGATCCATGCGTGGCAGTGGCTCGGCGGCTGTGCCTGCCAGCCGGCGGCGCGCGATTTCTTTGCGCTGCTGACGCTGAACAACGCGACCGCGCCGTATCTCGCGGCCGAAGCGGCAATCGGCAACGCGCTGTGGTTCAACGCGGTGTACTTCATCAGCATCTTCGTGCTGCCGCTGGCGGCGGGGCTGGCGATCAATACCGCCATCGAGCGCCGCGGGCTGGACATCCGCCACCGTTTCCTGCGCTTCAAGCCACCGTGGCACTACATCCTGACGGGCGAGAACCGCTCGAACCGGGACGGGCGCACGGTGGTGGTCGACGTGCTGGTGCAGGTCGGCGACGCGCCGGTGCTGTACAGCGGGATCCTGAGCTACTTCTCGTTCGACGAGAAGACCAAGGCCCCGGACGCGCTGGTGCTGGCCTCGGCCTTCCGCGGCGTCGTGCCCGATTTCCACGGCACGGCCGAACCGGAGTTCCTGACACCGATCCCGGGCGACACCTTCGCGGTGAAGTTCGGCGAGATCAAGAACATCAACATCCAGTACGTCGATCTGGTGGAGTAGAGCCCCCAGCCGTCACTGCGCCTGCTCCGAACCCGGATTGGCATCCGGGCTACTCGACGGCCTTCACCATGTCCTCGACGACTTTCTTGGCGTCGCCGAACACCATCATCGTCTTGTCCATGTAGAACAGCTCGTTGTCGAGCCCGGCATAGCCCGCCGCCATCGAGCGCTTGTTGACGATGACCGTCTTGGCCTTGTAGGCCTCCAGGATCGGCATGCCGTAGATCGGGCTGCCCTTGATGTGCGCCGCAGGATTCACCACGTCGTTGGCGCCCAGGATGATCGCGACGTCGGCCTGGCCGAACTCGCCGTTGATGTCCTCCATCTCGAACACCTGGTCGTACGGCACCTCGGCCTCGGCCAGCAGCACGTTCATGTGCCCCGGCATGCGCCCGGCCACCGGGTGGATCGCGTACTTCACGGTGATGCCCTTGGCGGTCAGCTTGGTCGCCAGCTCCTTCACCGCATGCTGCGCACGCGCCACCGCCAGCCCGTAGCCCGGCACGATCACCACCGTCTCGGCATTGCCCAGCACGAAGGCCGCGTCGTCGGCACTGCCGCTCTTGACGCTGCGCTGCGCCTGCGCGCCCGCCGCCGCCGTGCCGGCCTCGCCGCCGAAGCCGCCCAGGATCACGTTGAAGAACGAGCGGTTCATCGCCTTGCACATGATGTAGCTCAGGATCGCGCCCGAGCTGCCCACCAGAGAACCGGCAATGATCAGCATGCTGTTGTTCAGGCTGAAGCCGATGCCCGCCGCCGCCCAGCCCGAGTAGCTGTTCAGCATCGACACCACCACCGGCATGTCGGCCCCGCCGATCGGGATGATGATCAGCACGCCCATCACGAAGGCCAGCGCCAGCATCGCGAAGAAGGCCGGCCAGCTCTCGGTGAACACGAACGCCAGGCCAAGCCCGACCGTCGCCAGCCCCAGCACCAGGTTCAGCACGTGCTGCCCGGCGAACTGCACCGGCGCGCCCTGGAACAGCCGGAACTTGTACTTGCCCGACAGCTTGCCGAAGGCGATCACCGAACCGCTGAACGTCACCGCACCGATGGCCGCGCCGAGGAACAGCTCGAGCCGGTTGCCGGCCGGGATCGCCTCACCCTTGGCGACGATGCCGAACGCATGGGGCTCGGCCACCGCGGCCACCGCGATGAACACCGCGGCCAGGCCGATCATGCTGTGCATGAAGGCGACCAGCTCGGGCATCTTGGTCATCTCGACCCGCTTGGCCATGACCGTCCCGGCGGTGCCGCCGACCAGCAGCCCCAGCAGCACCCAGCCCAGGCCGAGCGCGTTGCCGCCGGCCAGTTGAACGATCAGCGCCGCTGTCGTCAGCGCCGCGATCGCCATGCCGGCCATGCCGAACAGGTTGCCGCGGATCGACGTGGTCGGGTGCGACAGGCCCTTCAAGGCCTGGATGAAGAAGACGCTCGCCACCAGGTACAGCAGCGTCACCAGGTTCATGCTCATTGCGAGCCCTCCTTCGGTGCCACGGCCTTCTTCTCTTTCTTGCGGAACATCTCGAGCATCCGCCGGGTGACGAGGAAGCCGCCGAACACGTTGACGGCCGCCAGCGCGACCGCCAGCACGCCCATCGTCTTGCCCAGCGGCGTCTCGGTCAGGGCCGCCGCCAGCATCGCGCCGACGATGACGATCGCCGAGATCGCGTTCGTCACCGCCATCAGCGGCGTGTGCAGAGCCGGCGTGACGGTCCACACGACGTGGTAGCCGACGTAGATCGCCAGCACGAAGATGATCAGGTTGGTCAGGGTATGGCTCACGGGATCCATGCGGCTCTCCTGTTATTTGCGCGTGACCTGACCGCCCTGGCTCACCAGGCAGGCCACGACGATGTCGTCATCCATCGGCACGGTGAACGCGCCTTCCTTGGTGACCACGAGCTTCAGGAAGTCGAGCACGTTGCGCGCATACAGCGCGCTCGCGTCGGCCGCCACCAGCGCCGGCAGGTTGGTCTCGCCGACCAGCGTGACGCCGTGCTTGACCACGATCTTGCCGGCTTCGGTCAGCGGGCAGTTGCCCCCTTGCGCCGCCGCCAGGTCGACGATCACCGAGCCCGGCTTCATCGCCTTCACCATCTCCTCGGTGACCAGCACCGGCGCGGCCCGGCCCGGGATCAGCGCGGTCGTGACGACGATGTCGGCCGCCGCGACGCGCTTGGCGACCTCGACCTTCTGGCGGTCCAGCCAGCTCTGCGGCATCGGGCGCGCATAGCCGCCCACGCCCTCGGCCGCCTCCTTCTCCTCGGCGGTCTCGTAGGGCACGTCGATGAACTTCGCACCCAGCGACTCGACCTGCTCCTTGACGGAAGGCCGCACGTCGCTCGCCTCGATCACCGCCCCCAGCCGCTTGGCGGTGGCGATGGCCTGCAGGCCGGCCACGCCGACGCCCAGGATCACGACGCGCGCCGCCTTCACGGTGCCGGCCGCCGTCATCAGCATCGGGAAGATGCGCTGGTAGCGGTCGGCCGCGATCATGATGGCCTTGTAGCCGGCCAGGTTGGCCTGCGACGACAGCACGTCCATGCTCTGCGCCCGCGTGGTGCGCGGCGCGGCCTCGAGCGCGAAGCTGGTGAGCCCCGCATCGGCCAGGCGCTGCAGGCCCTCGCGGTCGAACGGGTTCAGCATGCCGACCAGCGCGGTGCCGCTCTTCATCAGCGGCAGTTCGTCGGCCGACGGTGCGCGCACCTTCAGCACCAGCTCGGTGCCGAAGGCCCCGGCCCGGTCGACGATCTCGGCACCGGCGGCCACGTAGGCCTCGTCCGTGACGCTGGCCGCGATGCCGGCACCCGCCTGCACGCGCAGCGTGTGGCCCTGTGCCTTCAGCTTCTTGACCGTCTCCGGGGTCGCGGCGACGCGCGCTTCCCCCGCCGCTGTTTCCAGCGGAACCCCTATCAACATGGTTGTGCTCCTCGGGCGTGTCGTTGTGCTGTAACTCGCGCGAGAGCTTACACAAAGCTTTCACATCCACAATTGATGCATGCCATCTCCAGCCGTTCCACACCCTTGCGCGATGCAAGGCCACAACACCCGCCCTTAAAATCGGCCGGATGTCCTCTCGCTGGAAACCGAGCGTCACCGTCGCCGCCGTCGTCGAACACCAGGGGCGCTTCCTGCTGGTCGAGGAGCACACCTCCGACGGCCTGCGCCTGAACAACCCCGCGGGGCACCTGGATCCGGGCGAGTCGCCGCTGCAGGCCGTGGTGCGCGAGGCCCTCGAAGAAACCGCACGACCGTTCGTGCCCAGCGGCATCGTCGGCCTCTACCTGTCGCGCACGCAGCGGCCCGAGCGCGCCCACGACACCACCTACCTGCGCATCGCCTACCGCGGCACGGTCGGCGAGGCCGACGCGTCGCGCGCGCTCGACACCGGCATCGTGCGCACGCTGTGGCTGACGCCGGACGAGATCCGCGCGAGTGTCGATCGGCACCGCAGCCCGCTGCTGCTGCGCTGCGTCGAGGACCACCTGGCGGGCAGGGACTTCCCGCTGTCGCTGGTCACGACCGACGAATCCGTCTTCGCCGGGGCGCTGCTGTCATGAAGAAGCAGCGCGTGGTGGTGGGCCTGTCCGGCGGCGTCGATTCGGCCGTCAGCGCGCACCTGCTGAAGCAGCAGGGGCACGAGGTGATCGGCATCTTCATGAAGAACTGGGAAGACGATGACGATGACGAGTACTGCTCGACGCGCCAGGACTTCCTCGATGCCGCGAGCGTGGCCGACGTGCTGGGCATCGAGATCGAGCACGTCAACTTCGCGGCCGACTACAAGGACCGGGTGTTCGCCGAGTTCCTGCGCGAATACCAGGCCGGCCGCACGCCCAACCCCGACGTGCTGTGCAATGCCGAGATCAAGTTCAAGGCCTTCCTCGACCACGCGATGCGGCTCGGTGCCGGCAAGATCGCGACCGGGCACTACGCCCGCGTGCGCGAGCGCGAGGGCCGCTTCGAGCTGCTGAAGGGCCTGGACCCGCTGAAGGACCAGAGCTACTTCCTGCACCGGCTGAACCAGGCTCAACTGGGCAAGACGCTGTTCCCGGTCGGCGAGCTGCCGAAGACCGAGGTGCGCCGCATCGCCGCCGAGATCGGGCTGCCGAACGCGGCCAAGAAGGATTCGACCGGCATCTGCTTCATCGGCGAGCGGCCGTTCCGCGAGTTCCTGAACCGCTACCTGTCGAACAAGCCGGGTCCGATCAAGGACGACCGCGGCCGCGTGATCGGCGAGCACGTCGGGCTGTCGTTCTACACGCTGGGCCAGCGCAAGGGCATCGGCATCGGCGGGCTGAAGGAAAAGGGCAGCGCCAAGGGCGGCAGCGAGCATGCGCCGTGGTTCGTCGCGCGCAAGGACATGGCGGCCAACACGCTGTACATCGTGCAAGGGCACGACCACCCGTGGCTGCAGTCGCACGCGCTGGCGGCCGACGATGCGAGCTGGGTGGCCGGCCACGCGCCGCAGGCCGGTGCGATGGCGGCGAAAACGCGCTACCGCCAGGCGGATGCCGGCTGCGTGCTGGCTGAAGAGACCGATGCCGTCTTCAACCTGCGCTTCGGTGCCGCGCAGTGGGCCGTCACGCCGGGCCAGTCGGCCGTGCTCTACGACGGCGAGGTCTGCCTGGGCGGCGGCGTGATCGCCAGCGCAGCCTAGCGCCGCGGCGTCCCCAGGTCCATCGTCCAGTAGCGGCGCCCGCTCGCCGGTTGCACCACGCAGGCGACGGCCACTTCCTTGAAGCGCGGGCTCATCATGTTGGCGCAATGGCCGTCGCTGCGCGCCCAGCTGTCGACCACGCGGTCGATGCCCGGCTGGCCCGACGCGATGTTCTCGCCCAGCGCCCGCCACGCGTAGCCGGCCTCGTTCGCCCGGTCGGCCAGGCTGCGTCCGTCGCGGCTCTCGTGCGCCAGCCGGTCCGCCTGCGCCATCTCCTGTGTGTGCGCCAGCGCCGCCCGCGCCAGCCGGTCGTCCCAGCCCAGCGCCGGGGCCGCCGCGAACCGGCCCCGGCTGCCGCAGCCGTGCGCCGCGGCGCGGAACGCGTTGACCCGCTGCAGCATCCGGGCCTGGAAATCGGCATCGCCGCAGGTGCCGATGTCGGATGGCGCGGCGCCCGCCGGGGCGGCGCAGGCGCCCAGCAGGCACAGGCCGATCGCCCGAAGGCGCCAGGAGCGTGATGGAGTCGGCATCGTCGGGTGCACACGGAAGGAAGCGACAGCGTACAACTTCAGTCCGCGCGCCCGTTCGCCGATATCGGATGACCATGCTTTCCCGCCTGACGACCTTGACGCGCCCCGCACTGTGCGCCTGCGCACTGCCCTGGCTGGCCGCCGCCGCCCAGGCCACCGGCGTGACCACGACCGTCACCGACCCGTCCGGCCGCCCGCTGCCGGATGCGGTGGTGCTGCTGGAGCCGACCGCCGGCAAGCTGCCCGTCAAGCCGATGGCCGGCATCGAGATCTCGCAGAGCAAGCGCCAGTTCCACCCGCCACTGACCGTCGTGACGGTCGGCACGCCGGTCAGCTTTCCCAACTTCGACAGCGTGCGCCACCACGTCTATTCGTTCTCTCCGGTCAAGACCTTCGAGCTGAAGCTGTATGCCGGCGTACCCGGCACGCCGGTGGTGTTCGACAAGCCCGGTGCCGCGGCGCTCGGCTGCAACATCCACGACCCGATGAGCGCCTGGGTGCTGGTGGTCGACACGCCTTACCACGCTCGCACCAGCGCCGACGGCCGCGCCCGCATCGACAACGTTGCCCCCGGCAGCTACCGCCTGCGCGCCTGGCATGCGGGCGTCGCGCCGGGCCAGGATCCGACACCGCAGCCGCTGACCGTCGGCAGCACCGACATCGACGGCAGCCTGCGCCTGCCGGTGAGCGCGCCATGATGAAACACCGCCTGACCCGCTGGCCCACCTGGATGCGCACCTCGCTGAGCGCACGCATCGTCGTGCTGTTCCTCGGCCTGCTGCTGCTGGTGCAGGGTGCCAGCTTCCTGGCGATCCGCGCCAGCATCGACCGCAACGCGCGCGCCGCCATCGCCGACGAGCTGGTGGTCGGCGAACGGGTGCTGAACCGCGTGCTGGACCAGAACGCGCAGAAGCTGACCGAGGGTGCGAGCCTGCTGGCGGCCGACTACGGCTTCCGCGCCGCCGTCAGCAGCAACGACGCCGCCACCATCGGCTCGGTGCTGGCCAACCATGGCGAGCGCATCGGCGCCACCGTCAGCGCGCTGCTCGACACCGAGTTCAAGCTGCGCGCCGCGGCCCAGCCCGACCTGCAGGAGCTGCTGCCCGTCACCCGCCGCCTGGCCGCGCGCGTGCTGGCCTCCAAGCGCGCCAGCGAGATCGTCGTGATCGGCCAGCGCCCGTTCCAGCTGGTGATGGTGCCGATGCGCGCGCCGGTGGTGGTGGGCTGGGTGCTGATGGGCTTCCCGATCGACCAGCGGCTGGTCGACGACATGCATGCGCTGTCGTCGCTGCAGGTGAGCCTGCAGGTGCGCCGCGATGCCGGCTCGGCCTGGACGACGGCGGTGTCGACGCTGCCGCTGGCCACGCGCGAGTCGCTGGAGAAGCAGGCCACGCTGTCGCTCGACCACGTGCAGGCGGCCAGCTCGGCGGCGACGACGCTGCGCCTGCTCGACAACGAATACAGCGGCCGCACCGTGATGCTGGCCGAGCACGAAGGCGCCGCGGTGTCGGCGCTGCTGCTGCGCTCGGTGGACGACGCGGTGGCGCCGTACCGCCAGCTGCAGCTGGGCCTGGCCGGCCTGACGCTGCTGGGCGTGCTGGTGTTCGGCATCGGCAGCGTGCTGACCGCGCGCCACGTGACGACCCCGCTGCGCCGCCTGGCCGCCGCCGCCGAACAGCTGGGCGCCGGCGACTACGCGACGCCGCTGCGCGGGCTGCGCCGCGGCGACGAGATCGGCGACCTGGCGAATGCCTTCGAGCGCATGCGCGTGAACATCGGCGAGCAGCAGCAGGAGATCCTCAACCTGGCCTACCGCGACCCGCTGACCGGCTTGCCGAACCGCCTGCAGTTCCGCAACGCGGTGCGCGACGCGATCGCCGCGGCCGGCCCGGCGGGCCGCACGGTGTCGGTGATCATGCTCGACCTGGACCGCTTCAAGCATGTCAACGACGTGCTGGGCTACCGCTTCGGCGACCTGCTGCTGAAGCGCGTCGCCGAACGCCTGACGCAGCAGGCGGTGCGCGGCGGCGACCTGGTGGCGCGCCTGGGCGGCGACGAGTTCGCGGTGCTGCTGGCCGACCTGGATCCGGCCAACGACCTGGCGCTGACGCGCGCGGTGGCGCAGCGCATCAGCCAGGCCTTCGATGCCGCGCTGACGCTGGAGGACCAGACCGTCGACACCAGCGCCAGCCTGGGCCTGGCGAACTGGCCGCAGCATGCCGGCGATGCCGACGTGCTGCTCAGCCGTGCCGAGGTGGCGATGTACGGCGCCAAGCGGCGCACGCAGGGGCCGATGGTCTACGACGCGGCGCTGGATGCCGCGAGTGCGCAGACGCTGTCGCTGCTGACCGAACTGCGCCATGCGATCGACCACCACGAGCTGCGGCTGTACCTGCAGCCCAAGCTCGCGCTCGGCAGTGCGCGCGTGGTGGGAGCCGAGGCGCTGGTGCGTTGGCAGCACCCGCGGCGCGGGCTGCTGCCGCCGATGGAATTCATCCCGTTCGCCGAGCAGACCGGCTTCATCCGCGTGCTGACGCTGTGGGTGTTCGAGCAGACGGCGCAGCTGTGGAAGCGGCTGCACGATGGCGGCCAGCAGCTGACGATCTCGGTCAACCTGTCGACGCGCGACCTGCTCGACCTGGACCTGCCGCAGAAGTTCGACGCGCTGCTGGTCAAGCACACCGTGCCGGCCGAGGCCTTCTGCCTCGAGATCACCGAGAGCGCGATCATGGACGACCCGCAGCGCGCGCAGGCAACGCTCGACAAGCTGAGCGCGCTCGGGTTCCGCCTGTCGATCGACGACTTCGGCACCGGCTACTCGTCGCTCGCCTACCTGAAGCGGCTGCCGGTGGACGAGCTGAAGATCGACAAGTCCTTCGTGCTCAACATGGAGAAGGACCTGGACGACGCGCGCATCGTGCGCTCGACCATCGACCTGGCGCACGGCCTGGGCCTGACGGTGGTGGCCGAGGGTGTCGAGAACGCGCAGGTCTGGGACCTGCTGCGCGAGCTGTCGTGCGACGAGGCGCAGGGCTTCCACATGGGCAAGCCGATGCCGGCCGGCGAGTTCGCGCGCTGGACCGCCGGGTGGACGACGCGCAATGCGATGAGCATGGCGACGGGCAAGGGCCCCGACATCCCCATCACGCTGCATTGATCGAGCCTGCCAGCCGTCGCCGCGTGCTTCGGCGTGGTGTGGCGCGCTCCCGGATTGGCATCCGGGGCTACGGATACGGGGTAGCCCGGATGCCAATCCGGGATCGCCGCACGAAGACGCCGCTTCAGCAAACCCGCTCTTCGAAGGCAGCGAGGCCTCGACGATGCAGCAGCCCGCCCACCGCACGAGCGGCCGCGCGCAGTGCCGCCTCGTCGTACCCGGCATACCCGAACAGCCAGCCGCGCCGCGGCGACTCGATCGCATAGCGCGACAGCGGCGCGAGGAACACCCCCGCCTGCTCGACCCGGGCCGAGAACGGCGCATCCGCCCGCCCCGGCTCGATCTCGTGCACCAGGTGCATGCCCTGCGCGCTCGGCGCCAGCCGCAACGCGCCGCCGCTCGCCTTCGCCAGCGTCTCGATCACGAGCGCCTGGCGCTGCGCATACAGCTCGCGCATGCGCCGCAGGTGACGCAGCAGGTGGCCCTCGGTGATGAAGCGCGCCAGCACGTCCTGCACCGCGCCGGGGCTGTGCCGGTCGGTCACTGCCTTGGCTCCCGCGAAGGCCGGCGCCAGTGCCGGCGGGACCACGACGAAACCGAGCCGCAGCCCCGGGTGCAGCGTCTTCGAGAAGGTGCCGACGTACAGCACCCGCTCCGATTGCGGCAGGCTGCACAGCGCCGGCACGCGGTGCGCGCCGTACTGGAATTCGCCGTCGTAGTCGTCCTCCACCACCCACGCGCGCTGCGCCCGCGCCCAGGCCAGCAGCGCAAGCCGGCGCGCCAGGCTCATGCGCACGCCGAACGGGAACTGGTGCGTCGGCGTCACCACCACCATGCGCGCCGCCGGCCAGCGCGCCGCGCCCTGCGCGATGCACAGCCCCTCGCCATCCAGCGGCACCGGCCGCACCACCGCGCCCTGGCCCATCAGGTTGGCGCGGATGCCCGGATAGCCCGGGTCCTCGACCATCACCTCGTCGCCCAGGTCGAGCAGCAGCCGGCCGACCAGGTCGATCGCCTGCTGCGAGCCCGAGGTCACCAGCACCTGCGAGGCATCGCAGCGGATGCCGCGCGACACCAGCAGCCACTGCGCGATGGCCTCGCGCAGCACCGGCTCGCCGGCCGGGTCGGTGTACTGCGACAAGGCCCGGCGGCGCGGCGCGGCGGTGTCGCGCGCCAGCCGGTCCCACAGCGCGAACGGGAACTCCGCGGTGGCCGGCGCGCCGATGCGGAACGCCACCGGCGCCTGCGTCGGCGGCTGCCAGCGCAGCGCGATATCGGCAATCGCCTGGCCGCGCCGCGACAGCGCGCCGGCCGGCGCGATGGCCACCGCCTTGCGCCGCGCAGCGCCGCGCAACGCCGCCAGGTCGGGCGCGACATAGCTGCCGTCGCCGACCCGCGCGACCACGTAGCCCTCGGCGCGCAGCCGCTCCAGCGCCCACAGCACGGTGTTGCGCGCCACGCCGAGCGCCAGCGCATGCTCGCGCGACGGCGGCAGCCGCGCCCCCGGCGCAAACGTGCCCTGCTCGATGGCGCCGCGCAGCTGCAGGTAGACCCGCTGGCGCAGCGGCACCGGATTGGTTCCCCCCGGCATGGTCGATTGGCTCCTCGGTGAAGGCTGCAAGTGTCTACGATGGAGAACCAATCCGCCACCCGGGACACGCCATGACCGAGACGATCGACCGCTTCATCGCCCTGCACCGCGGCCCCCGCGCCTTCGTGATCGCCAATGCCTTCGATGCCGGCTCGGCGCGTGCGCTGGCCGGCCTGGGCTTCGCTGCCCTGGCCACGTCGAGCGGCGCCGCCGCCGCGGTGGCCGGCAAGCGCGACGGCCAGCTGACGCGCGACGAGGCGATCGCGCATGCGCGCGCCATCGTGCAGGCGGTCGACATCCCCGTCTCGGCCGACCTGGAGAACGGCTTCGGCGCGGCGCCCCAGGACGCGGCCGAGACCATCCGCCGCGCCGGTGAGATCGGCCTGGCCGGCGGCTCGATCGAGGACGCGAGCGGCGACGCGGCGAAACCGCTGTACGACCTCGGCCATGCCACCGAGCGCATCGCCGCCGCGGTGGAGGCGGCGCGCGCGCTGCCGCAGGGCTTCGTGCTGACGGCGCGGGCCGAGAACTTCCTGCGCGGCAACCCCGACCTGGACGACACCATCCGCCGGCTGCAGGCCTTCGAGCGCGCCGGCGCCGACGTGCTGTTCGCGCCCGGCCTGCCGGATCTCGCGGCGGTGCGCACCGTCTGCGCCGCGCTCGCGAAGCCGCTGAACTTCATGGTCGGCATCAAGGGCAAGTCGTTCAGCGTCGCCGAGCTCGAGGCGGCCGGCGTGCGCCGCATCAGCCTGGCCACCTCGCTGTACCGCGCCGCGATGCGCGGCCTGCTCGACGCCGCGACCGAGGTGAAGGAACGCGGCAGCTTCGACTACCTGAACCGGCTCTGACGATGACAACACACGACTACCACGCCGAGGTGCACTGGATGCGCGGCGACCAGCCGTTCACCGACAACCGCTACAGCCGCCGGCACGACTGGCATTTCGACGGCGGCGCGACGGTGCCGGGCTCGTCGTCGCCGCATTCGGTGCGGGTCCCGTTCTCCGACCCGGGCGCGGTCGACCCCGAGGAGGCCTTCGTCGCATCGATCGCCAGCTGCCACATGCTGTGGTTCCTGGGGCTGGCCGCGAAGGCGGGCTGGGTGGTCGACGACTACCGCGACGCGGCGGTCGGCATCATGGCGCCGGATGCCGACGGCAGGATGGCCGTCACGCGCGTAACGCTGCACCCGGCCGTGCGCTACGGCGGCGAGCGCCGCCCCGATGCCGCCGAGCAGGCGCGCCTGCACCACGAGGCGCACGACAACTGCTTCATCGCGAACTCGGTGAAGTCCGAGGTGCGCTGCGAACCCCTGCCGACCTCGTGACCTGGAGCTGCCGATGTACTCGCCCCGCCATTTCGAAGAGACCCGCCCCGAGGTGCTGCACGCGCTGGTGCGCACGCACCCGCTCGGGCTGCTGATCACGCAGGACACAGACGGCGGCCTCGCGGCCAACCCGGTGCCCTTCCTGCTGGAGCACGGCGACGCCGGCCGCGCCGTGCTGCGCGCCCACGTCGCGCGCGCCAACCCGGTGTGGCAGGCGGCGCGCCGCGATGTCGCATCGCTGGTGGTGTTCCAGGGCCCGCAGGCCTACGTGTCGCCGGGCTGGTATCCGTCGAAGGCCGAGCACGGCAAGGTGGTGCCGACCTGGAACTACGTGATGGTGCAGGCACGCGGCAGGCTGCAGGTGCACGAGGACCCGGCGTGGCTGCTGTCCCTGGTGACCCGGCTGACGCAGCGGCACGAGGCCGCGCTGCCGGCGCCGTGGGCGGTGGCCGATGCGCCGGCCGATTTCGTCGACGGCATGCTGCGCGCGATCGTCGGCATCGAGATCCCGCTCGATGCGCTGACCGGCAAGTGGAAGGTGAGCCAGAACCGCTCGGCCGCCGACCGCGGGGGCGTCGCGGACGGCCTGCGCGCGGTGGGTGGCGACGAGGCGGTCAATATGTCCAAGTGGGTGCAGCCCACGGGCTGAGGGCGCGGGAGGATACTCGCGAGGCGATGAAACGCCTCCTGTTCACTATCCTGCTGTGGGCCACCGCCTCGGGTACGCAGGCCCTGCCGCCCGTCCCCGACACGCTGGCGCAGCGCGTGCAGGCCTGCACCGGCTGCCACGGCAAGGAAGGCCGCGCCGCGCGCGACGGCTACTACCCGCGCATCGCCGGCAAGCCGGCCGCCTACCTGTTCCACCAGCTGCAGGGCTTTCGCGACGGGCGCCGCCAGTACGCGCTGATGACCGGCCTGCTCGATCCGCTGAGCGATGCCTACCTGCGCGAGATCGCGGATCACTTCGCATCGCTCGACCTGCCGTATTCGCCGCCCGCCCCCGGACCGGCCTTGCCGGCCGGCGTGGCGCGCCGCGGCGAGCAGCTGACGCAGCAGGGCGACCCGGCGCGCAAGCTGCCGGCCTGCACCGCCTGCCACGGCAGCGCGCTGACCGGCGTGGCACCGGCCATCCCCGGGCTGCTGGGCCTGCCGCGCGACTACCTGGTTGCGCAGCTCGGCGCCTGGCGCACCGGCACGCGCCGCGCATTGGCACCCGACTGCATGGCGCAGGTGGCGCAGGCCTTGTCGCCGGAGGATGTCAGCGCGATCGCGCAGTGGCTGGCAGCGCAGCCGGTGCCGCAGGATGCACACCCCGCCACCACGCTGCCGGCCGCGCTGCCGCTGGGCTGCGGTGGCGTGCCCGATGCGGCAAAGGCGGCGAAATGAAGCGCGCACTGGTCGCCGTCGTGTTGCTGCTGGCCGGCCTGGCCGCGCTGGTGCTGGCGCTGAACTTCCGCGATGAATCCCCCCTGGTGGCCGATGGCGCGCCGCCAACCGCTGAGCAGGTCGCGCGCGGCGAGTACCTGGCCCGGGCCGGCAACTGCCGCGGTTGCCACACCGAGCGCGGCGCGGCGCCGTACGCCGGCGGCCGCGGCATCGCCACGCCCTTCGGTACCGTGTTCGCGCCCAACCTGACGCCGAACCCCGAGCACGGCCTGGGCCGCTGGACCACCGCGCAGTTCTGGCGCGCGATGCACAACGGGCGCTCGGCCGATGGCCGGCTGCTGTACCCGGCCTTCCCGTACACCGAGCTGACGCGCATCACGCGCGAGGATTCGGATGCGCTGTTCGCCTACCTGCGCAGCCTGCCGGCCGTCGACAAGCCGAACCGGCCGCATGCGCTGGGCTTCCCGTACGACACGCAGGCGGCGCTGGCGGTGTGGCGCGCGGCGTTCTTCCGGCCAGGCACGGTGCAGCACGACGCCAAGCGCTCGGCGGCCTGGAACCGTGGCGCCTACCTGGTCGAAGGCCTCGGGCATTGCAATGCCTGCCACTCCAGCCGCAATGCGCTGGGCGCCAGCTCGGGCGACGCGCTCGGCGGCGGGCTGATCCCGATCCAGAACTGGTACGCGCCGGCGCTGAACGATGCGCGCGAAGCCGGTGTTGCCGGGTGGGAGCTGCCGCAGATCGTCAGCCTGCTGCAGGGGGGTGTCTCCAACGGGGGCAACGTCACCGGCCCGATGGCCGAGGTGGTGGCCGGCAGCCTGCAGCACCTGCGGCCCGACGACCTGCTCGCGATCGCGACCTACCTGAAAGAGCTGCCGCAGGAGCCTTCCGCGCCGCCCACCGTGGCGCTCGCCGCGAGCGCACCGGCGGCCCTGCGGGCGCAAGGTGCAGACCTGTACCGCCAGCACTGCGTGGATTGCCACGGTGAACAGGGCGAAGGTGCTGCGCCCGCCTACCCGCCGTTGGCCGGCAACCGGGCGGTGACGATGGCCTCGCCGGCGAACCTGGTGCACCTCGTGCTGGAAGGCGGTTTCCCACCGTCGACCGCGGCCAATCCGCGGCCCTACGGCATGCCGCCGTTCGCGACCCAGCTCAGCGACGCCGAGCTGGCGAGCGTGTTGAACTTCGTGCGCGGCGCCTGGGGGAACGAGGGTTCCGAGGTATCGGCCCTCGACGTGGCAAAGCTGCGCAGTGTCAGATGAACGCGCCGACCTGAACCGCGGCCAGCAGGCCCAGCCCGAGCGCCAGCAGCCAGCCCTGGATCTCGCCACGGCGTTGCGACGGACGCAGGCGATGCGGCCGGCTCAGCAGCGCGAGCACCAGCGACACGCTGCCCGACACGACGAACAGCACCGCCATCGCAAGGCTGAGGCTGCTGCCCGGCCGGTGCTCGGCCATCTGCATCACCGCGAGACCCATCAGCGCACCGGTGCCCAGGGACAACAGCGAGTCGCGTGCGGTGGCGACGGAGGCGGGCGACTGGCCGGATGACTGCGACATGGAGGGCTCTCTGAAGGAGCCGCCATTGTCGGCAGCGCGGGCTCGGCGCAGTCCGCGCAAAACGTGGCCGATCCCACGCCAGTCCTGGTCTTCATCGCCCGTCGCGCGTGCGATTGACGGACCTTGTACCCGCGGATAGGCTGCCGCACCGAGAACGATTTCACGAACCACAGGGGGAATTGATCCATGACCAGCCGTCGTCATCCATTCGTCCTGGCCCTGGGCCTGCTCGCTTTCGGCGGTGCCGGCAGCAGCCAGGCGGCCGAGGCCACCGACTACCTGAACCAGAAGCTGTGGATCCAGCTGGGCGCGTTCCGCCCGACGATCGACTCGCGCATCCAGGTCGACCATCCCAGCACCGGTGCGGCCGGCACCAACCTCAACCTGGAAGACGAGCTGGGCCTGGCCGAGCACAAGACCCTGGGCACGCTGCTGGTCGGGGCGCGCTTCGGCGAGCGCTGGCGCGCCGAGTTCGAATACTTCTCGCTGAGCCGCAGCTCGGACAAGACCATCCTCGAGACCTCGATCGTCGTCGACGACACCACCTACCCGGTGTCGGCCTCGCTGGCCAGCGAGTTCGATTCGAAGGTGGCGCGCGCGAGCGTCGGCTACTCGTTCTACAAGACCGACGAGGCCGAGGCCGGCGCGGTGGCCGGGCTGCACGTCACGCGCTTCAAGTTCGTCGTCGAGGGCGACGGCAACGCCGGGTCCGGGCCGGTGACGATCCGCCGCGAGGAGGCATCGCACACCGTGCCGCTGCCGACGGCGGGCGTGTACGGCACCTATGCCTTCGCGCCGAGCTGGCTGGCCTCGGGCCGGGCCGACGTGTTCGCGATCAACTACAAGGGCCACAAGGGAAGGCTGCTGAACTTCCAGGCCAACGTGGCCTACCGCTTCACCGGCAACTTCGCGGTCGGCGTGGGCTACCGCTACGACAACTACAAGCTGACCGAGACGCGCCGGGATCCGCGCGGCGAAGTTCGCTACACCTTCCAGGGCCCTCAGGTCTTCATCGACGCGGGATTCTGACCATGGGCGCGGAGACAGCGGCCGCGCCCGACCCGGCGCTGTTCCTGCACGTGCGGGTGGTGCTCAGCATGGTGGTGAGCCTGAGCATCGCGCGGCTGCTGTCGGGGCTGGCGGTGTTCGTGCAGCACCCGGGGCGGCAGAAGCCGTACTGGGTGCACCTGCTTTGGGTGGTCTCAACGCTGCTGCTGGTGGTGCACTTCTGGTGGTGGGAGTTCCGCCTCGCGCACCTGCCGGCGTGGCGCTTCGAGATCTACGTCTACGTGCTGTTCTACGCGGCGCTGAACTACCTGCTGTGCGCCTTCCTGTTCCCGAACGACCTGGACGAGTACAGCGGCTGGCGCGACTACTTCATCTCGCGCCGGCGCTGGTTCTTCGGGCTGCTGGCGCTGACCTTCGTGGTCGACCTGGGCGACACCTGGATCAAGGGCAGCGCGCTGCTGCCGAACCTCGGCCTCGAATACCCGCTGCGTGCCGGTGCCTACGTGCTGCTGTGCATCGTCGCGGGCACCGTGCGCAGCCCGCTGTTCCATGGCGTGTTCGCGGTGGCCAGCCTGCTGTACCAGGTGAGCTTCATCCTGCGGCTGTACGACGTGATCCAGTGAGGCCGGCGCCCTGAACCGTGCTGCTGCGACCCTAGGGCTGCCCGAGGAAGAAATACGCCGCACGGTTGCCGCCGTCGGCGATGCCGTATGCGAGGTACACCGGCCCGATCGGCGTGTCCAGCGCCAGGTACAGCGAGTGCCCGCGCCGCAGCCGGTCCTTGTCGGTGCCGAACACCGAATCGCCGATGCGCCCGGCTTCGACCGACGCGCCCAGGTAGACGCCATCCAGGAAGCCCGGCCCGGCCAGCCGGTAGTTGTACGCGACGCGCCCGAAGCGCATCTCGGTGCCCAGCAGCTGCCCGGTGCGGTAGCCCGACAGCTGCAGGAAGCCGCCGAGGCTGAACACCTCGTAGCCCGGCAGCGCACCCTCCTTCAGGTTGCCGCCGGCACGCACCGAGCCGCGCAGCGCATGCGGCCCCCAATGCGCCGCGCCCTGCAGGTTCAGCGAAGCCTTGGTGTAGCTGTCCTGCGCGCCCAGCATGCCGCGCGAGAAGTAGACCCGCGCATCGCCGGCGACGCCGCTGCGCGGGAAGCGCAGGCTGTCGAGCCGGTCCACGCGCACGCGCGCCAGCACGCCGCCGGTGTCGGTGCGGTGGATCAGGTCCTCGGCGCGGACCACCGTCGTGTCGTCTGTGAACTTGACGCTGCCGCGCACCAGCCCGAGCCGCGCCTCGCCCGAGGTGCCCAACGGCACGCCGACGTCGATGCCGGCCTCGGCCGTCTCGCGCCGGAAGCGTGCGATGCGCAGCCCGCTGTCCTTGTCGTAGATGTCGAAGGGCTCGTCCTGAAGCTCCACGCGCGGCGCGACGAACACGCGCTGGCGCTGCGTCAGCGGCTGGTACCACTCGCTGGCCAGCCGGTCGGTGCGGCCGATCTGCAGGTCGTTGCGCCATTCGGCGCCCAGCGCGTTCAGCCAGGTCCAGCGGTGGCTTGCATACAGGTTGAAGAAGGCGTTGCCCTCGAAATCCGACGACAGGCCCAGGCCCAGGCGCACGTAGTTCGGGCCCCAGGATTTCTCGGTCACCTCGGCCTGCAGCACGCGGCTGCCCGACTCGTCGACCAGCGTGTAGTTGACGGCCTCGAAGTCACCGCGCGCATAGATGCGCTTGATGTCGCGGTCCATGCGCTGCGGATCGAGCGGCGCGCCGGCCTGCGTCTCCATCGACGCCAGCACCACCTCGGGATTGACCACCTGCGTGCCGACCACGCGCACCTCGTCGATGACCTGCGCCACGTCGCCCGGCGCAGCGAAGCGCGAGGCCATCAGCGCGGCATAGGCGTCGGCCGGCAGCTGGTAGCGCGCGAGCTGCGAGGCCACCGCCTGTGCGGCCCGCTCGCCGCGGCGCGCCGCCTCGCCCAGCTGGTCGAAGGCGGACGAGGTGATCTCGCCCAGTTCGGGCGCGATCAGCACGTCGCCCGGCTTCAGCTCGCTCAGCGATTCCTGCACGTTGGCGCCGATCAGGATGCGCAGCATCTGGTCGGACACCGACACCACCGACGTGATCTCGTCGCGCCGCAGCAGCGGCGTGCCGATGTTGACCGCGATCACGACGTCGGCGCCGAGCCGGCGCGCCACGTCCACCGGCAGGTTGCGCTTGAGCCCGCCGTCGACCAGCAGGTGGCCGTCGATCTCGACCGGGTTCACCGCGCCGGGGATGGCCATGCTGGCGCGCGCCGCGAGCGCCAGCTGGCCGTGCGCCAGCACCACCATCTCGGCAGTGGCCAGGTCGGTCGCGACGGCACGGAACGGGATCGGCAGGCGGTCGAAATCGGTGCTGCGCTGGTGGCGCGTCAGGCGGCGAAGCACCACCTCGAGCGACACGCCGGCCACCGCGCCCTTCGGCAGCGACAGGCCGTGCGGCCCGAGGCCGAATTCCGGCCCGAGGAAGTTGGTGGCGTCGTCCAGCTTGCGGCGCAGCGGCACCTCGTCGCGGTCGGTGTCGCGGAACAGCACCGAGGTGCTGAGCGTGCCCATCTCCTTCTCGATCTCGGCCAGCGGCAACCCGCTCGCATAGGCCGAGCCGACGATGGCCCCGGCGCTGGTGCCGACGATCACGTCGACCGGCACATGCAGCTCTTCGAGCACCTTCAGCACGCCGATGTGCGCGCCGCCGCGGGCGCCACCGCCCGACAGCACGAGGCCGATGCGCGGGCGCGCGGCGTCGGCCGCCGCCGCGGGCAGCTGCCAGGCCAGGCACAGTGCCAGCCCGCACGCCGCCGCACGCATCGCCGTCAGCGCGCGGAGGCGGCCGATGCGGCTGGCTGCACCGGCACCGGCACGATCACGCCGGGTGCGAGCGAGATCTCGTCCTGCACGCGCACGCCGGTGACGTAGTAGCGGGTCTCGCCGAAGCAGCTGGTGGGCAGGCCGACCTTCTGCTCGTAGTGCAGCGCGACGCGCTTGCCCATCACCAGGTTGACCTTGTTGGCCGTCTCTTCGTCCCAGATCGTGAAGCGGAACTTCTCAGGCGTGCTGCCGGGCAGCGACACCAGCGCCAGCTCGCCCTCCCAGGTCTTGCAGACCCAGCCCTTGCGCGACAGTTGCTGCACCCAGCCGGCGCGTTCGCCGTCCGAGTAGCTCCAGCGCATCACGAGGATGCAGTACAGCACCACCAGCGCCGCGAGGATCAGGGGCACCAGCAACCATTTCATTGCGCGCATCGAACATCCTCCGGGAGACAGGGCTGGCCGGGCGTCGATCGCACGGCTCGGTTGTGCTGCGGCGGAAGTCTAACGCGCGCCTTGACGTAACATTCGATGCAGCTTCCCGGCCTGCGTTTCACCGACTCCCCATGGGCGCCAAAGAACAGATCCTCGAACGGTTCGCGTCGCTCAGCCCGCAGATCCAGGCCGCCGCGAAGTACATCGTCGACCACCCGAACGAGGTGGTGGTCCGGTCGATGCGGACGCTGGCCGACAGCGCCGGCATCCAGCCGGCCACTTTCGTGCGGCTGGCCCAGCAACTCGGCTACGACGGCTGGCCCGCCCTGAAGGCGGCCTTCGCCGACGAGCTCGGACTCGGCAGCGAGGGCTATGGCCAGCGCGCGCGCAACCTGGCCGCGCGCGGCCGCGACGGCGACCTGCTCGGCGAGCTGTTCGTCGCGCAGCGCCGCAACCTCGACCTGACCGAAGCCCTGTGCGCGCAGTCGCTGCGCGAGGCCGTCAAGGCGCTCAAGCGCGCGAAGGCGGTGCACGTCGCCGGCTTCCGCGCCAGCTTCCCGGTGGCGCACGCGCTGGCCTACGGCCTGCGGCTGTTCCGCCACCCGGTGCAGCTGGTGGACGGGCACGGCGGTGGCCTCGAGATGCAGCTGCGGGCCGTCGAGCGCAACGATTGCGTCGTCGTCGTCGGTTTCGCACCGTACTCGCGCGAGTCGGTCGCGGTCGCCGAAGCCGCCCAGGCTGCGGGCGCCAGGCTCGTGGCACTGACCGACAGCAACGCATCGCCGCTGGCCCTGCTGGCCGACGTGCCGGTGCTGTTCTCGCCGGCCAGCCCGTCGTTCTTCCCGTCGGTGGCCGCCGCGGTCGCCGTCGTCGAGGCCCTGCTCGAGCTGCTGGTCGCCGACGCCGGCGAGGCTGCTTCGCAGCAGATCGACCGCGCCGAACAGCAGCTGTTCGACTCGGGTGCCTACGTCCAGTCCCCCGTCCGCCGGAATCCCGCCAAGCCGTAGCCCGGATGCCGATCCGGGATGCACCGCAACGCGTTCGTTGCGGCGCATCCGTTTTCGCAACACTTATTGCAAAGAGATCAAATGTTGCATAGACTTGATACGTGATTCAAACGTTTCAAGTCCGATGAGCAAGATCCTTCACCGCTCCTTGCGTTCGACCCCACCGGTGGCCGTGGGCGCCCAGGGCATCCACATCACCGACCGTGATGGCCGGACCTACATCGACGCCAGCGGCGGTGCCGCCGTGTCCTGCCTGGGACATGCGCACCCCGACGTGCTGGCCGCGATGCATGCCCAGATCGACCGGCTCGCCTATGCGCATACCGGCTTCTTCAGTTCCGATGCCTCGGAGGCGCTGGCCGACCACCTGGTCGCGCACGCCCCCGCCGGGCTGGACCAGGTCTACTTCGTTTCGGGCGGCTCCGAGGCCGTCGAGGCGGCGCTCAAGCTGGCGCGCCAGTATTTCGTCGAGACCGGGCAGCCGCAGCGCGAGGTGTTCGTCGGGCGGCGCCAGAGTTACCACGGCAACACGCTGGGCGCGCTGGCGGTCGGCGGCAACGAATGGCGCCGGCGCCAGTTCGCGCCGCTGCTGATCGACGTGGGTCGCGTGGCGCCCTGCTACGAGTACCGCGACCGCCAGGGGCACGAATCGCAGCGTGCCTACACGCAGCGGCTGCTGGACGAGCTCGAGCAGACCTTCCAGCGCATCGGCCCGCAACGCGTGATCGCGTTCGTCGCCGAGACGGTGGTCGGCGCGACCTCGGGCGCGGTGCCGGCGACGCCCGGCTACTTCGAGGGCGTGCGCGCGCTGTGCGACCGCCACGGCATCCTGTTGATCTGCGACGAGGTGATGTGCGGCATGGGCCGCACCGGCACGCTGCATGCCGTGGAGCAGGAAGGCATCGTGCCCGACCTGATGACGGTGGCCAAGGGCCTGGGCGGCGGCTACCAGCCGATCGGCGCGGTGCTCGCGTCCGGCCGCATCGTCGATGCGATCCGGCAAGGCAGCGGGCTGTTCCAGCACGGCCACACCTACATCGGCCACCCCACCGCCGCGGCAGCGGCGCTGGCCGTGCAGCAGGTGATCCAGCGCGACCGGCTGCTCGACGCCGTGCGCGAGCGCGGGGCCGACCTGCGGCGCCGACTCGGCGAGCGGCTGGGCCAGCACCCGCACGTCGGCGACATCCGCGGCCGCGGCCTGCTGATGGGCGTCGAGCTGGTGCGCGATCGCGCGTCGAAGGCGCCGTTCGACCCCGGCTTGTCGTTGCACGCCCGGGTCAAGGCACGGGCGATGGCGAACGGCCTGCTGGTCTACCCGATGGGCGGAACGATCGACGGCCGACACGGCGACCACGTGCTGCTCGCACCCCCCTTCATCGTCACCGCACCCCAGATCGACCAGATCGTCGACCGCCTCGGCAGCTCGATCGACCAAGCGATCGGCGAACTTCCTTCCAGCCCCATCGAAAGGACCGTCCCATGACCCCGTCTTCGACACTGCGCGCGGCCTGCCTGGCCGCAGCCTGCATCACCCCGGCGCTGGCGGCGGAACCCGCCGGCGTGCTGAAGAAGATCAAGGACAACGGCGCCATCACGATCGGCTACCGCGAGAGCTCGATCCCGTTCTCGTACCTCGACGACAAGGCCCAGCCGGTCGGCTACACGATGGAGCTGTGCGGCCATGTCGTCGAGGCCTTGAAGAAGGAGCTGCGGATGCCGGCGCTGAAGGTCAACCTGCAGTCGGTGACGTCGGCCAACCGCATCCCGCTGGTGCAGAACGGCACTGTCGACATGGAGTGCGGTTCGACCGTGAACAACGCCGAGCGGCAGGCGCTGGTCGGCTTCAGCGACACCACCTTCGTGGTCGCCACCCGCTTCATCGCGAAGAAGGGCGACCACCTGAAGACCGTCGACGACCTGAAGGGCAAGACCATCGCAGCCACCACCGGCACCAACACGGTGAAGCGGGTGCGCGACCTCGACCAGGCGCGCAAGCTGGGCCTGACCATGGTCAACGGCAAGGATCACGCGGATTCGCTGCTGCTGGTGAGCAGCGGGCGCGCGGTCGCGTTCTTCGAGGACGACATCCTGCTGGTCGGCCTGGCCGCCTCGTCGCAGACGCCGAACGATTTCGCGTTAAGCGCCGAGGGCTACAGCGCCGACCCCTACGCGATCATGATCCCGAAGGGCGACGCCGAGTTCAAGTGCGTCGTCGACGCCACGCTGGCAGGGCTGTTCAAGAGCGGCGAGATCGACCGCATCTACGATCGCTGGTTCATGAAGCCGATCCCGCCGAAGAACATCGCGCTGAACTTCCCGATGGGGGCGGCGCTGAAGAAGGCGATCGCCACGCCGACCGACTCGCCGGATCCGGCCGGCTACCGCTGATGAGCGCCCCGATGGACGAAGACCGCCTGCCGCCGATCCCCGAGGCCCAGTGGACCGAGGCGCAGCAGCGGGTCGCGCGCGAGATCATCGACGGCCCGCGCGGGGCGCTGGTCGAGCCGTTCGTGCCGATGCTGCGCAGCCCGGAGCTGGCGCAACATGCGCAGCGCCTGGGCGAGTACCTGCGTTACCGCAGCGCGATCGGGCAGCGGCTGTCGGAACTGGCGATCCTGGTGACGGCACGGCACTGGACGCAGCCGGTCGAGTGGGCGATCCATGCGCCGATCGCGCTGCGCGAAGGCGTGTCGGCCGACACCATCGCCGCCATCGCAGAAGGCAGGCGCCCATCCGGCATGCCCGACGACGAGGCCCTGGTGCACGATTTCTCGGTGCAGCTGCACCGCGACCACCGCATCGACGACGCCACCTGGGCCGCCGCGCTGGCCCGCTTCGGCGAGCAGGGCACGGTCGACCTGATGGGCATCAACGGCTACTACGCCTTGCTGTCGATGGTGATGAACGGCGCTCGGACGCCCGCGCCGGCCTGGCCGATCTCCAGCCTGGACACCTTGCCGGCGCCGTTGAGCGTGAACCTGAAGTAGGTGTTGAACTCGCCCCAGGTGTCGCTGTGGAAAACGCCGACCACCTCGGTGCCATCGCGGTGCACCGCGGCGATGCGCGTGAAGTACTCCTTGCCGATCTCGCGCGAGAACGACTTGAAGTCGCGCGTCGCGAGGCCTGCAGGCTGTCGATCAATCCGGTTCTTGCGAGGCGGTGCTGCATGCCTGCAATGCGGAAGCCATCAGAACGGAATGTCGTCGTCCATGTCGTCGAAGCCGGTCGACGACTTCGCGGCCGGCTTGGTCGGGGCCGGGCGCGAGGCCGGGGCCGGGCGTTCGGCGCGCTCGCCACCGCCGCTGCCACCCGCGCCGCGGCTGTAGCCGCCGCCACCGCCACCGCCACCGCCGTAGCTGCTGCCACCTTCTTCGCCACCACCGCCACCGCCGCCGCCTTCACGGCCGCCCAGCAGCTGCATGTTGTCGGCAATGATCTCGGTGGTGTACTTCTCGACGCCGTCCTTGTCCTGCCACTTGCGGGTCTTCAGGCGGCCTTCGACGTAGCACGAACGGCCCTTCTTCAGGTATTCGCCGGCGATCTCGGCCAGGCGGTCGTAGAACACCACGCGGTGCCATTCGGTTTCCTCCATCTTCTCGCCGGAGGTCTTGTCCTTCCAGTTGCGCGAGGTGGCGATGGTGACATTGCAGATCGCCGCGCCGTTGGCGGAATAGCGGATTTCGGGATCGCGGCCCAGGTTGCCGATGAGAATGACTTTGTTGATCGAGGCCATGGGACGGCTCCTGAAAGTAGAACGGGGGGAATGCGTGATTATGAAGGAAGCACCTGGTCACGCCTGGGCAACGAAACTTCACACGGCGCGGGGTCAACGCCGGCACCGGGGGGCCGTTGTCGTCACAGGGTCGCGCCACCTGTGAACGACAGATCAACCCGAACCGGAGCCCACACCATGAAACTGAACGTCCTGATCACCTCGATCCTGCTGGCCACGAGCGCCGGCGCCTTTGCCCAGACCAACACCGCCGGCAGCGTACAGCGCGACGTGAACCAGCAGGAGCGCATCGAGCAAGGCCTGAAGAGCGGCCAGCTGACCACGAAGGAAGCAGGCAAGCTCGAACGCGAGGAAAGCCATGTCGACAAGCTGCAGGCGCAGGCCCTGAAGGACGGCAAGCTGACGCCGGCCGAGAAGGCCCGCCTCGAAGCCGCCCAGAACAAGACCAGCCGCGACATCGCCGCCGCCAAGAACAACGGCGTCACCGGCAACCCGAATTCCGCGTCGTCGCAGCGCATGCAGGCCGACGTGCAGCGCAACGTCAACCAGGAAAAACGCGTCGAGGCCGGCGTGCAGAACGGCTCGCTCACCAACCACGAGGTCTCGAAGCTGGAACGCGGCCAGGCGCACGTCGACCGCAAGGAAGCGGCAGCGGCGCGCGACGGCCACGTCGGCAAGGCCGAGGAGCGCGGCATCCAGCGTGCCGAGAACCGCCAGAGCCGCAAGATCCACCGCCAGAAGACCGACGCCCAGACCCGGGGCTGACCGTAGCCCGGATGCCAATCCGGGATCGCAAGGGCACGGCGACCCTCAGGGCTCGCCGTCCCAATACTCCAGGTCATCCTTCTCGCGGTGCATCCGCGCAAAACCGTAGGCCTCGCCCTCCCGCGTCGCCGACGCGAGGTATTTGCCGGAATCCGGGTACTCCACCACCTCCGGGCTGTCCCTGGTGCTGATGGAGATGTACTTCATCGGCGCGTCCGAGGTGTTGATGAACTGGTGCGGGTACTCCGGCCCCGGCGGGATGAAGACCACGTCGCCGGCCTTCACCGCCAGCTGCTCGCCGGCCACCCGCAAGGTGCCCTCGCCTTCGAGCACGATGAACATCTCCTCCTGCGCGTAGTGAAAGTGGTACGGGCAGCCGCGCTTGCCCGGCGCCAGCACGTCGATGCTCGCGCCCAGCTTGCGCGCCGCCGTGCCCTTGGCCAGGCGCGCGCCGGTGGTGTCGTACAGCGGCTCGCGCAGTTCGCGCTCGCGCGGCTGCGTCTCGAAGTTGCGGATCAGCAGTTGCCGCAGCTGCTCGGCCCGCGGCGTGTGGATGTCGGTCATCGTCAAGCCTCCTGGTGAGGCCGCAAGGGTGCCAGAAACCGGCGCCGAGTAACATCGCGACCTCGCTCCGCCCTGCCCGCCCCCTCCCTGCCCGTGCCCGTGCTTCCCGACACCTCCACCGCACCCCTGCAGATCCTGCAGCAGGTGTTCGGGTACTCCGCATTCCGCGGCGCCCAGCAAGCCATCGTCGACCACGTCACCGCCGACGGCGATGCGCTGGTGCTGATGCCCACCGGCGGCGGCAAGAGCCTGTGCTACCAGGTGCCGGCCATCGCCCGCCACCGCGCCGGCCGCGGCGTCGCGCTGGTCGTCAGTCCGCTGATCGCGCTGATGCACGATCAGGTCGGCGCGCTCGAGGAGGCCGGCGTGCACGCCTCGTTCCTCAATTCGACGCTGACGCTCGACGAGACCCAGAAGATCGAGCGCGAGATGATGAGCGGCCGCCTGGTGATGCTGTATGCCGCGCCCGAGCGCATCACGACGCCGCGCTTCCTGGCCCAGCTCGATTCGCTGCACGAGCGCGGCCTGCTGAGCCTGTTCGCGATCGACGAGGCGCACTGCGTGAGCCAGTGGGGCCACGACTTCCGCGAGGACTACCTGTCGCTGAACGTGCTGCACGAGCGCTACCCCGGCGTGCCGCGCATCGCGCTCACCGCGACCGCCGACGACCTGACGCGCGCCGACATCATCGAGCGCCTGCAGCTGCAGGACGCGCGCGTCTTCATCAGCAGCTTCGACCGGCCGAACATCCGCTACAGCATCGTCGAGAAGGACAACGCGCGCGCCCAGCTGCTGCGCTTCATCAACGACGAGCACGAGGGCGACGCCGGCGTCGTCTACTGCCAGTCGCGCAAGAAGGTCGACGAGACCGCCAACTGGCTGAAGACCGAGGGCATCCACGCGCTGCCCTACCACGCCGGCATGGAGGCCGACGTGCGCAAGCGCCACCAGGACCGCTTCCTGCGCGAGGACGGCGTCGTGATGGTGGCCACCGTCGCGTTCGGCATGGGCATCGACAAGCCCGACGTGCGCTTCGTCGCCCACCTCGACCTGCCCAAGAACATCGAGGGCTACTACCAGGAGACCGGCCGCGCCGGCCGCGACGGGCTGCCGGCCGATGCGTGGATGGCCTACGGCCTGGCCGACGTGGTGAACCAGCGCCGCATGATCGACGAGAGCCCGGCCGGCGAGGAATTCAAGCGCGGCCAGCGCGCCAAGCTGGATGCGCTGCTGGCGCTGGCCGAGGCGCACGACTGCCGGCGCGTGCGGCTGCTCGCCTACTTCGGCGAGGCGAGCGAGCCCTGCGGCAACTGCGACAACTGCCTGCAGCCGCCCGCCACCTGGGACGCCACCGAGCCGGCGCGCAAGGCGCTCAGCTGCATCTACCGCTTCCACCAGAACAACGGCCAGCGCTTCGGTGCCGGCCACCTGATCGACGTGCTGCGCGGCAAGGCGACCGACAAGGTGACGCAGTACCGCCACCAGTCGCTGTCGACCTTCGGCATCGGATCGGACCTGAGCGAGGTGCAGTGGCGAGCCGTGCTGCGCCAGCTGATCGCGCTGGGCCACCTGCGCACCGAGGGCGAATACAACACGCTGGAGCTGGCGCCGAGCGCGCGCGAGGTGCTGCGCGGCGAGGTGCAGCTGCTGCTGCGCGAGGCCCACGAGGCGCCGAAGGGCCGCCGCGGCAAGGGCGGCACGGGCGGCAAGGCGGCACGCGGCCGCGACAAGCCGCCGCCGGTGCCGCTGGACGACGGCGGCCTTGCGCGCTTCGCGGCGCTGAAATCGTGGCGCGGCGAGGTCGCGCGCGAGCACGGGCTGCCGGCCTACGTGATCTTCCACGACGCGACGCTGGCCGAGATGGCGCGCGCCCAGCCGTCGTCGCTGGACGCGCTGGGGCAGATCAGCGGCGTCGGCGCGAAGAAGCTGGAGGCCTACGGCAGCGAGATCCTGCGGGTGCTGTCCGAATGAGCGGGCGCGACCCGCAGACCCTGGCCAACGGGCTGGGCGCGGCCCTCGTGACCGTGCTCGCCTACGTGCTGGTCGAGATCCTGCTCAGCGCGCTGTTCCTCGACCTGCAGGGGCCGCTCGGCCTGGACGAGATCGAGGCCGGCGAGCTGGCGCGCGTGCTGGCCACCGGCCTCGTGGTGTCGACGCTGCTGCACTGGCGCGGCCTGGGCCACGGCCGGCTGCTGCACGATTCGCCGATGCCGGTGTTGCTGACGCTGCTGGCCACCGCCGCCCCGCTGCTCGCGCTGCTGCCGCTGCTGTGGACGGTGAACGGCTGGGTCGACACGCTGCTGCAGATGGTGTTCCCGCTGTCGGCCTGGGAGGCGGCCTGGTTCGAGCGCGCGGCGGACGGCTCGCCGGTGTCGCTGCTGTCGGCCTGCCTGCTGGCCCCGGTGCTCGAGGAGATGCTGTTCCGCGGGCTGATCCTGCGCGGCCTGCTGACGCGCTACCCGCCGTCGACCGCGATCGTCCATTCGGCCGCGCTGTTCGGGCTGGCGCACTTCAACATCTACCAGTTCTTCGTCGCGTTCAGCACCGGCATCGTGCTCGGGCTCGCCTGGCAGCGCACCCGCTCGCTGTGGCCCTGCGTGCTGCTGCATGCCGGCTTCAATGCCGGCGTGATGTGGATGTCCAGCCCCGACGGCAAGGCGTTCGGCGATGCGCTCGCGCAGCCGCTGTGGCTGCCGGTGGGGCTGGCGCTGTTCGCGTGGGGCGCGCGGCTGCTGCTGAAGCTGCCGGTGATCCCGGCTCAGGGCTCCAGCGACTGACCGGCCACCAGCACCGGCGGCAGCCACAGCTCGATGACGCCGGGTCGCATCACCAGTGAACGGCGGCGCTCGCGGATCCAGACGCCATCGATGCGCTCCGGCGTGACCCACGGCTCGCCGATGAAGCGCGACAGCGCCAGCGCGCATTCGCGGCTGGCCGGATCGTGCAGCACGAAGGTCGGCACCGGCCACGGCACCGGGCGGCGCTGCTGGCGCAGCTGCGCGTTGCGCGCCGCGTTGTCGATCGGCGCCACCTGCACCAGCGTGTCGATCTTCTCCTGCATGGCCTGGCGCAGCGCGCTGGCGGCCTCGCGCGAGGCCTCGTCGTAGATCTCGATGTAGAGCGTGCTGCGCTCCTCGCCCGGCTTGCAGGCGGCCAGGTTGGCCCGTTGCGGGTTGTCGGCCGGCGCCACCGGCGCGGGTGGCGGCGGGGCCGGCAGCTCGACGTGCGCAGCGCTCGCGAGCTGCGTCGCGCGGCCGGTCAGCGCGAGCCAGACGCGGCGCGCCACGACCGCCTGCTCTGCCGGCGAGGTGCCCGGGTGCCAGTAGCTGAACGCGCTGTTCTCGGTCGGCGGCTTCTGCACCACCGCGCACAGGTCGTTGCGCAGGCGCTGGCTCGCCGCCACGCAGTCGGCGGTCGGGTCGGCGTCCTTGCGGCATTCGTCGGCGATGCGGCCGGCCAGGCGCTCGACGCCGGCGCGTTCCAGCGGCCGCAGCGCCGGGCTGCCGCGCAGGTCGAACAGCAGCGAGGCCTGCGTCACCACATGCTCGGCCACCGACGGGCAGGCGCCGTTGAAGCCCTGCAGCGCCTTCGACACCTCGGTGAACAGCTGGCGCGCCTCGGTCTGCTGGTCGGTCTGATTGCGCTGCAGCTGCTCCTGCACCTGCCACATCGACAGCAGCAGCGTGCCCGACGCACTGACGCCGATCGTCGTGGTGATCGCGGTCGCCTTGGCGGTGCGGCGCCACAGCGGCGCGGCCTTGGCATCGTCGTCGGCGTCGTCGCGCGCGCTGCGCAGCCGTGCCGCGACGCGCAGGCCGTGCCGCGCCGGGCTGCGCCAGCCGGGCAGCTGCGCGAGCCAGGTGTCGTGCATCACGCGGCCGAAGTCCTCGCCGAGGCGGTGGTAGCTCTCCCACTGCGCCTCGTCGAACGACTGGTCGCCGGTCGATTCGTGCGGGAAGCGCTCGTGCTGGCGCGCATAGGCCAGCAGGTCGACGTCGAGCGCGTCGTGCAGGTTGGGCTTGACGACCAGCAGCGTGGCCTCGGGCCGCCACGGCCCGCGCGGCCCGGGGCGTTCGCGGTAGCGCACGCGGGCCAGCAGCACGCCGCGGCGCGAATGGTTGTCGGCCATGTGCTCGGGCGACAGCACGGTGAGGTCGGCACCGGCCAGGCTGAACAGGTGCTGCGCCTCTTCGCGGGTGTAGAAGTCGATCTCGGCACCGAAGTCGATGCGCGCCTTGCGCACCAGGTTCTCGATGTCGCCGAAGGTGTAGTCGGCGTCGCAGCTGCCGTCGGCGAGGATCATGAAGTCGGTCTCGCGCTTGAGCAGCGGGTAGATGCCGCTGTTCTCGAAATGGCCGCCGTCCGACAGGTACCACCACGGCCGCTCGACGCCGAAGAAGGTGGCCGAGGCTTCGCTCGCCAGCATCAGCGGCTTGGGCCAGGCGCGCCATGCGAGGCGGCTGAGCCAGCGCAGCTGCACCGCCTGGCGCGGCGCGCGCACCCAGTGGCCGAGCCGCACGCCGAGAAAGTAGACCAGCAGCGCCAGGCCGCGCGAGGTGTACGAGCCGGCGCCGGGCGAGGCGGCCGCGCCCGACACCGCGACCCAGCGGCCCAGCGTGCCGGTGTCCTGCCCGGGCTTCAGCGCGATGAACTCGCGCGGGCCGATCTCCAGGCCGCGCCAGGTGGCCGTCACCGCGGTGCCCTTGCGGTCGGCGTTGTACAGCCCGCTCTGGTCGTCGCGCGTCTGGTTCAGGCAGGTGTTGACGAGGTGGATCGGGCCGCCGCCTTCTTCGGGGCGGTAGCTCGCGAGCGCGGTGTCGTCGCCGTCGACGACGCTGGTGACGTCCGCCTGGGCGTGGCCGGGCGCGGCCGGGCCGCCGGCCAGGCCGCGCCGCGGGTTGCCGACCGCCAGGTAGGCGCGCGTCAGGCGCGCCCGGTAGAAGCTGTGCAGCGACGAGGTGTTGGCCATCTGCGCATTGCCGGCGGTCAGGATGATCCAGGCCGCCCAGGACAGCGCGACCAGCGACGCGCGCATCCACGCCGGCACGTCGCGCAGCGCGTCGAAGGTGTCGGGCGCGAAGACGAACCACTGCAGCAGCACCAGCCAGGCCGTCACGAGGGCCAGCAGGCCGACCAGCGAGGCCAGGTCGACCAGCCGCGGCAGCCAGCCGCGCGCATGCGCACCGGCTTCGGCCGCCATCTGCTGCAGCGGCTGGGCCAGCCGGCGCAGCACCAGCACCATCAACCCGCCGAAGCCGACGCCGCCCCACAGCCACTGGTTGCCCGATTGCAGTTCTTCGAGCACCCACCAGCTGAGGCGGTCGAGCGCGCCCATGCCGCCGATCGCGAGCACGACGAAGGTGGCGGCCTTCAGCCAGCGCGTCAGCTGGTTGCGCAGCCGCGCGACGGCCAGCGCATGCGGCTCGCGGCTGAGGGCCAGGCGCGCCTGCACCACCATCTGCCCGACCACGATGGCCAACAGCGCGAGCACCGCGGCGGTCGGCCAGTTGAGCGCGTCGTGCAGCGGATCGACCGCGCTGCCGGAGCGCAGCTCGCGCAGCAGCAGCCAGGCCGCGCCGACCATCACCGCGAGGAAGCCGACGTCGCGCCAGCCGGGACCCACCGCGCGCGCATCGGGGTCGGGCGTGTCGCGTGCGGCCCAGTAGCCGGCGATCAGGCCCGGCGCGGTGGCCGCCCACAGCGCGAGCGCGACGGCCCACCACGGCGTGAACCAGCGTTCCCAGCCCTGCGGGTCGAGCACCTGGGTGCTGTGCTGCCACAGGTGCGGGGCGATCACCAGCAGGCCCAGCAGCATGCTGGCGAACATGAATTCGGTGTGGATCGCGAGCCAGGCGCGCAGGTAGGTGACGACGGCGATGCCGATGTCGCGCGAGCCGGCCGGCGACAGGTAGCGGCCGTTGCGGCGCAGCCATTGCAGCACCGGCGAATCGCTGTGCGCGAGCAAGGCCTGGGTGCGCTGCAGCCCGAAGCTGCTGACGAGGCGCCCGAACATCGCGCCGGTGTAGCCGCCGCCGGAGACGGTGGACAGGTAGTCGACGCGGCCGAGCATGCCGTCGCCCGCGAGCGTGCGGTCGGCCGGGTCGGCGCGTTCACTGTTGGGTTGGCCGTGGTTCTGCGCCAGGCCGCGCAGCAGGCCGAGCGCGAAGGTGGCGCTGCGCACACCGCCGCCGGACAGCGCGAGGCCGACGCTGGGCAGGTGCAGCGCCGGGTGGTCGGCATCGTCGGCCAGGCCGAGCACGTGGCGGCGGCGGGCCTGCAGCGCGTCGCGCTCGGCCTGCAGCAGGGCCTGCCAGTCGTCGGGCAGCGGGGGGTCTTCGGGCTTCATCGGCACCGACTGTAGGACCGGCACGCCGGCTTGTCAGCGGCAGGACGACTGCGTCCTAGGGGGACGCCTGACAGCCCGTGTCAGACGTGTGAAACCCGCCTGTAACCAGCTGCACCGCTGCCAATTCGTACCGTGTGCTTGTGCGCGGTGGAACGGCCCGGTCCCGAGCGAGCGCTTGGGGTGGCCGGTGGCGGGTCGAAAAGAAAGGGGCACAGCCAGATTTGCCCGAAAGCCCGCCCATGCCGCTCCAACCCCGCCTTCTCATTGCCGCCTGCCTCGCCGGCCTGGGGCTGGCCTCGTTCGCGCCGGCCGCGTGCGCCGACACCATCGGCTTCCACCTCGCGAGCAAGCACATCCCGGCCAAACGCTACAACAACACCAACCCGGGCATCTACTACCGCACCGACGACGACTGGACGGCCGGCATCTACCGCAACTCGCTGCGCCGCACCAGCGCCTACGCCGGCTACACCTTCGAGTACGGCCGCTTCGGCGTGACCGCCGGCGGCGTGACCGGCTACGACCACGCGGTGCAGCCGCTGTTCGTGCCAACGGTGTCGCTGTTCACCGTGCAGGGCGTGACGGCGCGCGTCGCCTTCATCCCGCGCGTCGAGAAGCGCATCGGCTCGCACGTGCTGCACCTGATGGTGGAGTTCTGATCCGCCTCTTCCTGCTCAGGGCACGCGCTGCCCGCTGTGCCATGGGGTCCAGATCAGCGCCGCGGTGAGGCCGGCGGTGCTGCTGCGTTCGAACAGCGGGCTGGCGCGGTTGGCCGCGCCGGCGTGGCTGTTCAATGAAGCGCCGAGGCTGAGCACCGTGTCGGTGGCGATGCGGCGCGACCACCACGCGCGCACGCCGCTGCCGAAGTAGCCGGCGCCCGCGTCGTAGGCCGGGCGCTGCGCGGTCGCGTAGCGCGGATCCACCTGGTAGAAGTAGTCGTGCAGCGATTCGCTGGCCCAGGTGGTGAGCACGCTCAACTGCACCTGGCTTTCGCTGTCGGGCCAGCCGCGGCGCTGCCAGCGCAGCTCGGGCTCGACCACCGAGCCGTGGCGGTCGATGCGGTGGCCATCGGTCGAGAACACCGCGCGCGCCTTCAGGTGGGCGCTGATCTGCTGGCCGTCCTGCAGCGGCAGGCGCCAGCGCAGCTGCGGGCCGAGTTCGAACAGGTAGTCGAGGCCGGGCATGCCCTGGCGCGCGTCGTTGTCGCGGGCGTTGAAGGCGACGGCACCGGAGAGGTCGAGTTCGAGGCGGCCGCCGGCGAACAGGCGGCTGCGCACGCCGTCTTCGTCGATGCGCAGGCGCTCGCCGCGGTAGACGACGATGGGCACCGGCGCGATGCGCGAATGGCGCGTGCCGGCGGCCGGGTAGTCGGGGCCGTTGACGGCGACGAGACCCATGCCGACGTCCCACAGCGGCTTGCCGGTGGGCTTGGCTTCGATGTCGACGGGGGGCGGGTCGGCTTGTTGCGCCTGCGCGAACGGCGCGGACGACAGGGTCAGGGCGAGCAGGAACAGCAGGGGCAGCGGGCGCATCGGGCTCTCTGGGGTCGCACGGATCGGCGCGACACCATACCCGAAGCCGGCGGCATCACCTCAGGGCGTGATGGCGATCGACAGCGTGTCGCTGTCGGACCAGTTGCCGTTGCCGTCGGTGGCGCGCGCGAAGACGCGCAGCGTGCTGCGGCCGTCGACCGGGGCGACCACGGCCCATTCGTAGGGCGAGAAGCTGTCGCCGCCCAGCAGCACGGCGCTGCCGCCGTCGAGGCGGTAGAAGCGCACGTCGTCGATGCCGTTCTCGTCGGAGGCCGCCGCGGCCAGGCGCACCGTCTGGCCGGCCTGCACCGAGGAAGCCGAAGCCACCAGCTCGACGCTGGGCGGGCCGAAGTCGCCGAAGCCGTTGTCCCATTGGACGTAGAAGCCGCCGCCGCACCCCGTCAGGATGGCGGCGGCGAGTGCGGCACTGGACAGCGCGAGGCGGTTCATGCGTGCATGCTACTGCGTCAGCCGCGCTTCAGCTTCGCCAGCTCATCCCCCACCAGCTTCACGACCAGCCGGTCCAGCGTCTGCACCGAGTACTGCTTCACGTCATGCGTCGTCTGCGTCCCCGGCCCGCTGGACGGATCGCTCGCATCGCGGTACGTCAGGAACACGAAGCGCCCCGCGGTGTACTGCGCCATCTGCCGGTAGATGTATTCGCCGACCGGATCGAGCCCGCTCGCGCCGACCGCGAACAGCTTGATGCCCTTGGCCAGCGCGGCCTGCATGTCGACGTCGTACTGCGGGCCGCCGTAGTCCAGGTGCGGTGGCGCATCGGCCACCAGCACCACCATGCGGGCCGCGTCGCGGCGCCAGCTCATGCCGTGCACGACCTCGTGCAAGGCCTCGTTCAGCGCCTCGGGCGTGTCGCCGCCGCCGTTCGCCTGCACCTGGCCCAGCACCTGCTGGAACGCGCCCAGGTCGTCGGTGAAATCCTGCGTGCGCGTCAGGAAGGCATCGCCGCGGTCGCGGTAGGCCACCAGGCCGTAGCAGACGTCCGGCTGCGCCGGCAGGCGCGCGATCTGCTGCGCCATCGCATGCATCGACGCCTTCAGCTTCGCGATCTCGTCGCCCATCGAGCCGGTCGCGTCGACCAGGAACACCAGGTCCAGCCGCGGCCGCTGCACTGCGTCGAACTGGCCCAGCCGCACCTGCACCGCCTGCGCCTGCCCACGCTGCAGCAGCGCGCGGCCCTGCACGCCGTTCTTGCGCACCGCGACGCCCAGCGTCCGCTCGGCCTGCATCCCCTGCGAGAGGAAGGCGCGCGGATGCAGCCACACCCGCCCACCGGTGTCGGTGCGGGCCCACATCAGCGGCTGCGCGACACCGGCGCGCTGGACCGCGACCTCGGCGTCATGCACCGGGAAACCCTGTGCATCGGTCACTTCCAGCAGATAGCGCTCGCTGATGTCGCGATCGCGCACCGGCAGGCCGCCGTTGCGCTGGCGGTAGGCCAGGTACTCGCCGAAATCGGCGTTGTCGTCGACCATGCCGGCGGTCACCGTCTCGCGTGCCGGGCGCGGCGCGACGGCCTGCGGCGCCGGTTGCGGCGCCGAGGGCCACGGCGGTGCCGGGGCGAACGCGGCACCCGTCTCCGCCGCCGGCTTGTCCGCCGGTGCCGCCGGTGTTGCCCGTTCGCGCGCCGAATCGGCCAGCGCACCGGTGGCCGACTTCGCTTCGCGCCGGACGTCATCGCGCTCGAACCGGTCGCTGCGGCGCAGCACCCGCGGGTTCTGCCCGCCCGGCACCTCGCGCAGCGCCGGCAGCCGATGGCAGCTGGTGGCCGACGGCGCGACGAAGCTCGGCGGCGCATCGTCCGGCTGCGCCGGAGCGTCCTGCCAGACCGGCGGCCACGGCTCGGCCGCCTGGGCGAGGTTGTTGTCGATGCTGCCGGCGCACGCGGCCAGCAGCAGGCTGCTCGCGACGACGGACGTCAGTGCGCGCCGCGGTTTCATCATCAGCGTGTTCATGCGGGTCTCCAGGTTGTCGAAATGAGGACCCTGGCTGACACGTGCCACGCGGCGCCGTGGGGTGAAACCGGCGCCAAGTTTTTTCGCGGCGCCGGATTCACCCCATCGCGCCCGCTGCGCCGTACCACCCGCTGCATGAGGCAGACTGCGATGCCATGCACCCCGGCCCCGACACCCCCGACGACACCCTGATGAACGCCTATGCGGGCGGCGATGCCGCCGCCTTCGAAGCCCTGTACAGCCGCCACCAGGCCGGGCTGTACCGCTTCGTGCGCCGGCTGCTGGGCCCCTCGCTCGCGTCGCAGGCCGACGAGGTGTTCCAGGACACCTGGCTGCGCGTCGTCAACGCGCGCGCCAGCTGGCAACCGCAGGGCGCGAGCTTTCGCACCTGGCTGTTCACGCTGGCCCACCACCGCGTGATCGACGTGTGGCGGCGCAGCGGCCGCGAGGTCTCATTGACCACCGGGGACGACGACACGCCGTGGGAACCCGAGGCCGCGGCCGGCGTGCCGTGGCAGCAATGGCCGGCTGCCGCGCAGCAAAGCGACGACATCGCGTTCTGGCGCCGTGCCGGCGAACGGCTGCTGGCCTGCCTGGAAGAGCTGCCGCTGCCGCAGCGCAGCGCCTTCCTGCTGCACCACGACGACGAGCTGCCGCTGGCCGAGGTGGCGCGCACGCTCGAGGTCGGCTTCGAGACCGCGAAGACCCGCCTGCGCTATGCGATGAGCAAGCTGCGCGCGTGCATGGGCGCCTACCTCGCGCCGCTGCAGGGCCCGGAGGGATCGCGATGAGCGATGACCGCGACCTGGAGCGCGACGCCCACCTGCGCCAGGCGCTGCGCCATGCGCCCGACGCCGATGCGGCCCCGCCTGCGCAGCTGCGCGAGCTGATCCTGCGCGAGGCCCAGGCCAAGGCGCGCGAAGGCCGGCCGGCGGCGCCTGCCGCGGCGCCCGGCCCGCTGCACCGGCTGTGGCAGTGGATCGGCAGCCCCCGCTTCGCCGCTGCGCTGGCCGGCGTGGCGGTGATCGGCTTCGCAGGCCTGCTGTGGCGCGAACGCCCGGCCGAAGAGGCCTTGCCGCCGCGCGTCGCGCAGCAGGCGCCGGCCGCACCGGCGGCCGTGCCAACTGCCGTGCCGGCGGCGCCGAAGGAGGAAGCCGTACCTGCTGCCGCCGCGCCTGCGCCTGCGCCTGTGGCTGCACCGGCACCCGTCACGCCGCTGCGCACCGAGAAGCCCAAGCTGGCGCCCCGCCCGCCGCGGCAGGACGTACCGGCCGCGGGCGTGCTCGCAGATGCCGCCCCGGCGCCCGCGGCGCCACCGCCCCCCGCCACCGCTGCGGCGCCCGAAGCGAAGCGGGCCGAGGCCGCCGACGCGCTCGCCGAACGCAGCCGCGACAGCGCCCGCGAGCGCAGCAGCGAAGCCGTCGAATCGCGCCGCAGCCAGGCGGTCGCGAAGGCCGCGGCACCGGCGTTCTCCCCGGCACCGGCCGGCGCACTGCAGGCCGACGCGCCGGTCGCGGCGATCGCGCAGCTGCGCCTGGCCATCGGCGCCGAGCCGACCCTCTGGTACTGGCAGCGCCCGGCCGGCCCGTCGCGCCCGTTCGACAACGCGATCAGCCAGTGGCTGGGCCGCGCCGAAGCGGCCACGCGCGGCCGCTGGCAGGCGCGGCCGTCGCTGCCGGCCGAGGCCGCGCCAACCGAGCTGCTGCTGCTGCGCAACGGCGAGCTGTCGCAGCGCCTGCGCATCGCCGATGACGCGCTGCTGTGGCAGCGCCTGGACCGCGGCGACGTGCTGCGCGCCCCGCTCGATGCGGCCACGCTGGCCGCGCTGCGCCAGGCACTGGACGCCGCAACGCCCTGAATCAGCCCGCGGCCAGCCAGGCCGCGAGGCCCTCGGTGATGCCGCTCGCGAAGCGCTGGAACACCGGCTCGGCGACGAAGCCCAGGTGCGGCGTCAGCAGCAGGTTGGGCGCGCTGCGCAGCGGGTGGTCGGCGGCCAGCGGCTCGGCGTCGAACACGTCGAGTGCCGCGAACCCCGGCCGGCCCTGCTCCAGCGCCGCCACCAGCGCCGCGGTGTCGACCAGCGCCGCGCGCGAGGTGTTCACCAGCACGCTGTCGGCGCGCATCGTCGCCAGGCGAGCGGCATCGATCAGGTGCCGGGTCTCGGGCGTCGGCACCAGGTGCAGGCTGACCACCGCCGAGGTCGCCAGCAGCTCGTCCAGCGACACCGCGCTCGCGCCGTGCTGCAGCGCGCGCTGCTCGGTCAGGTGCGGGCTCCAGGCGGCGACCTCCATGCCGAAGGCGCGCCCGACGGCCGCGACGCGGCCGCCGATCTCGCCCAGGCCGATCAGGCCGAGCCGCTGCCCGTGCAGCACGCTCGCCAGCGGCTCGGCCGCATCGCTGCGCCAATGCCCGGCGCGCAGCCGCGCGCTCGCCGCCTCCAGCCGCTTCACCGCGCCGAGGATCAGCGCCCAGGTCAGCTCGCAGGTGGCGCTCTTCGACGGCCCCCATTCGGTGTGGTGCACCGGGATGCCGCGCGCCTGCAGCGCCTGCGGGTCGAGCGCGTTGTTGCGCGTGCCGGTGTAGGCCAGCCAGCGCAGCTTCGGCAGCTGCGCCAGCAGCTCGGCCCCGAACGGCGTGCGGTCGCGCATCAGCACGATCGCGTCGGCATCGCGCAAGGCCTGCAGCAGGGCCTCGCCGCGCAGCGGCGCGTGGTGGATGGTGACGTCGGCGGCCGCGTCGATGACGCGCCAGTCGGCCAGCCGGCGCAGGCTGCGCTCCCAGTCGTCCAGCACGACGATGCGCGGGCGCATCACGGACGCGCCAGCGCAGCCAGCGCCTTCAGGTCGGCCGCCGCCCCCACGCCCCAGCAGGCCTCGATCAAGCCGCGCGTGCGCACTGCGCCGAGCACCGGGTCGGCCAGGCCGTGGAACTTGGCCTCCAGCGCCGCATCGCCCATCGGCCGCTGCAGCGAGCCGATCGCATGCTCGACGAACACGTGCACGCGGCGGCCGTCGCGCAGCACCGCGGTGACGTCGGCACTGGCCTCGCCGATGCCGTCGTCCACCGTGGCCACCACCTTGCGGCGCAGCGCCACCATGTCGGGCCGCGTGACCACCGCGTCGGAGAACTCCTCCTCGGCCGCGTGGCCGAACACCAGCCCGGCCGCGCAGCCGTGGTACACGCTGAACTTGCCCTGCAGCCCGTCGGCCGGCTCCTTCTTGCCGGTGAGTTCGAGCACCAGCGAGTGCACCTTCAGCTCGATGCGTTCGACGTCGTCGGCGCGCACGCCCTGCTCGCGCAACTGCACGCAGGCATCGATGCTCGGGTGGATCACGATGCCGCAGGCGAACGGCTTGTAGCTGTTGAACGAGATCTCGAAGCGCTCGCCCAGCTCGTCGGTGACCTCGTGCCACGCGCACTTGGTCGACACCACCTGCGCGAAGCCGCGCGGCGCCTCGATGGCCTTCGGGCTGGCCGTGAAGCCGTGGCGCGCCAGCAGCGCCGACATCAGCCCGGCGCGCGCCGCCGCCCCCGGGTGGAAGGGCTTGGTCATGGTGCCGAACTGCTCCCGCAAACCCACCGGCTGCGAGGCGGCGATGCCCAGCGCCATCGCGGTCTGCTGCACGTCCAGCCCCAGCAGGCGGGCGCAACCGGCGGCCGCGCCCAGCATGCCGGTGGTGCCGGTGATGTGCCAGCCGCGGTCGTAGTGCTCCGGGTAGACCATGTTGCCCAGCCGGCAGGCGACGTCGATGCCGATCACCAGCGCGTCGACCAGCTGGCGGCCGCTCGCGCCGTGGTGCTCGGCCAGCGCCAGCAGCGCCGAGGCCACCGGCCCGGCCGGGTGGATGATGGTCTTCAGGTGGGTGTCGTCGAAATCGAAGGTGTGCGAGGTGATGCCGTTCAGCAGCGCGGCGCTTGCCATGTCGACGCGCTCGCCGCGGCCCAGCACGCTGGCCTGCGGCGCGGGCTGCAGCATCTGCACGGCCGCCAGCGCCGCGTCGGCGGCCTCGTGGCGCGCGGCGCCGACGGCGCAGCCGAGCCAGTTCAGGAAGGTGCGGTGCGCCTCGTGGTCGACCGCGTCGCTCCAGCCGCGCGACGGGTGTTCGGCGACGAAGCGGGCCAGGATCTGCGTGATGGGCGGTGCGTTGTGGTCGGCGGCGACCTGGGTGTTGCGGGCCATGGGGTGTCTTCAGTTGTCGAGTTGAATGTTGCGTGCCTTGGCCAGCCTGGACCAGCGCGCGATGTCGTTGCGCATGTAGTCGCCGAACTGCGCCGGCGTCATCGCCATCGGCTCGACCGCCTCGACGGCCAGCTTGTCGCGCAGGTCGGGCGCCTTCAGCACGGTGGCGAGCGTCTCGTTGAGCTGGCGCACGATGGGCTCGGGGATGCCGGCCGGGCCGACCACGCCGTACCACTGCATCGCGTCGAAGCCCTTGAAGCCGGCTTCTTCCAGCGTCGGCACGTCCTTGGCCTGCGGATGGCGCTTGGTGCCGGTGATGGCCAGCGCGCGCACGCTGCCGGCGCGCAGGTGCGGCATGGCCGCGGCCAGGCCGGGGAACATGGCCTGCGTCTGCCCGCCGATCAGGTCGGTGAAGGCCGGCGCGATGCCGCGGTAGGGCACGTGCACCATGAACGAGTCGACCTGCTGCTTGAAGAGCTCCATCGTCAGGTGCGTCAGCGATCCCGGTCCGGCCGAGCCGTAGGCGACCTTGCCGGGGTTCTTGTGCAGGTAGTCCATGAACTCCTTCAGCGTCTTGACCGGCAGCTGCGCGTTGACGACCAGCACGTTCGGCGTCGCGCCGATCATGCCGATGGGCGTGAAGTCCTTCAGAGCGTCATAGGGCAGCTTGCGCGTGGCCGGGCTGGTGCCGTGCGTGCCGACATAACCCTGCATCAGCGTGTAGCCGTCCGGAGCCGCATGCGCCGCGGTCTGGCCCGCGATCACGCCACCGCCGCCGCCCTGGTTGTCGACCACGATGGTCTGGCCCAGCAGCACGCCCCAGCGTTCGGTGACGGTGCGGCCGATCATGTCGCTGCCGCCGCCGGCGGCCACCGGCACGATGTAGCGCAGCGGTTTGGTCGGGAACCTGGCCTGGGCGCGGGCCGGCGCGGAAAGGGCCGCGGGCAAGGCGCCGAGCGCCGCGGCATGCAGCAGGGTGCGTCGTTTCATGGTTGTCTCCGGTGTTGTCGTGAACTGCTAAGGGGTCGCGCCCAATCTGGCGTGGGCGTCGGTGACATGGGTTCTGGCGAGCCGCTCGCTCGCCAGGGCATCGCCCTGGCGCAGCGCACGCGCGATCTGCACGTGCTCGGCGATCGAGATGCGCCGGCCGGCATCGCCCGACAGGTTGGTCAGCCGGGCCACGTGCAGGCGCTGGATCACGCCGCGGTAGCTGGCCAGCAGCTGCTGGTTGCCCACCGCCTCGACGATGGCCCAGTGGAACTTCAGGTTCTCGGCGTAGTAGGCCTGCGCGTCGCCGCGGTCCACCGCCTGGTTCATCGTCGCGATGGCGGCCTCGAGCTGGCGCGCGAGCGGCAGCCGGCGCGTGCCCGGCAGCGCCGCGACGCGCGACGCGGCATAGCCGTCGAGCATCTCGCGCAGCTCGTACAGCTCGCGCACGTCGGCCGCTTCCAGCCGGCGCACGAACACGCCGGCGTTCTTGCGCGACACCACCAGGCCCGAGCTCTCCAGCTCGCGCAGCGCCTCGCGCACCGGCACCCGCGACACCTTCAGCCGGGCCGCGATGTCGGGCTCGTTGATGCGCTGGCCGGGCAGCAGCGCACCCTGCAGGATCAGCTCCAGCACGTCGTCGCGCACCAGCTTGGCGAGGGAGGTGTCGCGCACGTCGCTCAGGCGGTCGGCGGCGGCAGGGGCGGTCCAGGGCAGCATCGGCGGGGCCAGGTTGTTTCCGTATATCGTATACGAAACAGCGGAAAGGCCCGCCGCATCCCCTGTTTGCCGGTGACCCGCCCCTGGGTCGCGCGGTGCTGCGCCGCTATGATGTTTGGTTTCGCGCCCGCAGCCCTCGATGCCCCCGTCCCGTCCCGCTGAACCCGACGCTTCCATCGAAGCCCCCGTCATCAGGGTGCGGGGCGCGCGCACGCACAACCTGAAGAACATCGACCTCGACATCCCGCGCAACAAGCTGGTGGTGATCACCGGGTTGAGCGGCTCGGGCAAGTCGAGCCTGGCGTTCGACACGCTGTATGCCGAGGGCCACCGCCGCTACGTCGAGAGCCTGAGCGCCTATGCGCGCCAGTTCCTGCAGCTGATGGACAAGCCCGACGTCGACGTGATCGAGGGCCTGAGCCCGGCGATCAGCATCGAGCAGAAGGCCACCAGCCACAACCCGCGCTCGACGGTGGGCACCGTCACCGAGATCCACGACTACCTGCGCCTGCTGTACGCCCGCGCCGGCACGCCCTTCTGCCCCGACCACGACGTGCCGCTGCAGGCGCAGAGCGTCAGCCAGATGGTCGACACCGTGCTCGCGCTGCCCGAGGACACCCGGTTGATGGTGCTGGCGCCGGTGGTGCGCGACCGCAAGGGCGAGTTCGGCGAGCTGTTCGCCGAGATGCAGGCGCAGGGCTACATCCGCTTCCGCATCGACGGCAGCACGCACGAGGCGACCGAGCTGCCGAAGCTGAAGAAGGCCGAGAAGCACGACATCGACGTCGTGATCGACCGCGTGAAGGTGCAGCCCGATGCCGCCGCCACCGGCCTGCGCCAGCGCCTGGCCGAAAGCTTCGAGGCCGCGCTGCGCATCGCGCAGGGCCGCGCCGTCGCGCTGGAGATGGACCACGGCCGCGAGCACCTGTTCTCCAGCAAGTTCGCCTGCCCGATCTGCAGCTACTCGCTGAGCGAGCTGGAGCCGCGGCTGTTCTCGTTCAACTCGCCGGTCGGCGCCTGCCCGAGCTGCGACGGCCTGGGCCTGGTGACGGCCTTCGACCCGGAGCGCGTCGTCGCCTTCCCATCGCTCAGCCTGGCCAGCGGCGCCGTCAAGGGCTGGGACCGGCGCAACGGCTACACCTTCTCGCTGCTCGAGAGCGTGGCCAAGCACTACAAGTTCGACATCGACGCGCCGTTCGAGGGCCTTCCCGAGAAGGCCCGGCAGGTGCTGCTGTACGGCTCGGGCGACGAAGACATCGCCTTCGTCTACGAATCCGAGGGCGCCGGCACGGGCAAGGGGAAAGGCAAGACCCGCAGCGTCAAGCGCTCGCACCCGTTCGAGGGGATCATCCCGAACTTCGAGCGCCGCTACAAGGAGACCGACTCGGCCGCGGTGCGCGAGGACCTGGCACGCTACCAGGCCGCCCGCCCCTGCCCCGATTGCCACGGCACGCGGCTGCGGCGCGAGGCGCGCAACGTGTTCCTGCAGGGCCTGGATGACGAAACACCCGAGGCCAAGGGCGAGCCGATCTTCCGCGTCGAGCACTTCACGCTGCGCGAGTGCCTGCACTACTTCAGCCAGCTGACGCTGCGCGGCGCCAAGGCCGAGATCGCCGACAAGGTGGTGCGCGAGATCCGCTCGCGGCTGAAGTTCCTGAACGACGTCGGGCTCAACTACCTGAGCCTGGACCGCAGCGCCGACACCTTGTCGGGCGGCGAGGCCCAGCGCATCCGCCTGGCCAGCCAGATCGGCTCGGGCCTGACCGGCGTGATGTACGTGCTCGACGAGCCCAGCATCGGCCTGCACCAGCGCGACAACGACCGGCTGATCGACACGCTGCGCCACCTGCGCGACATCGGCAACAGCGTGCTGGTGGTCGAGCACGACGAGGACGCGATCCGCGCCGCCGACCACGTGATCGACATGGGCCCGGGCGCCGGCGTGCACGGCGGCCACGTGATCGCGCAGGGCACGCCCGACGTGGTGGCCGCCAGCAGCGAATCGCTGACCGGACGCTACCTGTCGCGCGTGCTGCGCATCGCGGTGCCGAAGCAGCGCCACCGCCTGCAGGACCCGGCCCCGGACGACGCGCAGCCGCGCAGCCTGCGCATCGTCAACGCGCGCGGCAACAACCTGAAGGGCGTGACGGTCGAGATCCCGGTCGGGCTGCTGACCTGCGTGACCGGCGTGTCCGGATCGGGCAAGAGCACGCTGGTCAACGACACGCTGTACGCCGCGGTCGCGCGCAAGCTGTATGGCAGCCATGCCGAGCCCGAGGCGCACGACGCGATCGAGGGCCTGGAGGTGTTCGACAAGGTCATCAATGTCGACCAGAGCCCGATCGGGCGCACGCCGCGCAGCAACCCGGCCACCTACACCGGGCTGTTCACGCCGATCCGCGAGCTGTTCGCCGAGATGAACACCGCCAAGGAGCGCGGCTACGGCCCGGGCCGCTTCAGCTTCAACGTGGCCGGCGGACGCTGCGAGGCCTGCCAGGGCGACGGCGTGCTGAAGGTGGAGATGCACTTCCTGCCCGACGTCTACGTGCCCTGCGACGTCTGCCACGGCAAGCGCTACAACCGCGAGACGCTGGAGGTGCTCTACAAGGGGCGCAACATCACCGAGGTGCTGGACATGACGGTGGAGGACGCGCATGCGTACTTCAACGCCGTGCCCAACATCGCACGCAAGCTGCAGACGCTGCTCGACGTCGGCCTGGGCTACGTGCGGCTCGGCCAGAGCGCGACCACGCTGTCGGGCGGCGAGGCGCAGCGCGTCAAGCTGGCGCTGGAGCTGTCCAAGCGCGACACCGGCCGCACGCTGTACATCCTGGACGAGCCGACCACCGGGCTGCACTTCGCCGACATCGACCTGCTGCTGCGCGTGCTGCACCAGCTGCGCGACGCCGGCAACACCATCGTCGTGATCGAGCACAACCTGGACGTCATCAAGACCGCCGACTGGCTGATCGACATGGGCCCGGAAGGCGGTGCCGGCGGCGGCACGGTGGTGGCCCGCGGCACGCCGGAAGACATAGCAGCAAACCCGGCCAGCTTCACGGGGCAGTACCTGAAACCCCTGCTGGAAGAGTGATCGAAAGTCCGCGCTGCGGGTGTTGCGAGAGCTGGCTAGACTGCAGTCCCTTCCACAGGAGCGCGCCGTGAGCCTGGACATCGACTACTACCTCTCCCCGCACTCGCCCTACACCTACCTCGGCCACCAGCGCTTCTGCGAGATCGCCGCGGCTGCCGGCGCCCGGGTCAACGTGCTGCCGGTCGACCTGGGCGGCAAGGTGTTCCCGGTCTCGGGCGGGCTGCCGCTGTCCAAGCGCGCACCGCAGCGCCAAGCCTACCGGCTGCTCGAACTCAAGCGCTTCAGCGCCTGGCTGGGCCAGCCGATCAACCTGCAGCCGAAGTACTTCCCGGTCAACAGCGACGACGCGGCGCAGCTGATCATTGCGGTCGACATGAAGGACGGCACCGAGGCGGCGCTGCGCATCGCCGGGGCGGTGCTGCGGGCGGTGTGGGTGGAAGAGCGCAACATCGCCGACCTGGCGGTGCTGCAGGCGATCGTCGCCGAGCAGGGGCTGCCGGCGCAGCGCGTCGACGATGCGCACTCGCAGGCGGTGCACGAGCGCTACGAACAGGATTCGGAGGCCGCGATCGCCGCGGGCGTGTTCGGTGCGCCGAGCTACGTGATCGGCGGCGAGATCTTCTGGGGACAGGACCGGCTGGATTTCGTCCAGCGGCGCTTGCAGCAAGGCTGACCCGGGTTGTCACCCGGGCTACGTGGACGCGTGGCCCGGATGCCAATCCGGGGATCAACTATCCATTGCGTACCGCGCTGCCTTCCGCATCCGACGCATCGGACACCCAACTGCCCTGCATCAACTCGTCGACGTGCGGCTGCAGCAGCAACGCGATCAGGGCAATCAACAGGCCGACCGCCGTGATGACGGTGACCGTGGCCGCGATGAAGAAGCTCATGGTGCGCTCCGGTCAGGACATCACATGTTGTACTTGGCCTTGGCGCTGTTCACGCAGGCCGTCTTCGCATCGCCGGCCAGCGAGTCGCACTTCTCGGCTTCCGCCTTGTAGTTCGCGGTCTTCTTGTCGTCCGTGGCAGTGGCATTGGCCTTCTTGGTGTCGCGCTCGGCCTTCGCATCGGCCTTCGCCTTGGTCTCGGCGGCCTTGGCTTCCTTGACGCAGACGTCCTTGTCGTTGCCGGCCTTGTCGTCGCAACGTTCCTTGGCGACCTTGTAGTCGGCCTCGGCGATGTCTTCCTTGGCCTTGTAGACGGCGCGCGGCGTACCCTTGTAGTCAGCCTCGGCGGTCGCCTCGGTCTTCACGCGAGCGGCCTTGGCTTCGGCCACGCAGATGTCCTTCGCATTGCCCGCCAGCGATTCGCAGGTCTTGTGCGCCGCTTCGTACGTCGATTTGGCGGACGCCTTGGCCTGGTCGTAGGCGGTCTTGTCGGCGGCGAAAGCACCGCCGCTGAACATCAGCGCGGCAACGGCAGCCGTGATGCACGACAGCGTGAGCGAGCGTTGGGTCATGGGTCTTCTCCTCGATGGAATGGCTTCGAGCCGGTTCCACAAGATTAGGCAGCGCGGCGCGCGCGGTCTGCCGGACAAGGCGGGCGCAGGATGTGGGAGATGCCCTACAGCCCTTGTGGCGCGTTGGCGCCGGCTCGACAATGGCGGGCCATGCACAACCCATCGCCCGACCTGGAGCACAGGCGCCTGCTCGATTTCGCGCGTGCGTCCGGCGACTGGATGTGGGAAACCGACGCGCAGTTGCGCTACACCTGGGTCTCGGGCGCCTTCGAGGCCATCACCGGCCTGCCGCCCGAATCGATCATCGGCCGGCAGATCGCCGATTCGCCGCTGCTCGACGAACTCGCCAACCCGATCCCCGGCGGCGGCAGCTTCCACCAGCTGCTGCGCGCGCACCGGCCGATCGCGCGCGTGCTGACCGACAAGTCCACCCGGCACGGCGTGCTGCGCATCTCGCGCAGCGCGGTGCCGGTGTTCGATGCACACGGGCAGTTCGCCGGCTACCGCGGCACCGCGCGCGACGTGTCGGCCCACGTCGCCGCCGAGCGCCAGGCACATGCCCAGGCCGAACTGCTGCGCAAGCTGTCGTCGCAGGTGCCGGGCGTGATCTTCCAGTTCCAGCGCGATGCCGACGGCCGCGTCAGCTACCCATACGCGAGCGATGCGGTGCGCGAGCTGTTCGGCGCCGAGCCGCCGCGCAACGGCGACGGCGGCGACCCGGGCGTGCCCTTGCGCATGCTGCATCCGGACGACGTCCGCGGCTACCTCGACAGCATCGACGCGTCCGCCCGCACGCTGACGCGCTGGCAGCGCAGCTACCGCATCGTGCGCGACGACGGCAGCGTGCGCTGGATGGAGACCCGCGCGATGCCCGAGCGCCTGCCCGACGGCGCGACGCTGTGGCACGGCTTCACCGCCGACATCACCGCGCAGAAGCAGGCCGAGCTCGCTTTGCGGGCCAGCGAGGAGCGCTGGAGCATGGCCGCCGAGGCCGCCGGCATCGGCGTCGCGCAGTACCTGCTGGCGACCGGCCGGCTGGCCTTCGATGCCCGCGCGTGCACGAACCACGGCCTGCCCTACCCGCTCGGCCACTACACGCTGGACGACTGGCTGGCGGCCTTCCATCCCGACGACCGCGGACCGACCGAGGCCGCGGTGCGGCAGGCGCTCGCGAGCGGCGGTTCGCTCGAGACCCGCTACCGGCTGACGCGGCCGGACGGACAGGTGCCGACGCTCGAGATCTTCGCGCAGTGCACCTTCGACGCCGCCGGACAGGTCAACGGCCTGCTCGGCACCTGCCGCGACGTGACGCAGCAGGTGGCGCTGGAGCAACTGAGGCGCGACAAGGAGGCGGCCGAGCAGGCCAACCGCGCGAAGAGCGAGTTCCTGTCGCGCGTCAGCCACGAGCTGCGCACGCCGCTGAACGGCATCCTCGGCTTCGCGCAGCTGATGTCGCTCGACCGCGTGCACCCGCTGGCGCACGACCAGATGCGCCGCATCGACAGCGTGATGCGCGCCGGGCGCCACCTGCTGGAGCTCATCAACGACGTGCTGAACCTGGCGCGCATCGAGCAGGAGGACTTCTCGCTGAAGCCGGTGCCGGTCGACCTCGACGCGGCGCTCGACAGCTGCGTCGCGCTGATCCAGCCGCTGGCCGACAACGCCGGCATCCGGCTGGTGGCGTCGGCGCGTGGGCCGGTGGCCGAGGCGCATTGGGCCGTGGCCGACGCGCGCGCGGTCGAGCAGGTGCTGCTGAACCTGCTGTCGAACGCGATCAAGTACAACCGCCCCGGCGGCAGCGTCCACCTGCAGCTGGGCCGCGACGGCGGGCAGGTGCGGGTGGCGGTGCGCGACGAGGGCGAGGGCATGTCGCCCGAGCAGCAGGCGCAGCTGTTCCAGCCCTTCAACCGGCTGGGGGCCGAGCAGCGCCGTGTCGAAGGCAGCGGCCTGGGCCTGGTGATCGCGCGCACGCTGGCGGCGGCGATGCACGGCGAGCTGCAGCTGCAAAGCGCCACCGGCCAGGGATCGACCTTCACGCTGGCGCTGCCGGCCGGCACGGCGCCACCGCCCGCGCGCCCGGCGGACGCGGCAGCAGCCCCGCCCGAGGCCCGCGTGCCGGCGCGCAAGCACGTGCTCTACATCGAGGACGAGCCGCTGAACGTGATGCTGATGCAGGAGGTCTTCAAGGCCCGCCCGCAGTGGCGGCTGAGCATCGCGGGCGATGGCGCGGCGGGCCTGGCGGCGGCGCGCACGCAGGCGCCGGACCTGCTGCTGATCGACATGAACCTGCCCGACACCACCGGCCTCGCGCTGATCCGCACGCTGCGCGGCGACCCGGCCACCGCCGGGCTACGCTGCATCGCGCTGTCGGCCGACGCGATGCAGCCGCAGATCGACGCGGCGCTGGCGGCCGGCTTCGACGACTACTGGACCAAGCCGATCAACGTCGCGCGCGTGCTGGACAGCTTGGGGCGGGCGATGCTGGAATGAAAAAAGCCGGTGCACTGCACCGGCTTCTTGAGGTCGCGGGCCCGAATTACTTCAGGTGGCCGTTGATCAGCTTGGTCATCTCGAACATCGAGACCTGGGCCTTCTTGAAGATTTCCTTCAGCTTGGCGTCGGCGTTGATCATCGTGCGCTTGGCCTTGTCCTGCAGGTCGTTCTTCTTGATGTACTCCCACACCTTCTTGGTCACTTCCGTGCGCGGCAGCGGGTTGCCGCCGATGACGGCAGCCAGCGATGCGCTCGGGGTCATGGCCTTCATGAAGGCGGCGTTGGGCGTGCGCTTCTTGGCCGGAGCGGCCTTCTTCGCAGCGGCCTTCTTGGCCGGCGCAGCCTTCTTCGCGGGAGCGGCCTTCTTGGCCGGGGCGGCCTTCTTGGCCGCTACTTTCTTCGCGGGTGCAGCCTTCTTGGCCGGTGCCGCTTTCTTTGCAGGAGCCGCTTTCCGAGCGGGCGGTTTCGCAGTTGCCATGTTGAATTTCTCCATCAATAACGTTGTTGATGTGCCCGGGTTGGGTGAGAGCCGCATGAGCTCTCG
>Ga0209758_1000265_pt1 | contig 104078 bp, 129 predicted proteins | sample AraplaMF_Col_mMF_FD_184258 | JGI IMG/M metagenome (GOLD analysis project Ga0209758, IMG submission 184258) | Arabidopsis root microbial communities from the University of North Carolina, USA - plate scrape MF_Col_mMF (SPAdes) (version 2) | ecosystem: Host-associated > Plants > Roots >... | reverse complement strand
CGAACGGCATCTTCGCGCCGTCATCGAGCAGATCGAGACGCGTTCGCCGGTCGAGCTTCTTGCAATCGGCATCGGCCACGACGTGACGCGCTATTATCGCAAGGCCGTGACGATCGTCGATGCGGACGAGCTTGCCGGCGCCATGACCGAGCAGCTTGCCGAGTTGTTTGCGGAAAACGGTGGCCGTTCGGCGGGTGCAGGCCGCATGCGTCGGGCCGGCTGAGGTCCGCCGCTTGAAGCTTCCCCGTCTCGTCGTCTGGGCCGGTCTTTTTGGTGCCATCGCTTTTCCGGTGGCGCCGGCGACCGACAATGTCCCGGTTCGGGTGCAGGCGATCACCGAATTCAAGCGAGGGTCGGCGGAAACCCGGTTCGGTCCGCTCGAATTCCTCGGCGGTATCGAGTTTTCCTCGTCCGACAGCAAGCTCCAGTCCTTGTCGGCCATCCGCTTTCGCGCCGACGGGGAACGTTTCGTGTCGGTGCTCGACACCGGTTCCTGGTTGACCGGCCGTATTCAGCGGGATGCCAAGGGGCGGCTTGCCAACCTCACCGAGCTTGCCATCAACCCGATCCTCATCCGCGGCGGCCGGGTGGGCACGAAATACAATTCGGATGCCGAGGGGCTGGCGCTGCGGGACGGCCAGGCGATCGTCGGCTTCGAGCAGCTGCATCGTGTCGACGCCTATCCCGATCCCGGGTTCGAGATGTCCGCGCCGCTGAAGAGCCTCGATCTTCCAATCCCGCGCCACGAGTTCCGGATGAACGCCGGCATGGAGACGGTGGCGGTATCGCCGAAATCAGGACCGCTCAAAGGGTCGCCCATCGTGGTCACCGAGCATAGCCTCGATGATCAGGGAAATCTGTTCGCCGCGATCCTGGAAGGCCCGCTGAAGGGCGTGTTCAAGGTGGTGCGGCACGATCCTTATGACGCGACGGACGGCGCCTTCCTGCCCAACGGCGATTTCCTGCTGCTTGAGCGCCGCTTCAGCTATCTCGGCGGCCTTGGCATGCGCATCCGCCTGATCAAGGGCGAGAGCATTCGCCCCGACGCCGTCGTGGATGGCGAGGTGCTGGTCGATGCCGACATGGGTTATGCCATCGACAACATGGAAGGCCTGGATGTCGTCATGGGGCCGGAAGGCCGGCCGCATCTGATCCTCATCTCCGATGACAACGGCAACCTGCTTCAGCGTAATGTCATGCTGGAATTCCGGTTGAATGATTGAGCGTGCCTCTTGCCCATTCTGTCCGCTGACAATACTCAGTTGATACCTACAATCAGGATGCGAAATGGTCGATATGTTCGATAAGTTGAAACTATTTGGCGCGGCCTCGGAGAGGCGCAGGGCTCGGTCAATTCGCAAGGCCTTTGAGGACTGGGAGAAACGTGACTATTCGGAGGAATCACCGCAGTTCATCAAGGAGCGAATGCTTCTGAAGCACGGGATAGCCGGCGGGCAGTGGATCGAGACCGGAACCTACAAGGGGGCGACGACCCGGTTCTTGTCGGAAAACTTCCCCTCGGTGCATTCGATCGAACCGGAGCCTGATCTCTATCGCAAGGCATCGGAGAAATTTGCCGGTCAGAATGTCAAGATATACAACGGGACGAGCGAGGAAATCCTGCCGGGACTGTTGCCGAAACTCAGCGGAGACATAAATTTCTGGCTCGATGGGCATTACTCGGGAGGCATTACCTTTAAAGGCGAGCAGGATTGTCCGGTAATCGAGGAGCTGGAAGCCATCTCCACGAATATGAGCAATTTTCGATCGGTCGCGATCATGATTGATGACGTTCGCTGCTTCCTGCCGGAGAACCTGGAGAAGTATCACTACCCCGACATCTCGCGGCTGACCGACTGGGCGAAGGAAAAAGGATTCTACTGGAGAATAGAGCACGACATCTTCATCATGAAAAATCGTGTCTGAGTTTGTATGCGTCGGTGATTCGAATTTTAACGATGCAATGTTGTTGACTAAAACCGTCGTGCCAGCTTCCTCAGGTCCTGACGCATTTCCTCAAATAGCGTTTCCGGTCAGTCCTGTTTCGCGGCGTTGTACGCATCGAGCAGGGCCTGAACGGGTATGCCGTCGATCTTGGCGCCCGTCATTCTGCATCCCACGAACTCGGCGCCCGAAAGGTTGGAGTTGTGCAGCCGCAGGCCGGACAGATTGACGTCATCGATGGACCAGCCCGACATATTGCTGTCATTGATCGTCGCGCCTGCAAAATTGATCTGATTGAAACTCGCGCCTGACAAATTGGTGTTGTGGAAGCGTGTGCCGGACAGGTTCACGTCGTCGAACGACGAGCCTGAAAGGGTTGCCCGGGTGGCTTCCAGAATATCGAAGACTTCGTGAATCTGCATGGTGGCCCGTCCAGAAAAGTTGCGACGCGGCGCAGACTGCCGCGCAACCTTTCAACTTGCAAGCCGGATCGAGCCGGGACTTTACTGAAAGTCAGGCTGCAGCCTTCGCCACCTGCGGCATCGGCTTCAGCACGTTCATCAGCGCGCCATAGGGCAGCAGCAGCACGACGCCGACCGAGACCTTGACCACGAGATCGCCGAGTGCCCAGGAGATCCAGCGCGGGGCTTCCGCCGCAAACGCGCCGAGGATCGGGGCGGACTGGATCGCGAAGTCCTCATTGGGGCCGATGAAGGCGAAGAGCGGGGCGAAGGCCAGCGAGAAGAACAGGATCGTATCGATCACCGTGCCGATCAGCGATGCCGCGAGCGGCGCCTTCCACCAGGTCTTGCGGCGCAGTTCGTTGAAGACCGAGATATCGAGAAGCTGGCCGATCAGGAATGCCGTGCCGGAAGCGATGGCGATGCGCGGAACGGAAATCCAGAAGGACAGCGCAACGCCGACGACGAAGCCGACCAGCACGACGCGCCGCGCGATCGACGGGCCGAACTGGCGGTTGGTCAGATCGGTGATCAGGAAGGCGACGGGATAGGTGAATGCGCCCCAGGTGAGGAGGTCGCCAAGGGCGATGCTCCAGAGCGTTCCCGTGACGGGAAACTGCACCAGGAAATTGGAGGCGACGACAACGGCCGCCATCAGCATGGCATAGATAAGAGTATAGCGGGAGCTCAGCATTTTTTTATCCTGGGTGATGCCACCAGTTGGAGTTATGAAGGCCCAAGAGAAAAGGCCTGGCCGGTGTTACCCGTTCAAGCCTTCCTCAAAGCCGGATGATTTGTCGTCGGACCGATCAGGCCGCAGCAGCGACTTCAGCGGTCTTCTTGACGATCTGGCGGCGCAGCAGGCGGGCGCGCATCGACAGTTCGGTCTCGTCGGCCTTCAGCAGGAAGGCATCGAGGCCGCCGCGATGTTCGACGGAGCGCAGAGCGTGCGCCGAAACGCGCAGGCGATAACGCTGGCCGAGAGCGTCGGAGATCAACGTGACCTGGCACAGGTTCGGCAGGAACCGACGGCGGGTCTTGTTGTTGGCGTGGCTTACGTTGTTGCCGGTCAGAACGCCCTTGCCGGTCAGTTCGCACACACGAGACATGGATACACCTTTGTTCTTCTTCAATCGGATGGTACTTCCGGACAATGCCCGGTGCGCCGATCCAACTGGTCCTGAGTGGAAAGTTGCGGTTCTATAGTCAGTGGGGCTCGTCGCGTCAAGCCAAAACCTTGACTTCCGCCCAAGAGATTCCGCCCGCAGTGCCGTAAAGCGGCTATTTTCTTGCCATCATGCACCGTCTATATGTCTCCAGGAAGACGCTTTCCGGCGTCCGCATCGGTCAGGGCAGAATCATGAACCTTCGCGGCAGTTTCGTCAGTGCCTTCGTGCTCATCTTCGGGTTCACGGCCGTTCCGCTCGGCTCGGCGGAAATCCGGCATGTCAGCGAATACGATATCTCGCTTGGAATCCTGCCGATCGCCAAGGCGTCTTTCGCCAGCGAATTCAACAGCAGCGACTACAAGATCAGCGGAACGTTCAAGTCCGCCGGGATCGTCAACATCATCAGCCGGATCTCCGCCGAAACCAGCGTCAGCGGGCGGATGCAGGCCGACAAGCTGCAGGCCGACCGCTACAACCTCGTCTATAGCGCCGGCCGGCGCACGCGTGTCTACGACGTCGAATACCGCAACGGCAATGTCACCGAGACGACCGTGAAACCGGAGCCGAGCCGCAATCCGGAAACCTGGATCCCGGTGACCGACAAGGACCTGCGCGCGGTGCTCGACCCGTTGAGCGGCCTGATCTTCCCGGGCGATGCCAAGGTCTGCCCCAGCCGGCTACCGATTTACGACGGCGAGTCGCGCATGGATCTGGTGCTGACGCCGAAGGGAACCAGGCCGTTTTCGACCGACGGCTTCAAGGGGGAGGCGATCGTCTGCTCGATCCGCTACCTTCCCAGATCCGGCTTCCGGCGCGGCCGCAGCGATATCGAATACTTACGCAAGACGCCGATGGAAATCTGGTTTGCCAAGGCGCAGTCGGTAAATGTATATGCTCCGGTCTATGCCGTCATCCCGACGAGGATGGGGCAGGTTTACGTGACCGCCGTCAAATACGGCGGCTGATGGGGCGCTCGTCCGGGCGTCCATGGAGCGTTCGGGGGAGCGGGAGTGAAAGTCCGGGGAACGTTGATCGGTTTTACGGCGATCCTCATGTGGTCGCTGCTGGCCCTGATGACGGCTGCATCCGGAAAAGTGCCGCCTCTCCAGATGAATGCGATGACGTTTGCGATCGGCAGCCTGCCGGGCATCGTGCTTTTCATCCTCAAGCCGCAACGGATCGCCCTCCTGAAGCAGCCGGCCAAGGTCTGGATCATCGGCATTGGCGGCCTTTTCGGCTACCATTTCCTGTATTTCACCGCGCTCCGGAACGCGCCGGCCGTAGAAGCGGGGCTGATCGCCTATCTTTGGCCGCTGTTCATCGTCGTCGGATCCGCGCTGCTGCCGGGCGAGCGATTGCGCTGGTATCATGTGCTCGGCGCGATCGCCGGGCTGTGCGGCACGATCACGATCGTTTCGCGCAAGGAGCTCTCGTTCGACGACGCCTATCTGCTGGGTTACGGCGCGGCCTTCCTCTGCGCCTTCACCTGGTCGGGTTATTCGCTGTTGACGCGGAGCTTCGACCGGGTTGCGACCGATGTGGTCACCGGTTTCTGCCTCGGCACCTCGCTTCTTTCGCTGATCTGCCATCTGGCGCTTGAGACGACCGTCTGGCCGGCCGATGGCGGCGAGTGGGCGGCGGTCGTCGGGCTCGGTCTGCTGCCGCTTGGCGCGGCCTTTTATGCCTGGGACTATGGGGTCAAGAACGGCGACATCCAGATCATCGGCGCGGCGAGCTACGCGGCGCCGCTGCTTTCGACGCTGATCCTGGTCGCTTCCGGCTTTGCGGAGCCGGACTGGCGCATTCTGATTGCCTGCCTGCTGATCACCGGTGGGGCGGTGCTGGCGGCGCGGGATATGTTCCGGCCGAAGCCGATTGCCGAGGCCATTGCCGAATAGGCGTCCCTGATGGATCGGGGACGTGGGGGAAGACATGGTTCTGTTGATATGGGCGGTGCTTGCCGCCTCGATTGCGCTTGCGGTCGGTTATTTCCGCTGGGTCAGAAGGCCCGCCGGCCATCTGCGCACAGTGCTGAAGGCCACGCCTGTTCTGCTGCTTGCGCTCTACGCGGTTCTGGCCGGCGCGCCTGCGCTGTTCATCGTTGCGCTGATATTCGCGGCGTTCGGCGATGCCTGCCTTGCCTATGAGGGAGAGGCAGCCTTCGTTTCGGGGCTCGTGGCCTTCCTCGCGGCGCATCTTGCCTATGCGGCGCTGTTCTGGCCGTCGATAGATCCCGGCCTGCTGGTCGCTTCCGCCTGGCGTTACACGGCGGCCTGGCTCTTCGTCGTGATGACGGGCATGACGCTTTTCATGCTGTGGCGTCCGGCCGGGCGGCTTGCCATCCCGGTCACCGTCTATGGGATCGTTCTCCTCGCCATGGCGCTCTCGGCGCTCTCGGTAAAGCCGATCCTGCCGTCGGCGGGGGCTGCCCTGTTCGTGATGTCCGATACGGCGCTGGCGATCCAGACATTCCTGGTGAAGCCCAAGGCGCCGGTGATCGCCAGGCTGAAGCCCTTCGTCTGGGGCACCTATTTCGCGGCACAACTCGTCTTCACGCTGGCAATTGCCGGCCTGCGCTTGTCCTAAGCCGACGGCTCCCAGCCGGGCGGTGCCATCTCGAAGCGCGAAAACTCGAAGCCGGGTGCCACCGTGCAGCCGACCAGCGTGAAGCGGCCGAGCGGTTCCGCCGCCTGCCAGGCATCGGCGGGGACCACGGCCTGCGGTCTCGCGCCCTTGGCAAGATCGATGCCGAGCGTCACCTCTTCGACGGTTTTGCCATCGGAAATCCGCAGGCGCAGCGGATCGCCGGCATAGAAGTGCCAGATTTCCGCCGCGTCGCGAACCCGGTGCCAGTGGGACCGTTCGCCGGCTTCAAGCAGGTAATAGATCGCCGTCGAATGGCCGCGTGAACCGCCCTCTGAATCGCGAAAGGTCTCGACGTACCAGCCGCCTTCCGGATGGCGCTGCATGCCGAGCGCGGCAATGATCTCCTGCGGCGTCATTTTAGAAATTGTCCTTGCGCTTGCGGATTTCCGCAAACACTTCCTCGTTGGACTTGCTCTCCATCAACAGGTTGCGGCGGATGGCCGGATCAGTGGCGCGCAGGAAGGGGTTGGTTTCCTTTTCCAGCCCGATCGTCGTCGGAATGGTGAACCGGCCGTCGGCACGCTGCGCCTCGATCTCCCTCGCGCGGGCCTGCAGTCGCTCATTGTCGGGATCGACGCTCAGCGCGAATTTCGCGTTCGAAAGCGTATATTCGTGACCGAAATAGACGGCCGTCTCGTCCGGCAGAACGGCGAGCTTCTGCAGCGAGTGCCACATGTCGGCGGCGGGACGTTCGAACAGCCGGCCGCAGCCGAGCGCAAACAGCGTGTCTGCGGCAAACAGGATCTTGTCGTCGGGGAAATGGTAGCAGATATGGCCGGCGGTATGGCCGGGGGTCTCTATGACGCGCACGAGATGTTCGCCGAACTGGAATTCGTCGCCGTCCGCCATGGTCCTGTCGAGGCCGGGGATCGCCACCGCCTCGTTGAACGGGCCGATGATTTCCAGCCCGAACTTTTCCTTGAGCGCGAGGTTGGCTTCCACGTGGTCGCCATGGTGATGGGTGGTGAGGATGTGGGTGATCTTCCAGCCACGGCGGGCGGCCGCGTCGAGGATGGGCTTTTCCTCCGGCGCATCGATCGAGGCCGTCAGCCCGCTTTCCGGGTCGTGCACGAGAACGCCGTAATTATCGCTGCGGCATGAAAAAATTTCGAGTTCCAGTGGTCTCATAACATAACCCCATTGCTGAAAGAGTTTTGCGTCACAATGTAGAGACTGGTCTCTTGAAGTCCAACCACCGTCTGGTACCAAATTAAGCATGCACGCCGATATCGTCGATCTCCGCGAATTCTACCACTCGCCCCTCGGCCATCTCGCCGAGCAGTCGATCGCCTTCGCGCTCTCTTCCCTCTGGGCAAGGCTGCCGGAAGAGCGGCTGGTCGGCCTCGGTTATGCCGTGCCCTATCTCGACCGCTTTCGCGCCGATACGGAGCGTACCTTCGCCTTCATGCCGGCGGGGCAGGGGGCGGTGAACTGGCCGGTCGGAGAGCTCTCCTCCACGGCTCTGGTTTTCGACGAGGAACTGCCGCTGCCGGATTCCTCCGTCGACCGGGTGCTGATGGTGCATTCGCTGGAATTCGCCGAAAACCCGCGCGAGACCCTCAAGGAGCTCTGGCGGGTGCTGGCGCCCGGCGGGCGGCTGGTCATCGTCGTGCCGAACCGGCGCGGCGTCTGGGCACGCATGGAGCATACGCCGTTCGGTTCCGGCCGGCCCTATTCGCGCGGCCAGCTTACCTCGCTGCTGCGCGAGACGAATTTCACGCCCGGCGCCAGCGCCGAGGCGCTGTTTTTCCCGCCGTCGAAGATCCGCGCCGTGCTGAAGCTGCGCCACGCCTTGGAGCGCCTCGGCCGGCGCTTCTGGCCGGTGTTTTCCGGGGTGATCGTGCTGGAAGCCCAGAAGCGCCTTTATCAGGGCCTGCCGGTTGCCGCCCGTGCCTCGCGGCGCGTCTTCGTGCCGGTGCTGGCGCCGCAGGGCGTGCCGACGACGCGGACGCAGTGAGCGCGGGATTGCCCCCTCGTCCGCCTGCCGGCACCTTCTCCCCGCAAGCGGGGAGAAGGACGCAAACCGCCCGCTCCTCATTTTTTTTGCTCATATCCTCGGACAGGAGGGAACGAAACGGTGCGTCAGATCCCTTCTCCCCGTCAGAACGGGGAGAAGGTGCCGGCAGGCGGATGAGGGGCATCGCCGGCGCCCGCATCTCTCCTGGGAGCCCCAAGCACATACTCGACAAAGGTCTTTTTCGGCTTTAATGCCTCAAGATCACCCGCCGTTTCAGGCATTTCCGAAAAGGTTGATCCGATGAGCATCGTCACGAGTGAGCCCGTTCCGCGTCCCGGCATTCTGGATATCGCCGCCTATGTGCCCGGCAAGGAACATGCTCCGGGCGTGGCGCGCGTCTTCAAGCTCTCCTCCAACGAGACCCCGCTCGGCGCGAGCCCGAAGGCGATCGAAGCTTTCAAGCAGGCGGCCGGCAATCTCGAACTCTATCCGGATGGGCAGGCGATGGCGCTGCGCGAGGCGATCGCCTCGGTGCATGGGCTGAACGTCGCGAACATCATATGCGGCAACGGCTCGGACGAGTTGCTCGGCCTGCTCTGCCACGTCTATCTCGGCGCCGGCGACGAGGCGATCATCACCCAGCACGGTTTCCTCGTCTACAAGATCCAGATCATGGGCGCCGGTGCCACGGTGGTCGAAGTGAAGGAGAAGGATTGCACCGTCGATGTCGACGCGATCCTCGCCGCCGTCACCGACAGGACGAAGATGGTGTTCATCGCCAATCCGGGCAATCCGACCGGCACCTATGTCCCGGTCGCCGATATCCGCCGGCTGCATGCCGGCCTGCCGAAGGGCGTCATCCTCGTGCTCGATGCCGCCTATGCGGAATATGTGCGCAAGAACGATTACGAAGCCGGCCTCGAACTGGTGTCTTCCAACAAGAACGTGGTGATGACCCGCACCTTCTCGAAGGTCTACGGCCTTGCGGCGCTGCGCATCGGCTGGATGTACGGCCCGGCCGGCATTCTCGACGCGCTGAACCGCGTGCGCGGCCCGTTCAACATGAACGCTCCGGCAATCGCTGCCGGTGCCGCGGCCATCCGCGACCAGGCTTTCGTCGAAAAGGCCGTCGAGCACAACAAGCTCTGGCTCGACAAGCTTACCCATGCGCTGGAAGCGATCGGCCTCAAGGTGACGCCGTCGGTCACCAATTTCGTGCTCATCCATTTCCCGGATGTCGAGGGCAAGCGGGCGCCGGAAGCCGATGCCTTCCTCACCAGCCGCGGTTACATCCTGCGCGCCGTCAAAGGCTACGGTTTCCCGAATGCGTTGCGCATGACGGTCGGCTCGGAAGAGGCCAATCGCGGCGTCATCGAGACGCTCGGCGAATTTATGGGCAGAAGCGCATGAGCACGCCGCATTTCGAACGGATCGCGCTGATCGGCATCGGCCTGATCGGCTCCTCGATCGCCCGGGACGTCAAGGAACTGGGGCTCGCCCGCGAGGTGGTGATTTCCAGCCGCAGCGCCGAAACCCTGAAACGCGCCGAAGAGCTGGCGCTTGGCACCCGTTATGTCGCATCCGCGGCCGAGGCGGTGAAGGATGCCGATCTCGTCATCGTCTCGGTGCCGGTCGGCGCATCGGAGGAAGTGGCCAAGCAGATCGCCGGCAGTCTGAAGCCCGGTGCTATCGTCACCGATGTCGGCTCCACCAAGGCGTCGGTCATCGCGCAGATGGCGCCGCATATGCCGCAGGGCGTGCATTTCATTCCGGGCCATCCGCTGGCGGGCACCGAAAAATCCGGCCCCGATGCCGGCTTCGTCGGCCTGTTCCGGGATCGCTGGTGCATCTTCACGCCGCTGCCGGATACGGACCAGGCGGCCCTCGACAGGCTGAAATCCTTCTGGACGGCGCTCGGCTCGCGCATCGACGAGATGGATCCGCAGCACCATGACAAGGTGTTGGCGATCGTCTCCCACCTGCCGCATATCATCGCCTACAATATCGTCGGCACGGCGGACGATCTCGAGACGGTGACCGACGCGGAAGTGATCAAATATTCCGCCTCCGGCTTTCGCGATTTCACCCGTCTTGCCGCGTCCGACCCCACCATGTGGCGGGATGTGTGCCTGCACAATAAGGATGCGATCCTGGAAATGCTGGCCCGGTTTTCGGAAGACCTCGCCTATCTGCAGCGGGCGATCCGCTGGGGCGAGGGCGACAAGCTGTTCGAACTCTTCACGCGCACCCGCGCCATCCGCCGCTCGATCGTCCAGGCCGGCCAGGATGTCGACGCGCCGGATTTCGGCCGCCACGCGCTCGACGTCAAGAAGTGATACCGCTCAGATCGGCGGGATTTCGCCGATCTGGATGAAGCCGCCGGCAAACACCTTGCCCCGGTTGATGGTGAGATCGAGCGACGCGCTCTTGCCGCGGCCGAGCGCCGACAGCATGTTGGCGGCGGTCTTCAAGGTCGGCGCGAGCTGCGGAAAGGCCTGGGCCAGGCTGTCGCGCCAGGCATCGATCTGTTCGATCCGGAGCTTCAGCTCGCCAGACAGGTAACCGCGCTCGTCGAAGGAGAAGGGGCCGGACACGGTGATCAGCTTGCCGTCTCCGAGATCGGCGGTAAGGCTGCGCATCTGGCCCTCGGTGCCGTAGAGAGCGGTCCCGTTCGGATCGCTGCCGTCGATCATGCCGGCGCGGCCGGTCAGCGTCAGGTCGAGATTGGCGGTGAACCGCGGCAGAAGCTGCGGCATGTCCTTCATCACCATGTCGGTATTCTGGAGGGTCAGGGCCGCGTCGAGATCGCTGCCGTTCTGGCGCAGGTGGATTTCCGTGTGGCCGGCGCTGATGTTGAAGGCCTGGCCGGTTGCGGACGACAGAATGTTGGTCCTGGCGTTTTCGATCACCGTGGACGTGCGCTCGACGCCGCGAAACCGGGTGGTCAGGCTCGACTGGAAATTCTCCCAGGTAGTCGAGACCGAAAGCCCGTGGCCGGTGCGGATCTCGACCGGGGAATCGAGTTCCCAGACGATATGGCCGGGATTGTAGACCTGGGCTGCGGACCGCAGCGCTCCGAACGTGGCAGAAATGCCGTTGCCGCGATCGTCGACCGCGACTTTCGAGCAGAACAGGCCGATCCTGAACGGGTAGCCGCGATAATCCGCGTCCGTGCATTCAGCCGAGAGGCCACGCTTTTCCTGGCTGCCGAGCAGGGCCAGCGTCCGCTCCTTCAGCACCGAGGCGCCATAGAACCACCCGCCCGTATAAAGGGCGATCACCAACACCACTCCGGAGGCGAGGAGCCATAATTTTCCGCTGACGCCAGTTCGGCTTGACGCTGCCATGATGTTCTCCAATGGTGCTGAAAACTTGGGGCGGGATGCTTCAGATGGAATGGTGTGGCGCGGGATATGGACGAATTTTGGGTGTTTGGCTACGGGTCCCTGATGTGGAATCCGGGTTTTGCGTTTGAGGAAAGACTGCCCGCCCGTGCCTTCGGCTTCCGCCGCTCCCTCTGCGTCTGGTCTCACGTGCATCGCGGCACGCCGGATAACCCGGGCCTGGTCCTCGGCCTCGACCGTGGCGGTTCATGCCGCGGCGTCGCCTTCCGGGTAGACGAGGAGAACCGCCCGGACGTGCTTGATTATCTGCGCCGCCGGGAACTCGTCACCAATGTCTATCTGGAACGGGTCCTGCCGGTGACGCTCGGCGACCGGCGGCAGGTGAGGGCGGTCGGCTATATCGTCGATCGCAGCCATCTCCAATATGCCGGTGCGCTCGAGGTCGAACAGGCGGTGGCGATAGTGCGCAGTTCCATCGGCAAGTCAGGCCCGAACGATGCCTATCTCTTCAACACGCTGGCGCATCTGAAGGACATGGGTATCCGCGATCATTGGCTGGAAGCCGTCGGCGCGGCGGTGGCCGACGTCAGCACCGGCACCGGTGTTCAGGCTGCCGTCTGAGCTTTCAGTTCCGCAAGCCGTTTCGCGGCTGACGGCGGCAGGGGCAGGTGCGGATTTGCCGCCACGGTCTCGACCAGCAGCTTGTCGCTTTCCCGTTCCAGCGTTTCCACCAGATGCGCGTAGAAGGCGTCCGGATCCATGCCGGGCGCGATCGGCGGCAGGATGCGGACCTTGAAGTGGCCGGGATATTTGATGAGCTTGCGGCGGCCCCAGAACAGGCCCCAATGGGCGACGACCGGCACGACCGGCACCTGAACGTCGCGATAGATGCGGGCGATGCCGTAGCGGTATTGCGGCTCGGCGCCCGGTGGCCGGCGCGTGCCTTCCGGATAGATGATGAGCTGGCGGTTGTTGGCCATCTCCTCCTTCGTCCGGTTCATCACGTCGACCATGACCTTGCCGCGGGCGCCGCGGTTGACCGGGATCATCTTCTGCTTGGCGGCATACCAGCCGAACAGCGGGATCCACATCAGCTCGCGCTTGAGGATATAGACCGGGTCCCGCTGCCAGGGCAGGAGAGCGACGGTGTCCCAGGCGGACTGATGTTTGGGCGCGAAGATGCAGCCGCCTTCGGGAACGTTTTCCAGGCCCTCGATCTCGAACGTGGCGCCGACGATCCTTGCCATCAGCCAGTTGCAGGACGCGGCCCAGGCTTTCGGAATCCGGTAGGCCGCCTTGCGCGGCATCAGGAAATAGACCGGGCTCAGCACGATCATGCGGACGATCAGGTTTGTGTAGAAGGCGATATTGAAAAGAACCGAACGCACCAGCAGCATGAAAGGCTTCCTCTTGGACAGGCGTTGCCTACACGAGATCGCGCCGTGAAAAAAGCGCCGGTGCGCTGCGGGCAAGGAAAAGTATCAATTGGCCGGCTTCGAGGCGGTCTTCGGCGGGTCGTCGTTGCGCAGCCCGGTGCCGCGCTCGATCCCGAACCAGTCGCGGAAGGTGGCAAGCACGACCTTGCCGTATTCGGAAAGCATGGTGCGCAGGACGTCCGGCTCTGCGAACCAGGCTTTCCGGGTCAGGTCGGAATTGATGACGGGGTAGGGGATGAACACCGTCACCGGGTCGGCGCGCCGCAGTTCGTGCAGGCTGCGCAGCATGTGGTAGTTGTTGGTGACGACCAGCACGGACTTGTAGTGGTGGTCGTGGATCCAGCGGGTGATCTCGTTGGCATTGCCGATCGTGTCGATGGCGTCGTAGCCGATATCGACGCAGCAGGCGAAAAGGTCGGGCGAGGCCTGCGTGACCTTGCGGATCTGGGTCGGGCTGGTGGACGGATGCGCGCCCGAGATCAGCAGCCGCTGGCCGGCTCCGTCCCGCAGAAGCCCGAGCGCCTGCTCTATCCGCAGATAACCGCCGGTCAGGACGACGATCGCATCCGCCTTGACGCCATCAGGCGCCTTCAGCGACGTGACGGCGTTCGCGAACCATAAAAATCCGCCGAAAAGCAGCGCCAATCCGAGCACGCTGGCCATGATGATGCGGCGCGCGGCCCATCGCAGCCGGCTATTGCGCGAAAACACTCCACCGAACCACCGCCGCGGGTGGCGCTCCGTTCCATTGTCGGGTGTGGTCGGGGCCGGTGTCATGACTGTCCATAGCCGGAGATTCGTGGCGAGAACAGGGCCAACCTACAGAGGGACGGGGCCCGATTCAAGAAGCTGACAATCCGTCGGATCGTGCGGGATCGGAACGGATCAGGTCGATTTCGTCGATCGTGCGCATCACCGTGAACCGGGCGGTCAGCGTCGTCAGCAACGCGATCACGATCATCGTGGCAAAGATGCCGAGATAACCTCCGATGCCGATCGTGAAGGAGCCGAAGAGCGCGGTTGCCTGGTCGCTTTCCGGCGTCGCCAGCGAGTTGGCCTGCCACATGTTGGCAATCGCGAACATCACGGCCGCGAGCGCACCGCCGGCGGCCGAGCCCTTGATGCTGATCTTCAGGAAATGCTTCTGGAACTCGCCGGCCACGAACGAGCCTTCGGCGCCGACGAAATGCAGCACCTCGACGATATGGCGATTGCCGGAGAGAGCGCCCCGCGTGGCGAAGATCACCGTCAGGATCATCGCCGTGAAGACGAGAACCAGGACGCCCATGCCGATCAGAACCGTGGTGTGCGCCATCGATACCAGGCGGTCCACCCAGGTGCGGTGGTCGTCGAGGAAAGCCTGCGGGATTTCCGTCTTCAGGAGATCGCGCATTCCGACGAAATCGGGCGGGTTCTGCTCGTCGATGGTGACGATGACCAGGCGCGGCACGGGCAGGTCTTCGAGGTTCAATCCGGTGCCGAGCCACGGCTCCAGAAGTCTTGCCGTGGCGCTCTCGTCCATGATCGTGCCCTCGCGGGTGCCGACGAAGGTAAGTGCCAGGTCGCGGGCTTTTTTCAGAGCCGCATTCATGTCGAGCCCGTCGTCGGGCTTGATCTGTATGGTGATCTCGCGGGAAATCTGGCTCTGCCAGCTCGATGCCGTCGCCCTCACCATGCTGACCGCGCCGAGCGTCAGGCAGGCGAGGAAGGCCATGATGGCGATCACCACCATCAGCGCATTGCCCTGGATGTTGGAAGGCGGCAGGATCGGCGCGGTCGGCCGTACCCGCATCTCGACGCGGCGCGCCTGCTTCTGGCCGGCCGGCGGAGCCTGCTGCTCATTCGCGGACTTCTGCGATTGGGCGCTCTTCGTCGCTTTCGGGCGGCTCAGCTCATTCATAGATGTCGAGCCGCCCTTCGGTGAGGATCATCCGCCTGGCATCCACCTGGTCCATCAGCGCCAGATCGTGGGTGGCGATGACGACGGCGGTGCCGAGCCGGTTGAGTTCGAGGAAGAGATTGAGCAGCCGGCGCGCCATCGGCGGGTCGACATTGCCGGTCGGTTCGTCGGCGAGCAGGATTTCCGGCTGGTCCATCAGCGCGCGGGCAATCGCGGCGCGCTGCTTCTCGCCGCCCGAAAGAACCGCCGGCAGGACGTTGATGCGCTCACCGAGCCCTACCCATTTCAGGAGCTCGATCACGTCGTTGCGGTAGGAGCTTTCCTCCTTGCCGCGCACGCGAAGCGGCAGCGCGACGTTCTCGTAGGTCGTCAGGTGGTCGAGGAGGCGGAAATCCTGGAAGACGATGCCCACCCGCCGGCGCAGCATCGGCAGTTCGGCGCGCGGGATCTGGGACAGGTCGCGGCCGAACATGTGGATGATGCCGCGGGTCGGGTGCAGCGACATGAACAGCAGGCGCAGGAGGGTGGTCTTCCCAGCGCCCGACGGGCCCGTGAGGAACTGGAACGAGCGCTTGGGGATGTCGAAGGTCATATCCCGCAGGATCTCCGGACCCATCCCATAGCGCAGACCAACGTTTTCGAAATGAATCAACGGATGACCCGGTCCTTGCTCTTTCGACTCTCTGGTGCCCGTCTATCTCTTAACGACCCGGGTAAACGAACGGTAAATCACGCGCGGAAAAGGGCTAATTTCAGGCCTTATTTGCGAAGCGTTAACCATTTGAATTTACGACTAGGCGGGATTCGATTCAATGCCCGCCATCCCGAACTACGGGGAAAACGGGCCGAAGAGGGCCCCATGAGCACATTTGGCAGCCATCAGGGCAAGACGACGGCGCGGATGGACATCCTGCCGCCGGAACCTTCCATCCGCACCACAAGGGTGAGCCAGCGGCGCGGCGAGGTGATCGACGCCCAGTTCGTCCCGGTTCGCGAAACCTTCCGCCGCGGCCCGGCGCCGCGCTCGCACAACGACAATCGCACCAGGCGCGCGCCATCTGCCGCTGCCGTACCGTCGTTGGCAGAGCGGGCGCTTGCCGGCATCGAGCGTGGCCTGAGGGGCCTTTCCGCCGATTTCTTCTCGGCGATGGTGGCGGTCGTCTTCGTTACCGTTTTCAGCATTGCGGGGGGCTTCACCTTTCTGTTCGCCGGCTCGGCGACGGCAGAGAGCGGGCCAACCCTCGACATCACCCATGTCACGATGACCCCGCAGGATGCCAACGGCATGCGCGTGCTCCTAATCAACGGCATCGTGGAAAACCGCAGCGGCGACAATCGCGTCATGCCGCAGATCCGCGCCGAACTGATGTCCGGGCAGTCGCTCGTTGCGACGACGCTGATCTCGCCGCCCGTCTCGTCCATCGAAGGCGGCCAGAGCCGCGGCTTCTCAGCGCGCGTGCCCCACCCCGGTGGAAAACTGCCCGATCTGCGGCTTTCCTTCGCCGAACGGGGCGCCTGACGCTTTCTCTTTCTCGGCCGATTGTGGTATCGCGGTTTTTTACGGACACGTAGGAGAACCTCATGCCCGTCGTACGCGGCAAAAACATCGAGCCGCTTTATACCGCCGAACAGATCGCCGAGCGCAACCACGCGATCGCGGCACAGATCGCCACAGGGCCGACCAAGGATCTGCTGGTCATCGCCATCCTCAAGGGCTCGTTCATCTTCGCCGCCGACCTTTTGCGGGCGCTGCATGACGTGGGCCTTGCGCCGGAAGTGGAGTTCGTCACGCTCTCGAGCTATGGCGCCGGCACCGTTTCGCAAGGCGTGCGGATCGTCAAGGACATCGATAGCGACGTGAAGGACCGCGACGTGCTGCTGATCGACGACATCCTCGAATCCGGCCGGACGCTGAAATTCGCCAAGGAATTGCTTTACGAGCGCGGTGCCCGCAACGTCTCGATCGCCGTGCTGCTTGACAAGCGCGTCAAGCGCCAGGAGAATCTGGAGGCGGATTACGTGGGTTTCGAATGCCCGGATTACTTCGTCGTCGGTTACGGCATGGACGTGGCATACGCCTTCCGCGAGCTGCCTTTCGTGGGCGTCGTGACCGGAGACGCCTGAGCGATACGCCCGCGCCGGGTGAGACGAGGTGTTAACCATGTCGGTCCGCAATGGGCCGGCGTTTACTCCTCGACAAGAAAACTCTGTTGATTTGCGTCCCATACAAACAAAACACGGGAGCGATCACCGCCATGGCAAAAATCCTGATTACCGAGGACGAGGATTCCCTTCGCATGTTCGTTGCGCGGGCGCTTCGTCTCGATGGTCATGAGACCCATGAAGCGGCTGACGGCGCCGAAGGGCTTGAAAAGCTGAACGAAGGTCCGTTCGATCTGCTGCTGTCCGACATCCGCATGCCGGTCATGGACGGTATCGAACTGGTGCACCAGGCATCCGCCAGGTTCCCGGAGCTCAAGATCCTGCTGATGACCGGTTATGCGGAGCAGCGGGAGCGGGCCGACGATCTTGCGACCAAGATCATCGACGTGGTGCAGAAGCCGTTCGCGCTGCCCGATATCCGCCGTGCCGTCGCGGCGGCGCTGTCCTCGGGGAACTGCCGGGCCGCCTGAGGCGCCGGAGCCCAAGTTTCCGTTTAATCAGCGAATGTCCAGAAGTCGCTCCAGATACTGCCGCTCCGCTTCGCCGGAGAGGGCATTGCCGAGTTTTTGGCGGATCGCTTCGAGGATTTCCCGGGCGCGCTGGACGTCGATCTCGTCCGGTACCTTCACCTGATCGCCGAAATCCGGGCCTACCGTGGCGCGCGGGCGGCCAAGCGGGTCGCGGCCGTTCTGGCCGCCTTGCGAGGTCATGTTCTCGCCCGGTCCGCCGCGGTCCTGGCCTTGGCCCTGACCCTGCTGCTGCATGGCCTGCATCATCTGCTGCATCATGTTCTGGGCGCCCTGACGCAGCGCGTTGAGGGCGTTACCCTGTCCCTGCACGGCCTGCTCGCCCTGGCCTTCGCCGAGCGCCTTGCCGGCATTGCCCATCTCGCTCTGCGCCTTGCCGAACCCTTCGCCGGGCTGCATTCCAAGCCCCTTGAGGGCTTTCTGCAGCTCTTCCAGCTTCTTGCCCAGGCCTTCCTGCTGTGCGCGCAGGTTCTTTAGCGCCTCGCGAAGCTGCTCGGCGGTCATCTGGTCGGTGTTCTGCTGCCCTTGCTGACCCTGTTGGCCCTGCTGACCTTGTTGCTGCTGGCCCTGCTGCTGGCCTTCCTGGCCCGGGCGTTCGTTCGGATCGCCGCGCTGCATGCGGTCGCGCAGCGCCTGGTCCAGCTTGAAGGTCTGGTCCATCAGCCGCTGCTGTTCCTGCATGATCTCACCAAGCTTGTCGATCTGCTGGCGCATCTGGCTGTTCTGCTGCTGCTGGCCCTGCTGGCCGCGCTGCGGCCTGCCTGCCTGCAGGTTGTTCATCATCCGCTGCAGTTCGTTGAGCATCTGCTGGGCGGCATCGCGATTGCCGGACCGAGCGAGGTTCTCGATCTGGTCCATCATGTTCTGCAGGTCGCGCTGGCGGATGACGTTCTGCGACTGCATGGTGTTGGGTGCCTGCGGGGCGTTCTGCATCCGCTGCGCCAGTTCGTTCATGAACTGCTGCATGGCTTCGCGCAGTTCCTGCATCAGCTTTGCGATTTCCTGGTCGGAGGCCTTGTTCTGCAGCGCTTCGGCAAGATTGCGCTGGGCGTCGCGCAACCGGCGTTCGGCCTGCGACAGGTCGCCATCCTCGATGCCGAGGGCGATTTCCCAGAGATATTCGGCCGTATCCTTCAGCTGTTCCTCGTTGCGGGCGAGCTTCATGCGCTCGAGCGCCGAGCGGATCAGCAGGAAATGGCTGAGGTTCGGGATGGTTTCGTCGGGACGGATCGCCAAGGCCTCGTTGAGCTCGATGGCGCGGGGCATCCGGCGGGTGTCGAGCGCGAAGACCTGGCGCTCTTCGGCGACGGCTGCGGCGAGCGGTTCGGAGAAGCCGCGCGATGGCAGCACCATTTCATGGGTCGGGCTGCGGCCGGTCTGGCCGGCGCCGTCCTTGGCGATCAGGGTGATCTTGACCCGCTTGCCTGCAAGCGGATGCTCGATAAGGCTGCGGCTCGTCAGGCCCTTGACCTCGCGGCTGTTCTGCCGCGGCAGATCGAGCCGGTAGTCCGGTGGCGGATAAAGCGGGGTGGCGGCCGGATCCGTCGGGCCGACGGGCTCGATCAGCGCATGGGCTTCGCGAATGCCGTAATCGTCCTTGCCGGTGAAGCCGATCTCCAGCGCGCCGTTGACCGAGGGCTTCGGCTGGCCTTCGAAGGCAATTTCGGGGGGGCGATCCGGGATGACCTCGAAGGCCCAGGTCTGGCCATTGACGGTCAGGCTGCCGCTCTCGCCGACGTTGAGCGCATAGGTGCGGGGCGGCCGCTGCTGGTTGGGTTGTTGCGGTGCGGCCGGCTGGGCAGGTGCCTGGGCCGTCTGCTGCGCCTGCTGTCCCGGGGCACTCTGTGGCTGCTGCTGGGCTGCGGCTTCTGCCGCCTTCTTGGCTTCCTCGGTGATCAAGGTAGACGGCTGCCCGCCGGCCTTTGGGGCAAAAACAACGGCCTCTCCGCCTTCACCGCCGGTGACGCGCACGGTCAGGGCCGAATTCTGCGGGGTGGAGACGGAGGCAACAGCCGCGGTCGCCTCGCGGCCCGTCAAAAAGATCGGCGCACGGCCGGTATAGGAAGGTGGCGTCAGCCAGGCGTCGATGCGCAGGTCCGGATTGATGCTCGGAGCCGGCGGCGCGGGCCGGAAGGCATCGGCAGGAGAGCCGCCGCCGTTCGAGAAGGAATAACCGAGCGCGACGACGAAGACGAGCGCGGGAATGGCGCGAAGCGCGAACCGGTCGTGCCGGGCGATATCGGGCTGCGGCAGGCCGGCATCGAGCGCTGCAATGCGCTCGGCCATGCGGATCTGGTGTTCCTTCCAGAGCGCGCGGGAGAAGGGTGTTTCGAAAGCCGGTTGATCGTCCTGCACGCCGACCGGCTGGTGCGGCAGGTTGTTGCGGACTTCCAGAAGCCGGTCGGCTTCGGCCACCGCCGGCCAGCGCAGGCGGCTGAACGGCAGAAGCGCATAAACGAAGGCAAAGGCGAAGCCGCCGACCAGGATCCAGCGCACCCAATCAGGAGCGACCCGGAAAATCCCGAACCAGGCGGCCGACAGGAAGAGGGCCGCGATCCCGAGAGGGGCGAGCAGCAGCGGCAAAATCCGTTCGAAAAACAACACGATCCGTGCGAAGGACCGTTTCAGTGCGACGCGACGCGCAAGCACAGGATGCAATTCGAAGGCACCTTTGCGGATGAAGCTCATGCGGTCCGTCTCCAGTCGTGGCGGCGCAAATCAAGCTTTCAAGATAACGATGTTTGTGGCGAAGACGAGGGCAGGGGGCGGGCCGCCCCCATAATTTCCCGGATTTCCCGCAAAAGTGAACGTCGTGTCAGGCGCTCATGCAAGCCACGCGGGCACGGAGTCGAGGCCGATGAGTTCTTCGTAAGTGCCGCGCGGACGCACCACATGGAACTCGGAACCCTTTACCAGAACCTCGGGCACCAGCAGCCGCGTGTTGTAGGTTCCCGCCTGCACGGCGCCATAGGCGCCTGCCGAAGCGACGGCAATCAGGTCGCCGGGCTTGGGTTCCGCCATCTCGCGGTCGAGCGCCAGGTAGTCGCCGGTTTCGCAGACCGGGCCGACGACGTCGCCCTTGATGCGCGGCGCATCGGCGGCCGGCACGACGACCGGGCGGATCATGTGATAGGCGTCGTAGAGCGTCGGGCGGATCAGGTCGTTCATCGCGCCGTCGACGATCACGAAGGACTTTTCGCCGCCATCCTTCACGTAGATGACCTCGGTCACCAGAATGCCGGCATTGCCGACGATCAACCGGCCCGGTTCGGTGACGATCTTGCATTCCAGCGACCGCAGCTGGCGCTTGACCGTTTCCGCATAGGCATCGGGAAGCGGCGGCGGGTTGTTGTCCTCGCGATAGGGAATGCCGAGGCCTCCGCCGATATCGACGTGATCGATGCGATGGCCGTCGCCGCGCAGCGTATCGACCAGTTCGCGCAGCAGCCGGAAGGCATGTTCGAAAGGCTGCAGTTCGGTGATCTGGCTGCCGATATGCATGTCGATGCCGGTGACGTCGATGCCGTCAAGGGTTGCAGCATGGGCGTAAACGGCGCGGGCGCGCTCGTAAGGTATGCCGAACTTGTTTTCCTTCTTGCCGGTCGAGATCTTGGCATGCGTGCCGGCATCGACGTCCGGATTGATGCGGAAGGAGACATGCGCCTTTCTGCCGGCCTTCAGAGCGCGCAGGTTCAGGACCTCCAGCTCCGGCTCGGATTCGACGTTAAAGCAGTAGATGCCGGCTTGCAGCGCCAGATCCATTTCCGGCACGGTCTTGCCGACGCCCGAGAACATGATGCGGCTTGCCGGAATACCGGCCGCCAGTGCCCGGCGCAGTTCGCCGCCGGACACGACATCGACACCGGCGCCGAGCCGGCCGAGCGTCTTCAGCACCGCCTGGTTGGAATTCGCCTTCATGGCGTAGCAGACCATGGCGTCGACGTCGGAAAACGCCTTTGCGAAAACCTTGTAATGACGCTCCAGAGTGGCCGTCGAGTAGACGTAGAAGGGCGTGCCGACGGCCTTCGCGATTTCCGGGATCGGCACGTTCTCGGCGTGCAGCACGCCGTCGATGTAATGGAAATGGTTCACGGCAAAACTCGAAAATTACAGAAGCGGATCAAGCAGGAACGGGCGCTCGGCAACCGGTTCGGCTTTTTGCGCGCCCGGCTTGCCGCTCTTGCGGACGTTCTGCTGCTCCACCGGCGTGCTGGGGCGGTCGAGGCCGCCCTTGCGGCCGCAGCCGACGACAACGATGCCGGCGAGGCTCAGAACAAGAGTGATGCGGGCGATTTTTACCAGGGACTTCGACATTCTATTCCTTCTCCGGCACGGCTGCGGAACTTTCATAGCGAAGTTCCACGCGCTTGTGCAGTCACTATCCGGCATCACTTCTCAAGCGTTCGTCGCGGCCGTCGTCAATTCCTGGCGCGCCACCAGGCAATCTGCTTGCGGACTTCGGCAGGCGCCGTGCCGCCGAAGCTGGTGCGGCTGGCGACGGAGGCATCGACCGACAGGACGTTGAAGACCTTGTCGGTGATCGCCGGATTGATCGACTGCAGCTCTTCGAGCGGCAGTTCGGAAAGGTCGCAGCCCTTCTCTTCGGCAAGCGCCACGGCGCGCCCGGTGACGTGATGGGCTTCGCGGAAGGGAAGGCCCACCTCGCGCACCAGCCAGTCGGCAAGGTCGGTCGCGGTCGAGAAGCCGGCGCCGGCCGCAGCCCGCATCTTGTCGGCGCGGATGGTCATGTCACGCATCATGCCGGTCATCGCGGCGATCGCCAGTTCCAGGTTCTCGGCGCAGTCGAAGACCTGTTCCTTGTCTTCCTGCATGTCCTTGGAATAGGCGAGCGGCAGGCCCTTCATGACGGTGAGCAGCGCCACCAGCGAGCCGTTGATGCGGCCGGTCTTGGCGCGTACCAGTTCGGCGGCATCCGGGTTCTTCTTCTGGGGCATGATCGAGGAGCCGGTCGAGAACGCGTCCGACAGGCGCACGAACCCGAATTGCGGCGTCGACCAGATGACGATCTCTTCGGCGAGCCGCGACAGGTGCACGGCGCAGATCGCCGCCACCGACAGGAATTCCAGCGCGAAATCGCGGTCGGAGACGGTGTCGATCGAGTTGCGGGTCGGCTCGCGGAAGCCGAGCGCCTTTGCCGTCATGTGGCGATCGATCGGGTAGGGCGTGCCGGCAAGGGCCGCGGCGCCGATCGGGCTTTCGTCGAGATGGTCGATCGCGTGGCGCACGCGGGCGCGGTCACGGCCGAACATTTCCACATAGGCCATGCAGTGATGGCCGAAGGTGACCGGCTGGGCGGTCTGCAGATGGGTGAAACCGGGCATGACCGTGTCCGCATGCTCTTCGGCGCGGTCGAGGAAGGCGGCGATCAGGGCCGTCAGCATTCCTTCGGTCTTGGCGAGCTCCTCCTTGACCCAGAGGCGGAAATCGAGCGCCACCTGGTCGTTGCGGGAGCGGGCGGTGTGCAGGCGTCCGGCGGCGGGACCGATCAGCGTCGCCAGCCGCGCCTCGACGTTCATATGGATGTCTTCGAGCTTTCTCGAAAATTCGAACTGGCCGCTTTCGATCTCTGACATGATCGTGTTCAGGCCGGAGACGATCTTGTCTTTATCTTCGCGCGAAATGATGCCTTTTTCCGAAAGCATGGTCGCATGCGCTATTGAGCCGCGGATATCCTGGGCGAACAGCTTCTTGTCGAAACCGATCGAGGCATTTATCTCCTCCATGATCGCATCCGGCCCCGAAGCGAAGCGTCCGCCCCACATCTGGTTGGAGGATACTGCGTCCTTCGTGCCGTCAGCCATGATGCCTAGTCCTGGAGTAATTGATGACGACCAAGAGACCTTTCGGCCTTCCGTCCGCCAGATTGATCGTGATTGCCGCCGTCGCGGGGATACTCGCCGGTGCCGTGGCGGTATACGTGACGAATGTGGGGTCTGGCAATGGCGAGAGCGGGCTCATCGCCCAATCCTCCGGCGCCTGCGAGGGCGCGGTCGAAAGAGTGAAGTTGGTCTCGCAATTCTCCAAGGGCCAGGTCGCCGCCATGGTCGCCGCCCAGCCGCCGCGACCGCTCGAGCTTGCCTTCAAGGGGCCGGACGGAAAAGATCTCAGGACGGCCGATTTTGCCGGCAAGACGGTGCTGCTCAACCTCTGGGCAACCTGGTGCGGCCCGTGCCGGGAAGAGATGCCGGCCCTGAACGCGCTGCAGAAGGGCATGGGGAGTAAGGACTTCGAGGTCGTGGCGGTGAACATCGATACCGGGAGCGACGAAAAACCGAAGGCTTTCCTCGCGGAATACGGGGTCGATACGCTCGGCTACTATCGCGACAGCTCGATGGGCGTCTTCAATTCGCTGAAGAAGGAAGGCCTCGCTTTCGGCCTGCCGGTGACGCTGGTGATGGACAGACAAGGCTGCCTGATCTCGGCGATGAACGGCCCGGCTGCCTGGGACAGCCCGGATGCAAAGGCGCTGATTGCGGCAGCCAAGGCGCCCTAAGCCGACAACTTTCCAATTGAAGTAATGTAAATCTCTACTCTATGCTGCTTTTGGTTGTGATGACGAAAGCAGACGCGCACTGCCATGCGCCTCGGAGAGTATAGGCCGCTTCGACCCGGCGAGGGCCTCGCCATTCAACCGGAGGAGTGATCTATGTGGTCCAGGCCATTTAGCATCACGGTCACCATACGGAAAACCCGCACGAACTGGCAAGTAACCGTGCGGGTGTTATTCCGGAGGTGATCTAGAGGGGCGGGCGAAAGCTCGCCTCTCACTCCCTCAATATAGTTGGCAATGCCTTTTCTGACAAGCCAAGGCCACAGCAGGGTCCGCTTACCGCGTCGGAACCGGCACTTCGCCGCGATAGTCGTAGAACCCGCGGCCGGATTTCCGGCCGAGCCAGCCGGCTTCGACATATTTCACCAGAAGCGGGCAGGGGCGGTATTTGCTGTCCGCCAGCCCATCGTGCAGGACCTGCATGATCGACAGGCAGGTATCGAGGCCGATGAAATCGGCGAGCTGCAGCGGGCCCATCGGGTGGTTGGCGCCGAGTTTCATGGCGGTGTCGATCGCCTCGACCGAACCTACGCCTTCATAAAGGGTGTAGATCGCCTCGTTGATCATCGGCAGCAGGATGCGGTTGACGATGAAGGCCGGAAAGTCTTCGGCGACCGTCGCGGTTTTCTCGAGCGCGGTCACATAGTCCCTGGCGGCCCGGAAAGTCGGCTCATCGGTGGCGATGCCGCGCACCAGTTCCACGAGCTTCATGACCGGAACCGGGTTCATGAAGTGAATCCCCATGAAACGCTCCGGACGGTCGGTGGCGGATGCGAGGCGGGTAATGGACAGCGACGAGGTATTGGTGGCGAGCAGGGCCTCGGGTTTAAGGACCGGACAGACCTGCGAATAGATCTTGCGCTTGACGCTTTCGTCCTCGGTCGCGGCCTCGATCACCATGTCCATCGGGGCGAGGTCGTTGAGGTCGGAAGAACCGGAAATCAGCGCAAGTGCGGCCTTGCGTTCGTCGTCGCCGAGTTTGCCGTTTGAGACCTGGCGGGCGAGATTGCCGTTGATGGTTGCGAGCGCTGCCTCGATCCGGTCCTTGGAAACATCGTACATCTGCACCCTGTAGCCGGCCAAAGCCGAAACATGTGCAATGCCGCAGCCCATCTGGCCTGCTCCGATGATGCCGATGTTTTTTATGACCAGACCCATGGTTTCGCTCCCTGGGCGTTTACGCTAGCCCCAGCGTACGCCGATTTTATGAAAATGCCGGACTGCATGTATGCAGCCCGGCAGATTGTTATTCCGCTGTTTGTGGTTTTGCCAGCATTTTTCGCGCTTGCGAAATGAACAAAAGCTCACAAAGCCTTTTCGAGCTTCGGCAGGATTTCGAAGAGATCGCCGACGATGCCAAAGTCTGCGACCTGGAAGATCGGGGCTTCCTCGTCCTTGTTGATGGCGACGATGACCTTACTGTCCTTCATGCCGGCGAGATGCTGGATGGCACCGGAAATGCCGGCCGCGATGTAGAGATCGGGCGCGACCACCTTGCCCGTCTGGCCGACCTGCCAGTCGTTCGGGGCATAGCCAGCATCCACCGCAGCACGCGATGCACCGACGGCAGCGCCGAGCTTGTCGGCGACCGGCAGGATGACCTCCTGGAATTTCTCCGACGAGCCAAGCGCCCGGCCGCCGGAGATGATGATCTTGGCAGAGGTCAGTTCCGGACGTTCCGATGACGAGAGCGCATCGGAGACGAACGAGGAAACGCCCGGGTTTGCGGCAGCCGAGACGGCCTCGACCGAGGCGGAACCACCTTCGCCGGCAGCCTGGAAGGAGGCGGTGCGCACGGTGATCACCTTCTTGGCGTCGGTCGACTGCACGGTCTGGATGGCGTTGCCGGCATAGATCGGACGCTTGAACGTGTCTGAGGAAACCACTTCGATGATTTCCGAGACCTGGGCGACGTCGAGCAGCGCTGCGACGCGCGGCATGACGTTCTTGGCCGACGCCGTTGCCGGCGCGATGATCACCTCATAGGAATCGGCGAGCGAAACGATGAGCGCCGCCAGCGGCTCGGCGAGGTTGTTCGCGAGGCCCGCGTCGTCGGCCAGCAGGACCTTGGAAACGCCGGCAAGCTTGGAAGCCGCATCGGCAGCAGCCTTGGCACCGGAACCGGCGACCAGCACATGCACGTCGCCGCCGATCCTGGAGGCAGCCGAGAGTGCCTTGGCGGTCTGGTCGTTGAGGCTCGAACCGTCGTGTTCGGCGAGAAGAAGAATGGCCATGATGATGTTCTCCCTTTCCCTTACAGAACGCCGGCGGTCTTCAAGGCGCCGACCAGTTCCTCGACCGTCTTCACCTTGATGCCGGCCTTGCGGCCGCCCGGTTCCTCGGTCTTCAGCACCTTCAGGCGCGGCGCGGTGTCGACGCCGAAATCGGCGGGCGCCTTCTTGTCGAGCGGCTTCTTCTTGGCCTTCATGATGTTCGGCAGCGAGGCGTAACGCGGCTCGTTCAAGCGCAGGTCGGTGGTGACGACGGCCGGAAGCTTGACCTCGATCGTCTGCAGGCCGCCATCGACTTCGCGGGTGACCTTGGCTGTCCCCGGGGCGGAACCGTCGGCAAGCTCGATCTTCGAGGCGAACGTCGCCTGGGCGGAACCGAGAAGAGCGGCCAGCATCTGGCCGGTCTGGTTACTGTCGTCGTCGATCGCCTGCTTGCCGACGATGATCAGGCCGGGCTGTTCGGCGTCGACGATGCCTTTCAGGATCTTGGCGACGGCAAGCGGCTCGACCACGTCGTCGGTCTCGACCAGGATCGCCCGGTCGGCGCCCATGGCGAGCGCGGTGCGCAGCGTCTCTTCCGCCTTGGCGGGGCCGATCGAAACGACCACCACTTCCTCGGCCTTGCCCGCTTCCTTCAGACGCAGGGCCTCCTCGACGGAAATCTCGTCGAACGGGTTCATCGACATCTTCACGTTGGCGAGTTCAACGCCCGTTCCATCCGGCTTCACACGGATCTTCACGTTGTAATCAACAACCCGCTTCACAGGCACGAGAATCTTCATGGGGTCCTTCCTTGACTATCTCCGGCCGCAAATTGCGACATTTGCCGCGTCCTCATTTGTCAGTGGGCGACATGGATACGCATTTTTCGCGCGATTACAACGCGGATCTGCCGCTGGGCATTGCCGTTTTCTCATAGTTCTATTCGGTTGCCGCAGCGATATCGCGAACGCCCGGCTTCCGCTCGACGGCCTTGGGGGTGACGATGTTGCGGTCGAACAGCGGCACGCCCCTGCGGCGCATGAACAGCACCAGGATCGCACCGGCGACGATGCCGCCCACATGCGCGCCCCAGGAGACCATGCCGTCGAGATCGAGGGCCAGCATGGCGAACTGCTGGACGATCCAGAGCGCCAGCGGAATGAAGGCCGGCAGCGGCAACGGAATACGAAACAGCACCAGCACCCAGACCCGCACACGCGGATGAAGCAGGAAATAGGCGGCCACAACGCCGGAGATCGCCCCCGATGCACCGATCAGCGGCCCTTCCGAATTCGATGCCACGAATCCATGCAGGGCGGCACCCGCCGCCGCGCAGAGGAGATAGAAGGCGAGGAATTTGAGATGCCCGAGCGCATCCTCGACATTGTCGCCGAACACCCAGAGGAACAGCATGTTCGAGGCGAGATGCCAGAAATCCATGTGCAGGAAGGCATAGGTGACGAAGGTCAGATCATCCGGCACGATCACCAGCGAGGGATCGAGCGTCGCATAGTCGAAGATCACAGCCGGAATGAAGCCGAGCCCGAGCGAGGCGCGCTCGGCGACTTCCGGTGCGGAGAAATTCGTAAACAGCCATGCGAGCACATTGATGGCGATGATGCTGATCGTGACGTATTGCACGCGGATGTATTTGAGTTCGACGGCGTCGTGCAGCGGGATGAACATGCTGTGGCTTCTCCGCCCGTTGCGGTTACCGGTTTTTTCCCGGGACCCAGAGTATATCGGCCTTGCCGCCGTCATTGGCGAAACGCGCCGCCACGAACAGAAAGTCGGAAAGCCGGTTGATATATTTCAGCGCCGCAATACCGACGGTCTCGGTTCGCGACAGCTCGACCATCAGCCGTTCGGCGCGGCGGGAAACGGTGCGGGCGAGATGCAGGTGAGCTGCGGCGGACGAGCCGCCCGGCAGCACGAAGGATGTCAGCGGATCGAGATGGGCGTTGAGCGCGTCGATCTCCGCCTCAAGCCGCGTTGCCTGGGCCTCGACGATGCGAAGCGGCTCGTAGTCGAGTTTTTCGCCGGTATCGGGCGCCGCAAGATCGGCGCCCAGATCGAAGAGATCGTTCTGGATGCGGAACAGCATGGCGTCGAGCTCGGCCAAACCTGCGGTCTGCAGGCGGGCGAGCCCGATCGTCGAATTGGTCTCGTCTACCGTGCCATAGGCTTCGACGCGCAGGTCGTGCTTGTCGCGGCGCGGGCCTGAGACCAGCGCCGTGGTGCCGTTATCGCCGGTGCGCGTGTAGATCTTGTTGAGCTTTACCATCCGCCATCATCAGAATCAGGTCGGGCGACCGCCGCCCGTAATCCAGAGAGTGAGCATGATGAGGACGATTGCAACCGCCTGCAAGAGGATACGCAGCTGCATCAGCTTGTTGGACTTGTTGGCGTCGGTGCCCTTCATCATGTTGAACAGCCCGCGGATCAGGACGAGCACGACGAGGCCCATGACGATCAGGGTCAGCACGGTTGTGAAAGTGGACATTGTCGATTGCTGCCTTTCAATCCAGCCGGCGCATCAATTTATAAAAGAGCGCGGCCGGGAGTATTCTTTTCAGGAAAGCGCCCTGCTTGGCGGGCTTGGTTACCAGATAATGCGGCTTCGGGCGAGGCGCGGTCAAGGCATGCGTCAAGACGTCGTAGACCGCTTCCGGGCCAAGTTTATGGCGGCTGATCTGGCCCCGCCCGTCGAGGCGCCTGAGCTGCCGCTCATACTGCTTGGCATGCACCGAACCCTCGAGATCGACATGCTCCCGGATCTTGGAAAGCGCATTGGCGGTGAAGCGCGAGGCGATCGGACCGGGTTCGATCAGGCTCACCCCGATGCCGCTGCCCTCGAGCTCCATGCGCATGGTAATCGTCAGGCCCTCGAGCGCGTATTTCGAGGCCGTGTATGCGCCGCGGTAACGATAGGGCAGGAGGCCCAGGATCGACGAACAGTTGACGATGCGGCCATGGCCCCTTGCGCGCATGACCGGGATCACCCGCCGCGTCAGCTCGTGCCAGCCGAAGAAATTGGTCTCGAACTGCTGGCGCAGCACGTCGGTGCTCAAGTCCTCCACGGCCCCCGCCTGGCCGTAGGCGCCGTTGTTGAACAGCGCGTCGAGTCGTCCGCCGGTGCGCCCGAGCACCGTTTCGACCAGGGCCGCGATCGTGTCCGGCCTGGTATAATCCATCAGCAGGCCCTCGATGCCGTCCGCTTCCAGGGCTGCGAGATCGGCTGCCTTGCGCACCGTCGCGAACACCCGCCAGCCGTCCGCCTTCAGAGCCCGGGCGCAATGGGCACCGATGCCGGAGGAACAGCCGGTAACGATGATCGTTCTATTTTCGGCCATTGAATAAGGTTCCCTGTACAATCGGATGAGTTCCTCCCATATTTCCCGCGACGTCACAACGGAGTTGCCATTGTCCGAAGAAAACCGCCCCGTCCGGTGGTATCGCCTCGCCTTCAAAGTGCTTTGGGACGCCTATTGGCACTTCTCGGATGACGATGGCTGGGCAATGGCGAGCCATGTCGCGCTATCCGGCCTGCTCGCGCTGTTTCCGTTCCTGATCTTCGGCACGGCACTTGCCGGTTTCCTCGGCGCCGGGGATTTCTCGCAGACGACGGTCCACCTGCTCTTCGATACCTGGCCGGCCGATATCGCGCAGCCCATCGCCTCAGAACTGCAGCGTGTGCTGGAAATCCCGCGCGGCGGCCTTTTGACGATCTCGGTGCTGGCGGCCGCCTATTTCGCGTCGAATGGTGTCGAGGCATTGCGCATTTCGCTCAATCGAGCCTACCGCGTCACGGAAACCCGGCCCTGGTATGTGACGCGCCTGGCGAGCCTCGGTTACGTCGTCATCCTGGTCGTGATCTTTGCGGTCATCAGCATTCTGCTGCTTGCCGTGCCCGTGGCGTTGCGTTTTGCCGAGACCCGCTTCTACTTTCCATGGCTGATCAGCGACCTCACCACCGCGGCAAACTGGGGGCTCTACGGCACCGCCCTGCTGCTTCTGATGGGCCTGTTGGCCTCCCACAAGTGGCTGCCGGCCGGCAATCGCCGCCTGATCGACATCATCCCGGGGGTGACGTTGACGATCGTCGTCTGGACGGGTTTCGGGCTCGGTTTTGCCGCCTATCTCTCGACCTTCGCCAATTATACCGCCACCTATGCCGGTCTGGCGTCGATCATGATCGTGCTGATCTTCCTTTACATGGTGGGCGTCATCTTCATGCTCGGTGCCGAGTTCAATGCCGCGCTGATGAAGTACAAGATCTACTCGGTCTTCTCGCGCCGCCGGAAGGCGCATCGCGAAAAGGAGAAAATCCGCTCAAAGGCCAACGAGGCGGCGAATATCGCTGCCCGAGAGGCCCCGGTCGCGAAGCGCCGCGAGCCCGGTTGAGCCTTCGCTTTTCGACAGTTTCCTGCCGTCCGCACCGACGACCAGCCGATGGTGGTGATAGACCGGCTGCGGAAGCTCCAGCAGTTCCTGCAGCAGGCGGTGCACGGCCGTCGCCTCGAAGAGGTCGAGCCCGCGCACCACGTGGGTGATCCCCTGCGCCGCGTCGTCCACCGTCACCGAAAGATGGTAGCTCGACGGCGCATCGGAGCGGGACAGGATCACGTCGCCCCAGGCCGAGGGATCTGCTTGGATCGCGCCGCGGTCTCCGTCTCCGGTCTCGGTCCAGCTCAAGGGTGCCGCGATGAGACCAATCGCCTTTTGCATGTCGAGGCGAAAGGCATGCCGGACACCGTCGGCGGTCAGCTTCCGCCGCTCCGTCTCGCTGCGATGCCGGTCGTCATCGGGGTAGAGCGGCGAGCCGTCCGGATCGCGCGGCCAGCTTTTCCCGTCCACCTCGCAAGCCGCGACCTTGGCTTTCACCTCGCCGCGGGTGAGAAACGCCGGATAGACGACGCCCATTTCGGTCAACCGGGCGAGGGCCTCATGGTAGGCGTCGAAATGTTCGGACTGGCGCCGCACCGGTTTTTCCCAGTCGAGCCCGAGCCAGGCAAGATCGCGATAGATCGCCGCCTCGAATTCCGGCGTGCAGCGCGTCAGGTCGATATCCTCGATGCGCAGCAGGAAACGGCCGCCATTTGCTTCCGCCATGTCGTGGTTGAGGAGCGCGGACAGGGCATGGCCGAGATGCAGGAGCCCGTTCGGGCTTGGCGCGAAACGATAGACCGGTTTATCTGGAGGCGAGGCGGGCATGGTTTCTTCTGCCATGCTTTTTGAAAAACGGCCATGGGAGAGGCGAGGGTGTCCATCATCCGCGATCATTCGGACATTCGGGCGGGGCTCGAAGCGCTTGTCGAGCTCGACCCGCGGCTTACGGCGATCGTCGAGGTCTCCGGCCCGGTGCCGCTCAGGCTGAACGAGCCGGGTTTTTCAGGCCTTGCCTCGATCATCGTCTCGCAGATGGTGTCGAGGGCGAGCGCCGAGGCGATCTGGCGGAGGATGGTGGCGGCCGGTCCGGTCACCGCGGATGGGTATCGCGCGCTCGATCCGGCCGTCGTCGCGACGTTCGGCCTGTCGCGGGCCAAGGCGGCGACGCTTCTCAACTTGTCCACAGCAATTTCGGAAGGGCATTTCGACCTCGCCTCCGTCTGCGCGCTCGAAACGGCGGAAGCCATCCGGCAAATGACCGCGCTGCCCGGCATCGGCCCCTGGACGGCGGAAGTCTACCTGATGTTCTGCGGCGGGCATGCCGATATATTCCCGGCCGGCGACGTGGCGCTGCAGGCGGCGGTGGCTCACGGTTTCGGCCTGGAGGCCCGGCCTTCGTCCAAAAACCTGGCTGCCGCGGCACGCATATGGAGCCCGTGGCGTTCCGTCGCGGCAAGGCTTTTCTGGGCTTATTACGCGGCGAAAATGCGTCGCGATGTCACACCTTTGACCTGAAGCCGGGCCAGAGTATCCCACTGCATTTATTGGGCTTCACAATCCTGTAACAACGGACCTAATATAGAAAGTACAGATGCCGAATCGGGTAGGAGCGTCACTTGACGATTGCAGTCTCCCCGCAGGCCCTGCCGGCGCTCGTCCTGAACGCTGACTACCGGCCGCTGAGTTATTATCCCTTGTCGCTTTGGTCCTGGCAGGACGCGATCAAGGCGGTTTTCCTCGACCGTGTGAACATCATCGCGGAATACGATCAGTCGGTCTGCTCGCCGAGTTTCTCGATGAAGCTGCCGAGCGTCGTCAGCCTCAAGACCTATGTCCAGCCGACCCGCAACCCGGCCTTTACCCGGTTCAACGTCTTCCTGCGCGACCGGTTCGAGTGCCAGTATTGCGGTGAACACGACGACCTGACCTTCGACCACGTCATCCCGCGCGCCCATGGCGGCGAGACCACCTGGGAAAATGTCGTGGCCGCCTGCTCGCCCTGCAATCTGAGGAAAGGCAGCAAGCTGCCGAAGCAGGCCGGCATGTTCCCGCACCAGAAGCCCTATCAGCCGACGGTGCAGGACCTGCACAATAACGGCCGGCTGTTCCCGCCGAACTACCTGCACGAAAGCTGGATGGACTATCTCTACTGGGATACGGAACTGCAGCCGTAAGGCGAGACGGATCGCGCCGCCGGTATTCGATAGGACGAAGGCCGCTTCACGCGGTCTTTTTTGCCCCGGTAAATGCGATGGCGGCGAGGATGACGCTCGCGATCACGTTCCAGCCGGCAAAGGAGAGGCCGAGCACGCGGAGAGCCGCTTCGGTGCAGGACGGGCCATGCACCGTGTTCAGGTCCGACAGCAGGCTGCCGGCATTGGTGGTGACTCCGGCCCCGCCGCCGCAGCTCGCCGGGCCTTCCCAGAAGGCCCATTCGACGCCCGAGTGATAGACGCCCATGCCGGCGCCGACCAGCATCATCACGCCGATGACGACCAGCAGCGCGCGGGTGACCCAGGAGGGCAGGCCGATCGCCGAGGCGACGATCGCCAGAATGCCGACGGGGATGCCGTAATAATAGGGATTGCGCTGCAGGAGACAGAGCGCGCAGGGGATGTAGCCGCCGATATACTGGAAAGCGAGCGCCCCGCCGACGGTCGCCGCCATGCCCAGCGTCAGGACGATGGCATAGCCGAAACCGGCGCGGGAACGGGGTGTGGAAGCTGTCAGCGCCATGCGCTTCTCCTGATCTGCATTTTTAACCGGCTGGGACGCCACGGCCTCACTTAGAGCAGATGAGCCGGCTCGGTAAGACAAATTATCTTGAACTCGTCGCCGCGATCGCCGCAGGGGCCGCAGGCGGAAAGCCTGGCTTCCAACAAAACCCGATATCGAGCCTGGATGATTTGCGGCCATCGCAAATTGGCGATTGATGCGGGCCAGATCCTGAGTTAAGAACCACCATCGGACGGAGGCGAGTCATCGCCTTTCACGGTTAGCACCCGTAGCTCAGCTGGATAGAGTGTTGGATTCCGATTCCAAAGGTCACAGGTTCGAATCCTGTCGGGTGCGCCAAATTCCGCCGATTGTACGCTATCATGCGGAAGTAATTATTGAAGATTACAGAGAAACAGGTGGCACCGGCCGGTGGGCCGATGCCATACTGTGATTGTCACTGGGCGCCCTGCATCACCCCTGGCGGGCTTCGTACAGAGCCACCGCGTCGGGTCCGCCGGGAAACTGAAGGCGGCTGGATGTATCGTGGACGGCAGCCCAGACCGCCTCTGCGACATCCGCTTCCTTCGTTGTCATGGCCGGGCGTGCGAATGCCTCGAAGATCGGCGTTGCAAAACCGGCATAGGCTGGCGGGATGAGGTCCTCGATCCGCACATCCGTATTCTGTGCAAAGCGCGTCGTCGGCGCATAACCCGGTTCCACCAGCTTCGCCCGGACATCGAAATAACCGAGCTCATGCGCGAGCGATCCGGTGAAGCCCTCGATGGCCTGCTTGCTGGCGGTATAGGCGGCGGCCAGCGGCATGGCGGCCAGCGTCACGCTCGAGGTCACGTTGACGATCACGCCGGATCGACGCTGACGCATCTGCGGAATGACCGCCTGGCATATCGCCATGACGCCAAACGTGTTGGTGGCGAAGACCTTGCGGATATGCGTCATGGGCGTCGCCTCGAATGCGCCAACCACACCGATGCCGGCATTGTTGACCAGCACGTCGATCGGCCCGGCCGCTGCGACGGTTTCCGCGATGCTCTCGTCACTCGTCACGTCGAGCGGCAGGAGACGCAGCCTCGGCGAGGCGGGGAAAAGGCTGGCGTCAGGGCGGCGCATCGTGGCGATGACATTCCAGCCTCTGTCGAGGAAGTGGCGTGCCGTCTCCAGGCCGTAGCCAGAGGATGCGCCGGTAATCAGGATCGTCTGCATGGGAACCTCCATTCGTTTCGGATGGTTCCTTAATAGGCCCGTTCCATAAGACGACCTATAATTCAAAATCCATATATCTTTACCAATCGTCCAGAACGGCGATCTAGGGCGCGCTTTGGGCTCAGGCGTGATGGCTACTGCCGTTGATCCGGGCGAATTGGCCCGGCGGGCAGCCGAGCCGCTTGCGGAAGGCCGTGCTGAACGCGCTGGCGGATTCGTAACCGATCTCGTCCGCAATCCGGTCAAGCGTCTTTGCGCCGCGCAGCAGCGCGTCTTTCGCAAGAGCCATTCGCCAGCGGGCGAGATATTCGATCGGGCCACAGCCGAGCACTGCGCCAAAGCGTGCGGCAAAGGCGGAACGCGACTGCCCGGCGATGCGGGCAAGGCTTGCCACCGTCCAGTCGGCGCGCACATCGGAGTGCATGGCCGCAAGCACTCGCGTCAAAGCTGGATCGCGCATGCCATGTAGCAGACCGGCGCGGTCATCATCCATAGTCGTGCCATGCGAGCGGAGCGCCTCGATAAGAAGAACCTCAAGCATACGTTGGAGGATCATGTCCTTGCCGGCCTCTTCGCCACGGCATTCCTCGGCGATGAGATCGATCAGCCGGCCAAGCCGCGCCGATCGACCCTCGGACGGCGGCACGTGGATCATGCGCGGCAACATGGCGAGCAGCAGCGGCGCATTCGCCGTCTCGATGCGAAACGTGCCGCCCAGCGCCATGAAATCCGCTTCACCATCCTGCTCACCGTGCCGAACCGGCATATCCATCGGCTCTGTGGGTGTCCCGTCCATACCGGGAAGACTGCTGAGCGTGAAGGCGGGCGTTCTGGGCAGTAGCAGAAAGGCACCTGTTTCAAGCTTCAAGGGCGTCTCGCCCTCAAATGTCACCCAGCACCCACCCTTCAGAGCGATGGTGAAACCGGGGGCATCATGGGCTGCATAGCGCACGGCCCATGCACCCCGACCCGAAATTGGTTTGGAGATGGCCGTGTTTGGCCGAAGCAGGGCAATCACATCGCTGAGGGGGTCCATCTGGACGATCCGTATATTATGTCGGAGCAGAATTATGGATCGTCCAACGGGGCAAGTCCAGTGCCTGCCGATGGGCATGACTACACCTTGCGACAGGCAAACATGCTCGTTTTACATGGGAAGGAAATCTCACCGGTCTTTAAGAGCTCAGGGGTAACCGGCCAGAGCCTCGACTTCTGGAAAAATCGGCCATGAGTTGCGCGCGCATGGAATCGATAGGCTCGACGGTTTTTAGCTTGTTGACATCGACAATCGATGCGCGCTGGCGGCAGTATAATTAATTGATGCAGTCCAGCATCCACTGAACCTCAAATTTATCGGTGAGCTTTCCGTAGAAGCTTCCCCAGGGCTGCTTCGCGAGAGGCGTTGTCACACGCCCTCCTTTCGCCAGCTTGGCAAACAATTCTTCGGTCTTATCCCGATCATCCATGAGGAGAATGTGCGACGAGCCACGCATCGGCTCCGCATCGTGGTTGTCCGATGCGAAAAAGAGGACACCTGGTCCCTCGAAGCGAGCATGCATCACTTTACCAACCATCGCTTCGTCCTGGACAGGGATATCCAGATCACCATGGCGCATCAGCGCAGTCACCTCTCCCAGTCCGCAATCCCTGTAAAAGGACAGAGCGGCTTCGCATTGGGTTGTGAAAAACAAATAGTTGGCAAGCTGCATGATATGCTTTCCCGTTTCGGATCCGTGCCGGACCTTCCTAGTCCGACACGATATGTCTTGGGCTCGCTCAGGCGTTATCCTGCGCAGATGAGTCGGCGATAGCTTTGCCGAGATCGGCGTTCGCATAGCTCCGTCCCGCGATGCCCCAGGCTCCTTCGGGCGCGTAAACAATGTTCGACCAGATATGCTCGCGCCTGATCTTACCTCCCGCCGCTTTTTCCACGACATCCGTCGCCCTTTCTATAAAGGCGCGCTTTGCTTCCGGTGTCGCCAAGGCGACTTCAGGCAGTTTCAGTTCAACAAATGCGGCGTCGACCGGTTTGCCTCCCGCCAAGACGTGACCTGACGGCAATGTGTGTATGGAGCCGACGATATTGGCCATCATAAAGCGATTTTCGTTGAGCCCGGAAACGTCCAACAGGGCATCCGTCAATCCTGCAAAGGCTTCCGCCTGCGCAGCGGGCGATAAGAGACCTTCGGGCAGCGTAAGTGTGATGGGCATATTCTCTCCTTGTTTGAATGAAGCGGCGTCGGCATATATACCGAACGCTCTCTATTGATACATACTGATCGCTCTCTATGCAATAGATAAAGAGCGATCACTCTTAAAGGAATTTGACGATGCGCTACAGCGACGAGCACAAGAAAGACACACGAGCCAAGGTTCTGCTCGCCGCCGGACAAGTGTTCCGCAAAGAAGGCTACGGCGGAGCCGGCATTGATGCGCTGACGAAGGCGGCAGGCGTTACCAATGGTGCATTCTACGGTCACTTCAAGTCCAAGGGTGAAGCCTTTCTCACAGCTGTCCTTGCGGGGATGGAAGAACTCCTGCAAGGAATTGTGGCCTTGAAGGCCGAAGGAGCTGGAGGCTGGCTGAAAGCCTTTGTCAGTTACTATCTCGGCTACAAGCGAACCTGTGATCTAGGAGATAGCTGCGCCTTACCGACGCTCTCGGTCGACGTTATGCGATCGGATGAGGATACGCGGCTTGCCTATACCCGGGCGCTGGAACGTCTTGTGACTGAGATTGCCACCGGCTTGCCGAAAGATGCATCGCGGGAGGCGGCGGGAGTTTCGCCGGAAGACCGGGCCCTTCTATTGCTTGCCTTGCTCACAGGCGGCGTCACGCTTGCGCGCGCCGTGAACGATGCCGGGCTGTCAGATCGAATTGCGCGGCTCGTGGCGGTCGAAGCATTGCGCGACACTGGGTGCTGAGGGGAGCGGCCGGTCAAACGCCGGGTGAAGCCTGCCCAGCGGAGCGGCTCGCGAAGCCGGGCAGCCGATATGCCAAGGTGGCTGACTGAACAAGGCAGGTTCAAACGCGCCTGGAGGAGGCTATGGCGTAGGAATAGTCTCGTCTTCATCCGGCGCGGCGCGCCACCTTCCCCATATTGATGCCAAGCTCATTCGCGACCCCAGTCGGGTGCGCCGCGCGCGGTCACCGCGCCGAAAAAGCGCAACCATATCAAAGCTTTTAAAGAGAAATGGTGCCCCGTGCCGGCGTGGCATAATTCCGATTTTTCAAAGCACTTAGCCTCCCCGCACCTACTTAGCGACCCCCATTGATATTATTGGCGTTTTCGCACAACCGCCCGCACCTTCGCGGCGTTTCCTATGTCCCGGAGATTGAGATGGACATGTCGTTTCGGCCGGCGGCAACGCCGCCTCTTGCCCACCCCGGGCTATTAGTCCGCACCTTTGCTGAAGCTGCCGCCAGCTACATTGAGCACGGCGGCCAAGCGCAATATCTGGGCCGGATCATCGACCGTCTCGGTGACAAGGCAATGACCGAGATCTTCCCATTCGACGTCAAGCAGCTCGCCAGCCAGCTCTATCCGGCTCATCAGAATTCGACCCGAAACCGCTGTGTCATCACTCCAGTCCGTGCCGTAGTCTATCACGCCTATGATCGCGGATGGGGACCGGCTATCCGCCTGCGAAACCTGAAGGAAGATCCGCCGAAGCGGAAGAAGGCCGCCTCGCAGGCTTGGCTGCATGCGTTCTTTCGGCAGTGCGCCAAGGATGGCTTGCCCCATTTGGCCGGGCTGATCATGTTCATGAGCCAGACAGGTGCGCGGGTATCGGAAGCCGTCGCACTCCAGTGGAGCGAGGTCGATCTTGTGAATAGGACGGCCCTCCTGCTGAAGACGAAGACCAGCACCAACTCAACCAGGTTCCTCACCGATCAGCTGATCAGTCGGCTTTACGAACTGAAGAAGGGGAGGGCGCCCGCCGATCGCGTCTTCCGGTACCGCAACCGGCATGCGGTCAATGAGCGCATCGCTGCTGTATGTGGCCGCGCCGATATCCCCTATAAGCCGTCTCACACCTGCGGACGGCACGCCTTCGCCAATATCGCCCTGTCGATGGGTATCGATATCAAGTCGACGATGGATGCCGGCGGTTGGAAAAGCACAGCCGTTTTTCTGGGTACTTACGTAAATCCGCGCAACGCCGGCCGCGCCGTCGCCGAGCGTCTGAACGTCTACCAATACGACACAGATCTCTGAGCTGCAGCTTGGGAAGCTCGCCCTATTCCTTTATTTCCCGCGGCTTGCCTGTAAAACCGCGTCGCTCGCGCTGGAAAAAGCCGAATGTGTTCAGTACGTCGGTAAAACGGTGACGGCTTGACGCGGCCGTCGTCCTGCGCCATTTCAACGTTGGGGCATTCATAAACACGACCGATGCGGCCGGTCTCGAACACGAGAGCGATTCCGCATGCCTTGGCAGAAGAAATACCGCTGGGCGCGGACGTGGCCGGGAGAAACCGGGCTGGATGGTAAACCGCTGGAGGATTATTCCGCCTTCGATGGCGAACAGTATGCCGGGAGGATCCGGCTCGACCGCGAGAGCCTCAAGAAGGGGCAATGGATGTGGGCCGGGGCGTATCCGAGGGGATGGAGCAAAACGCCGATCATGCCGAACGCCGGATGGAAACCAACTGCGGCAGAAGCTGCCAGAGCAGTGGAAGAATATTGGGGTGCAATGCTTGAGCGGAATGGATTGCTGAAATGAGCGATGAACGGACGCCGAGCCATCCCGCCGCACCAGTGCATTTCGAGCACTGGTGCGAGCAGCCCGGCTGCAAAGAGTGGGGAGGATTCGGCTTCGAGCGCGACAAGAGCAGGACCGATTGGTTCTGCATGGAACATCGGCCGGAGACCTACCGCGGAATGCAGGTGCGGCGGGAAAGCGCTTAAACGCAAAAAAGGCCTCCCCCGCCCGTGAAGGCAGAGGAGGCCGTTAGGTCCGCTGTGGATCGCGGATGGAATATGTGCACGAAAGGGATCGAGCGATCAAGCTTGCCTGCGGATCTCGCGCTGGATGCGAAGCTCCTCCCGAACCCGCCCAAGTTCATCCGCGAGGTGGTCGCTCTGGCGGTTCATCTCTTCGCCGACGAAGATCATCTTGTTCATGGCTGCCGTGTGCGCCTCGAGCGCCGCTGTGGCCTTGTTCAGCGCCGTTGAATCGACAATGACGGCCGCCACCTGGGCAGCCGCAGCAGATGCAGCCGGAGCATGCTGTTGGCCCTGCCAGAGGCCGAAATACCGAACCCCGAAGATGACCGCCAGAACGGCGCCGAAGGTTATCAGCGCCGGCATGGGAAGACTACCGAGTTGTTCCATTCCTGATCTCTCCCTCGTCGTGTGCCGCACGGTGAATGTTGACCAGCTCGCCGACCGCAAAGAGCGGATAAATGGCAAGCCAGGTCGAGACGACATCCGAGGAAGTAAATCCGTATGTGATGCCTGCCCAGATAACGCAGCCGACGCCGGCCGATATCTGCCTGATCTGTGGTGTAACCTTCTTCCTTGCTCCGTTGATGATCAGCCCGATGATCCGGAGGACGCCCACAAAGAACATGATCCACCCGAGGACCTGCTCGGAATGGAACAGATGTCGAAACGAAGCCCACGCCGGCTGATTGAATGTTTCCGTTGGCAAGAGCAGGATGCAGCCGAACAGGATCATATGGCCTGCCATGAACCATTCCATCATGCGCGGGCCGAAACGGTGCTGGATGCGTATCCAGATACCCGGCCCCATGTATCCGTCAGTCATTTCCAGCATCCCTTCGAAGCGCCGAACTCATTGTGGGCGGCGACTTGGTTCGCAAACGGCCTGTCTTTGCGCAGGATCGTTACCGACGTGTCCAGGCTCGGGCTCAGTCTCCCCCATCCGTCGCACACATTCTGCGGCTTCGTCGCCTGACAGGCCGAGAGCGCTACACAGAGCAGCGGCATCAGAAGCAGAGACTTCATCATCGATTGTGTTCCTTTCTCGAAGAACCTGTACGGACGCGGTGAGGGCTGCGGTTGCGGCCATCTGCTTGCCTTCGGACTGTCCGATCCATTTGACGGGGTAGAAGGACAGCCCAGCGCCGACCACCAGTGCGGCCGGCAATTTGATGACGTCGGGGACGAGAGCGAGGAGGCCGAACATCACAGGCCGCTCACGCAAAGCTCGGCTTCGCCGATGCGGCTGGCATCCCCCATTTCGCGCCGGTTGACGAGGCCGATATAGACCCGGCCGCCAGCCTTGTTGAACGCTGTCGCCGCCTCACAGCTCGCCTTGAACTGCCCGGCTATACCGAGGCGCGCCGCGGTAGACCCGCACGCAGCTCCCGTGCCGACATTCCAAGAGAGCGAAATCATCATGGCGCGCCAGCTCAGGGGCTTGCTTTCCCAGCCAGGGACGCACTTAACCAGCGGCGGCCGGTAGTCACGCTCCATCTTGGTTGCCAGCCGCCTGTCGCAACCCTCAGGCGTTTCCACCATGTTCGGCTTCACATCGTCGGTGTCGCCGTCGCAGATCGTCCACACCGGCTTCTTCGGCAGAGTGTCGAGGTAGGCTTTGAGCGACCGGCCTTCCCACGGCTGCACGAGGGTCTTGACCGCCAGCGCCGTGTCATCGTGGACTGGCTTCTGGCCGGGGAAGAGCGCCACCATGCCGCCGATCGCAACGGCGACGATGCCAGCGATGGCACCTTTGGCACGATTACTGGTGCGGATCTTGTTGATCGGCATTGGACACTCCGTTTTGAGCTATGATGCGAGCGACGAATGCCGCCGCTGTGGTGAGTCCGGAAAGCGCAGCGAAGATGCCTTGCGGCCAGTCGAGGCGATCGGCGATGTCGGGAAGCGAAAGGACGACCTCGATCCCGGACAGGATGCCGGCGAGGATCATGAGGCGGATCGACCAGGCGCGCTTCAGCACCCGACGCCAGTCGTCAACAAGACGCATGGAGGCTCCTCCCGGCCGCGGCCTTCCGGCCCGCGGCGCTGGTATGCGTCGCAGTCATGGTGATGTCCTTTGAGTTTAGGTCTGGGGAATGCTTTTCGGCGGGCTTGCGTAAAAGCGGAATGCTCTGCTATCGACGGTTGGTGGTTAGGAGTTCTGTATGGTTTTTGTCTTCCCGCACGTCCCTAAGTGCGCCGGAACGTCGCTGGAGAAGCAACTTCGGGCGAGCGATTTGAACGTCAGGTTTGATTATGACGGATGGGTCGGGCCCGAAGCGGAAACTCTAAACCGCATTGCAGCCGGCAAGGACTTCACAACTACAGACATGATATTCGGGCACTTCCCGATCGAACGATATGCCCGCTGGAATTACAACTACATCGCCTTGGTGCGTGACCCGGTGGAGAGGGCGCGCTCCAACTACGACTTTCACCGCTACCTCGGCGTGAACTACCCAGAGGACAATCAGCTATATGCTCGTATGGGCAGGTGGATCGATCGAGGCGAACTTTCATTCATCGACTATCTGGACCTCGGCTACCACATCAGAACCGTATACCGGGATTTCCTCGGGTATTGGCGGAAGGAGCGGTTTATCCTGGTCGGTACGGTCGAGAACTACAGCCAGTTTCTGGAGCGGTTTTCGAACTTGGTTGACCGAGATTTTACCCAGATCGGTGAGGAGCGGAAGGCAGAAGCAAAAACCGTCCTGACCGATGAGGAGCGGGCGATGGCTAGATTTCTCCTGAAAGACGAATACGAATGGTACGATCAATTCATTTCATGATGCCCCGGAGCTTCCAGTGAGCCTGACCTATGAAGAGCGGATAGCTCAGCAGATCGCGACCTACGCCGAAACCGTAAACATGCACGACTTGCCCGATATTTTTCATGTGTGGTCACACAATTATATCCGGCCAGCTCTTGAGGACGTTTTCGGGACGGGATCGATCGATGAAGCATATGCACTGAGCTATCTAGATGCCAAGGTCGAAGGGACCGGGCGCATCCTGAGTATCGGTTCAGGCGACGGAGAGGTGGAGATCCGCGTTGCGAAAGAGCTTCTAAAGCACGGGGTTCAAGATTTCGTAATCGTATGCAGCGATGTTTCCCCGATACTCGTGGAGCGCAACAAGGCTGCGGCAAAACGAGAGGGTTTGGAGCAACATTTCGAACCATTTGTGTCTGACCTCAACAAGATCGACATTCTTGGCGGCTTTAACATGATCATGGCCAATCATGCGCTTCACCATATCGTGGAACTAGAATTCCTTTTCGACTACTGCCTTGAGCGGCTGACCCCGGATGGCATCTTTGTCACCTGCGATATGATCGGCCGGAACGGGCATATGCGCTGGCCGGAAGCAAAAGTCTTCGTCGACCTCATCTGGCCGATGCTCAGCGAAAAGCAGAAGATCCATACCCAGCTTCAGCGATTCAATGAGACCTTCATCGACCACGATTGCTCCCTCGACGGAGATGATTTCGAAGGCGTCCGCGCGCAGGATATTCTGCCTTTGTTGCTCCAACGGTTCCGGCCCAACAAGTTTGTCGGATGCGGTGGTATTGTCGATCTGTTCGTTGACCGCGGCTTCGGTCATGGCTTTGACCACAATGATAAGGACGACCTGGCGCTTGTTCACCTGATCGCCGGCTTGAACGAAGCGCTTCTGGACGCTGGCGTTATAACCCCCTCGTGGACTATGGCCTCATTTACTAAAGACAATCGAGGCCAGAAATATTACCGCACAAGAACCGCAGAGGCGTCCGTGAGGGCTCGCGACCCATTCTGGTTACGGTTCCACCCGGCATGAAACTAAAATTCCCCTTCCGGCGGAGAAAGCCTATGTCCGAAGCTGGCCTCTTTCTTGTCGAAGAGGAAACCTTATCAAACGTCACTCAATGGTTCTCGCAATTCGGAGTAACCGACGAAAAATATCTTGCGGCGCATTGGGCTCGATATACCAAGACTAGGGACTTTGCCCTGTCGCCTATACCGTCCGCAGCGCGGCTGGATATCCTCGACATGGGAAGTCATTGGCTCCACAACGCATTCCTGTACGCTAACCGCGGGCATCGAATGATCGGGTCAGACACCACCAACCCAACGACATTCCCATCGGTCGTGAAGGCCGCAGAAGCCATGAAGATGGACCTGCGCGTCACGCATAGAATGGAGCTTGCGGACAGCATAGCCGGCCTCCCCGACGATAGCGTTGACCTCGTTCTATTCTGCGAGATCATCGAGCATATGGCGTTCAACCCGATCCCGTTCTGGAAACAGGTTTACCGCGTACTGCGCCCAGGCGGCCGGATCATCGTAACCACCCCGAACTCCATGTATCATCGCTCCATCAGCGAACGGATGAACCGTATGCTGACTGGGAATGGCTATGGGCCGCGAATAAATGAGATCATGGCCAATGGTACCTATGGTCATCACTGGAAGGAATTTTCACTCCCTGAACTGCAATCTTATTTTGCCTTCCTGTCACCCGATTTCGACACGTCTCGATACCAGTACATCACCCACGATATTGACGTCTCCGCTCCCTTGGGTTCTTTGGAAAGTCATATCTCGCAATTCGTGGAAGTGCGGGCGCATAACATCTATCTTGATGTCTCTCTTCCAGAGAAGAAGGCAGGGATTCAGGTTAGCCCGCCATGGATACCAGCATAGGCACAATCACAAGGAGCGCTTGGAATGGTTGATCTCGATAAAATAAGCGAATTGCTTGACGCAAACGGCCGGTTCACGCTGAAACAAGGCTCTGCGCCCTCAGAACAATACGCGATCGCCTTGAAGGCTGTAGAGGATGGCTACCTAACTTTTGTGTCCATCCCTGGCATGGCTTCATTTGCTATTACAGAGAAACTCAAGGCCGAGCTACAGCAAGAGCACCTAGAAATAAGGCGCTAGTTCGGCACTCGCAACACTTTGAACCCCGCCCCGCCGCTATCGTTAGCACCGTAGGACACCTGCAGGCCTGCGACGAGCAATTCCGTGACAGAACCTAAATCAAGTTTCCCGGTACCGGCAACACGGTTGATTTTGAGGTTCTTGGTTGTGGTATCAATGTATATGCGCCAAACAGTGGTGCCATTGACCAAAACAACGTCTTGGTCACTGCCGCCGGCTGCGATAATCGAGGCAGATGTATAGGTGGCCCGCGCTGCCATTGCGGCGTTAGTGCCTGCCGCTCCTATACCGGCATCAAGCCCGTCGAAGGAAAAACCCTTGGTGCGCCCCCGGCTGCGACGGATAAGCCACTTCGATCCCGTGCCTGCCGTGGGTTCTGCCATACCGTTGTCATCATCACAGATGATTTCGTTGATGACGCCGGTCGTTATCCCCCCTGCATCTGTCCCGGTGAGAACGACAGGAGCATTACACGAAACGAGCCGGAATACGTTCCCCTGAAATCCTACAGGGCCACCGGGAACCGCGCCAATACCTTGGCATAGGATCGCGCTGCCCGTGCCGCCTACCCTCTGCGATCGGAAATACATGTCGCGATTGTTGTCGGCGCATATTCCGTAGAGCGCCGTACCGTCCCAATGCTGGACCGTCATATCCATTCGCCCGTTGAGGCTGAAATTAGCATTAGTTGAGCCGTTGATGACGATGCCTCCCACCGAACGTTCAGCAACTGCATCAATCTGACGGACCTTTAGGTTCATTACTCCATTCTGGATATCGGCGGCCTCGCCAACGTCGGTACCAGTGACGCCGCACTTGTATCCGATGGCAAATGCGGTTCCGAGTACACCGACAATGCCGGTTACATAAACCTCATGGTGGTGATTGGCGATGCTATCGGCAAGCATGCCTTGAGTAGCGATCAGGTTGCCGTTCAGCGTAATCCCACGGATACCACCACCATTGTTCCGACGCTGCATAACGCCGCCCATCTCGGAAGCGTAAGGCGTCCGGTGACGGAACATGATGCCGGCGAATGTGGCCACGAATTTTGCGCCTTGCCCGAACGGATCCGCACCACCTGCCGATTGGCCTTTGAGCATGTGATTACTCATCAACATCACGTCAGCGTATTTGTTGTCGAGAGTAGCATCGAGTATGATGGTTTCAGCTGGGACTATCACCTTACCACCACCCCGAAGTGCAACGGCCTGCATAGCCGTGTTGAACGCTGCAGCAGTCCCAGCCCCATATCCTGCCGGTAAACTGAATTCACGACCGGGTATCCATTCATTGCTCTTAGCTTCGGCATAGGTCGCAGCCTTGCGCTGCCACCAGCCGCCATTGCCTGAGCTCGTGCTTCCGTCCGGCATGAACCTATCAGCAGAACGGAACTTGTCATCCGCACTCACCGTCGAACCAGGATCAGCCGGCACACGAATGAACGTGCCTTCCTTGCCGTCGCCGGCTGTCGTGCGGCCATTGACGCGGACAGTCTTGATCAAGACAGGAACTGTGACGGCTGTCATCCCGTCAATCGTCGCATAGATCGGCACGGTGACGCCAGCAATGGCGATATCCCGCGCCGCCTCAGCCGCAGCTTGCGCGGCCTCCGCCGCATCCTGCGCAGCTTCGGCCGCTGCAAGGATGGCTGTGCTTGCCTGGTCGCTCAAAAGCCGGAACATGGAGTCCGACACGATGCCCATGACGATCGTGCCCGCAGCGAGACCGCCTGGAGCGACATCGTTGCCTGCATTCGTCTTGACGGTGAGGACCGTGCCGCCGTTGAACGCGACAGTAACCGGCGTGCCGGTATTGGTGTCGGCAACGTTCATCCAAACGAGAGCAGACGACACCACGGGAATAGCGGTGGTGGCGATTATAGCATTCGGCGTGCCCGCGCCGGCGTCGTTGGCTATGATGAACGAAAACGGCAGATCACTGCGGCGGGTCCATGAACCAGTGCCGGATGCACCGACCTTGCCATAAACGCCATTGTTGGCAACGGCCGCATCGCCGTAGACCCACGCCATGGATTTGTCAGCATGCTCAAGGTCGTCATTGAGCAACGCCAGCGAGGAATAGATCAGGCCGCCGTTGGTGGTAAAGGCGGTGATCAGCCCTTCGACCCATGCGGCCCAAGCCCTGATCTTTGATTTGGGTGGCTCCTTCGGCACCAAAGATGGACCGTCTGCCCAGATGATCGAGGCTAGTTCAGGCATGGAAATCCTCATGCAAAAGCGCCCGGCGACGAACGCCAAGGCTGAGTGGGATGATGTCTTTCGAAACTACGTAACGATTGCCGTAGCCGAGGCCTGCGCTGCTGACGGAACCCCGGAGATGTTCTCGGCGCCGCACCAATATTTCCAAGTGCCGGCGCCAGGAGTGTCGTTGAAGGCGATCACCTGGTTGGCAGTGACCGAGTAGCGGCCGATCTGTGTCGCAGCTGCGAAGGTCTGCCCTGTCGTGCCGCGCTTGAAGATCAGGTATCGAGTGTTGTCGTTCGCCGCCTTGGCGCTGACCGGGACGGTGGTCACGCTGTTCGGAGCTGTCATGTTCGTCGGAGTTCCAGGTGCCACGGCATCCACCGTCGAGGTGATGTTCGCTGTGATCGACCAGTTGCCCGGCGCTCCTCCGGACGAAATGAATTGCGCCTGGATGTCGAGAAGCTTGTCACTCGGTACGACCGATGTGTTGAGCTCGATAAACCCACCAGACGCAGCAGCGCCGGAAAACTGCTGCTCGATCCACGCCCCCGGATTGCCGGTGCCATTGTCGGCTAGTCGGTACCTCACGACGGGCGTCAGGCTTGTATCCTCGGGATCGAGGATGACGACGCGGATATAGACGCTCTGGCCGTTGGGCCTTGCTTGCACCAGATTGATGACCGGCGTCACGACGCCGACGGCATTCGGTACACCCGGAACATGTGGCTGCTTGCCCTCGTCGACCGAGGGGTTCCATGCGTCGATATCATCCGGGTGGCGGATGAAGTCCATCGTGAACCCGCCTTGCGCAGGCGCCAGCACCGAGCGGCGGTTTTCGATCAGGTCGCCGTAGAGTTTCGGAAGCCGGATAGGCGCCAGAACTCTCACCCACCGTGCATAGGCGGCATTGATCCCGCACAGGCCAATGTTCAGCGTGCCGCGGATCTTTTCCAGATACCGCCTCCAGTCCCGAATACCGAGCCGTCGAGCCTGCCGCCATTGCTGAACGGCGGCGTAATCAGCCTGAGCCGACATCACCCGGCCGGCCTCAATCTGCGCGTCAACATCCTCGTAATAGTCGGTATCAGTAGTAGTATAGCCCGTGGCGGGATAGTTGAACGTCGGCACAAGCCGGTTGATTTCATCCTCGGGGAGAATGCCGCCCTCAACGCGGTATCCCAGGATATCTTCATCCGTCAGGGTCGCGCATCGGCTTTCCCGGAACTTTCCTACAGTGAGGATTTCCGCGCCGTCGCCGCGGACGACGTGGTGTCCATCGCATGCGGCGAGCAACGCGTTGAACGTTGCCTTCGGATCGTTCTCCGTCGTATCCCAGATATTGCTCTGGTAGCGCTTTTCCGTACCGCCGGCTGCAAGCGGAACGTCTTCGTCGCAAATGTCCGCTTCCTCCATCCAATAGTCGAGTACCGGCAGGATCGCTTTCCGATAGTCGCGCCGGTAGCCGAATTCCGAGAAGCAGCGCCAATGAATAATCTGCAGTGCGGTGTTCTGCGTCCAGGTCCAAGTATCCGGATCGTCGGGATCCTGATCGGGATCGCGAGGGTCCCAGCAATGGTAATCGTCGGTTTCCGTCGACAGGCGAGGAGCGCCGTACGGAAACATCTTCCTCTGATCTTTTTCGCGTGTCGCCGAGGCGTACATGGCGACCGACGCCTGGCCGTCCCCGCGATGATCGTATGACCAGAGCCCGGCCGCAGAGAAGCTATCCGCCACAAAGGGATAGGCGGTCTCGACCGCCATGCCGAGGCGATACTGGATCCCGACATTTACTCCATACCGTTCAGATCCTGACGAGGCGACTCCGCCGCCAGGAGGAACCGTGACTTCATCATCATGAAGCCAGAACCGGTTATACGACTTGATCCGATGCGCCCTGATCGCCTGCACCGATATGAGGTTGGGGCCGTTCGTCTCCCACAGCATGAAGGCGCCAGCGGTACGATTTCGCCCATAACCGAATATTCGGTACGGGATCGCCTGCTGGAGTGGCAACTTCCCTTTTTCCGGCTTCGGCGGCTTCGGCATCATCGCGGCCTGCAGGCCGATCGTCAGGGCCGTGGTGGCGAGCGCCGATGCAATACCGACCCCAATCGAAAGCGCAGTTCCCGAAAGGCCGAGGCCGCCGGCACCAAGGATGGCGGTAAACAGCGGCGTGAAGATCGGGTCACGCAGATCGGGTTTCACAAACCCCTTGGTCGACGAGTAGAAATACTCGTCGCGCGCACGGATCTCGATTTCCTCGGACGGCAAGTTCTCGTAGTCGCGACGAAGGCTCAACGCGAGAACCTCCATGCGGCAACCATGTCCAGACGCTTGCCGACGAGACCGGCAGGCCCGAGCGACAACCAGAGCGGCCCAAACCTGATTGCTCCGACTTCCGTAAATCCTCCCTCGATCCCGGCCGGGGCGATCACGCAACCGATATCGCCGTCGATCGGATGCTGAACGCGCTTGAACCCGAGCGGCAGGAGCCGCCCTTCCATGAACGCGACATGGCCTCCGGCATCCGCGATGATCACATGGGCGGTTTCTGCTGTCCGGTAGGTGCCGCGAAGATCTGCTGCAGGATCGGTACCCGTCAGGATTTCCGCCCACGTCGCGCATATCGTGGTGCAATCGTTATAGATCCGGCCATAGGGATCGTCTCGATGCGGCTTGCCGTCGCCGCCCCACTGGAAACGGTGCGGCAGCCGCCTGAATTCCATGATATCCATGTCAGTATCCAAGGCCCCACGGAGGGGAGACGCCGCGCGCAAGACGGGCAGTTTCGTTGCAGAACTTGTCGAGCGGATGCCCCGGAGCGGAGAGCGCCTCCTGGTGTGGCTGCGACCACAGCGACCTTGAAGGCCTCGATCGGGAGACAGATCCAGCCATGACCGAGAGGCTCAAGGTCAAGGTCGGCGACTGGGCTGACTTGACCGGAAGCGACTCTTCCACCGTGTGCGATGCGGTACCCTGCCAGAAGGGGATAATCGAGCTCATCGGCTGGAAATGGTCATCCAGCGTCGTGAGGCCGATCGTCACCTGCTTTCCCCGCACAGGCGGCAAACTGTTGATCATCGCCCGGCCCGTTTCCGGGTCGATGCCGGACAGGCTGAAATCCACGGCGTCCGACGAGCCGTTGAGCAGCACCTCAAGAGTAGGCAGGCCATTCAGCACGCCACCGCCGAGATATACCGAGCCCTCATCGTCGATGCTGTCGAAGTTGGCGGGAATGTCTTCTGTGCCGAACCAGACATGCAGCGGCGGATCCGTCGCGACATGCATGAAAATGCCAAGCGTATGACTGCCGCGCATCTCCTCTATGATGCTTTCCGGGACGAAATCCATCACTTGCCTTCAGTAAACTGCAGTGTCGGGCTCGACTCGTAGAACCCCTTGATATTGGTCGGCAGCGTGAAGCCGAGCGGAAACTTCATGACGCACATCGGGCGGGCCAGTTCGGTACGGGTGCCGGCTGTGACTGCCTCGCGCAGCGGCACGTCAAGCGCCAAGCGATATTCCTGAAACGGGAAATCGTACCCATCCACCGTCTCGATCCCGTCGTCGTAACGGTCGAGAACCTCCCAATAGCTGTATGCACGCCAGCCTTTGACCTCGTGATAGATCGAGAACCAGTCGTTGTGCCGGAGTGTCCGCGACGGATTGTAGACCCGCATGCGCAGAATGCCGGCATATTGAGCCGCATCCTCCATGACCTTTCCCCAGACCGTCGCCTGGGAATAACCTGACCCGTCCGAAAACAGGCTACCATCCGAGTGCGGAATGCCTTTGATGATCGGCGTCGGCACGCCACCGATGATAGGGAAAGGCCCGTACCAGTCGTTGAGAAGCGGCACGTTGATAAACCGAACGCCGCTGTTCATCCGCGCCCGCAGCCATCCGATATATTCGAACTGCTCCGGCTCATGAATGAAGCAATTCGCGACGGTAGCGGTTACGAGCGGACCACCGGACAGATTGATGCTGATCGCATCACCCATGCCGTTGCGCCCGCCATCGATACCCCCTCCAGGAGTGTCAAACGACACATCGCCCGGCATGATAAAATCGATGTCGAGGGTCGGGACCGACGAATATTTGGACACCATCAGCCCTTCCGCTTCGTATAGATGGCCTGAACCGTGCCAAAACCGCTCCGCTCCTGTTCCTTCCGTTCACGGCGCAACTGGTCGCTCGTCACCTGTCTGGAGATGTCCGGCGCTTCCTCGCGAACGATCGTCCTGGTCATCGTCTTGATGTTGCCGTCGCCATCGAACGAATGGACATGCTCGAACCTTAGATTGGTGTTCGCGGGGGCCGGACCCGCCGCCTGGCGAATTGGTGCTACGGTCGGTCGTCCACCACCAACCCCGCCGTCCGCATATCCCTGAAGACCGAGGCGCATGCCCTCGACGACGCCAACACCGCCGGCGCGCGCGACATCCGCCTGGCTCCAGACAACCTCGCCGCGATGCACGACACCGGCCGGATCGTTGACGCCACCATGACCGGTGAAGCCGCCGCGATCGTAGAGCCCGATACCGCCGAGCGACCATGCCTTGGCGAACTGCGGGGATGCGGACAGGGCAGAATTCAGTCCGCCGCCACCGAAGAGACCGCCGAGCCACCCGAATAGGCCGCCACCGCCGCCTGATGGCGCGGCCGGGGCCGCCGGGAAAGGTGCGGATATCAACGACTGCCCGACCTTGCCAAGTCCACCGCCGAACGTGTCCAACCCCTTGGTTGCCGCGTCGGTGGCGGTCGCAAACTTGCTGGCGGCTTGAGCGGCGTCACCGAGGCCCGCACCTTGGCCGATACCATCCCACTTGCCGACGCCGACCTTCGCCGCCCCATACCAGGAGCCCCATCCGTTCTTCGCCGCATGATCAAGCGCGAAGTCCACACCGGCCGGACCGTTGGCGGAAAGCCTCGGATCAAGCCCGGTGCGGCGCTGAAACTCATTGCCGAGGCCGCCACCCATATAGAGCTGATAAGGCCCGAACGACGGCTCCTGGACGCCGTTCTTGAACACGCTGGACTGCATGTTCCAGCTGTTCAGGCCGCCTTCCGACTTCGCAACACGAAGCGCGATACCGGGATCGATGCCGCGTTGGGCGGCAGCCTTGGCGATGTAGGAAGCGACATCGGTCGCGGGGATGGAAGATGCGCTTGCAAGTCCAGAGAAACCACCCGCCCGGTTGTCGTTGGCCGCCTTGCCCGAAAATAATGAACCAGCGATCGATCCCGCCGCAGACAGGCCTGTATTCTGGGCACCCGCACCGCCCGGGAACGCGATCCTCGCAAGGCTGTTGAAGACCTGATCCCAGAGTCGATCAGCCTGCTTCGAGAGTGCGTTGATGATCGAGTTGCGAAGCGCCTCGCCGATACTGTCGCCGGAAAGCAGTCCCTCCTTGAAGTCACTGAAAAAGCCCGTAACGTCGGAACGCAGCTCCTTGACCCGCTCCATCTGCCGGACCTGACCGGCATAGTCGCCGTTGAGATCGATCGGCAAGCCGGCGGATTTCTGGGCCGAGGCAATCCGTTGGTCAATCGCCGACCGGCCCAGCTGGTCGATATCGAACTGCAGATCTGCCTGCATCCGGGCGCGCGCCATCTGCGCGGTCAGCTGGCCGTATGCGGACGCCTGCTCATGAATTGCCTTGATCTGGTCCGGAGACAGTTCGAGGTTTTGCGAATAGGCTGAATTCAACTGCTCCTGCTCGAAGCGCAGCGCCGCAGCGGCAGACCCGGTCAATCCGAGCGCATCGGCCTCCTGCTGGAGTTGCTGCAATCGTTCCTTGCCGCTCTTGTTGATCTGGTCATACGGGTTGAGGCCCGGATCGAGCTCGCGGAGCGGCCGGCTTTGCGGTCCCGGAATATTGCCCTTCGGGATGAAGTCCTCAGGAGAATAAAGCTTGCCATTTTCGGAAAACAGCCCGCCGAGCTGGCCGAGATCCGGATAGATGGAGCTGTCGCTCACCAGGGGGCCAATGCCGCCGGGCCGATCCGGACCGCCAACATCGGTAAAGGTCTTTTCCAATGCGCGCCGAAGGGAGTTTGCGGCCTCTTCAGTCAAGGTGAGGTTGGCACGCATCTCCTTGATCTTGTCGGCAAGCGGCGAGTTCTCCAGGATCTCACGGGTGGCCGCAAGTCCGGTAATGTCATCCGGCAGGTTGTTGACGAAGCGGCCGATACGCGGATCGGCGAAGCCCCTCGCTTCAAGATCCATGCGGGTGTTGACGCTCGTCGCCACCTGCCGTCGCAGCTGGATCTCGGCGATTGCCAATTCAGACTGCTGCGTCTTGACCAACGCGTCCTGACGGCGGAGTTCAAGCTCCAGAAGCGCCTTCTGTGCGCCGAACTGCCGCTCCAGGCCGGAGATGATCGAGGTCGTTACCGTCGAATGTGTGGTGCCAGTCTCTGCGATCGCATCGCGATACTCCTTCTGCAGCGAAGAAAGCCCGTTGATCTGCGACTGCACTCCGCCAACAGTCGTCGCCTGAGAAGCCAAGTTCCGCGTCAGGTCATCGACGGCAAGGGACGCCTCGGCCGTATTCGCGGCGAGGATCTTATACGCGCCATACGCAATAGCGCCAGCTGCCGCGAATGGAGCCACATATCGAACCGCGGCCGAAACAATAGCGGTGAAGTCTCGGATGGCTGCATTGACGCCGCCTTGCCCGCCATAAATGCCCAGGATCTGCGATCCCTGCTGAATTAGCACGGTAGCAATCGGCATTCCGCCGTAAAGCGAAACGCCGATATCCTGAAGTTGAAACCCGAGATTCTGACGGCGGTGTTGCACGCCAGTCTCCGGGTCATTGTCGTTCGCTACCGAATGCATGCGAACGGCGCTGTTCGCTTGAATCTGCGCATCCCGGACGCGGTTGATCTCCTCAATTTGCTGACGCTTCAGCTTCGCGATGGTCGCGGCAGCCTCCCGTTCGGTGGTGACCCCGAGCAGCACGGCGCGATTGATCACCGCGAGGCTCTGAGTCATTTCCCGCTCGGCGCGCAGCTGCGAATTGAATACCGGATCGATACGGCCGCGCAGGCGATCATAGGCGTCGCCAACCTGGTCGATCGACCGTGGAAGCTGGCGCGAATAGATCTGCTGCTGACGATCAAACGCCGCCTGCGCCTTCTGCGCAGCCGCCTCCGCCCGGTCGCCCATATGGTCGTAAGCCTGGCTTACCAGACGCGCGCCGGCAACCGTGCCGCTGGCGTCGATGACAAGCTCGACCACTCGCTGTTCTGCGCCCATGAACCGGTTCCGTGCAATGAAATAGGAGTGATACGACCGTCACGTTTCACGGTGACGGCTGCTGTTTGACCGCCATGAAGGCGTTATCGAGAGCCTCGATGATCTCAATTTCCCAGGGCGCTAGCACCGTTCTGGTGTTTCGGCAAAAGGCGTCGATATCAGGCCACTCGATCGGCGCCCGTCCTGCGAAGCCGCTGCCTTTTCTAGCCCGTATCCGATTGTAAGCCCGCCAGATGTAGGCCAGCTCTTCCGGATACCGGGGCATTGCCAGATCCGCTTCAAGTTCCCTGATCCTTGCCGGCTTCTTGGTCCGGCCGAGCTGCGCCTGAAGCTGCTCGCGAACGGTGACGCCGTCCTTGTCGGTCACCGCAAGGGCGAATGACCGCTCCGCGAAGTCGATCAGGGCTTGGCGGAGCTCTTCGTAAAACGGCGCTCATCGCCGAAAGCTTCGAGGATCTGGGCATAGGCCCATCCCATCTCCGGCTTGATCAGGAGTTCCGCGGCCCGCGAGAAGTCGTAGGTTTCCGCGCCGATCTTGACCGGTGTCCAGTCGACAATCCGCGCCACGATGCCTTCGACGTTTTCGCGCCGGACATCCTCGGGCGTCTGATCGTCTGCCTTGTACTTGCGTCCGTTGATCTGCGCCTGCTCGATACGCTTGGCGCGATCGAGGGAACGGCGAGCGACGGCGTCGCTATGAGCGAGAGATTTCGGGTGTGACGGGCCGGCCAGAGTGACGATCCATCCGGTCTCCCGGCCATCCGCTGTCAGGATGTTCAGGGAGCTCGTGTCGGTCGGCAGAAAGCCGGAAATATCGATAGCTTCAGTAATCATGGTGCGATCCTTTGTCGGAAGGAAGCGGACGGGCGCCGACACGCCCGTCCGCCATTGCGCGCAATCTTTATCAGCTCGTCGGCGCCGATCTCGTTACTTCGAACGCTCCACGGTCTTGTCGACAGCCTTCGCGGCAGCCGCTTCCGCCTTGCCGGCGAGAGCGGGGTCGGTGCCTTCGGGCATGTCGACATGAACGGTTGCGGAAGCCTGTTTCGTTTCGCTGACCGCGATCGTCGGGAGGTCGTGGACGGTGCGCGGCCAAACGACGTGCAGACCCGCAGCGCGAGCCTCGGTGATGGCCTCATGAAGGGCGGACGCGGCGTCCCGCACCTTCTTCTCTGCAGTTTTCATGATTGCCTCCTTCTGGCTTGGCAGGTCAGCTTGCGTTGCTGACCTGCATCTTGACGGTGGTTGGATCGAACGCGCCGCCACGCGTATCCTTGCCGACGAGGTCGGCCGGCACGCCGATCGTCACTGTCCTGGCGCCCCCGGACTTGGTCAGTGCCGATTTGGCGACGCTCCCGAGCGTGAAATTCGGCACGGCGAGGGAGAAGAAGTCCGCCGGCGCGGTCTCGTTTTCGGATGCCAAAAGATGCAGCGACAGCACGGTCTCGTCCGACAGGTCGGCAAGAGCCTGCATATCCTTGCGCAGCAGCGTCAGGTTCATCGACACTTGCACCGTCCCGAGAAACACGTCGGGCGCAAGGCCGGTCGGATTGACCGTGGCCGGGGCTGCGGGCTGCAGATCCATCGTAAAATCGAAGGCGGTCAGATCGAGCTCGTCGCCGGAACCGAAGCGAAGCACAGCCTCGGACGCCGCGAGCGAGACGTTCGTCGGGTCGGTCGGATCGGTGAAGTGGGGAGCGTCCGCGGCGTCGACGACATCGAGCGCGCCGGTACCGGTCCAGCCATACTCGCATTCGAGCAGGCCATCGGCATTCAGCCGCAGCATCATCCGGGACCAGCGGCAATCCGTATAGACCTCCGATGCATCGAGGTCGTATTCGTGCTCCTCAATGGTGAAGTATTTCCGGGCAAGAGCGCCGGCTGCGCCGTTGATGATGACGCGCCCCGGACGGATGATCGAGAAGGTCGTGTCCGCGCCTGCGTTGACGACGAGCGCTTCGGCGACCGTGATCGTGGAAGCGGTCAGGCCGACAATCCGGAGGTTCTTGCCGTTGTTTGCAGCGTCCGGAAGGCCGGTTGCCCGAATGACATCGCCAACCCGCAGGCCCTGGGTGATCCAGCTTCCCCCGGCCGCAACGATCGTATTTGCCCCGGTCGTCACACTGGTCATGGCGACCTGAGTGATGGTGAGGTCCGCCGTCGACCAGCCGCTGCGCATCAGTGCCTCGATGACGGGATCGGCGCGCCCGATAGCGATTTCGCTGGCATAGGTACCGGCGGTCCGCCGCGAACCGTGTCGGCCGCGCAGCTGCTGCGCATCGTGGCGGACAATCTGCGACTGGATGGCCTGCTTGGTGAGCTGACCACCCTGGCCGCCGCTCGTCCACAGGAGCAGGCCGCCAGCGCCGGAGGCCTGGACCCCCTTGCCGGACTGCTCCTTGATGGCGACATAGCCGTTCCAATTCTCAGAATAGCTCATCGCGAGCGCTCCTCAGTTGTCCGCGTCGAGGCGGGTTGATGTTGGTGAAAGCGGCCTAGCCGCGATGCCAGTAGGCGAACGGGCACGTCATCGTCGTGCCGAACCAGTTGCCGTCGTCGGATCTGCTGTTGCCGGCCGCCGGATACGGATCTTCCGTCCGAACGTAGCAACCAGGCGTCTGATCGTAGAATTTCTTGCGCCGGAAGATCTCGCCGATCGCCACCGCATATTCCTTGCCAAGGGCCGTTCCGGTGCCAACCGGTGTGAACACATGAACCTCTATCAACCCGTCATACTTATAAACGTGGTTGCCGGGCCTCCCCTGACCGATGATCGGGGCACTGAAACACTCGATTTCGAGATTGACCCATGGCGCGAGGATCGTCGCATCCGGATCTTCCGGAGTTGGTGCGGCGATAACCGGCGGCCAAGGATCGGCCGGCGTCTCGTTCTGATAAGTGATGCGCGTCGTCGTCCATCCGGCCTGCAGACGGGCAAGGATGGCGGCTTCCGCGCCTGCGTAATCGGCCATTATCGTTCCCTGATCACAAGCGTCGGAAACCGGTAGCTGTCGCGGTCCGCGCCCTTGGTCGGGGCGCCGCGAGCGGACCGGTATGTGAAACGAACCGTCACCAGGTTGCCGTACCGATCCATGATCTTGCGAAGCGCCTGTTGGTAAACCCTGGACGTGCCCGAGACCCGCATCTTCATCTTGCCGACTTCGATTTTCCGGCTGTAGGGAAGCTGGTTCATGATCGAGATCTCGGAACCCGGCTTCCAGTTCTTCAGGTTCCGCTCGGCAATGCCGTCGACCATGATAGTGTGCGAGAGGCGATATTTGCCCGATAGAACCGGCGACAGATCAAACAGCGTATCCATGGCGAATTCGACAACCTCGTCGAGACGACGATACTGATAGATGATGACGCCATCCGGCCTCGCCTGATCTTCCGATGCACCTATGATGCCGTCGACGATGCGGACAAATGACTGCGGCGCAGGATCTGCCGCCATGATCTTGGCATGCTCGCGCCTAGCGGTCTGAACCAGTAAAGCCTTCGTGGCCTCGACGGTATCCTGCTTGAGGATCCTCACCGTCTCCGCGATCGCAGCCATCAGCCCTTCACCACCATGTTGATGCGAACTACGACGTCATTCATCTTTATGATCTCCGGCGAACCGATGATGGCCCGCGGAGTCCCGTCCACCACCACCGTACCGCCTGCCGCAGGCATACCGAAGGTGGCGAGACCAGACGGGGAAACCGTGACGTTTTTGTCCGACTGCGTGATCGTCCCGGCTATCTCGTCGGCTTTGATGCCGCGCACGAAGGCCTTGACCGTCGCCTCGCCTACGGCAGTATTGCCTTTTCGAAGGCGAACGGTCTGACCATGCCGGGCAAGCTGCCGGTCCAGCATCGCAATTGATTGGTCTGGCGTCATAGTTGGTAAATCTTCAAACCGGACAAAAGCTCATCGGAAGCCTTACGCAGCACCTCACCAGCTTGATCAAAGACCGTATAGTCAATTTTACCGATGCCATCGACCTCCTCAGACCGCAGGAAAAGGGTTTCCTTACTGAAGGACACCATCTTCATCGCCATCAGAACGACGGCGCGCTTCGCTTCCGGAGGAACGTTCGCCGGCTCATACCCCGCATCATATTCGATGCGGATTGCATCCGGCTCACATGCCGTTGCCGGAAAGGCGAAACCTGAGATAAATCGCAGCTTGCTGCCGATGGTGCGGTAATTGGCTTCGTCGATCGTCTCTTCGGTCATCTCAGGAGTGAGATATGTTACGGTCACGTTCCCGATTAACGGCGGATAAGGAAGGTCAAGATCGCGACATGGGAAATGCCCCGCTTCCATTCGCAGGCGTTGCTTGCCGATGCATCGGCCCAACCACCCGGTAGGGCCATCAACTGTATTTTGCACCGCTGCGATTACCTGAGTGACGCCTGGATCATCCGGCAAATGAGGGCCAGGAACGTCACCTGCCACGGCAATTGCAGAAGGCCCGGAAATGCGCGCGACGGAAAACATCTCAAATAACACCCTTGTCTATCGCCAACAAATTCCGGGCCGACCGATATTAATTAATGTGGACCCGGAATTTCCCGGACTTGGCATTACCGCCAGCGGCAATGACGATCTTGATGCGCGATACGATCGCGATCTTGCTACTCACCGCCGTTCCACCAGCAGCGTATAGGCGAGGCGCGCCGGCCTGATCCATGACCGGAGCGCGTGGCCTGACGATTTCCGACGCTGTGATGTTGGTATCGGTCCAGAGGCTTTCCCCGGTCACCTCATCCGTAATGGTGAAATCGACCGTGTCGGCAAAATCGATCTTTTCATACTGGATCATCTCCAGCTCGCCTCGGCACTTGCCCTCGGACGGTAGATACGCGGTGGCCGATCCATCAGCAGCGGTCGTAACAGTCACTTCGAACAGACGCATTTTCGTTTCCTTTGCTAGGGTGGCGGCAGGTCCTACCGGCTCGCCGGATTGGCCCTTCTCAGGGTTTCACTAATGCTTGAGCCTGGCCAAGACCGGGTATAGGTCGCACTCGACCCTTGACCCGTCCCCAGCTATCAGTGTCAGCAAACCGTCATCATTAATCGCTGCGGAAAGAAGTGCCTGTGCAGCCTCTCCGCGTTCACCGCGAAGACCCGGCCTACCTGCTTCTCCAGGGGCGCCGCGCTTGCCCTGTGCCGCCATCAGCTGCCAGCCATCGCCAGGGCACGGCCCGGGATTATCCCGTTTGGCCACAAATGACGCCCCGTTCAGCGCAACAACATCCATATGGCGATATTCGTTTATTTCCAGCCAGGTTCCCCTGATGACGAATGACCGGCCGTCCTGCCCGTCGTTGCCATTCGCTCCAGCAACAACGATGCATTGCCAATCGTCATGGCCAGGATCTTTGCCTGTATCGCGCATCGCCTGGAACAAGCTTCCGCGCCAGGTCACAACCTCGCCTTCATAATGGACGCGGTCTTGCCATCCAGATACCGGAGGCAGTTTTCCCGGCGCCCCGTCGGAGCCGCGCTCTCCATCTTTTCCGTCTACGCCGTCGCGGCCATCTTTTCCGTCCACGCCATCGCGACCGTCTTTTGCTGGCGGCAACGACGCGACAGCTCGCGCAACGGCTTCTTCAATTGCCGGCGAGACGTCCTCGATACTGATGCTAGCGCCGTCCTTCGGCCTATCCCATGTTGCAAGGACGCGCTCGCATTCGATGCGGACCATCTCGCGCACTTCCTCAACTGCGACAGGTGCTCCGTCTCGCCCATCGACGCCATCTCGTCCGGGGGCACCCGGCTCTCCATCTTTGACGGAGGCAAGACGTTCTGAAAGCCGACGCTCAAGCTCCATTACTGACGCGATCCTGAGATCCATCTCGGCAACTCTCGCCCGATAATCGGCCTCACGGATTTCACGTTCCGATTTCGCATCTCGCAGGACGGCCGCCATCATTCTGGCGACAGCGTCCGCCGCGGCGTCAGTGAACCGAGCTAGCGTGTCGCGCGACGAGGTCATCGATTTGCCGGCTGTAGTCTTCGTAGGTTCGACCTGCGTCGTCATCGTCTTCCTCGCTGTTGGGAGCGGGCGCGGTCGGCGCTACCTTGTTTGGATCCGGAGGCGTCATCTTGCTGCCGTAACTGAGCGGGACAACCTGCTGCTGAACCCTCGGCTCGGCGCCATGGCCCCCAGGTGTGCGCGGGAGACCAATCTCGTTCCGCGCCTCGTCAGACGAATGAATTCCGCTGATCGCGCTGCGAGATAGACCTTCGATGAGCTCCTTGAAGTTGCTTCGAAGGAGTGCCTTGGTGTCAAATTCAAGGTATTCGTCCGGTTGACCCTTCAGGCCGAAGAGAAGCCCGAAAGCCTCCTCGATGTGATTGAGAGCGAAACCGAGGCCAGACGACTTCCACGACGACATCAGGGCTTCCGTCGACGCGAACGGCGTGCCACCTACCCCCAGAACCTGAAGCGGCATCCTGAACGCCAGAGCAATGCTCTGATCTGTGATTTTTAGCATGTCCGCGAGGGCCGTATCATCAGCCGATACAGTGACAGGCTTGGCTTTCAGACCCCAGGAAAGAATCGGAGTTCCTCCTGCGTTTTCTCCCTGCGTCTGCCTGTCCCATACCTCGCGAAGTTCTTTCGTCTGCTCAGCCGTCAGTTTTTGGTCAGTCTCCAGCATGAACGAAGGTCTGGCCTGGTTGAGGTAGAACGCGATCTGCTGATTAAGCGCAGCGCCCGCCATCGAGCGCTCCAAGACCGTCGCGACGATCGGGCTCTCGCCTTTCAGCGGATGAAGTGGCGTATGAAGCCGGATGTGAAGAACATCCCTGGCAGGGATTGGATATGAAAGGTCAAACCGGCGCTCCACAATCTGGTTGCCGGAAAGGGAGTAAAAAATGGAGCCGTCTTCCGCGATCAAGGGGCGCCCCTCACGCAACCAATGCAACTCTGCGGGCTCCCCGCGATCGTTACGAATGGCAAGGCCGAACGCCTCGCCCCTTTCATAGAGCCGCCGCGTGAGATTAAGGAGAAGATCCGAAATCGACTGGTAGTCGTTGGGCTTGCGAAGGATGCGCGTGAGCGCAGAAGTGGTGACCCTGTCACGACCTCCATCCGGCGACGTCTTCCAGTGATCGCCAGGGCACATAGCAACGGTCTGCGCATACGCCGATATGCAAGCCTCGACCATCGCGCTGCTTTGCCCATATGGGTTAAGCGAATAGCCCATTTGCCACCAGTTGAGAAAGCGGCCGGCAGTCGCCGACAGCCACCCGTTCGAAAGCGCGTACGGGCCAGGACGGAATTCACCTTCCTTGGCGCGCGTCGCGGACGAAGGGAGGATACGGGTGAGCCAGTTGGCCATGGTCTTCAGCGGGTCTTGTAGGTGGCGTCGTTGTTTTCAGCCTTGACCTCGCGATTGCGAAATCGACCTTCCTTGATCGCATCCAGGTCAGCCTGGGTCGGATAAGGTCCGTCAGAGGTGGCCGGCTTTGCTTTGGCCTTCGTAACCGGTTCCGCCGAGGTCTTATTTTCTTCAGATACGATCTCGTCGGCCTTGTCCTGTGTCGGAACAGGCTTTTCGATCTTCGTCGTGCTCTTCATAACGGCTCTCCTTGAGGAATGGTGTGAGGCGATAGCGCCTCACACCTCGTTGAGAAATCAGGCGCTGTACGACCAGTCCGCGCCGTCGATCCACTGCACCATGCCGGCCCGGCGCATTGCCCAGGTGATGTCCATCAGCATGCGCAGGGCGATGCTGGCGGTCTGGAACATCGAAATAACGGGGGCGGCAACGACGTTCGGCGATCCAGCCGTGCTGATCTGCGCCGGCGAGGTATCCTCGGCGTGGAAAACCGCCTCCTCGCTGACGTCGAAAACCGGCTGATCGTCGGCCGAGGTCGCAAAGTCGGCGGCATCGATCATGATCAGGCGACCGGCCGGGACATTGACGGACGAGATCGGGGTGATGCCGGAATCGGTGAGGATCTGTCGCATCGAACCCATCCGATCGTCGGGACCCGGAACGAACGTGAGCTTGCGGGCCTCACGCTTGTTCATCAGCAGTACGAGCTGCCGGCCGGCCTTGGCAGTGTCGAAAGGTGCCGCCAGAGTGTCGATATCCTGCATGATTGCTGCCCATCCGCCATCGGTCGATGCTGCAAGGGCGGATACGCCGTTCAGCAGGCCGGCGGGGCGGGTCGTCGATCCGGCGGAAGTGTCGATCAGCAACGTATCGATCGTCTCTGCCGTGTCGTTGCGGATCTCCTGCCGCAACAGGTTTTCGATCTGCGGCGTCGAATAGGCGGCCATTTCCTTGGTGAAGTAGGAAATGACGCCCATCTTGTGCGGGTTGAGCGTGGTGCTGGTCAGCCCAAACCGACGAACCGGGATCGGGGCGCCCTCGGCGACAAACGAACCGCTGATGGACGGGATTGCCGCGCGGGACGGGATTTTGACAGCGCCGCGCCCGGGACCGAACTGCAGGTTGGCGCCGAGAGAAGCGAGGCGGGGATAAAAGGAGATGTCGCGAAGCGTTTCGAGAAACGCGACGGTTTCCGTCTCGACGAGCTCCATTGCCCACCCTTGGACAGTGGTCTTTGCCGGATCAACGGCGGCACGAACGAAGATGTTCGTCGCCTCGTGATCGCGGTACCGCTCTTCCAGAACGCTGATCGGGTTGCTGTTAGTAAGCTTGGCAAGAGTCGCGCAGACAGCCGCCCTGATCACCAGGTCCCCGGGCTTCGGCTCCCGTTCCCGGATACCAAGAGGACGGCGCACGGCCGGGGTCTTGGGCTTACCGTTGTCGTCACGCTGTCCGGCAGAGGCGCCGAGTTCACGCTCCGCATCCTTGAGGGAGGTGAGCCGCGCCTGGCGCTCCTTCATCTCGTCCTTCAGTGCGTCGGCCCGCTCCATATCATAGTCATCCTGACCGATATGTTCCTGATATGCGTCACGAGCGGTATTGTATGCAGTCTGCGCATCGGCGATGCGCTGTGCGAGAGTGGTCATGTTTTTTGCTTTCGGTAACGGCTGAACGCCCTCACGGGTGCGCTTCATGTCCGCATTGCTTGGATCGGCATGCTCGCCGGGAGACACGATCCTGCGGCCTTCATCGGCATGCTCGCCAAAGGCCAATTCAATCGTGGATTGGGAAATGTTGAGCGACCTCGCCTTCGCGAGCGCGTTGGTGTTGGATGGAACCGACACGAGCGAAACCTCGTGCAATTCCTGCTTCTCGTAATCAAATTCGCTCTTTCCGGGCGTTCCAAATTCCAGGACGCTGAAGCCGACGGAAACCGCCCGTAGAATACCCTGCTCAACAAGCTTTCGGAGTTCGTCGATACGCGGGCTGGTTCCGTCATCGGCGAGCACCAGCTTGCCGACAAGCCGTTTCCCATCGATCCGAACATCCTCCCATCTACCGATCGGGAAACCGCCGGAATGACCGAATAGTGCGATGGGATTCCGCTTGAACGCAGTCAGATCCCATCCTGCCGGATTAATGCGCGTGCCGTGGCGGTCAAGGCTCCCATCCGAAATAACGAATTCAGTTCCGGCGCCCTCTCGGACGACGGTTCGATGCAGGATTTCCATGTTTGATCTCCTTGTCAGCCTACCATGGCCGAGACGTCCAGAACCGCCGATGCCACAGGATTGAAATCCATCAGGGAGACGGCGTTGAAGGTTGCGATCAACGGATCGATTTTTGCCGTACCGGCCGCGGCCTTCTCGATTTTCCAGTTGCTCCCAGCTAAGACGGCCTTGGCGTTTCCGACGCACCAATTCATCATTGGCAAATCCGCATGGACTAAAGTCCCTTCACGAAGACGCCATTCGGTCGTCAATATTGCCGAGGAAAGCCTGACACCCTGCGAAACCCCGATGATCGGACCGTTCTGTTCGGAGGTATGAATACCCCTCATTTCCAGCTCAGAAATGACCGTTTTTGTTCCCCAGGCATCGAACCCGATTCCGGCGCGCTCCGGTAATTTTCCGCTGAGGAATATTTCCTCAATCTTATCGGCGAGAGCGACAACCACTTCCGTAAGCGTAGGAAGAACCGTTAGGGTCTGATCATCCTCGAAATCATTCAGCGTTGCCGCGATCGACTTTCTGGTTTCCTCCACGGACGGCACGGCCCAAGCATGGTTCCAAAGAAGCCAACGTTTCGCGCCGATTTCCCTGCCTATGATGGCAAGGCCAAGAAGGTCGTCAGTGCCTCCCATGTCAACTCCGACCGTCACGACCTCAGACCGTCTAAGCAGTTCCGAAAGGTCGGCAATAGTCGGAAAGGCCGCCGCCTCCCAATAATCCGCGCCGCGCCACCGGTCAGCGAAATTGCCCATGCCGATCTGCACATTGAAGTGCTGCGAGGCGATCAGGGCAAGCTGCGCCTTGCCTTCCCGTTCCGCCTTGGTGATCTCGTCGGCCAGGAACCCTTCATCGACGGACCGGTTCAGGTTCGGGTTGACGAGAGCCCATGTCTCGGGCTTCATCCATCCACCGTTTTCCGACATCCGGATCGGCAGCTCGTAAAGCACCGGAAGCAGGGGAAGAGACAGCTTTCCGTCCCTGACCTCGCGTGCAATGTCCAGTTCCGCCTTGAACACCCCGGCTGGCGGCTTCTTGGACTGCGTCGTGATCTGGATCAAAAACCCGTCCGGACGCGATGCGAGCGAACCGCGGATCTCGACGAAGATGTCGGCTGCATTCGCCCTGGTCGCGAAGACATGGGTTTCGTCGATCAGGATGTAGGTTGCCTTGGATCCGGTGATCGTATCGGCTTCTGCGGCTTTGATCATAATCACCGCGCGGGAAATGCGGTGCGTCAGGGTCCGCTGGTGAACCTGCGGATGAAAAAGCTTCACCAACTCCTTGTCGAGACGAATGATGCCGTGCGCCTGCTTGAAGGCGATGTCGGCAATTTTCTTGGTCGGTGCGATCATCAGCAGTTCGGCTTCAGGACGCTGATTGAGAATCGCCGCGGTGACCATGATGGCTGCCGCAATGCTGGACTTGCCGTTCTTCTTCGGGATGAGCAGGAAAAATTCCCTGATCATCCGCCGTTTTGTTTCCGGATCGTAGGATCCGAAGATCGCCCTTACGAGGCTGAAGGTCCACTCGTCGCAGACCTCGCCGTACGTCGGGTTACCGAAAACATCCGGCACCCGCAGGCGCTTGAATATCCTGAGCGCCCGTTCCGCTTCCTTGTCGAAAAGCGGCAGATCCGGCACGAGCGGCAACCGGTTTATGATCCGGTCTTCCCAGTCCGGACAAGCCGTGACCCAGCGGCTTTGAAACTGGCCGCTAGAAACGTGTACCGACATTACTGAACCGTGGTGCGGAAGCGAAGATCATCGCCCCACTCGCTGTCCTCGCCGGCTGTCTCCGCCTCGATCGCCGCCATCTCCTTCTTGCCGAGCGGCTTTTCCGGCTTTTGCTCCTCCGGTCGGTCGTCGCGATAAGCATCCTGCGTCAGTTTCAGGTCGCTGGCGTCGATCATGCGGCCAAGCTCCTTGAAGGCGGCGACATTACCCTCCTTCGCAAGTTCCCATGCCAACTCGTATCGGGCAGCATCGAGCCTGTCGCGGGCAACCTCGCGAGCCCGAAGCTCCTGAAAATAATTCTTCCGCAAAGTCGGCTGGGTTATGCCTAGCGCCGATGCGATCCGGGCGTTCGTCCAGCCGAGCGCTAGCAACAGTATGACTTTGTTGCGATTTTTTACAGTTGCGATATGCGCTGGACGCCCCCTCTTGCCCCATCCCTCCGGAATAGGGTCACCAAGGAGGTCGAAATTCTGGCTCACGAGAAAAAAATCTCCAAATGAGAGGGGTGCGGGTCTAGGGGTTGGCGGTCTTCCAGACTTTCGACCCGCCCCCCCTTGGTCGGTCAGGCCTGGTCGGTGTCGATGAGCTTCGCCTCGACCTTGACTGGGCTGATGAGTGCAGCGACCCGGATCAGGCGACCGACCAGCCACATGCGAAGGCCGAACGCCTTGGGCATGCTTAGCGTGATCGTCAAGCTGTCCATCAGTTGACCTGCATCGAGCTTAACTTCGGCCATGATCACCAACGAGCCTGCGCTCGCTCCTCTTTCTGCTTCAGCCTGTCGTGGCACGGCTTGCACAGGCACTGCAGGTTCTGTTCATCCCAGAACAACTTCTCATCACCATGGTGCGGCCGCTTGTGGTCGGCTACGAGCTGCGATGTGTCCGGCTCGATCTTCCCGCATCCGACCATCTGGCAGGTGAAGAGATCACGGACGAGGACGGACATGCGCAGCTTCTGCCACCGTGCCGTCTTGTACCACTTGCGATGTTCAAGGTTCTGGTCACGCTCGCGATGACGTTCCCGCTCATCATTAGGCAGGCGACCGATACGAGGTGCGAGGGTGGATAGCTTGGGTTTAAGGGTGGAGAGGCGAGAGCGTCCCATATCCTTAGATACACGAAAGGCGACCTCTCGGCCGCCTTATCATTCGTCTGGTCATAGCGGTAGCACTGGCCCTGAATCGGCGCCTCCGCTGTGGAGGCTGTTGGGCCTGGGTCCTCCCGGCGTACCCACCTGGAAGCTTTCGCTTCACTCGCACCACGATCAAGTCGGGTACTCAAAGGCTCGCAATCAGGATCAGAGGATCATCCGTGGAGAGATTTTTACTCACACTTTTTCGATCTGTGCAACATCTAATTCGACGGGGGTCTCTCGACCGAAAATCATCACCTCAACCTTCAACCGGCAACTCTCGCCATCGAACTCGATCACCGACCCGGGGAAGCTGGCGAAAGGTCCGTCGATGACGCGAACGCGCTGTCCCAACTCGTATTCGACAGGCGGAAGAGGCCTGTGATCGTACTCACCCAGAGCAGCTTTCTCGATGAACTTGCTAACGAATTTCTCCGGGACTCGGTATGGCTTTTCTGGCGTTCCAACCACGTCAAGGACCCGTTCAAACCGCCTTAAGCCAACCATCGCGGCAGCGGAAGGTACGCATCTAACCAGCACATAACCAGGCAGAACAGGGAGCGTCGGAGCCGGAATGATCCGGTGCCTTTTCATGATCTTGTCACCTTTTCGGGTCGGCACAAGCGCATCGACCCTCGCATTTTTCAGAGATTCTTCCACAAGGAATTCGCGTCCGGCGACGACCCGCAGGCAAAACCAGGCCGCGAGCTGTGGATATTCGTCAGCGATTCGTTTCGACGCCATTCCGATATGGCTGATTCGGATGTCGAGCGAGCGCTTGCTGTTCTCCAGCTTCGTCAGCGCAAAGTCGCGGATCTCGATGTCCTGACCCTGAAACTGTAGGAAGCTTCCGCGCCTATGCTGCATCGTCATTGCCCGCCTCGCTGATCGTCGAAAGGAAATTGGTGAGAGCCTCCTCGACAGCCTCGTCGAGGCTGTCAGCACCATCTGGAATAGGAGGTAGCCAGACGTACTCCGGCGGCCGCTCGATGAACGGCCAACCCCTGCGCTGATGCAGGTCCGCCCAGGCTGCGAACAGATCGCTGTCGCGCTTCACCTGCCGGAAGTTCTCGACATTGGGCAGCATGGCCAGCGATGTGATGAACGGCTCCGCACGCCTCGCAAGATCCCGCATCTCCGTCACAAGCGGCCAGCCATGCTCCTTGCGCTTGGCGGCCATCAGCGCTGCCATGGTGATCTCGCCTCGCTCGACACGCCGCTCATCAAACGTCGTGACGATGATGCGCCCTGTCGGCTCCTTCGAGAGCGCCGCAAGCCTCGTTCCCATCCAGAGCTTGCCGCAGACCTTGGCGATACCACGGGATGCGGGTGCTACCGCTTCGTCTGGAACATCCCTCCAATGCCGGTTCTTTAGGTAGACGGCCGCCGCCATGATATCCTCGGACTTCGCCCACCGCAGGTAGGCCGGGGTCCGCTGGATGCATTCGGCTCGGTCTTCATCCGGCAATGCGAACCATGCGTTGCGTGCAAACTCGACATCGCCCTTCTTCCAGGTGGCGTACCAGAGCGTAAATTCACGCTCGATCTTTTTTCGATCAACCCGCTTCAATCCTCCCTCTTCCGCGCCAGCGGCTGGAGAGTTAGCTGGAGAGTTAGCTGGAAGAATCTTATCTTGGTGGAGCTGCTCCACCACCTTATGGTCGTCATTTCCACCACCTTCGGGAACCATTTCCACCACCTTTTCTCCGCAAGGTGGTGGAACAGCTCCACCGCCTTGCGCAGTATCGGCGGCGATAATTTCACCCGTCAGGTCGCGTCCCGGCCATCGCGCAACATACTCGTTGCGCTTCCATTTCTGTCCGCGAAAGCCATGCTGCGCCACCTCGATCCAGCCATTCTCCTCGGCGATGTCGAGATGTTTCAGCACGGTTTTCTTGTCGAGGCCGGTCAGGTCGACAAGCTCGGAGATCGGCGGGTAGCATGACCCTCCGGTCTCATCCATCTTGAGGCCGAGCGTATGGAGCACCAGCCGCGTGATCGGCGGCAGGCCCGATTTGCCGACCGCGTGGCGCCAGGACCATGCGCGGGAGGCTGTGTGGCGTTCTGGCTCGTTCACGCCGCCTCCCGTCTCACCACGAGGTGATTGCAATTCGCCGCGACGATCGCGGCATAGGGATAGGGTGACACCGAATTGCCGACGCACGAGACTTGGACCGATTTCGGAAACGGCATCCACACCGGTTCGCCGCCGGATGCGGGCTCAGTCCATACGCCGTCAATGAAGTAGTCCGGCGGGAATCCTTGCGCGTTGTAGAGCTCGCGCGGCGTCAGCATGCGCATGCCGATATCGACGATGACGAACGTCTCGTCGCCGATCTCCAGCGTCACGATCTCGCGTTCGTCCCAGAAGCCATGCGACCGCAGGAAGTCGGCGACCTGGCGCGCGCGGGCCATCTGGTCGGGGGTGAAAGGCGGGACGTCGAGCCTAGCCTCTACGTGACCGTGCCTATCCTTCGTCGTAATCGTGCGTGCAGGCTGGTTTTCCTCGCCCCCGTCGCCCGTGCCGTAATAGGCCTGCAGGTAAGGGGCGACGAGCATCGACTTTCCGCCGCCATCGGCTGTGATCGTCGCTGACGGCTCGTCGATCGCGTGCCCGGTCGATGTTCCGAACTGGCGGGATATGAAGGCGCTGACCACGCCCTGCTGCGCGCCGGTCGCCGTCACGGTCGAAAGCGGGACGTCCGCCGACCGACCGGGATTGCCCAAGCCACTGTGGCCATCGATATTGTGCTGCGCGATGAACGCCACCGCCGAGCATACGTCGGCCTTCGAGGTGATCGTCGCCATCGGCTCATCCCCGCCGCGCGGTCGACTCTGTCCGGCACGGCCGCCACAGCCGACCAGCGTCGGGATGATGACCGAGTTCTGGTCTTTCTTGCTGGCGGTAATCGTGTGGTGCGGTTTTTCGACGCTACGGACGCGCCCTCCCTGTTGCGCATGGGTCAGGACAGGCGCCACCACGGAAAGACCTGCCCCTCCGGCGGTGATCGTATGCGTCGGCTCATCTGCCCCGTTGAACGGCTTGCCGGAATTTCGCATCGTCATCAGGTGCGGCGCGATGAGACCAAGAGGAGCCGCGCCCCCTGGCTTCTTGATGAAGCTGTTTGCGGTGATCGTCGAAAGCGGTTCGCGCAGATCCTGACCCGTGGCGCCCGTATTGAACCGGGTTACGGAAGGCGAGACGACCGCCTTCTCTCCTCTATGCGCTGCAGTGATCGTGTTGAAGGGATCAGCAACATCCTCCAGCCGCGCTCCATGCGTGAGGTTCACCAGATAAGGACGGATCGCATTCAGCACATACCGGTACATGCCACGCGCCACGCGAGCCATGGTGTTGTCCGCCAACGGGCGGACAGCCCGCAGGCCGAACTTCCGGAAGATATCCTCGGCGCTGTCGAAGATGGAAGGGCAAGGCAGCGACCAGTCGATGATCTCCGCCGCGGTGCGCCATGGCAGCTTGCGGCCGGCGATCACGTCCCGGTCGTCCGGCGCGCCGTGGGTCGGCGTAGGCCAGACGATCTTCTGCCCGTCGAAACGAATGATCATGAACAGCCGCTTGCGGATGGTTGGCGCACCGTAGTCGCATGCGCGCAGCTCACGATGGGATATCTTCGCACCGAGCCGGCGGAGCTGCCTGCACCACTTCTGGAATGTCTCGCCCTTGCGTTCAGGATCGGGCATCAGGCCACGGTCGGTCGAGATCAACGGCCCGTAGTCCTTGAACTCCTCGACGTTCTCCATGGTGATCACGTCGATCTTGCCGCCGCTTTTCTGGATGCGCTCGACCCATCCGGGAATGATCCATGCGAGATCGCGGATATTGCGCTCCACCGGCTTGCCGCCTTTGGCCTTGGAGAAGTGCTTGCAATCGGGCGAGAAGTGCATGAGACCGATATGACGGCCAGCGAGATAATCGAGCGGATCGACCTTGTAGACGTTTTCAGAAAGGTGAAGCGTTTCGGGGTGGTTTGCCGCATGCAGCGCCAGAGCCGCCGGATTGTGGTTGATCGCGATATCGGGCGAGCGCCCGAGCGCCATCTCGATCCCCGTGGACGCCCCTCCGCCGCCCGCGAAACTGTCCACGATCATCGGCGGTGCACGGCCGTAATCGCGAAATACCTCGGATGTGGACGCGTCCCCAAATAACGTTGAATGCATGTTCATGCGCGGGTCCCCTCAGCGCGGCTCAAGGCCATCCGCGACGCGCCAGAGGCGCCAGTTCGCGGTGGCGAAGGCCATAGTGTGTGCAAGGTTTCCGTCCTCGCGCCGCTCTTCGCGGAGGACGGAAAGAATGATGTCGAGATAGGACAGGCCATCGCGGAACCCGGCCGCCTGCAGCCAGCGGCGGATGAACCCTTGATCGGCCTGCAGCACGGCAAGCGGGCATCGAAGCAGCCAGCGCGCCAGTTCCTGGGATGTCCCGCAGTCGGAAATATCGGTATAGGTCGGAGGGGCGCTCATTCAGCAGCCTCCCGGCTCTCGTCGGGTTCGCCCGCCTCGAATCCCCAGAAGTGCCATTTGCCGTTAAGCCGGACGTCGCCATCGACGAGGCTGTCACGCCGCTGAAACAGCTCGATCTTGCGCATGTCGGGATAAAGGCGGTCGATCTCCTCCGCGAAGAAGACCGGTTTTCGGCTATGCTCACCCTTCTTTTCCCGATGCAGGCTGCGCGGCTGCGTGCCGGGAAGAAGGCCGGGGAAATTGCCGCGCTTGCCGATCAGGATGTGTTCCGTCTGGTCGCGAAGCCACCGACCCATGCCCATGTCTTCCTTGTCCCAGGTCCAGATCGTGACGAACTCGAAACCCCATGCCCGCAGGACTTCGATACCATCGTCGACCCGATTGCTCGGCACCCAGAGATGCACCACCGCATCCGGCGTGAACGGGCTACTCTCTCCCGCGCAGAGCGCCTTGATCTCGTCGAGCGGCATGGATGGGTAGAGCAGGCCCTTGTCCTGGCCTGTCTCGTCGCTCCACGCCTCCTGCTCCCACGGAGGGTCCGCATAGCCGACCGGAAATGCGGCGCGCGGCATCTCGCCGGCCGTCATACTGCCGCGCTCGGCGACGAAGCTGATCAGACCGAGGCGAACCGCGCGCTTTTTCGCCATTCGGTCGGTTCGAATTTCCTTGGCCCGGGCGATGATCTGCTTTTCTTCGGTGCGCAGGGCCTTTTCCTGCTCCTGCCGCTCCAGGTAGCTCAGTTCGGCGCCTGCGCTGACGGAAATCTTGCCGGTGTCGATAGCCCGCACCAGGGCTTCGGAGCCATGCTCGCGGATACGCTTGGCGGAGATCACGGCCCGTTCGGAAATCGACAGCCTGCGTGCCGCTTCCCGGGTCGGCAAATTTGCTGACCCGGCGGTTGCCTGATTGAGGCCGCGCTCCCAGTCAACAATCTTTGCGGCGACCATGGCGCGCTGGCTTTCCGTCAGGTGTCGCCGCCGCAGGTTGAGCGACAGAACGAAACCAAGCGGGTCGTCGCCGCGATATTCGCTGTACCGTGGCACGATCCCGGCGCGGTGGCACGCTTCCTCGCGGTTTCGGCCGTCGATGATCTCGCCCTGGTAGATCCAGACCGGGTTTTCCTGACCGCGTTCCGCGATATCCTGGGAAAGCTCGTTGAGCTCGCCGTCGCTCAGCATCGGGAACAGGTTGGCAAGCGCGTGATGCTTGAGCCGCTGACCCGGTGTCACGATGAACGCAGGGGTATCTGGCGCCGACTTCGTCGCGCCGTGCAGCGTCTTGCCCTTGGCTGTGAAGGTAAAACGATTGCCGTCCTTCGTGTCCCTTTCCAGCAGGCCCTTGGTGCACATGCGGATGCATGTCTTCAGCATTCCCGCATTCGGGCAAAGATAGAACCCGTCGCGCTGGATGGTTGAGACGATCTCGCGGGAGCGCTCTTCGATGAGCGCATAATTGTTGGTCATCGGATCGTCCTCCGCTTTTCGAGCGATCGAGCCACGCTCGCGACCCGCCGTCCTCGCTCAAGGCGGGCTGCGATTTCGCGCGGATCGTAGGGGAAATCGGCAAAAGCCACGGCACGCCGGATGCGCGCCGGGAGGGTGTCGAACACCCTCATGGTCTCGGATCTTGGTGTTCGCGCCAGAATGTTCATCAGTGCGCTCCCGCCACTCGGTCGAGATAGGCGACCCCGTCGACGGTGATCGCGAACAGGCCGAGACGGCTTGATACGCGCCGGAGATAGCCGGCCTCGATGCAGGCTTGTGCCAACGCGAGCTCATCTGGTTCCGCATGCAACGGTTCCCCGGCAAGCCGGACCCGGCGCAGGAAGTTGCGGGCGGCGCCACCAACCGGCGTCATCGTGCCTCCGATGGAAACCATCGCTATTCCTCCTCCAGCTTTGCGAGGATGTGTTCGGCCGCGCGGATCAGTTCGCGCAGCTCCTTGCGCAGGCGCTTCTTGTCGAGCTCGTCGAGATGGCCATCGGAATAGGCGGCACGGGTTTCGCGCCACACATCGGTTGCCTCGTCCATCACCTTGAGGATTTCCGCTTCCGTCAGAGGCCCTGAACCGGTGATCGCGGCCGCCAGCGGTTCCAGCCGGAATCCGAGCTGACGCGCGGCCTCACCGATGATGATCGGGCTTTTCGCGCGCCGGTCCGCCTCGATCGCCACGTCCACGGGGATGATCCGCTCCATCCACTCGCTGGTGGTGGAGGCGAATTTCGAAAGTTCCGACACCACGTACCGGGTCAGGCTGGAAAAGCTGGTCATCCCGCCACCCAGCTTGAAGCAGACCTCGGTCGCTCCCTTCAGGGCCAGGATGTCTTCGTCGAGAATGCTTCGGATAGAGCGCACGAAAGGCCCCCTGAGTTCGCGTCAAGGAAAGGTTCTGGAAAAAGGATTCCGTGATGTTCAGCCGGCAGGCGGTTACGAACGCTGCAACGCAGCAATTACGGGGGACCGCATGACATCGCCGTGGGCATCATCAGTTCTTTCTGAAGTCGTCGAGCCGAATGATCTGGGCCGAACGGCCGCAGGATCTTTCGATCTCGATCAGTTTCACACCGTGTTCGTCGAGCGCGCGTTCAATGGCGCGCACCCAACGCGCGAGAACGGCAACAATTGCCACGAACAGCAGGAAATGCATGACGACGGCTACGGCCAAGAGGATTTCAAACCAGCTCATCGGCTCCGCCTTTCGAATGAAAGAATACCGGCCGGGACGGTCCGCCAGACATTGCCATTCCCGGCCGGTGGGTGCGCTTCGCCTGGGAGGAGGAGAGGCTACGCGCTACCGGCGGGCTGGGAGGAGGAGCGCCCGTCGATCGTTGAAGAGAAAGTCCGCCGAGGCGCGGGGGTCGGGCACCTCGGCGGCAGTGCGTGCGGTCGGTGGCGACGGCACGAGGGAAGAGGTGCGTCATTCAGCAGCCTCCTTTACCTCGGGAACAGGTACAGACTCTGGCCACGCCACATCTGGCGGCCAATGTTCAAAGAACCAGGAGACAACCTCGTCGTATTTCTTGGCCGTGAACGTCTTCCCCTCCCTAAGGCGGGAGAAGAAGCGGCCATCGGCGGCGCAATGCCTTCCCACGGTAGATTCTCCCAGTTCGCGAGCCGCGCAGAACCGGTCAGACAAAGTGAGAAGGTGATTAATAAGCAGGGTCTCCATGGCTCGCTTATAGTTGGATGTTTCCAACTTTTCAACTGGAAACATCCAATTGGTAATCAGGCGTGGAAATTTCCTATTGTGGGGGCATGAGTAAGTTGCGGGAAATTGTCGTTAAACGCCTCGAAGAATTGGGGCTTGGTCCTGTGGAGGCCGCAGTCCAGGCAGGCATCGAGCGGTCGTTTATTAGGGACATAGTGGAGGGTCGCAAGGCCTCTGTTCGATCCGATAAGATGCCTATGCTGGCTCGTGCGCTGCAGCTCGATGCAACGGCTCTTGCACGAAATGACGCGGTACCTCTGGTTACCGACGCCAATGAGGACAAGCAGTTTTCTCGGCCTCGCCCCAATGCCAGCTTCCCTCCGCGCTACCAACCCTTTTCTGGGGATGGCTATGTGCCACTGCGGGGCCAGTCGGCCGGCGGGCCGAACGGGCGATTCATCTTAAACGGAGCTGAGATCGGGCGGTTATTTGTCCCGCCATCGCTGGAGGGGGTAGAAGGAGCCTATGCGGTCCGTGTCTACGGCACCTCGATGGAACCCCGGTTTAAGGCGGGCGAGACGGTGTGGATCAACCCACACGAACCTGTGCGAGCCGGTGACGACGTCATCGTCCAAATCCTGACGGATGACGACGGAGAAAAAGAGAGTTATATCAAAGAGTTCCGTTCGCAATCGGCGAAAGTGACCCGTCTTTGGCAGCACAATCCAGACGAGGGCGAAGAGAACGAACTTACTCTTGATACCAACAAGGTCTTCTCAGTCCACAAAATCGTCTTTCATGCAACGATGTAACGGGGCTCGTCCTGCGTCCATGTTGGCCGGATAGTCAGATTTCGCTGCCCTGGCGACACCTTCGGACACTCACTGCATCTGATTTTCCGGCACAGCTGGGTAAAATTATGTACCCCAAGGGAGGCCGCTGTCCGGAGGTTTTCCAACCGCAGCGTGCGAGAATGGCCGCAGTCATCACACTGAACATAAAGGCTGGAAAGCTCCACTACGAGACGTAGTGCGTCAGGGTGATCAATCGGCGGCCGCTTCATTCTCTTCTCCCAATGTTCTCATTCTGTTCACACTTTAAAAGCAGGTCTCGCTAAAAGAGTCGAGTCTGAAGTGATTCGTTTTTGTTTTTGTCCGGCAAGTGTTTGTCAGGATTGCAAGATTTTTGTTTCCCCGAAACCAACCGTCACCGAAGTTGGAAAGCCTTCGATTTTTCCAATTGCAGAGTTGGAAGTTTCCTACTATATCTCTCTTCATCCGGTCCCAACCCCCAGACCGGCAACCCCCGCCGAGAGGGACCGGCGCAGGCCGCCAAACCTGCGCCGGTCCAGCCGGCAAGATGGAGAGAGACATGCAGACCCAAAATTACAATCCTGTCCGCGTTCGTGATGTCGCCTTCGAAATGGCGAGCCTCCAGAATGAGCGCGGTTGCGCTCTGACCCGTGCGGAATTCCGCAAGGAACTCGGTCTGACCGACGAGCAGATCGATACTTTCGGCCCGAATGCAGCCGTTCTGTTCTCGCGCATGGAGCGCGGCCTCGCCGCCTGATCCGCTTCGGTGATCGCCTGCTGCGGCCGGCGACATCCCAAACGGATGAGAGGATCGTTGCTCATGCATTCCCGAAATCACTTTACGCCTTTTGGCGCCCCGGCCTCCGCGCCGATCGAGATCGAGATCCGGACGGCTCCTCGCCGTACATATAACCTGATGGTCGCCTGCTGGTTCGTCTGGGTCGCGCTGTCGATCCTGTCGATCGGCCATGCCGCCTATCTGTTCGTCGACGCTGCGCGCGATCTCGATCGCCAGTATGCCATGGATGCGAGGCGCTGAGATGAATAACAAGCCTTCGCACAACTGGCGTCTCGGCGCTCAGGCGCCCGTCTTCCTTGTCCCCAAGCAAGAACTTCCGAAGCCTCGAGCTCGTATGTTTCAGTTCCGCGTGCACTGCCCGGGCGGACTGCGCTTCGACGTACAGGCCCATAATGCTGAGGATGCGCGCGCGCATGTCCGCAGGCGGAATTCCGTGCGTATCATTAAGGTCGAACTCATCGGGGAGGTGAAGCGCCATGTCGCTCAAGCTTGACGCGATCTATGGCCTGACGGCTGCGGAGAAGGCTGATCTCGAACGCCTGTATCGCGCAATTGCCGATGGCGAGCCGCAGCGCGAGATCCTTGAAATGTTTTTCGATCTGTTCGGCGCGAGCTGTGAGTTGCGCCCCCCCGTCGCCGAACTCAACCTGGCTCGCAAATGCGCTGGGGAAGGTGTCGACCGTGGCTGACAAGGCACTTTTCCGCGTCCACCGCACGCAGCTCCTGCCGGCACTCGACGCTGCCTGTGCGGGCTCCGAGCGCGGCGCGCAGATCCCGATCCTGTCGCATGTCCTGCTTCGGCCCGAGGGCGATCAGCTGCGCCTGCGTGGAACCGATCTCAACATCGAGATCGAGGCATTGTGCGATCTGCTGGAGCCCGGTGGCGAAATGGGCATAGCGCTTGTTGCAACCGACTTGCTGGCACTGGTCAAGAGCTTGCCGGAATCGGCAGAGATCGATTTCCTTGCCGGCAAATACGATGGTCAGATCGTGATGCGCACCAAGGCATCACGCTTCACCCTGCTGAGCCTGCCCGAAGCCGATTTCCCTTCGATATCGAGCAAGATCGAGGGCGATCCGTTCAGCCTGGATGTCGCGCCGCTGATCAGCGCCATCGGCAAGGTCTCCTTCGCTATTGAAAAGGCCGATACGGGCCGTCCGTACACGCTCGGAATCTATCTGGCTCCTGAGCAGGACGGTGACCGCCTGCTTGTCGCGGCGACCAACACCAGGTCTCTCGGTTCCGTTCGCCTGCGCACCCAGACGGCTGCAAAGTTCGATCCGGTTATCATTCCAGGCAAGCTGGCGCAGACGATGCGAAAGCTGTTTTCGGACGAGAAGACGGCCGCAACCTTAACGATCTCCGACCACCTGATGCGGGTGAGCTGCGGCGCTGTCTCGATCTTCTCGCGACTGATCGACGGCGAATTCCCGGTGAAGATCTTCGAGACGCTGCCTGAGGTTCCTGATCACGACATCGTCGTTCCGGTCGACGCCCTCAAGTCCGCCGTACGACGCACGCTGCTCGTTGCTGGCGACCACATGAAAGAAGGTGTCCGTCTATCCCTCCAGGAAGGCCTTCTGCGCCTTGAACTGGTCACGATGCAAGGCGAGTCGGCAATCGAGAACGTGCCGGTTGATTTCACGGGCAAGAGCGATTTCTCGATCGGCCTGAATGGTAAACTGATCGAGGGTGTTCTCGACAGTATCGCCACGACGGACGTGCGTCTTGGTCTGACGGCCGCTCGAAACACCGTTTTCCGACCGACCGCCGAGAACGACGACACGTTCGCGATTGCCCCGATGAACGCGCGAGGCGTTGACCAATGACGGCGCTCGACCTCGAAGGCAACCAGATCGCTGAAGTCGTCATTCGCAAGACAGCGGTCCTCTCCGATCGCGGCACATACCGTTATCGCCTGACCCGCCAATGGGATCTCGGCAAGGTCATGCTGCCCGTCTGCATGCTGAACCCGTCGACGGCGGACGCCGATAAGGACGATCCGACGATCAAGGCACTCATGAGATTTGCCGACAACTGGGGTTACGGCGGTATCACCGTTATCAACCTCTTTGCGGTCCGCACCTCGCAGCCGCAGGAAATGAAGCGGCACGAGTGGCCCCATGGTGCCGACAACCGGATGCACATCGAGCAGGTTCTGTCGACCGCGCGCCACACATCAACGCCGGTTCTCGCCGCGTGGGGCAATGACGGTGCCCATTGGTCCCGACAGGACGAGCAGTTCTGCAGGATCGCGAAGGCGGCGATGGTAGACCTCGTGTGCCTTGGCCTCACGGCCGGCGGGTTCCCGAAGCATCCCCTCGCGCGCGGCAAGCACCGCGTTCCCTCCGACCAGAAGCCCATCATGTGGCGTCGCTGGATGGAGGGCTGATCCGTGGCGACTATGGCGGACAAGGAACGGCTGGATACGATCAGGGCGCGCCACAGAGAGGCGAGCAGCGACTGGGTGTTCGTCGTTGACGGCCGGCGCGAGCAGATCCACGCACGCCTTTTGCCGACATTGCCGCAGTCGGCGCTGCTGACGCTCGACGAGGAGTGCGGCTACCAGGACCGCGACTTCATCCTTCATGCCCATTCCGACATCCAGTTTCTTTTGCGCCTTCTCGCCGATGCCTTCCGCACGATCCGAAGCCTGAAGGATGTTCCCGAGACCAAGAAGGCCGACTTCGCCGCAGAATGCGCGATGAAGTGCGACGATCCTCTGTTCAAGGCATACCTGGCGGAGCGCCATGGTCTTGAGACGAAGGACCGCGAACGCATCGCCGCGCGCGTCCGTTCGGTCCTGGCGATCGGCTCGCGATCAGAGCTCAATACCGACCCTCTCGCCGCCGAGCGCTGGAGATCGCTGCGTGCGGACTTCGACGCATGGAGGCGAGTGCCATGAGCCGTCGAGACGTCATCCGCAACAAGGTCATGTCGCGCGTCCGGATCGATGACGAAACCGGCTGCTGGATCTGGACCGGACCGACGTCCGGTTCTGTCGGTCGTGGTGCAGGCTATCCCCGCATGTCCCTCGGGGGGCAGACCGTAGCGGTGCATCTGGTCATGTGGACCAACGAACACGGCTATATCCCCGGAAAGAAAGAGATCGACCATTTCTGCCGGAACCGCCTCTGCGTGCGGCCGGAGCAGGATCACCTTCAACTCGTCACCCGCAAACGGAACATCCTGCGCCAATGGGAAGCGCGCAAGGCTGCTCTCGTCTGCCAGGAGGTTTAACGATGACGCCGGAACAGCATGAAGCCCTGACGCGCATAGATGCCGACAGAAAACGCTGGATGGCCTGTGAGCTGCAGGTCGATTGCCAGATTTCGAACGCGGAGGCCTCCGAGCTCGTCGAGGAATTTTTCCGCGACGGCGCAAAGCCGGTCGGATGGGCACAATTCTATATTGACGGCACGATCCTCGATTTTTCGGACGACCCCGACGAGGTTGCCGGCTGGAAGGACGAAGGCCTGCCGGTCAAGCCGCTCTTTGAGCATTCGGAAGCGGTTGCGGACCCTGTTTCCGCTGAGACCCCGCCACCCTCATCACAAGTGGATAGCCACAAGCTCCACGAATGGAGTGCCGGGGGCGTCTGTCACGATTGCGGATGTACATTCGCTGGACTGTCTCGTGTTGATCCATGCCCAGGCCAAAGCCCTACGCCCCAGAACAATTCGATGGGCGGCAACGCAGAACCGGACGGTTGGATTTGCGAGGACGAATTCACACTCGAAGCCGAGCAGCGGGACGAATGGGTCGAGGAAGGCCTTGAACCGAAGCCTTTCTATTTCGCACCCCCGGCACCTCAGACACACGTGCGGGTGGCCGACCTCACGAGCGAGCAGAAGGAAATCACCCTTCTGCGGATCATCGACGCCATGGGCGGCAGGACGGACAGCAGCGATTACCCTGGCAACTGGCTGACGTGGTTCTGCAGCGACGAAATCCACAACGTGCAGGAAGACACGTTCAACCGTTGCAACGACAAGGGCTGGCTGCATACCACCCATGACACCAGCTTTGACACCAGCACCACCACGCTGACAAAAGCCGGCCGAGCCGCCCTCGCAGCGGAGGGCTCGCAGCCATGAGCGATGCACTCAAGTTGTGGTTCTTCCGCGACCTAGACGATGATCAGCGGCTAAAGCTCTTCGGCCTCTTTGGTTTGCCGGTCGATGAGATCGGCAAGGTCCACGGCAGGCAATCGACCGCTTTGCGACATATCATGCAGAAGCTTGTCGAGCTGGTTCGAAATGAGACCGGCGCGTCCGCTCCCGCTCCACGAAAGCCGCTGCGCATCTGGTTGCCGATCGAGCAAGCCGACAAGACCATTACCGACGTGCAGGAATTTCCAGACGTCGGCATGACCATCAGCATGTCGGATCGTTACTGGGTCCGCGACGAAGACGGTCGCGTCTACGAGGCAGCTTGGTCGGAAGGCCGATACGGCCGGGATTACTGGTGGGACTTCGAAGGCGAAAGCCCGGTCGATCCCGTCGAGTTCATGCCACACCCGCTCGATCCGCGTTGGGCGGCCACCTCTGGGGAGGCGTCCGATGGACAGTAAACAACTCCACATCCTGCAGCATTCGCTCGGCCTCGACCAATATGGGCGAGGCACCTTCTATCGCAATCGGTTTGTGACCGGTGTCGGCAGCAAGGATCATGCCGACTGCATGGCGCTGCACGAGCAGGGTTTTATGACGCGCGTCGCCAACGTCGAGATATTCGGTGGCGACGATTATTTCACCGTCACCGAGGCAGGTAAGCGCGCCGCTGTCGAGAACAGCCCTTCACCGCCGAAGCTCACCCGCAGCCAGCAGAATTATCAAGACTGGCTCAACTACGACAGCTCGCTGTCCTTCATCGAATACGTGAAAATGAGAACTCACCTTCGCGCGAAGGAGACCGGACGAGCATGACAAATTCTGTCACCCCCACGGGATGGAAGCTCGTCCCCTGCGATCCGACACCCGAAATGGTCGGCGCTTGGTACCGATATAAAAGCGGCTTCCGCTTCCCTGACGAGCCGCCCGCTGCTGACACCTCCGACTATGGCGCATACCGAGCCATGCTCGCAGCCGCACCGCTTCCACCCCAATCGAATGTGCCGTGCCCATGCACGCTGATCGAGCAGGACGAGGATTGCCCGGTGGGCTACCCGTCGATGATCTGCGGCATCTGCAAGGGCACTGGCAACACCACGCCGGATCAGGTCACGGCGCTCGCCTGCGAGATGATCAAGATCGCCAGCGACATAGGCGAGCCGGAAGATCCGTTCGCCACTTGGGAGAGCATCGACCTCATCAAGAGCCAGCATGCGCAGATGCGGAAAGCGCTCACGACAATCGGGGAAACCCAACCGTCGGGCCACTTGGACTTTCAAAGCCCGAAACACAGCGGGTACGCAGCGCTTGAGATAGCCCGCGCCGCCCTCGCATCGGCGGGGCAGGCAGAATGAGCGACCGCAGCAACCGCCGCGAGGTTCGCAATCCTGTCCTCGCCCTGCCAGCCGTGAAACGCCTTGATGAGCTTTCGCCGGAAGCTCGCGCCATCATGGCCGATATTCTGGGCGACCTGGTCAACGATGCTCGCTCCCGTGCGCAACAATCATGGGCAAAGAACAAGGGGCCGATGGCGGCATATTGGAAAGCCGTCGGCGCTTACGCGCATCACTTCCGCCGCGTCGTGCGCACCCAACCACCCCAAACGAATGTGGAGGGTGACAGCGTCTTCCCATCCAAAGAAGAAATCCACCATCTCGCTAAGCTCGCCCTTGAGGAGATGCAGAGGGAAGCAACAACCGACCCCGCCGCGTGGATCGCTTCCTACGAGCGCGTCATCATGGCGTATCGGCGATTGGCTCTCTCGAAACAGCAGGCCAGTGATAGCGAAGCGTGGGAACGAGCGAACGAAGCCGTAAAAGCCGCCAATGCGCTCCAAGTCGAGGTTGACCGCTTCCGTGCGCTATACCCATCGCCCGAAACTATTTTGATGGGTATCGAGACCGCTCCCAAGGATGGAACTTGGTTCATCGGATACCAGGACGGCGAGCCTTTCCCCTGCGATTGGAGGTCCGAAGAGCAGGATGAAGGGCCGCCGCGCGAAGGGTGGTTCGATTTCTTCAATCGGTCCTTTGAAGACCCGACGCACTGGCTGCCGGTTTGGGGCGCGACCAGGGAGGGCTCGGAGCCATGACGGTCAGCCCTTCTTCTCCTTTTGCCGGCGCTTCAGCTCTTTCTCGATCGCCGTACGGATCAGCGTCAGCCGGTCTTCGTCGTCAACGCGCGCAGCGTCGATTCCCGCCAGCATCTCGTCTGACAGGGGCAGCGTTATCCGGTTCGGAAATTCTTTCTTGCGTCCCACGCGAGGAGGTAAATCGTATGTATGTTTTTCTGTCAAGCGACACCTATTTCGTACGTACGTTATTGACTTCATATCATACGTACGTTATCCGTTCAATCATACATACGATTGGAGCGAGAAAAATGGCACTTTGGGACATCTACTACGAAGACGGTAAATACGCTGGCTACCGCAATAGCGGCGAAACGGCCGAACAGGCGGTCGCTGAATGGAACGAGGACGCTGCCCGTCCGCTCTACCAGATCCGCTTCCACGAAGAGTTGCCGCAGCGCGGGGTCGTTCGCAACCTCAACGCCTCAATGGCCGTCACCCGCGAAGGTCGGCAGTACGTCGTGTTCTGCGATTTTCATCCACGTATCCGTCCTGCCACCAAGGCGATCCGGATGCGGGAAATTTGGATCGATGCTGGGTACGCGAAGGTACCGTGGGTCGAGCCGGTAAAGTCGCTATATCAGTTCCAGGTCAGCGATAGCGGCAAGGTTTGCGGCGGCCTGCATGGAACCTACGTGGTAAGCGCCTCATCGAAGGAGATCGCAAGCCAGATCATCTCTAGGGAGGTCTTGAGCAAGGTCGCCTTCGTCCCCCGAGTGCAGGCCCACAAAATTGATTTTTGGGCTAAGCCGCATTTCGAAGAGGCCGCATAATGGCGACACAGCGGCTCATTCACTACACGGCGGGGTGCCACACTTGTGGCGCCTCCGTTGACGCTCGGAACGCGCTTGCATGGGCGCACCAGCACGCAAACAAGAACCCGGGTCATCAGGTCGAGCTGGCGCTTGGCTACTCCGTTAAATGCGAGGCAGCATGACCGACACCAAAAACACACCGCCCCAACCGAGTGCTGATCCCGACAGCGAAGTTCGAGGCGATCCGCGCCGCCCTCGCAACGGAGGGCTCGGAGCCATGATCCGCGTCCTAAAGCGACTTTGGTTCTGGAGCGTGAAGATCGAGGCGCCAAGCCCCCGCGCCGTCCTTATCGAGGAAATTGATCGCAGCAGATACGTGGTCCTGATGTTCGTGAAGGAAACGCCTACCGGTGCGATCCTCTCATCTGACTACGCCGAGTGCCGCGTGAAGCGCGGATATTTCCAACAGATCGACGGAATGACCGCCGTCATGCCGATTGAGCACGCGCGGTCCGCTGGTCTTGCTGATGGGTGGACATGATGAGCAAAAAGACAGCAGCGCCCGAAACGAATGTGGCGGGGGCAGAACTGCTCGCGACCATCAAGGAGTTCGCCCGCTGGCATCACCTCAATGAGCTGACGATCTACAACGGCGGGACGCCGAGCGACAGCGAGATTGATATCGAGGCTACGGCTTGGAACACGATCCAGCGCGCCCTTGCCGCCACCGCGACGGAGGATGGCCGATGACCATGCGAAGCTGGATTGCCGAAAAACTCTACCCGCAGGCTTTCGCCGATCAACGGTCCCATCTGCGCATGAAGGCCGAAGCTGCCGATGCATATCATTGGCTTGGCGGATATCCTGATGCTGCCGATACGCTTCGCTGGCTTCTCGACAACAACCACAATCGAAACCGTGCGATAGGCGAAAAGGCCATCGGCGAGCTTCCGTCTCAGATCCACGATTTTCGGGAGCGTCTTCGCGCCCGACACAATGCGAAATGGGAAGAAGACCGGAAAATCCGGGACATTGCCTATCATCTTGGCGACGCATGCGTTCCGGGCAACATCGATCTACTCGACCAGGTCGCCGATCTCGTCGACTGCCAGCCGGGTTGCGATCATGGCGATGTCGAGTGGGACACGAACGCCTTCAACTGCAGCAAGATGGACGAAGGCACCTGCGGCAACACGATGGCCGAGGAGCTGCGAGCGCTCGCGGTAGCGTTCCGCAATCGACAGGCTCTATCACCATCGCCCCAACCGAAATTGAGAGGTCGCGAGCAGCAGTTAGAAGATGCTGTGAGGAACCTCATGGGCATCTACGATACACCGCTATCCCGTCGCCGGTTTCCGCCCGACGAGTTCATGGCGGAAGCGCTGAACTTCGCGCGTAACCTTCTTTATGGTATAAACGAATTGGCAGGCGAGGCTTCGGCCTACACCTCAGAGGTTCATCGGGCGGCAGCGCAAGCCGTGTCTAGAGCCAGGCTGGATAAGAGCCATCAAACTATGCCCTCTGAGCTTTGCGTAGTCCCCGCTGTAACAGGCGGTCCTGCCAACCCCCTTCATTCCGAAATCGAACGACTTATCGCAAAAGCAACAGGGAACGGTTTGAAGTCCGTTTCTGTCGCGGCTTTGCGGTCAGCGCTTTCCACCCAATCGCCCCAGACGAAAGGCGACCAGCCATGACCGCAACGGCGATCGTCAAAAAGTCTGATCTTGATCGGATGGCCGACGTGGCGAATGCGAAAAATGTCACGGTCGAGATCGTGGAGGGCGGCCGGACCATCCGGGTGTCTCCGGCTCCGCCAGCGCAGCCCGAACGGAATCCGCTTGCGCCCAGAGGTGGAGTTCGGCTTTGATGGAACTTATGCCGCGCAAGTTGCCCCTCAACGTGATCAAAGAGAAGACCCGACACAAAACGTGGGTCTTCTACTATCGTGTCGGCAAAGGACCGCGCACCCGACTGCGCGGAGAGCCTGGAACTGAAGAGTTTCAGGCTGCCTACAAGGCTGCCGTCGCGGGAACCCCGATAGTGGAGCGCCGACAGGCTGCCGATAGCCGCTCACTGAAGTGGTTGGTTGAGCGGTACATGGAGAGCCGCAAATGGGCGGCTCTGTCGGTTTCGACCAGGCGGGCGAGGGGGAACCTCTTCCTGCAAATGCTGAAAAATGCTGACGACGCCTTCTTTGGAGATATCTCGAAGAAGGACATCGAGGCCGCGCTGGACGCCCGCGCAAACACGCCGGCACAGGCGAACGCGCTGCTGAAAGCCCTGCGAGGTCTGTTCGAATGGGGCGTCAAGAATGACATATGCCTCTTCGATCCAACCCATGGCGTCGAGAACGTTGCGTACAAGTCGGATGGTTTTGAGCCGTGGACTCCCGAGGACGTCAACAAGTTCTGCAGGAAGTGGAAAGAGGGCACAACGCAGCGCCTGGCGTTTGAACTGCTGCTTTGCTCTGGACTGCGCCGCTCAGACATCGTCAAGGCCGGGCGCCAGCACATGGCCGGGAACACGTTCTCTATGAGGACGAAGAAGACCGGCGCGGAAATAACTGTCGAGTTTCCCCCACGGCTTATGAAGGCCATAGCAGCGACGAAGACCGGCGATCTCGCGTTTATCGTTGGCGAAAACGGTCGGCCGTTCACCACCGAATCATTCGGAAACTGGTTCCGCAAGCATTGCACCAAGGCGGGCGTGAGCAAGAGCGCCCATGGCGTCCGAAAATTATCGGCAACACTAGCCGCAAATGCCGGCGCGACCTCCCATGAACTGATGGCGCAATATGGCTGGGCGACCTCCAGGCAGGCGGAAACCTACACGAAGCAGGCGGACCGCAAGCGTCTCGGGATCAAGGCCTCAAAGCTGGTTGCAGAACAAATTGAGATCGAACTTTCCCCGCACCTAAATCCGAGTGCGGGGAAAATTCAAAATAGCACAAGGAAATCAAAGGCCGGAAAGTGATGTGGTGCCCCGTGCCGGAATCGAACCAGCACTCCTTTCGGAACCTGATTTTGAGTCAGGCGCGTCTACCAATTCCGCCAACGGGGCACTCGGGTAGCGGTATGGGCTCTATCACGGTGTCGCACCGGCATGCAAGGATGAAGTGAGGCTGCTATCTCGCATGCCTGATCCGGCAGAAAATGTCCCGCATCAAGACAGCCGGATGTGGGTTTTTCCCTTTCCTTAACGGCATATCGCCGTTGTTTAGCGCCTCCTGAAACATGCGTGCCGCCTGGGTATTCGGTCCTGGAGGCCCGGCAATGGTGCCGGGTTTGGAAGGAGAAAATTATCATGCGGAAATCATGGCGTGTGCTGCTGCTGTCCGGATGTTTTGCCCTGCCTCTTGCCGGGCAGAGCCTTGCGCAGGGCCTGTCGGTCGGCGGCGAGAACGGTATCAGTGCCGATGTGAATACGAGCGACGGGATTGGTGCCGACGTCTCGGTCGGTGGAGGAGACGGCGTCAATGCCGATGTCGGCATCGGCGGCAGCAGCGGCGTGGCGGATGTCGATGTGTCGGCGGGCGGCGGTGACGGCGCGAGCGCCAGTGCCAATGTCGGCGGGGGTGGCGGGCTCGATGCCGATGCCGCCGTTTCGCTCGGGGGCAGAAACGGGGTCAATGCCGGCGCCACGCTCGGCACCGGCTCCGGTGTCGATGCCGGGATCACGGCGTCGATCGGCGGCGGACGCGGCGCGGCTGCCGAACCCGGCCTGTTCGGCCTTCGAAGCACGGGGATCGGCGCCGCGGCGGTCGATGGCACGGGCGCTCCGGGCGCCGGCGGGCTTACCGCACCGCAGCGCGAGGCCTTCCAGGGGATGTCCGAAGCCGAGCAGCGAACCCTTTTGAACCGCTGCGCCGACATCGCCTCCGGCGGCGGAGATGCAGCCCTCGTATCGCTCTGCCGCATGCTGCGGATGAGCGCCTCGCGTTGATCGGGCGGATGTTCCGAAGCCCATCTCCGCCCGAGGGGATGGGCTTCCTCATATCAGGTCCCCTCCGATGTCCCCCTTGTATTTTCGGCATTCCGGATGTTAGCTGGTGCAGCAAAAATAGAAGCGCTGCCCATGAAACTGCCTGCCCGCACCACCTATGAAGACCTTTTTGACGATTTCGCCTGGGAGATCCCTCGGCGATTCAACATGGGGGAGGTGGTCAGCGATGCCTGGGCGAAAGAGTCTCCGGATCGCATCTGTCTTCAGCATTTCAGCCCGGATGGCGCTCACCGGGCCCTGACCTATGGCGAGCTCGCCGGGCGGTCCGCCTCTCTCGCGAATGCCTTCGTCGCGCTCGGCCTGAAGGCTGGCGACCGGGTGGCGCTGCTTTTGCCGCAGAGTTTCGAGACGGTGATCGCCCATGTGGCGATCTACAAGATGGGCAGCATCGCCCTGCCGCTGGCGCTTCTGTTCGGGGCGGAGGCGCTCGAATACCGGCTGAAGGCATCGGGTGCGACGGCGATCGTCACCAATCCCTTCGGCCTGTCGCGGCTCGCGGACCTGCGCGACAAGCTGCCGGAGCTGCGGCATGTGATCGTTACGGGCGAGACGCCCGCCGGTGAAGGGCTTCTGGGGCTCGATGCGCTGATAGCGGCCCATCCTCCGGTGTTCGAGGTTGTCGACAGCGGTCCCGACGATCCGGCGCTGATGATTTTTACCTCCGGCACGACCGGCCCGCCGAAGGCGGCGCTACATGGTCACCGGGTGCTGGCCGGCCATATCCCGGGTTTCCAGCTGGCGCACGAATTCGCGCCGCAGCAAGGCGACCGGATCTGGACGCCCTCCGACTGGGCCTGGGCGGGGGGCCTGCTCAACGTGCTTTTGCCGGCGCTGATGCTCGGCATTCCGGTCGTCTCCTCGCCCGCCCAGAAATTCGATGCCGACATGGCCTTCCGGATCATGAGCGAGATGGATGTGCGCAACGCCTTCATTCCACCGACGGCGCTCAGGCTCCTGAAATCGGTCGAAAAGCCGCTCGAGAAGTACGATCTCAGGCTCAGGACGATCGCGTCGGCGGGCGAGGCGCTCGGCCGCGAGACCTATGACTGGGCAAAAGCGGCGCTGGGGCTGACGGTCAACGAGTTCTACGGCCAGACGGAATGCAATTTCGTGCTCTCGTCGGCCGCCAATCTCGGCGTATCGCGCGGCGGGGCGATCGGGCGGGCGGTGCCGGGTCATCACGTGGCGGTGGTCGATGGCCGGGGCATCGAGCTTCCGGCCGGCAAGATGGGGCAGATCGCCATCCGCCGACCCGATCCGGTGATGTTCCTCGGTTACTGGAACGACGAGGCGGCGACGGAGACCAAGTTCGTGGGCGACTGGCTGATCACGGGCGATCTCGGCCGCCAGGATGCCGACGGTTATGTGGAATTCATCGGCCGGGACGACGACGTCATCACCTCGTCCGGTTACCGCATCGGGCCGAGCGAGATCGAGGACTGTCTGAGCGGGCATCCGGCGGTGCGGCTGGCGGCCGTGGTCGGCAAGCCGGACCCGATCCGCACCGAGATCGTCAAGGCCTATATCGCGCTCGCCCCGGGCTATAACCCGAGCGAGGCGCTTGCCGCGGAAATCCGCGACTGGGTGAAGACGCGGCTGTCGATGCACGAATATCCGCGCGAAGTGGCCTTCGTCGATGACATCCCGCTGACCACCAGCGGAAAGGTTATCCGCCGGCTGCTGCGCGACAAGGCGGCCGCCGAGTAGCTATTCCGAGCGGCCGGCCAGCGACATGATCTTTTCCCGGAGCATGCGGGCCATGTTGCGGGTGTTGCGGTAGAGGTGAAGCTGGGCCGCTACCTGGCGCACGTCGCGGTCGCCGTTCTGGCGCAGGCCGATCACCAGCGTGCCCATTTCCTCGCGCTCTTCCCAGAAACGGCTCATGATCGGATGGTCGGGAACCGCGCAGCTGTCGGTGCGCATGATGTTGGCGTCTTCGAGATGCCATTCGGTCAGTTTCACCATCAAGAGCTTGCCGGGCGAGAACTGGGCAAGGCTCTCGTCGTAGGCGGTCTTCCACGTATAGGCCTCGCCGGCCATGATGAAGACGATCAGCGAAGCGATCGCGCGGCCGTCGAAATCGATGGTGTGGATGCGGACCGCGTCGACTTCCGCAAGGTTGGTGATCGCCTCGCGGGCGAAGGCGGCACGGTAGCGGTCGTTGATCAGGGCTGAACGTTTGCGGCCCTTCCAGCCCTTGGCTTCGAGCGCCAGGAATTCCTCCATCCGCAGGCGGATCTCTTCCGGCTGGCGGGCGACGGAATAGGAAAGCGAGCCCCTGGAGGCGAGATTACGCCAGAGGCGGCGCATTTCGCGATAATGGTGCGAAGAGATCGCGTGCTTGAGATAGGCCTCGCCGTCGAGCAGGCTTTCCAGCATCGGCCGCAGATAGGGATCGGTGACGGTGACCGGCAGGTTGCGGCCGATGGCGACCGCCTTGGCGAGCTGCGCGAACGGGCCGGAGAGCCGCACGTCCGGCATGACCAGAACGGAGGGCAGGCGGGCTTCGCGCATGCTCAGCGCATCCAGCAGATTGTCGATCGTCTCGGCCGGCTCTTCCGCATCGACGAGCGGCGTGCCGATCGGGCCGAAGGGATTGGCCCAGGCGCGGATGATCGAGGCGCCGACGGAAAAGCCCGGTTTTTCGATCGTGAACGGCATCAGCAGCCGCATGCGGCTGCGGGCGCCCGTCTCGTCGCGGATCACCGCCAGGCGGACCTGCTTGTCCTCGACGCGGGGCATGGCCGGGGCGAGCAGCCGGGCGGAGAAGAAGATGTTCGGCTCGAGCGCGCGGTTGGAGAGGAATTCCAGTTCCTCCTGCAGGTCGTAACCGAAGGCGGCGGGATAGAGGCAGAGTTCGCGGCCGGGCCGGCCGACCTCAAGATGTGTATCGGCATCCGGCCGCTCGGCGCGGAACGCCTGGACCATGCCGACGCGGCCGCCGCCATTGCCCTCGAATTCGCTGCTGAACGGAGGTTGCGCCATGGTCAGGAAGCCTTTGAAGGAGCAGGGGGCGTCGGATCGGCAAACGCGAAGAGCACGATGCCGAGGGTGCGGCGCACTGCGATATGCAGGAGGATCGCCTCGATCATCATCGCGGATGCAGTGGCCATCGCAGCACCGGTCAGGCCGAAGCGGGGGATCAGCACGATATTGAGGCCGATGCTCGCCGATAGCGTGACCGCGTAGAGCAGGACGCAGAGCTTCTGGCGGCCCGCCATGCTGAGCAGCACCTCGCCGGGGCCGACCATCGATTTGGCGAGGATGCCGCAGAACAGGATCGCCATCAGCCAGTAGCCGGCCGTGAACGCGCTGCCGAACAGCGACAGGAGCAGTTCGCCGGATGCCAGCGCCGCCAGCCCGACGGCAAGCGACGGCCAGAAACTCCAGCGCACGGTCTGGCCGGCAAAGGAGGCCAGCGCTGTCATGTCCTCTTCGGCCATGATCGCTGAAAAGCGGGGGCCGGCGGCGGCCTTGATCGAGAAATAGACGAACTGCACCAGCACGATCGTCTTTGCGGCGGCGTAGTAGATGCCGACCTGGTCCGGCGGCAGGTAGAGGCCGACGACGACGACGTCGGCATTGGTCAGGAGGAAACCGATGCCGTCCACGAGGAAGAGCGGCAGCGAATAACGGAACCAGGCGCCGATCTCGAACTGCATCGGGCCTTTTCCGTAGAGCCGGCGCAGGCGCAATGTCAGGCGCAGCAGCTGCGAGAGCGTCGTGACATAGGTTGCCAGAAGCGCAGCCTCCATGGCGGTGACGGCGGTGTGCGGCGCACCGAACCAGAGGGCGGCCAGCATGAAGGCGAGGATCAGGGTCGGGCGGATCAGGTAGGTGGGCGAGAGCGCCGTCGCCGTCCAGCCGTTCGAGCGCGCGGTGCCGTCGAGCACGTCGCCGAGCGCGATCATCGGCATGGTGAAGAAGGCGAGCGACACCGGCACGAGATAGTAGGGCTCGACCGTGTGGCCGTAGAAATTCAGGAACAGGAAACCGAGGCCGGCCACCGTGCTTGCGGAGACGAGCGCCACCAGGCGGACGGCGAGATTGAGCCCGCGCACCGTCGCGACCTCGCCGCGTGCCTTGTGCTGGTGCAGGAAACGGATCACGGACGTGTGGAAGCCGAGGCAGGAGAGATTGCCGGCGAGCACGACCAGAACCCAGACGAAGGCGAAGATGCCGTACTCGAACTCGCCCATCAGGCGGGCGAGCACGATCTGCGACACGAAGGCGATGGCGGCGCTGGCGACGCGGATGACGAAGGCGATCAGGGCGCGGCGCTGGGCGAGTGCCGTCTCGTCGTCGTCGGTCAGGATCTTTTCGAGCTTGCGGGTCAGCGGGGCCAGCCGGGTCCTCAGACCAGGCGGAAGCAATCTTTCCGCTGTTTCGATAACCGCCATGATGGGCACGCAATACTCGTAACGACGACGGGAACAATGGGCAAAAGTGTTGCCACAGCAGGGTTAAGAAAGGGTTCGCCCGGGGGTTGGGGAGGAGCCGCCCGACAATGCCGCCATGCGCTCCTCCGTCATGCCCGAGCTTGTCCCGAACATTCGCAACGATATGATTTTATTGAGGAAAGCAGATCATCGGCACAAGATCGAGGATGACGCCGGCCAGGAGGCGAGGTTTGCCAAAAAAACTAACGCCGCCCGGAGGCGGCGTTTTCAACGGTGCGGATCGTATGCGCGGCCTCAGGCCTGTTCGAAGGCGCCGTGGCAATGCTTGTATTTCTTGCCGGAGCCGCAGGGGCAGGCCTCGTTGCGGCCGATCTTGCCCCAGGTGGAGGGATCTTCAGGCCGGCGGTCTTCCGGTGCGGCGATGAAGTTCTCGCTGTCGAAGCCGGTGATCTGGTTGATGCCGGTCGTCGGATCGACGTGCTGTTCGTCGTAGATTGCCGGCGGCTGCGGCGGCTCGGGGTTCTGCACCAGCTCGACGCGCATGAGCTGGGCGGTGACCGCTTCGCGCAGGTTGGCGAGCAGGGCCTGGAACAGCTCGAAAGCTTCCGCCTTGTATTCCTGCAGCGGATCGCGCTGGGCGTAACCGCGGAAGCCGATGACCGAACGCAGGTGATCGAGATTGACGATATGCTCGCGCCACAGGTGGTCGAGCGTCTGGAGCAGCACGGAGCGCTCCACATAGGTCATGATCTCGGCGCCGAAGCGCTCCTTGCGGTCGGCCGCGGCGGCATCTGCGGCAGCGGTGACGCGTTCGCGGATATCATCTTCGCCGATGCCCTCTTCCTTGACCCAGTCCTCGATCGGAAGGTCGAGATTGAGGAGGCGGCCGACATCTTCGCGAAGACCCGGGGCATTCCACTGTTCAGCATAGGCGCGCTCAGGAATATGCTTGGCGACGATAATCTCGATCACCTCGGCGCGCATTTCCTCGACGACCTCGGAAACGTCCGGAGAATCCATCATCTCGATACGCTGTTCGAAGATGACCTTGCGCTGGTCGTTGGTGACGTCGTCGTATTTCAGAAGGTTCTTGCGGATGTCGAAGTTGCGGGCCTCGACCTTCTTCTGGGCGCGTTCCAGCGCCTTGTTGATCCAGGGATGGACGATCGCCTCGCCTTCCTTCAAGCCCAGCTTCTGCAGCATGCCGTCCATTCGGTCGGAGCCGAAGATGCGCATCAGGTCGTCCTGGAGCGACAGGTAGAATTTCGAGCGGCCGGGGTCGCCCTGACGGCCGGAACGGCCGCGCAGCTGGTTATCGATGCGGCGGCTTTCGTGGCGTTCGGTGGCGATGACATAGAGACCGCCGGCGGCCAGCGCCTTTTCCTTGAGCTGCTTTACCTGCTCGCGGATGGCAGCTTCCTTTGCCGCGCGTTCGCCCTCGTCCTCGATGCCTTCGAGTTCGCGTTCGAGGCGCATGTCGATATTGCCGCCGAGCTGGATGTCGGTGCCGCGGCCGGCCATGTTGGTGGCGATCGTCACGGCACCCGGGACGCCGGCCTGCGAAACGATATAGGCTTCCTGCTCATGGTAGCGGGCGTTCAGCACCTGGAAGTCGCTGAAGCCGGACTGACGCAGCATGGTCGCCAGAAGTTCGGACTTCTCGATCGAGGTAGTGCCGACTAGAACCGGCTGGCCGCGCTGATGGGCGTCCTTGATCTCGGCAATGATCGCCTTGAACTTCTCGTCGAAGGTCCGGTAGACCTCGTCGTCCTCGTCGATGCGCTGGATCGGCAGGTTGGTCGGCACTTCGACCACTTCGAGCTTGTAGATGTTGCCGAACTCTTCCGCTTCGGTCTGCGCCGTGCCGGTCATGCCGGCGAGCTTTGAATACATGCGGAAATAGTTCTGGAAGGTGATCGAGGAGAGCGTCTGGTTCTCCGGCTGGATCTGCACCTTTTCCTTGGCTTCGAGCGCCTGGTGCTGGCCTTCCGAATAGCGGCGGCCCGGCATCATGCGGCCGGTGAATTCGTCGATGATGACGATCTCGCCGTTGCGGACGATATAGTCCTTGTCGCGGGTGAAGAGCTTGTGGGCCTTCAGCGCGTTGTTGATGTGGTGGACGATTGCGACGTTTTCGACGTCGTAGAGAGATTCGCCCTTCAGGAGGCCCGCCTGGCGCAAGAGGTTCTCGAGCTTTTCGGTGCCGGCCTCGGAGAAGTTGGCGGAGCGCTGCTTTTCGTCGATTTCGTAGTCTTCCGGCGTCAGCGCCGGGATGAAGGCGTCGATCGTGTTGTAGAGTTCCGAACGGTCGTCGAGCGGGCCGGAGATGATCAGCGGCGTGCGCGCCTCGTCGACCAGGATCGAGTCCACTTCGTCGACGATCGCGTAATTGTGGCCGCGCTGGACCATCTGGCTGCGCTCATACTTCATGTTGTCGCGCAGATAGTCGAAGCCGAGTTCGTTATTGGTGGCGTAGGTGATGTCGCAGGCATAGTTGGTGCGGCGCTCGTCATCGTTGAGGCCATGGACGATGACCCCCGTGCTCAGGCCGAGGAAGCCGTAGAGCCTGCCCATCGTGTGGGCGTCGCGCTGGGCGAGGTAGTCGTTGACGGTGACCACGTGCACGCCCTTGCCGGCGAGCGCGTTCAGATAGACCGGCAGCGTCGCCACCAGCGTCTTGCCTTCGCCGGTCTTCATTTCGGCAATCGCGCCATCGTGAAGGATCATGCCGCCGGTCAGCTGCACGTCGAACGGGCGCATGCCGAGCACGCGGCGGGACGCCTCGCGCACGACCGCGAAAGCCGGGATCAGGATGTCGTCCAGCGTCTTGCCTTCGGCGAGCAGTTTCCTGAACTCGGCCGTCTGGCCTGCAAGCTGTTCGTCGGAGAGAGCCTTGGTCTTCTCCTCGATTGCATTGATGGCGTCGATACTTGGCCGATAGCCGCGCACGCGGCGATCGTTAGCCGAACCGAACAATTTGCGGGCGATGCCGCCAATGCTGACCATACGAATGGTCCTTTCTGAAATCTGTCCCATGGGGGCGCCGGACCGGTCGATCCATCGGTTTTCGATGCCGATAAAATGACCCGTCACGCCCGGAAACTCTGCTGGACGCGAAGTTGCGTGACAGATAAGAGGGGGGTCGAATGATGTCAACGGTGGCGGCCGATACAGAATGGCCACAATCCGGTGTTTGTGAAGGTTTTCTGGCCGGAATCAGGGCTTCTGAAACCGGTATCCTTATCGAAAGGTCTTTATCGATGTTGCGCCACAAATTCCTCATGACGGCCGCGCTGGCCGCCGCGATCCTCTGCCAGGCTCCCGCGTTCGCGGCAGAAGATCCGGTCGTTGCCAAGGTCGGTGACCTGGAAATCCACCAGTCGGAACTGGATATCGCGGTCCAGAATCTCGATCCGCAGCTCGCCCAGCTTCCCGATGACCAGAAGAAGGTCGCAGCCCTGTCCGGCGCCATCGACGTCAAGCTGCTCGCCAAGGGCGCGCTTGCCGAAGGCATCAAGGACACGCCCGATTTCAAGAAGCGGATGGACTATATCGCCGACCGCGAACTGCATAACGCCTATTTCCGCAAGCACGTGATCGATGCCACCACCCCGGCAGAGGTCAAGGCCCGTTACGACAAGGAAATCGCCTCCCTGCCGAAGCAGGAAGAAGTGCATGCCCGCCACATCCTCGTAAAGACCGAGGACGAGGCGAAGGCGATCATCGCCGATCTCGGCAAGGGCAAGGATTTCGCCGCCATCGCCAAGGAAAAGTCGCAGGACAGCAACAAGGATGAAGGCGGCGATCTCGGCTGGTTCGGCCGCGGCCGCATGGTTCCCGAGTTCGAAGAGGCCGCTTTCGCGCTGAAGAAGGGCGAATACACCAAGACCCCGGTCAAGTCGCAGTTCGGCTTCCACGTCATCAAGCTCGAAGACACCCGCGATGCTCCGGCGCCGGCTTTCGAGCAGGTCGAGGACCAGGTCAAGCAGCTCGTGATGCGCGACAAGTACGTCGCTCTCATCACCAAGGCCAAGAGCGAGCAGAAGATCGACATCATGGATGCCGGTCTCAAGAAGGGTTATGACGACGTCAGCAAGATGCAGGAAGCGGGCGACGCGCCGGTCCAGCAGTAACCTTTTGACAACGGGCCCGGATCTTCCGGGCCCTTTTCCTATTTGAGCCAGGTAGTTTTCCGATGTCCGCTTCCGTCTCGCCGCTTGCTCCGAAATCCTATCCCGACATGCCGGCGATCCGCGGCGTGCGCATGGCGACGGCCGCCGCCGGGATCAAGTACAAGAACCGCACCGACGTGCTGCTGATGGTGTTCGACAAGCCGGCGACCGTCGCCGGCGTCTTCACCCGGTCCAAATGTCCTTCGGCGCCGGTCGATTTCTGCCGCGCCAATCTGTCGCATGGGGCTGCCCGTGCCGTGGTCGTCAATTCCGGCAATGCCAACGCCTTTACCGGCGTCAAGGGCAAGGCCGCGACGGCGCTCACCGCAAAGTCGGCTGCGGAGGCGGTCGGCTGTGGCGAGAACGAGGTCTATCTGGCATCCACCGGCGTGATCGGCGAACCGCTGGACGCGTCGAAGTTCGCGGGCGTGCTCGGCGACATGAACAGCGGTGCCACAGGCGACTTCTGGCTCGAGGCCGCCAAGGCGATCATGACCACCGACACCTATCCGAAGGTCGCGACCCGCACCGCCGAGATCGGCGGCGTCAAGGTGACGATCAACGGCATTTCGAAGGGCGCCGGGATGATCGCCCCCGACATGGCGACCATGCTCTCCTTCGTGGCGACGGATGCCGACATCGCATCTCCGGCCCTGCAGAGCCTGCTTTCGGCCGGTGTCGGCCCGAGCTTCAATTCGGTCACCGTCGACAGCGACACCTCAACGTCCGACACGCTGATGCTGTTTGCGACGGGTGCAGCGAGCGCCGACGGCCAGGTCCGTGTCGAGACCGCCGACGATCCGCGTCTGGCAAGCTTCCGCACGGCGCTCAACGATCTGCTCAAGGACCTCGCCCTGCAGGTGGTCCGAGACGGCGAAGGCGCTCGCAAGATGGTCGAGATCACCGTCACCGGCGCCGAGAGCGATGCGGCGGCCAAGGTGATCGCGCTGTCGATCGCCAATTCGCCGCTCGTCAAGACCGCGATCGCCGGCGAGGACGCCAATTGGGGCCGTATCGTCATGGCCGTCGGCAAGTCGGGCGAGATGGCCGACCGCGACCGGCTGGCGATCTGGTTCGGCGATGTGCGCGTCGCCGTCGACGGCGAGCGCGATCCGGCCTATTCCGAAGCCGCGACCACCGCTGTCATGAAGGAACAGGATATTCCCGTGAAGGTCGATATCGGTCTCGGCAGCGGCCGGGCGACCGTCTGGACCTGCGACCTCACCAAGGAATATGTTGCCATCAACGGCGACTACCGGAGCTGACAGGAATTGAACGAAGCATCATCTCCCCAGAACGATCTGCCGCTGGTCCGGCGGCTCGAAGCCGTCGGCTTTCGAGCCTGGCCGGCGGCATCCGTCGTCTATGACGGAAGCTGGCAGGTGCGGCTGACCGGCGGTCATCCTTCGAAGCGATTGAACTGCATCGTGCCGCTCGATCCGTCCGATCACCGCGACATGGCGGTGAGGCTCGAGAAGGCACGCAAGCGTTTCGAGGATTACGGCCGTCCGCTGGTCGTCCGGGAGACGCCGCTCGCTCCTCCGAAGCTCATCGAACATCTCGACGCCGCCGGCTGGCGGGTGTTCGAGACCGTGGACGTGCTCACCGTCAATCTCACCGAACTGGAACTGCCGGACACGCTCGATTACCTGCCGAGCCACGATATCGGCCGGTTCTGCGATGCGAGCCTTGCCGTCGAGGGCGAGGATGTGGGCCTGAAGCCGGCGCTTGCCGAGATCCTGAGCTCGATCAAGCCGACCTCCGGCTTCTTCATCAAGGAGAACCCGCAGGAGGGGGCGGCGGCCGTGGCGCTCTGCGTGCAGGACAACGATCTCGCCGGCATCATCTCCTTTGCGGTCGCCAAGGCGCATCGGCGCGAGGGTCTCGGCACCGAGATCTTTTCCTCCGCGCTGCGCTGGGCCCGGATCAGCGGCGCCCGCTCGGCCTGGCTGCAGGTGGTCTCCACCAACGAACCGGCTCTGGCGCTCTATCGCAAATTCGGCTTCCGCAAGGCCTACGAATACCGCTACTGGCGGCAGGAGAGCCGGGCATGAGCGATACGCCCCGCAAGATCCTGCTGGTCGCCGCCTGCGCGCTGATCGATACCGACGGCCGCATCCTTCTGGCGCAGCGGCCCGAAGGCAAGTCGCTGGCCGGCCTCTGGGAATTTCCCGGCGGCAAGGTCGAGCCGGGCGAGACGCCGGAGGAGACACTGGTACGCGAGCTCGAGGAGGAGCTCGGCATCGTCACCAAGATCCCGTGCCTTGCTCCGCTGACTTTCGCGAGCCACACTTACGAGACCTTCCATCTGCTGATGCCGCTTTACGTCTGTCGGCGGTTCGAAGGCATTCCGACGGGGCGGGAAGGCCAGGCGATCAAATGGGTGCGGCCGAACGCGCTGCGCGACTATCCGATGCCGCCGGCCGACGAGCCGCTGATCCCGATCCTTCAGGATCTGCTCTGATCGATAAAATTAGAACAATCGAATTTATACGGCGTTAAGGGATCGTTTAGCCGATTGTGGCACCTTCAAGGCTCATCACGTAACTGCGTTGACGAGGCTTTAGAAGGCATGGACGAGGAATTCTGGAAAACTGTGCGGGTCCGTCAGCGGACGGCGCATGGCTCCGGCAAAACCGGCGCGCTCAATATAGCACTCCTGTTCGGGACGGCCGCGATCGCTCTTTCGCTGATCGTGACGCCGATGCTCGCGAGCCGCAACGACGAGCGCCGGCTGGCGCATGTCCAGGAAGATTTCGACCTGATCAGCACGGGCTCCATCAAACCCGGCGACAAGAGCGGAAAACATTATACGATCCGGCGCAGCGTATTGCAGGAAACGCCTGGCTCAGTCTGCATCGTACAGGGCTATGGCGTGGGCAACGACTGCTGATGCGCGGGCCTTTTCAGGCCCGATCCATTTTGATTCAAAGGTCAGTTCATGCGCCTTTTCAGGTTCCTTCTGAATGATAACAGCGGCGCGACGGCGGTGGAATACGGCCTGGTCGTTTCCATTCTGGCGATAACGCTGTTTGTCGCGCTGGGCGGCTATTATGACCTGATGAACAACATGTTCGGCGGCATAGCCGACACCTATCAGGGCGCTGCCGGTCAGTAGGGGCCTATTCCGTTTCCTTGCGCAAGGCGTCCGCGAGCCGCATCTTGGCGGAGCCCGGCTTCAACGGTTTCTGCTGGCTTTCGTGCGGTGCCCAGCCCGATGCGTAGATGATCGAGAACGTCGCGCGGATGCGGCCGTCCGGATCGGAATAGCGCTCCGCATAAAGTTCCGCGGCCCTGACGAAAAAACGCCTCGTGACCGGCACCCGGCTGCGTCCCGCCAGCGGGTTGGTCATGCCCATGGCGCGCAGGTCGCGCATCAGCGGAAAGAGCGAGTCGTACCGCACGGTATGGGTTTCGGCGTCGACGACCGGCAGCGAAAAGCCGGCCCGCTGCAGCAGAGCGCCGACATCGCGCACATCCGCGAACGGAATGACGCGCGGGCTTGCGCCGCCGATCAGCTCCGCCTCGGCGGAGAGAAGCACGTCGCGCAGCTCCTGAAGAGTGCCCGAGCCCGGGATGGCCGCCAGGAAAAGCCCGTCCGGCTTCAGCGCCCGGCGGATGCGGATCAGCGTGCCGGGCGTATCGTTGACCAGATGCAGCGAGAGCGGCGACAGGACGAGATTGGCGCTCTCGGGTTCGAGCGGCACGTCTTCCAGCGGGGCGATAGTGAAGGCGTCGCCGGGCCTGGCGAAGGCGGTATCGGTCTCGACCCGACGGATGGTTCCGACCTTGCCGGTAGCCAGCGCCTCGCGGGCGGCGATACCGGTTCCGCCATGGAGTTCGACCGCCGTTTCGAACCGGCGCTCGACCACGGCGAGGCGGTCCGCAAGTTCGCGTCCGGCGATGTCCAGGAGGAATGCCGCATTGCTGTCGCGTGCGGTTATCGCGCGTCTGCGGCGCGCGCTTACAAGCTGTTCGTCGAAAAGAATTTCCATGGCCGTCCACTCGTATTCTGCCGTCGCAAAGGCGCGCTCCGTCCGCTATTGTCAAGTCATGTCCGTGGAGCCGAACGTCAATCCCTTGCGACTTTTAACATCGTTCGCCGCGGGGTGGACGAGATGGGTCGGCGATCTCGTCTATCCGCCGACCTGCCCCGGCTGCGGGGTCAGGACCGGGGCGCATCAGGGCTTCTGCCCTTCCTGCTGGCGGGAGATCCGTTTCATCGAACGGCCCTATTGCGAGAAGCTCGGGCTGCCGTTTTCCTACGATCCGGGACCTGGCATTCTGTCCGCGCAAGCCATCGCCGAGCCGCCCGTTTTCGACCGCCTGCGTTCGGCTGCGATCTTCGAAGGGGCGGCGCGCGACCTCGTCCATTCGCTGAAATACCGGGACCGAACCGACCTTGCGGGAATGATGGCCGGCTGGATGCTGCGTGCCTCCGACGGACATGTCGCGGCCTGCGACGCCATCCTGCCGGTGCCGCTGCATCGCGCACGTTTTGCCTCGCGCAAGTTCAACCAGGCGGCGGAACTTGCCCGGCATATGTCGCAGAAATCCGGCCGGCCGTTCCTCGCTTCCACCCTCGTCCGCGTCAAACGCACGAACCGGCAGGTGGGGCTTTCGGCACGGGCTCGCGAAGACAATGTCCGGGCGGCTTTCGCGATCGCTCCGGGGCACGAGGACCGGGTGTTCGGCAAGCGGCTGGTGCTGGTCGACGACGTCTATACGACCGGTGCGACGGTTTCCTCCGCCGTGAGGACATTGAAAAAAGCAGGCGCCGCGGAGGTCACGGTTTTGACCTTTGCAATGGCTGTTACCGGGCCTATATGACAGAAGAAGACATTGTTGCGCGGCCTTTCCCCGACATCCTTTCCCTTGGGTCGCGCCCGGAGACGTTCATGGCCGAGGTCACTATCTATACCCGCGAATATTGCGGTTACTGCGCACGCGCGAAGGCTTTGCTGGACACCAAAGGTGTCGCCTATACCGAGCATGACGCCACCTATTCGCAGGAATTGCGCCAGGAGATGATCGGCAAATCCAACGGCCGGGCGACCTTCCCGCAGATCTTCATCGACGGGACGCATGTCGGCGGCTGCGACGACCTGCACGCGCTCGAACGGGCCGGCAAGCTGGACCCGATGCTGGCGAACTGAGAGGTGTCTCCCATGGCTTTCAAGGCTGCCGCCATACAGATGTGCTCCGGCGTGGATCCGGAAAAGAACGCCGCCGACATGGCGCGGCTGGTGCGCGAGGCTGCGGCGCAAGGGGCGGTCTACATCCAGACCCCGGAAATGACCGGCTTCCTGCAGCGGGACCGCAAGGCGATGCGGGCGGTGCTGCGCGACGAGGCGGGCGATATCATCGTCTCGACCGCCCGCGGTCTTGCGAGCGAACTCGGCATCCACCTGCATGTCGGCTCGACGGCGATTGCGGTCGAGGGCGGCAAGATCGCCAACCGCGGCTTCCTGTTTGCGCCGGACGGGCGCAAGGTCTGCACCTATGACAAGATCCATATGTTCGATGTCGATCTGGACAATGGCGAAAGCTGGCGCGAGAGCTCGGCCTACGAGCCGGGCAGCGAAGCCCGGGTCGCCGACCTGCCGTTCGGCAAGCTCGGTTTTGCGATCTGCTACGACGTGCGATTTCCGCAGCTCTTCCGCACGGAGGCGCTTGGCGGCGCCGAGATCCTGACCGTGCCGGCTGCCTTCACCCGGCAGACCGGCGAGGCCCATTGGGAAATCCTGCTGCGTGCCCGGGCGATCGAGAATGGCGCCTTCGTGATCGCCGCGGCCCAGGCCGGCGTGCATGAGGATGGCCGCGAAACCTTCGGCCATTCGATGATCGTCGATCCCTGGGGCAAGGTGCTGGCATCCGCCGGCGGCACCGGCGAAGGCGTCGTGCTGGCCGAGATCGACATCGCCGCCGTCGCTTCGGCGCGGGGAAAAATCCCGAACCTCAAGAACGCCCGCGAGTTCTCGCTTGATGCGGTGCCCGCCGCGGCGGGAGAGGTGGCCGCTTGATCAAGTATTCCCTTTCCTGCGAAAATGCCCATACGTTCGAAGGCTGGTTTTCGACAAGCGCGGACTTCGATACCCAGGTGGCAAGCGGGTTCCTCACCTGTCCGGTCTGCAATTCCGCCTCGATCTCCAAGACGCTGATGGCGCCGTCCGTTTCGACCGCCCGTAAAAAGGAGGAGAAGCAGGCGATGGTGATGGACATGGCGCGCCAGGAGGCGATCGCCAAGCTCAAGGAAGCGGTTGCCGCCATCAAGGCGACGGCCGAGGATGTCGGCGAGAAATTTCCCGAGGAAGCCCGCAAGATCCACTATGGCGAGGCGGATGCCCGCGGCATCATCGGCCAGGCGAGCCTCGGCGAAGTGCGTGACCTGCTCGACGAGGGCATCGAGATCGCGCCGCTGCCGGTCATTCCCGAAGACGCGAACTGAATGAGCGGGACGGCGAAACGGTTGGCCATCTACATTTCGGCCTGTTCGTCGCTCTTTATGAACGCCTCGAGATAGAGGGGTTTCGATTTCGCGAGCCCACAAATTTCGAGGCAGCGGAGCGGGCGGAAGGTTTTCTCGGCGCTCCGGTTATGCAGGCGATCCGGGCTTAGGAGGCTGGGGCCGCCGGGCTTTCCATTTCAAAGAACCCTACAGGCCGGATGGTGAAAGGATCGCCATTGACCGTGCCCGAGTGCGCCGGGTTGCGGCGCGCAATGCGCAGAAGCAGAGGGATCTGCTTGCGCATGTGCTTTCGGCTGAAGTGTAGCCGCGCTGGAGAGGGCGGGGACAAGACGTTTCAACGATGGTCAAGAATGGGAGGATAGTCCCGGGCCCCGTGGAGGATGCGAACGAGCCTGACCTGCGATCCTTCCACCCGGTAGAAGATCAGATAGGGTGCGAAGACGCGACGGCGAATGCCGGAAAATTCGGATTTTTCCAGAAGCTCGAAGCCATGGGGCGTGTCTGCAATTTCAAGGCAGGCGGACCGCAGTTCCTCGATATAGGATCGAGCCCTGACGGGGTTCTGGTCTGCGAGATAGCGGGCGATTTCCGCAAGATCCTGACGTGCCTTCCTGGTGAAGACAACCTTCATCGCGCCGTTCGTTTCCAGCCAAGCTCTTCGTAAACGCTATCGAAAGCCTCTTCGATAGATATCATCCGCCCGGCTTCGATGTCGTCGATGCCTTTCCGCAATTCCGTATCAAGCTGCTGGCGTGCGCGTTCGCGCTCCTGGCGCTGGCGCAAGACCGTCTCGATATATTCGCTCATTGAGGCAAACGATCCGCGCTCGACCTCGTCGCGGACGAAATCCTGGATGTCCGGCTCCAGCGTCACGGTGATTTTCACGGCCTCGCCCATTGCGGTCTCTCCGGAAGGAAGTCCCAAAGACTATCACAGACATGGCAGGCCGTGGAAGTCGTCTCACGCCGGACGTTTCGCCAGCATCATGTAGTTCACGTCCATGTCCGGCGAGAGATTCCAGCGGTCCTGGAGCGGATTGAAGAAGACGCCGGTGCGATGGATGATCTCCATGCCGGCCGAGGAGATCGGCTTTTCCAGCTCTTCCGGGCGGACCAGCTTTTCGTATTGATGGGTGCCGCGGGGCAGCCAGCGCAGGATGTTTTCGGCGGCGAAGATCGCCAGCGCGCCGGCCTTGAAGGTGCGGTTGATGGTGGCGACGAACATCAGGCCGCCGGGGCGGACCATGTTGGCGCAGGTGGTGATGAAGAAATTGACGTCCGCGACATGCTCGACCACTTCCATGTTCAGCACGACGTCGAAAGTCTCGCCGGCTTCGGCGAGCTGTTCGGCGGTGACGGGGCGGTAGTCGACCGAGGTCCCGGTCTCGGCAGCATGGGTGGAGGCGATGCCGATGTTCTTTTCCGAGGGGTCGGCGCCGACGACGGTGGCGCCCATGCGGGCGACCGGCTCGGAGAGCAGGCCGCCGCCGCAGCCGATATCGAGGATGCGCAGGCCGGAAAGCGGCAGGTGGCTCTTCGGGTCCCGGCCGAAATTCTCGCAGATGCGGTCGCGCAGATAGGCAAGGCGAACGGGGTTGAACTTGTGCAAGGGCTTGAACTTGCCGGTCGGATCCCACCATTCCGCGGCCATCGCGGAAAACCTGTCGACTTCGCTCTGGTCGATCGTGGTGCGGGGATCGATCGTGCTGCGGGCGGCTTCGGTCATGGTCTTCATCCCTTCGTTTCCTGTTTGAAGTCGGACGAAGGAGCCGGGAAGTCAAGAGCGCTTCTCGGCAGGCGCCGTCTTGCCGCAACTTTGAGGCACGCGGGGATCAGATCCGTTTCGGGCTCGTCGAGCGTCAACTGCTGAAGGTCGGTCATCAGTTTCTTGTAGGGAGCGAAGATCCACGCGTGCTGGTTTGCTATACAGAGGGGAAGTTTCGCGCAGGCCTTGCCGCTAAGGCCGATCTCCTCATGGGCGCGTACGGCCCATGCCTGATGCGGCGAGGGCAGCATCGGGCCGCTGCACACGCGCTTGCGGCGGCACGAACGCAAGCGGCACAGGCGTAAATCGACGCGCATGAGTGAAGAGGCGGCGCGGCACAGTTCCTCGTGCTGTTCGGCACGAAGTTTTTCGTATTCGCTGAAATCAGGATCGTTCATGTGTCATCCCCTTCTGCGGCGAACGGATTCACCCCTTGGTGCTACGCGGCTTTTTGAGTTTCGGCCGGGACACGTCGTGTGCCTCGATTGAAATTTTAATGGTGACACGCGACGTGTCCCGTTCGGTGTATTTATCCGCGCAACTCCGGTCCCTCTGCGGCGGCATGGAATTTAACTCCGTGGAAATGAGCACGGAT